>Ga0210387_10001043_pt1 | contig 20655 bp, 19 predicted proteins | sample IncBWC7OmetaG_FD_160108 | JGI IMG/M metagenome (GOLD analysis project Ga0210387, IMG submission 160108) | Forest soil microbial communities from Barre Woods Harvard Forest LTER site, Petersham, Massachusetts, United States - Inc-BW-C-7-O ...
CCGCCGGGTCGAGCCGCGCAGAGCGGCTCGACCCTCTTTCTCTGCCCTTGAGCTTCAACGCGCACGATGTGCGCGCGGATGGCAATATCAGGCAGATCGAAATTCATCGCGAACGCGTCGTGCTGCACCGTGCCGTTCAGGGCATGCGGATGGCCGTCAATGTTCGTGTCAGCGATTTCCTCGGTGTCGCGCTCCGCGACGTCAAGGACTCACAGATGCTGGTGCTGCTGCACCGCGACCCCTCGCTCACCATTCCGCTTTGCGTCAGCGAGGACCAGGACGAGATCGCCGATGCCTGGCTGATGTGGAGCGAATTGTTCTCGCTGCCGCAATTGGAGGACGAGACGCGCGAGCCGACGGCGCGCCGCCGTCGCCGCAATGCAATCCGCGCGCGCAGGCCGAAATTCCTGATGCGGCGCCGGATCGGGGCGTTGCTCAATCCAGCGAACATGTTTCGCGGCGAGCGCGAGATTATCGCAAGGGATTGAGATTTTGTAGGATGGGTTAGCGAAGCGTAACCCACCGCCTATCTTTCCGCCGCGACATGGTGGGTTACGCCGCGCGCATCACCGCGTCGATCAACAGCCCCGCGAACAAGATCAATCCCGCCTCGCGGTTCGATTTGAACACACGCAGGCACAGCGCGGGATCGCTGATGTCCAGCCTGCGCACCTGCCAGCCGAGCTGCACGGCGAACAAAGCCAGCCCGATCCAGGCGGCAACGCCCGAGCCCGCCAGCGCGAAGGCCGCGCCGATCAGCACCACCGCCATGCCGTAAAAGATCACCAGCGCCTCGTGCGTGCGTTCGGCAAATAGCCGCGCGGTCGACTTGATGCCGATCAGCGCATCGTCCTCGGCGTCCTGATGGGCATAGATGGTGTCATAGGCGATCACCCAGCAAATCGAGCCGGCATAGAGCACGAAGGCAGTTAAATCGAGACGGCCGAAGGTCGCCGCAAATCCCATCAACGCGCCCCAGGAAAAGGCAAGCCCGAGCACAATCTGCGGCCACCAGGTGATGCGCTTCATGAAGGGATAGATCGCAACGATAAGAAGCGAGGCGATGCCGGTTGCGATCGCAAAGCGGTTGAACTGCAACAGCACCACAAGCCCCACCAGCGCCTGCGCCACCAGGAAGATGAGCGCCGCCTTGACGCTGACCTGGCCCGCGGGAATCGGCCGCGAGCGCGTGCGCTCGACCTTGGCATCGAGATCGCGGTCGGTGATGTCGTTCCAGGTGCACCCTGCTCCGCGCATCACGAAGGCGCCGATCAAGAACAGCAGCACATCGAGCGGCAGGCGATCAAGCCGATGCGCGACGCCGGCGGACAGCGCCGCCGACCACCAGCACGGCATCAACAATAGCCAGGAACCGATCGGGCGATCGAAGCGGGCGAGCCGCAAATAGGGCCGCGACCACGACGGCGCAACGGTGTCGACCCAATTGCCGGTCGCATCCGCTACGCGCGCCGCGTTATTCATTATCGCGACAGGACGTTGCCGTTCAGCGTATCGAATGTGCTGCCGCCCTTGCGCGAGGCGGTAGCTTCGGGGGCTGCTGTCGACGATCCCAGCACTTCGCTCAAGCTCGGTCCCGCCGGTCCGCGGGTCTTGATCTGCTCGGCGATGCCGCAGACCTTCTGCAGCAGGCCTTCGGTATTCTTGTGGCCGGCCTTCAACTGGTCGGCGACCTGCCCCGGAATTCCGCACTTGGAGGCGTTGATCTCGACATATTTGATCATCTTGACCTCGGCCGCGCTGTAATTGCCGATGATCTTGCAGGCTTCATCGGGCGGCGCATGGCGGTCGCTGGCGGCCTTGATCATCTTGCCCTTCTTTTCCGCGTCTTCGCGCAAGGGCAGGAAGCCGTTCATGCAGGCCTGCGACGGACCACCGCCACCGCCCCCCATCTGACTCGGCGGTGCGGGCTGCGCGAACGAGCCGCCGCCGCCCATCATCGGTGCGGCACCGCTCGAGGGGAACGGCGACGCCGGAGCGCCGCCGACGGACGCCATGGGCTTGGCGCCATTGACCGGCGGAAACGCCGGATCATTCGCGGGCGCGGCGGCCTGCCCTGGCAATGGCGCCGGGAATCCACCCTGCGCCAGCGCGGAACTTGCCGTCGCGGAAAGCACGGCCAGCGTCAGCGGCACAATCAAGCGGTTGATCATCAAGGCTATTTCTCCGGCGAGGTCCAATGGCCCGCGGGTGTCTTGCACCAGGCGATTCTACGATTCCTGCCGCCCCTTAACAACCCGCAGAATTTGGCAACAGCGCGGCGCACCGCCGCATTTCGGACCAATATTTGCGCCGGATTCTAAACCTTTAGGTTAAAACCTGCCGTGGGCGTCCGGGAAATCGCCGACCGGGCCTCGTGGCGTGCTCTTCCAGAAAGCGGGATCGCCGAAATCATTGATCTGGGAAGGAACCGCGCCCTTCTGGAACCGCTCGGCGATAGCGCAGACCTTCATCTCCAGACCTTGGGTATTCTTGTGGCCGGCCTTCAGCTGGTCCGTAACCTGCCCCGGGAATCCGCATTGGCCGGCGTTGGCCTCGACATATTTGATCATCTTGACTTCGGCCATGCTGTAATCGTGGATGAGCTTGCAGGCCTCTACGGGCGAAGCATGCCGATCGCTTGCGGCCTTGATCATCTTGCCCCTCTTCTCCGTATCCTCACGGAGCGGGATGAAATCCTTCGTGCATTGCGATGGCACAGACGCGGTTCCGGCAGAAGAGAACGGCGCACCGCCGATAACGACCGTGGGCGCCGAACTATCAGTCGGGGTCGCACCCTGGCCGGGCAACGGCGCGGGGAAAGTGCCTTGCGCCAGCGCAAATCCGGTCCCTGCCGCAAATGCGGCCAGCGTTAGCAACACCATCCAGCGGCGGCCCATCGCGGGTGTCTCCTCTGCCTGCCGCTATCAGGCACCTGCTTTTGGGCTAAAAGGCGGCTTGGAACCGAACCACTGAACGCACCCATGCCCGACCACGATTTTCGTTCTCCCCGCCTCTATGTCGACGCCCCGCTCGCTCCGGGGGCCACGGTGCCGCTGGAGCGCGAGCAGAGCAATTATCTCGGCAATGTGCTGCGGCTTTCGGCCGGCGACAGCGTCCTGGTGTTCAACGGCCGCGACGGCGAATGGCGGGCTGCGATTGCGGGGCGCAAGCGGCCGGACAGCCTCACCATCGAAGCGCAGACGCGGCCGCAGGATCGCCTCCCCGACCTCGCTTACGTCTTTGCACCGCTGAAGCACGCCCGCCTCGACTACATGGTGCAGAAGGCGGTCGAGATGGGCACCGCCCGGCTGGAGCCGGTGTTGACCCGCTTCACCCAAGTCTCCCGCGTCAATGGCGAGCGGATGCGCGCCAATGTTATCGAAGCGGCCGAGCAATGCGGTATCTTGAGCATCGCGATCGTCGCCGATCCTGTGCCGCTGGAGCGGTATCTCACAGGCCGCGACACAGAGCGCCTGCTGGTGTTCTGCGACGAAGCCGCCGAGGTCACCGATCCCCTGGCGGCGCTGAAAGCGGGCCGCGCGGGTGCTGGTGGCATCGATGTCCTGATCGGCCCCGAAGGCGGCTTTGCCGAGGAGGAGCGTGCGCTGCTGCTGCGCCAGCCCAGGACGCTGCGGCTGGCGCTGGGCCCGCGCATCCTGCGGGCTGATACTGCCGCGGTCGCGGCGCTGGCGCTGGTGCAGGCGGCGCTCGGCGACTGGCAGGGCCAATAGGTAAATAGCCGGTCAAAACCTTTAAGACAGAACACGTTAAGGGACTTGCCCGATCCCTGTCGAAACGTCATCCGAGCCGTGCTAAGGGCAGCGCCAAACCGCCTGATAACCCCGGCCTCGATGCTTTCTGGACCCCTAATGACCGCGACGTCTGCCAATTCCGCATCCGGAACCGCCAATTGGGCGGACGCGCTGCTGTTGTCGTTTGCGCAGGCCGGCTACGAGCGCTCGGAGCCCGCGGTCCTGCAGCCCGCTGAGCCGTTCCTCGACCTTTCCGGCGAGGACATCCGCAAGAGCCTGTATCTGACCACCGACGCCAGCGGCGAGGAACTCTGCCTGCGGCCGGATCTCACCATTCCCGTGGCGCGCGACTACCTCGCCTCACCCCGCGCCGGCCAGCCCGCCGGCTTCTCCTATCTCGGCCCCGTCTTCCGCTATCGCTGGGGCAAGCCGAGCCAGTTCCTACAGGCCGGCATCGAATCCTTCGGCCGGCAGGACCGCGCCGCGGCCGATGCCGAGATGCTGGCGCTGGCGCTGGAAGCGACCACTGCATTTGGCGTCAGCGATGTCGAAATCCGCACCGGCGATGTCGCGCTGTTCAACGCGCTGATCGATGCGCTCGGGCTCTATCCGGTCTGGCGCCGCCGCCTGATCAAGGATTTCAACCGCAAGATCGACCTCACCCAGGACATCGAACAACTCACACTCCGAACCGCGCCCGGCCGCAACGAATATGAGGGCGTGCTGGCGGCGCTGGCTGGTTCCGACCGCAAGGCGGCGCTCGCGCTCGTCACCGATTTGATGTCGATTGCCGGCGCGACCAATGTCGGCGGCCGCACCGTGGCCGAGATCGCCGACCGCTTCCTCGAGCAATCGACGCTGAAGGCCGGCGCGCTGCCGCGCGACGCCACGTCGACCATCAAGCGCTTCCTTGCGATCTCAGGCGATCCGGATGATGCGGTCGCGCAACTGCGCGCGCTCGCTTCTGGCGCGGGCCTCGACTTGTCGGCTGCGATCGATCAGCTTGAAAGCCGCGTCGGCTTCATGGCCGCGCGCGGCATCGACGTGCGCAAGACGCGCTTTTCGACCTCGTTTGGACGCGGGCTCGACTATTACACCGGCTTCGAATTCGAGCTGCACGCCCTCGGCAACGGCACCGAGCCGCTGGTCGCCGGCGGCCGCTATGACGGGCTGATGACCCAGCTTGGCTCGGCTGCGCCGATCCCCGCGGTCGGATTCTCGGTTTGGGTCGAAGCGCTCACGCAACTTCGCCGCGGGAGCCAAGCATGACGACGCCTTTCGTTCTCGCCGTACCCTCCAAGGGGCGCCTGCAGGAAAACGCCGAAGCCTTCTTCACCCATGCCGGGCTTTCGTTGGCCAAGCCGCGCGGCGCCCGCGACTATCGCGGCACCATCATGGGCTACGACAATGTCGAGATCGCCTATCTCTCGGCGAGCGAGATTGCCGGCCAGCTCGCAAGCGGCGCCGTGCATCTCGGCGTCACCGGCGAAGATTTGGTGCGCGAGAATATCGCCAACGCCGACAAGCGCGTGCTGCTGATCGACCAGCTCGGCTTCGGCCATGCCAATGTCGTGGTCGCGGTGCCCGCCGCCTGGATCGACGTCCGCACCATGGCCGATCTCGACGACGTCACGACAGGCTTTCGCGAGCAGCATAACCGGCGCATGCGCGTTGCAACCAAATACATCAACCTGACGAGGAATTTCTTTGCCGCCCACGATGTCGTGGATTATCGCATCGTCGAGAGCGCCGGCGCCACCGAAGGCGCGCCCGCGACCGGTACCGCGGAGATGATCGTCGACATCACCACAACCGGCGCAACGCTCGCCGCCAACGGACTGAAGGTGCTCGACGACGGCGTGATCCTCAAAAGCCAGGCCAATCTCGTGGCCTCGCGCGACGCCGACTGGTCGGCGGATGCACGCGAAACCGCGCGCATCATCCTCGACCACATCGCCGCCCGCGCGCGTGCCAACAAATACCGCGAGGTGCGCACCCGCTTCAAAGGCTGCGATGCCGCGATGCTCGCTGAAGCTCACAACCGTTTCGGCGTGGTGGCGCCGTTCGGCGGCCCGACCTCGTCAGGCATGCTGACGCTGCACTGCCCACCGGCGCAGCTCTATGCGCTCGGCAGCTTCCTGCGCGCGGGCGGCGCAGAGACGGTGTCGGTCGCCTCGCTGGATTATGTGCTCGACCGCGAGAACCCGCTTTTCGCCAAGCTCGAAACGTTCCTGCGACAATAATGACGTGATGGTAATCCGCCGCGCGTGGCGACAAGGCGCCGCGATTGCCATATGTTCCTCATAGAGGACCTGGGAAAATTTTGGTCGCTGGGAAGTTGATCCATGATGCTCGGTAGCGATGTTTCGAGCCTGTCGACGACGGCGGATACCGCCGCAGCGCAGGGCCTGTCGATCGTCGTCCCCGTTTATAACGAGGCGGCGGGGCTCAACCCGCTGCATCAGCGGCTGAGTGCGCTGGCGACGAGCTTGCGGCAACGCTTTCGCCTGGCCTGCGAGGTCGTCTATGTCGATGACGGCTCGACCGATGCGACGCTGTCGATCGCACGCTCGCTGAAGGCAGATGGCCTCGACGTCCAGGTCGTGTCGCTGTCGCGCAATTTCGGCAAGGAGGCGGCGCTGATGGCGGGCCTCGACCACGCCCGGCGTGGCGCCGTGATGTTCATGGACGGCGACGGCCAGCATCCGCCGGCCCTTGTCGAGCAGCTCGTCGCGCACTGGATCGAGGGCGGCTATGACGTGGTCTATACCGCCAAAGCCAATCGCGACAACGAACCCTTCCTGCGGCGGTTGTCGGTGCACGGCTTCTACGCACTGATCAATTGGGGCGCGCGGCAGAAAATCCCTGAAGATGCCGGCGACTTCCGCCTGCTGTCGCCGCGCGCGGTGGCGGCGCTGCGCCAGCTTCCCGAGCGCAACCGTTTCTTCAAGGGGCTCGCGAGCTGGATCGGCTTCAAGCAGATCCGCGTCGATTACGAGCCGGAGCCGCGCGCACACGGTGTCACCACGTTCAACTTCATGCGCCTGCTTGGCTTGTCGATCGAGGGCCTGACCTCGTTCTCGGTAGCGCCCTTGCGCTTCGCCAGCCTGCTCGGCGTCGCGCTTGCATCTGCCGCCTTCCTGTTCGGGCTCTCGATCCTCTGGGAGGTCTGGACCACGGGCAAGCAGGTGCCCGGCTATCCCTCGCTCGTGGTCAGCCTCATGACCATCGGCGGCGTGCAACTCATCATGATCGGCGTGCTCGGCGAATATATCGGCAAGATCCTTTCCGAGCTGAAGGCGCGGCCGATCTATTTCGTCGCCGAGCACTCCACCAAGCGATGCGAGGCGGAGCCGGCCGAACAGGCGAGCGAGAGGACCGCGGCCGAATGAACGATGCCAAATGAACGGTGCGAAGCGCATCTGGCTCTGCGCCGATGATTACGGCATCAGCCCCGGCGTCAACAGCGCGATCCGCGAACTGATCGAGCGCGGCCGCCTCAACGCGACCTCGGTGATGATGGTGACATCAGCGATCGGCCGCGACGAGGTCGCGCGGCTTCAGGCCGCGGCGGCAAAGAACCCGCGCTGCGCCATCGGCCTGCATGTGACCCTGACTGCGCCGTTCCGGCCGCTCACCATGCATTTCCGTCCGCTCAAGGATGAGCTGTTCCTGCCATTCCCGAAATTGCTGCGCGCGGGAATGTTGCGCCGTCTCGATCCCGAGATCATCCGCGCCGAAGTGATCATGCAGATCGCGGCGTTCCGCGACCTGTTCGGACGCACGCCCGATTTTGTCGACGGCCATCAGCATGTGCAGCTCTATCCGCAGGTGCGCGACGGCCTGCTCGCGGCGGTGAAGGAAAAGGCGCCAGAGGCCTGGGTGCGCCAGGCGCGGCGCAACCAGCCGCTCGGCCAGCGATTGGCGAGACCCAAGGCTCTCTTCCTTGATCATCTCAGCGCGCAGTTCAAACGCAAGGCGGCGCGGGCCGACCTTGCCGTCAACCCCGCCTTTTCCGGCGCCTATGATTATTCGCGCCCCCCCGACTACGGCGCGCTGATGCGCGAGTTCCTGGACGGCATTCCGGAAGGCGGAGTCGTCATGTGTCATCCGGGCTTTGTCGATGACGTGCTGATCGGTCTCGATCCGCTGACGGCGACCCGCGAGGTCGAACATGCCTATCTCGCAGGCGATGAATTCCCGAGTCTCCTGGCAGCGAATAAAGTTACACTGAGCTGACAGGCCGCGGGACCTTTGGTCGCATACCGAAATTTAATTTTCGCGAGCCGCTACCTGCGACACAAACGCCCCTTACATCTTGCCCGCTTCCCTTTTGGGATGACAAGGAGACAGGCCATGACACCGCAAGAACGCCAATTGGTTGACGACCTTTTTGACCGGCTTGCCAAGGTGGAGAGCGCACCACGCGATCCCGACGCGATTGCGGCGATGCAGGAAGGTTTGCGTAAAGCCCCGAACGCGATCTACGTGCTGGTGCAGACCGTGCTGTTGCAGGACGAGGCTTTGAAGCGCGCCAATGCCCACATCCAGGAGCTGGAGCAGGCGCATACACCCGAGCAACAGCAATCCGGCGGCTTCCTCGACTCCATGCGTGACACGATTTTCGGCAAGGATCAGCGCGGCTCGGTCCCGAATGTTCCGCCGCCGGCCCCGAGCCGTCCAGTCTGGAACTCGGGCCAGGTGCTGCAGCAATCGCAGGGCGGTAGCCATTACGACCAGGGCCCCTATCCTCAGGGCGGTCCGGGCGGCTATGGCCAAGGGGGTTACGGACAAGGAGGCTACGGACAAGGCGGTCTCGGCTCGTCCTTTGGCGCGCCGCCCTTCGGTGGCGGCGGCTCGTTCCTCGGCACGGCGGCGGCAACGGCCGCCGGCATGGTGGGTGGCTCGCTCCTGCTGAACAGCATCCGCGGCATGATGGGCGGCGGCCATCGTCAGGCCTTCGGCGATACCAACATCTCCAATGAAGGCGCTGCGAGCCCGTGGAGCAATCAGGCCGACAGCTCGCTTTCACGCGACGCCGGCATCAATGATGTCGGCCGCTCCGATAATGCGTCGGGCAGTGGCATGTTGGACCAGGCCGCGCTCGATCGCCAGCAGGACGCCGATCAGGACCAGGACGACGATCAGGACGCCATGGATCTTGATTCAGACGATTACGGCAACGGTGGCGGCGGGGACGACAGCAACTTCGCCTGAGCCACGCGTCATCCCAAAATGAAAACGGCCGCCCTTCGGGCGGCCGTTTTTGATTCCGCGGACGACACTATCGGTCAGAGCACGATCACCTTGGCGCCGACATTGACGCGGCCATAGAGGTCGATGACATCAGGGTTGCGCATGCGGATGCAGCCCGACGAGACGTTGGTGCCGATGGTCCAGGGTTCGTTCGAACCGTGGATGCGATAGAGCGAGGAGCCCAGATACATCGCGCGGGCGCCGAGCGGATTTTCCGGACCGCCCGCCATATGGCGCGGCAGGTCCGGGCGGCGCTGCAGCATCTCCGCCGGCGGTGTCCAATCCGGCCATTCGCGCTTGGCCGAAATCGTCTTCACGCCCGACCAGGCGAAGCCGGGCTTGCCGACGCCGATGCCGTAACGCAGCGCGCGGCCATCGCCCTCCACCAGATAGAGGAACTTGTTCGGCGTATCGATCACGATGGTGCCGCGGCCTTCCTTGGTGCGGTACTCGACTTCCTGCTTCTCGAACTTCGGATCGAACGGGCGCTGGGTCGGATCGTAGGCTTCGGCCTGCCCCGGCATCGGCTGTGCATCGCCCTGCGGCACGTAATACGAAGGCTGCTGCTGATAGACCGGTTGCTGCTGTTCGTAATAGCGCCGGCTCTGCGGCGTGTCACCGAACAGGAACTGGATGAAGCCACCGCCCATGTTGGAACGCACGGCGGTCGCCTGCGGATCGTTGGCGTAGATCACATTGGGTTCGCCCGTCGCGCCGTCGAACGCCGCGGCTGGGTAGACACCGATGCTGAGGAAAGAGGCGCCGGCAAGCAGCGCAAGCGTGAGGTTTCTGGACATCGACGTACTCTGTACTGGTTTCGTCTTGTGTATGTTCAAGAGGCAACTGCCCTCCTGCACGTGGTGAATAAACAACGAAAACCTGATCGGTTTGGTAAACGGAATCGGCTTTTGGATTCACCATGTCTCCTCTGCGAGGCGGATTTGTCCGGTAGCGTTTATTTTCGATAAACGCGCAAGGCTCATGGTTAATCGCAGGTTTGCGCATACGCCCATCATGCATTCACAACAGTTCCCCGCGTGAACGCGATGTTAAATCGCATCTGTCTAAAACACAGCGTGTGAATTTCAGGAACAGTTCTCATGCCAGTTCATCGCAAGCGTTTTCGTATCGAAGAAGCCATCGGCGAGGTGATCCAGCTACCGGACGGCGGCGACGTCGATACCGGCCCCATGCATCGCGAGATCATGGCAGAGCTGCGCGCCATCCGCGCCCAGATGGGCGGCGTCAGCATCAGCAAGAGCGCAACGGCCGAAACGCTCGAAGGACAGGTGACGCGCGAGGTCGCCGAAGCGAACGCATTGCTGGAAACCTACCGCGCCCAGATCGAGCAGTGCGAGAAGCTCAAGATCGAGCTCGATCTGATCCATGACGCGATCAGCCGTACCAAGCGCGAGATCGCCGTCCTGCACGGCAAGAGCTTCGACGGCGAGGAGATGGCCAAGGTCAATGGCGAGCTCGGCGCCGTCGTCGGGGGCACCGAACAGGCCACCCAGCAGATCCTCGAAGCGGCCGAAGCGATCGACCAGGCATCGAGTGCTCTCTCCAAGGTCAACTCGCCGGAGCAGCAGAAAATCCTGAGCGAGGAAATCCAGGAACGCGTGATCTCGATCTTCGAGGCCTGTAACTTCCAGGACCTCACCGGCCAGCGCATCACCAAGGTGATGGCGACGATGCGCTTCATCGAAAAGCACATCTACGAGATGATGGAAATCTGGGGCGGCGTCGACGCCATCCGCGCGCATGCGCCGCCGATCGTCGACACCCGCGAGGGCGATGCCCGCCTGCTCAACGGGCCGAAGCTCGACGGCGATGCCGGCCATGCCTCGCAGGACGACATCGACGCCTTGTTCGACTAAACCATCCTTACCAAGCCGTTCTTGGGGGACAAACGAAACGCCGGCCGAGAGGCCGGCGTTTTTGTTTCCGCGACCTCGTCATTGCGAGCCAACGGGTCGGCGCGGAGCGCCGCCCGATGACAGGCTCCGCGAAGCGATCCAGAATGCCTCCGCGGAAACAGTCTGGATTGCTTCGTCGCTTACGCTCCTCGCAATGACGAACTGGGGATCAGGCCCGCGGTCCGCAGCGGACATAGACCATGTTGCCGTAGCGGGTGGCAGCGTCCTTGTCGGTAAAGCGGGTGATCAGCACGCGGCCGTCGAAGGAAACGATCTCGCGGTCCTGCTCACCGCCGGGCGGGCCGGCCGGACCGATATAGTTCTTGCCGCTCCGGCTGCCCTTGACCCGCAATTCCTGCGGAGTGGCCTGGTCGGCCAGATGCATCACCACGCCGCCGGACTGGCCGGCGCCGATCACGTAGGGCTGCTTGCACTGGGCGGCGGCCTGCTTCTCGGTGCGGGGGCGGTCGGCCGGGTTCTGGTAGGAGGCAAGGCCCCATTTGCCGACCAACTCCTCGGAGCGGATGGTCGCGGGCATTTCCGGCTCGACGCCGGGCTCCGCCGCCGGGGCAGGCTCGGAGGAGCCACCGAAGCCAAAATTGCCGAGGCTCATGCTGCCGCAGGCGCCCAGGGATATCGCCAGCGCCGACACAATCGACAATCTGGCGACCGTCCGCGCGTAGCCCAAACTCAACATGGCATTCCCCCGAACAAGATTCGTGGCCGCACCCGCCTCGCAGCCAAGCTTAAAACTGCTGTGGGAGCAACAACTACGCCCATTGCCCCGCTCCGGTTTCGCCACAGAGCATCCTATACCAGCCTCAATAAGGCCTTAACCACCTTTGCTTGACAGGAACTTCGCCAAGCCATATTTCGGGGCGCGATTAGCACTCAATGGGCGCGATTGCCAAGGACGCGGATAAGGATGCGGGTCATGTTGGCGCCATGCCGGCGTCGAATAAGGCCCGCATTGCGACTTGCGTCCGACTTGCCGACCAGACCTGTAAAGCGACCAGTATCCAAGGGAAACCTCATGGCCAAATCCAAATTCCGTCCGCTGCATGACCGCGTCGTGGTCAAGCGTATCGACGCCGAAGAGAAGTCCAAGGGCGGCATCATCATCCCCGACACGGCCAGGGAAAAGCCGTCGCAGGGCGAAATCACGGCGGTTGGCCCCGGCGGCCGCGACGAGGCCGGCAAGCTGATCCCGATCGACCTCAAGGTCGGCGACCGCGTGCTGTTCGGCAAATGGTCGGGCACCGAGGTCAAGCTCGACGGCGAGGAGCTCCTGATCATGAAGGAGTCCGACATCATGGGCGTGCTGGTTTAAGCGCCGACGAAGCCAAGCGGCCGCCACCCGTACGTCGTCATGCCCGGGCTTGACCCGGGCATCCATCATTCAAATAGGATGGATTGCCGGAAGCCCGGCAATGATGAGCAAAATGGCGGCTAACGCGTCACTCAAACAATTCCAGGAGTAATTCAAATGGCTGCCAAGGACGTAAAATTTGCCGGCGACGCGCGTGAACGCATGCTGCGTGGCGTCGATGTGCTCGCCAACGCGGTGAAGGTGACGCTGGGGCCGAAGGGCCGCAACGTCGTCATCGAGAAAAGCTTCGGCGCGCCGCGCATCACCAAGGACGGTGTCACCGTCGCCAAGGAGATCGAGCTCGACGACAAGTTCGAGAACATGGGCGCGCAGATGCTGCGCGAAGTCGCCTCCAAGACCAACGACACCGCGGGCGACGGCACCACCACCGCGACCGTGCTGGCGCAGGCCATCGTGCGCGAGGGCGGCAAGTCGGTCGCCGCCGGCATGAACCCGATGGATCTCAAGCGCGGCATCGACATCGCGGTCGCCGCCGTGGTGAAGGATATCGAGAAGCGCGCCAAGCCGGTCGCTTCCTCCTCCGAGGTCGCCCAGGTCGGCACCATCTCGGCCAATGGCGACGCCGCGATCGGCAAGATGATCGCGCAGGCGATGCAGAAGGTCGGCAATGAAGGCGTGATCACGGTCGAAGAAAACAAGTCGCTCGAGACCGAGGTCGATATCGTCGAGGGCATGAAGTTCGACCGCGGCTATCTCAGCCCCTATTTCGTCACCAATGCCGAGAAGATGACCGCCGAGCTTGAGGACGTCTACGTCCTCCTGCACGAGAAGAAGCTCTCCGGCCTGCAGGCGATGCTGCCGGTGCTGGAAGCCGTGGTGCAGTCCGGCCGTCCGCTGCTGATCATCGCCGAGGACGTCGAGGGCGAGGCGCTCGCGACGCTGGTGGTGAACCGCCTGCGCGGCGGGCTGAAGGTCGCCGCCGTCAAGGCGCCCGGCTTCGGCGACCGCCGCAAGGCGATGCTGGAAGACATCGCGATCCTGACCGGCGGCCAGCTCATCTCCGATGAGCTCGGCATGAAGCTCGAAAGCGTCACGGTGAACATGCTGGGACGCGCCGGCAAGGTGGTGATCGACAAGGAGAACACCACGGTCGTCAAGGGCGCGGGCAAGAAGAAGGACATCGAGGCCCGCGTCGCCCAGATCAAGGCCCAGATCGAGGAGACCACCTCCGACTATGATCGCGAAAAGCTGCAGGAGCGGCTGGCCAAGCTCGCCGGCGGCGTTGCGGTCATCAAGGTCGGCGGCGCGACCGAGATCGAGGTCAAGGAGAAGAAGGACCGCGTCGAGGACGCGCTCAACGCCACCCGCGCCGCGGTGCAGGAAGGCATCGTGCCCGGCGGCGGCGTGGCGCTGCTCCGCGCCAAGAAGGCGGTCGGCCGCATCCACAACGACAATCCGGACGTGCAGGCCGGCATCAACATCGTGCTGAAGGCGCTCGAGGCCCCGCTTCGCCAGATCGCGGAGAACGCCGGCGTCGAGGGCTCGATCGTGGTCGGCAAGATCCTCGAGGACAAGTCGGAGACCTTCGGTTTTGACGCCCAGACCGAGGAATATGTCGACATGGTCGCCAAGGGCATCATCGACCCCGCCAAGGTGGTGCGCACCGCTTTGCAGGACGCCTCGTCGGTGGCGGGCCTCTTGGTCACCACTGAAGCCATGGTCGCCGAAATGCCGAAGGAGCCGGCCACCCCGTCGCCGGCCGGCGGCGGCGGCATGGGTGGAATGGGCGGCATGGGCTTCTAGGAAAACATGGGTTTCCAAGAAACCCGCCATTCCCATTGGATCACGAGAAAAAAGGCCGCCTCCGGGCGGCCTTCTTTTTGGCAGATGCCATATTGGTTTGCTACTTTGGGCCAAGATACTTGACGCCAAGACGCTTCACGCCAAGACGCCTAACGCTAAAGACGCCGACTCCAGCCCCCCAAAAGGAATTTCGCATGCGCGCGCTTTTGTTGGTTGCAGCTAGCCTGTTCGCAGCCACGCCGGATTTCGCCACCGCCCAGGTCAAGCTCTCGACCAAGCCCGATCCGAACGCAGTCGAGGTCAGGTATTTCACCGCCATCGACGGGCTGATGGACGGCAATGCCGACGTCATCCTCAAAGAGACGCGGCAGGGCAAGACCGTGACGGCGGCCAGTCTCGATCTCTGCTATCCCGTCGACAAGAGCTCCGACCGCAAGGACCGCTTTGTCGCCAACCTTGCGGTCAACGGCCAGACCATGACCGGTACGACCTCGAGCCTCGGTGACAAGAAGCCGGTCAGCGTCAAACTCACGCGCAAGCAGAACGGCGACACCTTCGATTTCCGCGGCCAGATCAGCATCGGCCAGACCGTGACCGAAGTGGTCTCGAGCGAGAATTCCGACATCAGCGAAAAGGAGTTCCAGGACAGCCAGACCGTCGATGACGGCATCAACGCGACCCCGAAGGATTTCACCGAAGTTTCGCCGGAATCGGTCGGCGTGCGCATCAAGCTCGACGGGGCGGCAGATTTCCTCAAAAGCCTGAAGGGCCAGGATGTCGAGGTCGCGCTGAGCAGCCTCACCATCACCTGCGATGCGCTACGCTCCGGCCAGCAGACACTAAGTCTTTCCGTCGATCCCGACCATGCCGCGGCGCTGATCGAAAAGGCGAAGTCGGCGCCGGGCGTCGTCGCCGCCGGATGGACCACGGGCCTGGTCGAGATGGACCGCGCCATCCGCCTTCCCGCCGCCGACTGGCGCGACGGCGACAAGATCAACAGGGAAAAGCTGGTGGCATCCGTTGCCAACGTGCTGTCGACAACGCTCTCGGCCAAGCTCGCCAGCTCGGGCTGGAGCCCAACCACCGGCAAGCTGAAGCTGATCTTCAAGCGGCCGAGCACGGTCTATCCCGCGCTCGATCTCACCGACTCGATCGAGGTTGGCGGCCTGGTGTCGCCGGACAAGCCGGGCAGCTCCGATCACCTGATGCTCTGGATCAGCAACCCCGTCACCACCACCGCCGATGAGAGCACCGGGGCCAAGCTCACTTTGTCCGATGATTCCACCGGCGACGAGGACAGCGAAGAGCAGGACAATACCGGCTCGGTCGAGGCGCTGACCAAGGAATTGAAGGGCCAGCGCTGGGACGCCGACAAGTCGGTGTGGAAATAAGCTCGGTCTGGAAATAAGCGCTTGGCCGTGCTACTGCGGCCACGCCGAAAATAGGCGTGGCCGGATTGGTAAGCCCGGCCGGTTCCCGATCATCGGGAGCTCTATCCACCGCTTTCCGCGGTTTGGACCCACGGTCGGACGGGGTGACGGATACGTCACGCTGCCGACGGGTCGTGGTTCCAGTTTCGGTTGTCCCGTCAGCATCGGCGTTGCCTTCGTCCGTTCCTCAAACTCGCATGGATGGCGCATGATGCAACTCAAACATCTCAACCTCACCACGTCCGACGTCACAGGCCTTACGGCGTTCTTCGAACGCTTCTTCGGCTTTCGCCGCCTGCTCGAACGCCGCACCGGCGCCTTCACGCTGATGAGCAATGAGGAGAACTTCGTGCTCACCTTGATGAAAGCCAAGAAAGGAGATCCCGCCGCCTATCCGGCGATGTTTCACGTCGGCTTCTACGTCGATGATGTCGGGATGCTGCGGGCTAAGCGTGATGAGATGATCGCGGCGGGCTTCGCGCCGGATGCGATCCAGCAAGGCAGCCCAAACGGCCGCAGCACCCATTTTTATTGCGAAGCGCCTGGCGGCATTCTGATCGAGATCGGAGCGCGGCCGCAGGTCGGCGCCGCAGCATAGATATCGATATCCCCCCGGCGAATGGATCGGGACGACACATCGTCCCTATCCATCGTCGGTCGTGCCTCAATTCGTGTTGATGCGGAACTTGAGCGTCCTGGTGCCGATGAAGGAAACGGAGTCTCCCTGGCGGCGCCAGTTGGTGGCTTCCGTCAGTGCTGCGACCAGCTCATCATCGGCCTGGGCCTTGTCCGGCGGACAGGAACGCTCCTCCATCTGCCCGGCCACGAAGATCACGGTATCGCCGGCGACCGAGAACTGGCCCTTGCCGCCCTTGCACCAGAGCTCCAGCACGACCTCGCCATTGTCGCCGATATCGAGGTCCGGCACGCGCTTTGAGCCGCGCTGAGGCGGCGCGTCCAATGTCATTTCCATGCCGAAGGGAAAGCCGGTCTCGGCCCTCGCCTCGCGCACGGCCGCAATGGATGCAAGCAGGATCAACGAAACACCAGCCGCCCGCCAGGCAAAATGAGCCGAACGCATCAAGACCTCTCGAAATCAGGGAACGCTTTCCGGCGCCGTTTTATTCGACGCGCGTGACGTTGAACAGGTTCGCAAGGGTAAAAAATGACTCGAAAAAAATCCCCGCGAGCGTCATACCCGCAGGGATTTTCGTCATGAGCCGAGGCTTGAAATTCAAGACCTGCGCTAATTGAGAACCAGCAACGTGAACGGCCAGACATAGGCCTGTAGCATCACGAACAGACCGACGAGACAGGCCAGCGCGATCGAATGCTTGAACACGAAGCGCAAGATCGTGCCTTCATGGCCGTACCAGTTGGTGGCGGTGGAGGCGACGACGATCGACTGCGCGTCGATCATCTTGCCCATCACGCCGCCGGAGGAGTTGGCGGCGGCCATCAGCACCGAGGACAGGCCAAGCTGTTGGGAGGTGATCTTCTGCAGATTGCCGAACAGGATGTTCGAGGCGGTGTCCGATCCCGTCAGCGCCACGCCGAGCCAGCCAAGCAGCGTGCCGAAGAAGGGATAGAGCACGCCGGTCGCGGCGAACGCCAGACCGAGCGTCGCGTCGACCCCCGAGAGACGCGTCAGCGTGCCGATCGCGAGCATCGCCGAGATCGTGATCAGTGAAATCGCGCATAGGCGGATGGTGCGGCCATATTCGATCATCATCCGCGCCGGCGAAAAGCCCGCCAGGAAGCCGGAAATGATCGCCGCAATCAGCATGCCCGTCCCGGTAAAGGACAGATAGGTGAAGGCGAACACCGCGCCTTGCGGCGTGGGCTTCGCGGCCACCGGCGGGACCGTATTGATCACGTTGTGCAGTTCGGGAACTGGATATCTCCAGACGAAGATCGAATCAGCCCAAGTCTTGAACCAACCGCTCCCCCAGACCAGCATGACGATGCAGACGATGATCCACGGCAACAGCGCGCTCCAGAGCTGTGCCTGCGTCAAAGCCATCTTGTCCATCGGCTTGGCGGCCGCCATGGTCGCGGTCGATTCATCGCGACCGCGCAGCGCCGGCGACAGCCAGAGCTCTCTTGGCTGCCACACCCTGAGGAACAGGATCAGGCAGCCCATCGAGATCAGCGAGGCGCCGATGTCGACGATCCATGGATTGATGTAGTTCGAGATCACGAATTGTGGGACCGCGAACGAAATGCCGGTCACGAGAATGGCGGGCCAGATGTCCTTCATGCCGCGCCAGCCCGCGAACGCCCACACCACCCAGAACGGCACGATCAGCGAGAACACCGGCAATTGCCGGCCGACCATGGCGCCGAGAACATAGGGATCGAGGCCGGTGACCGTGGCCAGGCCCTGGATCGGGGTGCCTAGCGCGCCAAAGGCAACCGGCGCGGTATTGGCGATCAGGGACAGGCCCGACGCTGCGAGCGGCGAGAAGCCGAGCCCGATCAGCACAGAGCCTGTGATCGCAACCGGGGTACCGAATCCCGACGCGCCCTCAAAGAAGGCGCCGAAGGAGAACGCGATCAGCAGCAGTTGCAGGCGGCGGTCTTCGGTGACGCCGCCGACGGCGCGTTTCAACAGTTCGAATTGGCCCGTTGCGACCGTGATCTGGTAGAGAAAGATGACGTTCAGCACGATCCAGCCGATCGGGAAGAAGCCTGACACGATCCCGAGCACAGACGCGCGGATCGACATGCCTGCCGGCATGGTGAAGATGAAGATCGCGATCAGGTTGGTGAGGATCACGGCGATGATCGCCGCGATATGCGCTTTGACCCGACCGCTGGCGATCAGCACCAGAAGCGTGACCACCGGAATGGCCGCCGCAATCGTCGACAGCGCTGCGTTACCCAGCGGGTTATAGACTTGATTCCACATTGTGCGTTCTCCCCCACGCGCTTATGCGGCACGTTTTCGTGCCCGACGCGCTTGCAGGGGGAAACCATCCAAGGTGCGAAATAGTCCCGCGGAATTTGCGTGAAGCAAATTTCGCTCACAAGGTCGCGAAGTCGGCCGGCCCCCTGCCTCGCGCCGTTATCGCCATGCTAGGGTCTAGTTGCGGGCCGGGACAGGACAACCAGCACCAAGCGACTTACGACCTTAGTCTAGGTGTGCGAAATTCCCTTATATTCCCAGAACCTTGGCCCCGTCTTCCAGGAGACTCATATCTGTGAAAAACATCCGCGCGACGCTCGCGATCGTTTGGCGCATCGCCACGCCTTATTTCAAATCCGAGGACAAATGGGCCGGCTGCGGCCTGCTCGCCGCGGTCATTGTCATCGAGCTCGCCTCGGTCGGCCTCGACGTGCTGTTCAACCAGTGGCGCAACCGTTTCTATAATTCGCTCCAGGAGAAGGACTGGGATGGCTTCACGCACAACGTCATCTTCTTCACCGTGCTCGCGGCCATTTCGGTGGCGACCTCCGTCTACCAGCTTTATCTCAACCAGTGGCTCCAGATCCGCTGGCGCAACTGGATGACCACCAGATATCTCGGCGACTGGCTCGAGGGCGCCAACCATTACCGCATGCAGTTGCGTGGCGATGCAGCTGACAACCCCGACCAGCGCATCTCCGACGACACCAAGATGTTTGTCGAGCTGACGCTGGATGTCGGCCTGAAGCTCCTCAACTCGATCGTCACATTCATCTCCTTCGTGATCATCCTGTGGGGACTATCGAACGAGGCGCCGTTGCATCTGTTCGGCATACCCTACTTCATTCCCGGCTATCTGGTCTGGGCGGCGCTGATCTACTCGGTGTTCGGCACGTTGCTGACGCAGTGGATCGGCGCGCCGCTCGTCAATCTCAACTTCGAGCAGCAGCGTCGCGAGGCCGATTTCCGCTTCAACCTGGTCCGCGTGCGCGAAAACAGCGAGCAGATCGCGCTCTTGGAGGGCGAGCCTGCCGAACGCGTGCGGTTGCTCGACCGCTTCAGCGGCGTCATCGCCAATTGGTACGCGATCATGAGCCGCACCAAACGATTGACGGCTTTTACCGCGAGCTTTTCGCAGGCCGCCGTCATCATTCCGCTCGTCCTGATCGCGCCGGCCTATTTTGCCGGCAAGATCCTGCTCGGCTCCATGGTTCAGGCAGCGGAAGCCTTCGGCAGCGTGCAGCAGGCGCTTTCCTTTGTCGTGCAGGTCTATCGCACCATGGCGGAATGGCGCGCCGTCGTCGCACGTCTCGACGGCTTCGAGATGTCGATTGAGAGCGCGCAACATCTGAGGAGCGACAGCGACTCGATCCACATCGCCGCGGCGGGTGACGGCGACGAGATCGATCTCGACAAGCTTCTGGTACGGCTGCCCAACGGGGCGCCGCTGATTGCGGCCGACAGCTTCCGCATTCGCGGCCACGAGCGCATGCTGCTTGCCGGCCCCTCCGGCGCAGGCAAGTCAACGCTGTTCCGCGCTATTGCCGGAATCTGGCCATTCGGCAGCGGCTCGATCTCGGTGCCCGCCAAATCGACGCTGATGATGCTGCCGCAAAAGCCCTACTTCCCGATCGGCTCGCTGCATGCGGCGATCGCCTATCCGAGCGAAGCCTCGTCATTCGCCGCCGAACGGATCAAGGAGGTGCTGCAGCAGATCGGCCTGCCGCAACTCGCCTCAAAGCTCGACGAGAAAGAGCACTGGAACCGGATATTGTCGCTCGGCGAGCAGCAGCGGCTCGGCATTGCACGCGCGCTGTTGCAGGCGCCGAAGTTCCTGTTCCTGGACGAGGCGACCGCCTCGCTGGATGAGCCCGCCGAGACCGCACTCTACCGCCTGCTGGAAGAGAAGCTGCCCGACAGCACCATCGTCTCGATCGGGCATCGCGCAACGCTGGAAGCGTTCCACCAACGCAAGGCCGCGCTCAAGCGCGAGGACGATCACTATGCCCTGCCCGGCAGCGCCGAGGTCGCCAAACCGTGATCAAACAAGCCGTGATCAAACGAAAGGGGGCGGCAGATCGCTCTGCCGCCCCTGGGATAACTTTCTAGCGAAGACTTACTTCAGGTTGGTCATCGCCGTCAGGTCGAACGAGAGCTTGGCGATGCCCGCCGCGCCGCACCAGTTCGAGGACGCGCCGGTCGGATTGATCGGCGTCACGTTGGCGGTACCGGTCGAGTTGAAGGCGCTGGTGAAGGCGTT
>Ga0210387_10001045_pt1 | contig 20624 bp, 23 predicted proteins | sample IncBWC7OmetaG_FD_160108 | JGI IMG/M metagenome (GOLD analysis project Ga0210387, IMG submission 160108) | Forest soil microbial communities from Barre Woods Harvard Forest LTER site, Petersham, Massachusetts, United States - Inc-BW-C-7-O ...
TTCTGCTGTCTGATCGGCCTTTCCCGCGTCAGCGAGAACGGCCCCTGCGATCAGCAGCACAGCGCAATCAATTTTTGAAGATTCCGATCTAAAGGGTTTCCCAATATGCAGATTTCAGAGAACACCTTGTTCTTTTACGAGAAAATGGGTGGAGTCCGGTGATTGGATGACTTCCAGTCGCTTGACGTCGCCCCGCTCAAGCAGTGTCAGTCCCCAGATTTTCTGGTGAAGTTGAGGAGAGACCGCCCCTGACGATTCCCCCACGGGCTAGCTTCGGCTTCACCAGCCTTCTGGTGATTATAGCGCAGTGGCCCCACCCGTTCCCATTCCGAACACGGAAGTGAAACGCTGCAGCCCCAATGGTAGTGCATCTCTAGGTTGCGCGAGAGTAGGACATCGCCAGAGTTTATGAACCCCGCCCGGCGAAAGTCGGTCGGGGTTCTCTTTTTTTTTGCGGCTGACGTCAACTCCTCGTTTTCCCGAATGCCCGAGTAATTCGTTCTGCGCGTCTAGCTTAATTAGGTCGAGAATGCCCAAGTGAATATTCTTTATCAGCATTTACGCCAGATTACCGGCGCGGAGTTCGTTGATCTGTTGAAACGTTCTTTGCTAGCAGAGCGCCGCCCGATCGATGATCCAAATTGCATCAAGGCAATGCTCCAGCATTCTAACCTGCTTTGCACCGCGTGGGACGGACCCAAACTCGTCGGAGTCGCACGTTCGATCACCGATTTCGCATACTGCTGTTATCTTTCGGATCTCGCCGTGGATCTGGAATATCAAAGGATTGGTATCGGAAAAGGTTTGCTTCGGTTGACTCAATCAAAGCTTGGTAATAAGGCCAAAATCATTCTCTTGGCAGCTCCTAATGCCGAAACTTATTACCGGCATATTGGCTTCGAGGCACACCAGTCCGCCTGGATTTTACCCGCGAAAAGCGAAATAAAATGAAGGATCCAATCGAGCAGAAAACCGCTGTCAAGGCACTCAGCTTCCGAGTTCGCGCCGGAAGCCTGGATTTGAAGGCGGTGAATAGAACTGCCAGTTCGCATCTGCCTTCTTGATGTTGGCGTCTGGGTCCGAGTAGAAGGCCTTTCCCGCCTTTGGACTGGAGCAAACGTAAAGCTTGTCCTTGTAAACGAAGAAAACGTTCGGATCGATATCCTTCAGCTTGCGTTTCATCATTGAGTGCGCGCAATAACCGCCGTACTGCGGGACATATTTCGCCGGAGATTTGTCAAAAGTGTTTTTGTCGTCCGCTGAAGCGAAATAATAAGTCGCTCCTCCGTAGGAACTCGAGTAATTCGGGTCACCTTTGACGGCTTTTTTTTGTTTGAAATAGGCCACTGGATCGTAGCCTTTGAGAATTACGCCGTTCTTGTCGACATTGACTTTTGGCGCTTTGGCGCGCGATTTCGTCGAACTTGCCGCTTCTGCCTGCGCCAGCAGCGGCTCATTCAGGCCGATCGCTGAGATGGCGGATTTCGCATAGAGCACATCAGAGGCCATTAATTGAGGTGGTGCATCGACCGCCGCGAAAACCGCGACGCAAGTTGCGACCAACGAATAGTGAATCATTTTCATAAATTGAGCTTAAACGGACGGGTGAGATATTAACTTTTTACGCACGAAAGTCTAGCGCGTCAGTAGGGAATCAAATGTCAACCGGGGACAGCTCAAGTTTTGCCAGATTTCATGGATCACGGTTCACTCGTTAAACCAGATGAAAATAGAACTCGATTTTCAATCAAAAAAGCGAAATTGAAAGAGACGGTTTTTCCTCGGTCAACGAGTGTGACGCATCAGACGCCGCCGTTGACTCGGATGCAAGGTTCTCGCTGTGACGAATTCGTAACCTCGATGGTGCGCTTAACCTCGAAACCGGCGAGAAATGACCATATCACGCCTTCAGCCCCGGAAGGGGAGGCGCCGCTCTGGAAACACGATCAGCCATCAACTGCAGCATGTCTGATTGTAGAAATTTCTGACACAGCTCGGAGGTAAGCTCGTGTTCGTCCCCGATCTCGTGGAGTTCAATGACAGCGTTCATCGCGTTCACGTAGTGCTCTTCAGGCGAACGCCCCAGCACAAACGCAACGGCCGAAAAGCCAAAGGATCCCAGCAATAAAAGCTTCAGATTTTTGTAGGATTCAAAAATTCGTTCGGCCTGATAATAGTCGCAATTGGCATCGCCTGAAATGTGTCGGTCACGTCTAGCCAACCACAGCCGATAGGCAATAAGCTTAATCTTCTCGACCTTTTCCGAGTTCTGCCGAGCGGATGGCAGTTTAGACTCTTGGTTCAATTTTGCCCTGCCGCCTCATTGTTCGGCCCTGTACCCACGTTCATTTCCCTTCGATATCTTTCGATTTCGCTCCGGTACTTCTCCTCGCCCCTTTTGTACGCCTCGCTGGATATCGCGTGTTTCTCATACATTTCTTCCAATCGAGATCTTTTGCGCTCGGCCTGACGTCGTCCTTTCTCGAGCTTTTTGCGCACGGCCTCCGGCAGGTGTCGATCAAGGTTTGTTTGTCCAACCTCGGAGCGCTCTCCCTTGAGCAAATCGCTATCGCTCATTGGCGCCTCCGACTGCCCGACCGCTGCGGGAGTAGAAGCCGGATTTGATGCCGGGACCGGTGTTTGTTCGAGGATCGAATGATCTTCCGCGATCGCTCCACGTTGAGCCTGATTTGTCTCCGGCAGCGGGATCCCCATCCCATTGTCCGGGTTCGCCGTGACGGTCGGTGTCACCTTCGTCGGGGGAACGTTAGGGACGTCGCCCTGTGTCTTCGATTCCAGCGTTTTAGCCGGGTACACATTGAAGGCAATTAAACAGGTCGCAATAACCCCGCAGAGGGCAAAGATCGTACCCAAAGCCGCGACCACGCGTAAGATTATTGCCGAGTTAGAGGTCTGACGAGCATCACTCGTCTCGGTTCGCAACAGTACAGGCATAGGCTGATAACCAAGTTTATTCATGGATTTGGGCCAGAATACTCTACAGGTTGTGGAGATCAAGGAAGTTCGACCCAAGATTTTGTGGTCTCCAAAAAAAACAGCGAAGACGTTCGGAAGCAGAGGAAATCAAAGGGCGAGTGGCACAGAAGACCGGAGCGCTGCGTTCCGCAACCGCAAAAGAAGCTACCGGCTTCTGGGCATATTTTGTGCGCGTTCTACTCGCGGACATGCATTCTCGCTTCGGCATGATCCAGGTCAACTTGGATGCGGCGCAAAACTTCGTCATTGATGACAAACTCATCGCGCAATTGAATGATCGTCCGGCGTTCCACATCAAGCGCTTCCTGCTCTAAACGTTCGAAGGATGGCACGCTTAGCGCATCGGCGTCATCTCCGTCGGCGTTTGCGCAAACTTCCAACTGACGAATGCGGTCGTGGTATTCTGCACTGAGCCGCTCCACGATTTCCGGCGGGAAGCGACCATCGACTTCCCCGAGGTAAGATAGCGCCGCTTCATTCGCTTTGAGCCGAGCTGTCCTTTCTTCCATATTCGCAAGTCCGTCGTCCATCACTCCAAGCCGGCGAATCAGCGCTGGCAAACTCAGGCCTTGGAGCACCAGCGTCGCGAGAATCACGCAAAATGTGACGAACAAAATGTAGTCGCGTCCGGGGAAAGGGCTGCCGTCCGAAAGCGTCAAGGGCACCGCCAGCGCGGCCGCCAGCGACACCACGCCGCGCATTCCAGTCCAAGCAACAATGGCCGTGTTCTGCCAGGGCGGATATGGGTCCGTCTTGCGCAAAGCAACGCGCGTTAAATGCAAGAGGTTCGTCGATAAGAAAACCCAAGCGATGCGGACCAAAATGGCCGCGAGGCTGATCAGCGCGCCGTGCCAAAGGAGGTGCTTCAACGAGCGGCCGCTCAGCGTGTGAAGAATGCGCGGCAGTTGCAGACCAATCAGGACGAAGACCAGTCCATTCAACAGGAACACCGTCATTTCCCAAAACACGTAGATGTTGAGACGCGTCCGTGCCGTCAGGATTTGCGGCCCGCGCCAGCCGAGAAGCAGCCCGGCGGCGACCACCGCCAGGACGCCGGAGAGATGCAAGCGCTCCGCGGGAATGTAAGCGGCAAACGGCGTGAGCAGCGAAATTGTCATTTGCACGGGCGGATCGTCGAGACGGTGCTGGACTTTGGAAACAATCCAGCCGACCGCTAGTCCAATCCCAGTGCCGCCCAGTGCGACTAAAAAAAAGCGTTCGATTGCTTCTGACGGTGAAAACGTTCCGCTCATCGTCGCCGCGATGGCGAAGCGGTAGGCGACGAGTGCCGTAGCGTCATTGACGAGACTCTCCCCGTCTAAAACGGTGACGATTTTTCGCGGTACGCGCAGACGACTGGTGATCGCGGTCGCTGCAACTGCATCCGGCGGCGAGATTATTGCGCCGAGAATAAACGCAGCCGCCCAGGGCAAACCACTCAGCGTGTGTACGACAACCGCCACGAACGCGGTTGTCAGCAAGACCAACCCGATCGCGAGGAACAGGATGGGACGCAGGTTTGCGCGAAAATCTCGCCAGGAAGTAAAGACCGCAGCCGGATAAAGCAAGGGCGGCAACAAAAACAGAAACACCACGTCTGGTTCCAATTGCACCGCGGGTAAACCCGGAACGAACCCGAGCGCCAGTCCTCCGAGGACCAGCAGGACCGGGTAAGGCAACGCCACTTTCTTCGCCAGAATCGCCAGTGCCGCGACGACGATCAGCAGCGTGGAGATAATCTCAGCCGGGTTCATAGGCGGACGAGATGCGGTGCGCAATTATCGTCGAGAGCTTGAGCGCCCAGATCGAGCGAGACGCCGCGCTCTGTGAATTTTCTACCCATCTGCTGGCGGTGAACACGCTGCGAATGATCGCTGCCCTTCAATTTTCAAACTGACGATCCTAATGAAAAACATGGCGCCAAATTAATAATGGTTTCTCGGCAGAAGTGCCAGCCGGTATATCGTCACACCTTCGGGTACGAGAAATTGGCCACCAAGCCGAATGAGTGGCGTCATCAAATGCTCCCAATCTTGGCGCCTTTCCGACCTTAAGAGTCGATTCGTTGATCGGGATTGCACTGCGACCTTTGTCGCTGGATATTCCGGACGTGTTCGAAGGATTCCAAATTACCATTGAGGTGCCGTTTGAATTTGCTCAGCGAGATCAATTACTAGGCTTGATGGAATCGAAGTTTCCGGGCGCTGAGCTTTCGATTGTTCACAGCGAAGTCAGTAAACCGACGGTTGCAGAAGTACTTGTTCAACATGATTCTGCGGCCGAAGTCGCGAAAACAGGATCCCCACCTCCGGGAGAAGACTCCGAAGCCGTCCTGTTGAAGGCGACAGATGCGTTGTCCGCATTTACGAAGTCCGGCGAATAGCCCCCGCTGCAGGCTCACACCTTCTGACTGGCTAAGCCGACGTCTGGCAGGGCGTTCTCAGAACGTGGAATTATCAGGGCGGCAATTAAGCCAAGCGCTGCCGCAAACGACATCCAGAGCCCGGGCATGGCGCGGTCCCCTCTGATATGGATGAGGTAAGTACAAATTGCCGGGGTAAAGCCTCCCAACAGTGCCGTTGCGAGGCTGTAAGCCAGCGAGAATCCGCTCGTGCGAACGTCTACCGGCATGATCTCTGTTAAGGCAACGACCATCGCACCGTTGTAACTTGCGTAAATAAACGACAGCCAAAGCAGTACCAGCAATAACCGTACGAAGGACGGTTCTGCGGTCAGCCACAGCATCGCGGGGTAAGCGGTCAACAGGGCCAGAACGGTGAAGGTAATCAGAAGCGGTTTTCTCCCGAAGCGGTCCGAGGCAGCACCCATCACCGGCAGCCAAAAGAAATTAGAGAGTCCGACGCATAAGGTGACGATCAGGACCCCCACGGATTCAAGATGCAGTTCGCTTTGACCGAACGTTGGCGTATAGGCGGTAATGAGGTAAAAGCTAACGGTGGTCATTGCCACCAACATCATACCGACCAGCACGATGGCCCAGTTCGCTGCCAGGGTGGAAATGATCTGTGATACGGTCGGGTGGTGCTTCCGCGCTTGGAAGGCTTCGGTTTCAGCGAGCGATCTCCGCAGAAGAAAAAGGAGCGGAATGATCAAACAACCGACTAGAAAAGGAATGCGCCAGCCCCAGAGATCGACCGTCGCCGGCGAGAGCCACAACGTCAAACCGACCCCTAGAATGGACGCCACCATGACGGCCACTTGCTGGCTGGCGGACTGCCAACTGACGTAGAATCCTTTGTGGCCTGGTGTCGCGATTTCTGACAAATAGACCGAAACGCCCCCCAGTTCGACTCCCGCCGAAAATCCTTGCAGCAGCCGGCTTAAAAGAATCAGCACCGGAGCGAGCAAGCCTAACGTCGCGTACCCGGGCAAACAGGCAATTGTAATTGTGCCAACCGACATTAGTCCTAGCGTCAGAAGCAAGCCCGCACGTCTACCATGCCGGTCGATATACGCTCCGAGCACGATCGCTCCCACCGGCCGCATCAAGAACCCAGCCCCAAAGGTCGCTAATGACAGCATCAGCGACGCGTACGGATTCTGTCCGGGAAAGAAGGTGCGTCCGATCGGCCCGGCAAAGAACCCGAACACTATGAAGTCGTACATCTCCAGGAAGTTGCCGCTTGAGACCCGAATGACATTTTTGATTTTGGCGTTTCGCTCGGTGCCCGGCGGTTTGTTCTCAGTATTCATGATACCTCGTTCGAATCGGCAATGGAGATTTTCGGGGAGTTCTCAAATCTACGAGATTTCTCCTTTCTGCCAATAAGAAACGGGGCGGGCTGATTTGCTTTGGCATTGCTTTTGTCGGTATTGTCGATTTCAGTCGGATGCTCGGAAAACGACGCGCAAATATGCCTTCGTGTTGAGTAAATTGAGGTGAAAACCCGATTGGATTTGGCTTTCAGAGGATGCATATGACGAAACTCGTTTTGAGTCTCCTATCCGCCTGGACACGTTTCTTGGCGCTGAGCGTGGCAGGCACTCTTCTTCTTACTGCCACGGTGCAAGGCGCCGTCGTTACGGTGGTCAGCTCGGGCGGCTTTGCCGCGGCGTACCGGGCCCTCGCGTCGGAATTTGAACGCACCTCTGGGAACACTCTCATCACCAGCTGGGGGCCTTCAATGGGGAACACACCGGACGCGGTTCCGAATCGAATTCAGCGCGGTGAGCCAATCGATGTCGTAATCATGGTCGGCTATGCACTGAGCGATTTGATCAAGGAAGGCAAGGTCATCGCGGACAGCCGCGTCGAGCTGGCGCGCTCACCCATCGGCGTTGCCGTCCGCGCGGGCGCCCCGAAACCGGACATCAGTTCCGTTGACGCGCTCAGGCGCGCGCTCCTGGCGGCGAAGTCGATCGCATATTCAGACAGCGCCAGCGGCGTCTATGTTTCCACAGAGCTGTTCAAGCGCCTGGGGATCGTCGATCAGGTCGCTAGCAAAAGCCGGATGATTCCTGCCGAGCCGGTCGGTGCAGTGATCGCGCGTGGCGAAGCCGAGATCGGCTTTCAACAAGTGAGCGAATTGAAGCCCATCGCCGGAATTGATTTGTTAGGACCGCTGCCGCCCGAGCTTCAGAAGATCACGATTTTCTCGGCGGGCATCGTAGTTGGCGCCAGAGAGCCTGAAGCGGCCAGGGCGCTCATCACCTTCCTCGCTTCACCTGCCGCGGCCGCCGCCATCAGAGAAACCGGGATGGAGCCGACGACATTTGCTGCTCCCTGATCAAAATCGGGCCGCCTGTGAAAACGGCATCCTATCTATCTTAGTTTTTTGGATCCCGGTGTTTTGAATCTGGTAGAGATCATCCGGTCCAACGAAAACGCCCCGGCACCTTGTAAGATAAGAGCTAACGCGATCGCCCAAAGGAGCAAATCGTATTCAAGGCCTTCGCCCTTTTGTTTGCCGGCCCAGTTCATAAAAAACCCGAAATGAATGTGAACCAAGATAGCCGCTATCAACATGTCGAACCCGATGGCAAATGCGGCGATCCTGGTCAGCAAACCGAAAAATAATGCGATCGGTCCCAGAAATTCCGTCAAGACCACCAAGAAAGCGAGGGGCGCAGGAATATGCATTTTATCGGTGAAAGTCGCCATGAATAGCGCGAAACCTGGGCCTCCGAACCAGCCAAGAGCCTTTTGCGCGCCGTGAGGAAACATCACGGCCGCCAGGGCGATGCGCAAAATGAGTGGAACAACAGACCCCGATGTCTGGAGCAGAGTAAGCGCGAGCTTTTTCATAAAAGTTTTGCCGCGTGTATAGGTCAAATTTTGCGACCTGGGTCGCTCCATGCCGGCATGTTATGGAACCTAGCATAGCACGTGCTTCCAGACTGTTCTGTGGCCCAAGGGGCCAAAAAAGTTTACCCCGCCCAGGGTTTACCCTCATAAGCGCTAAGATAATTGTGTGGCGCTTCGATGGGCGAATGGCTTTTGAGCTTTGCGGTTGAGGCTGGGTTGCATTGTCCCGGAGGGACAGGCTGATCGTAGCCAGGCACGAAGTGCCTGGGTAGGTGCGCCTGAGCAATAAATCACCCGAAATCTTCCTTAACTTCGCGCCATTTAGCCGAGGGTTATCTGTTTAGCGTCGTGTCTTCGGCCCCAATTGAGCACTCGGCTTACTTTGATTTGACCAGCCTCAGCCTCCAAAAATACGAGGAGGAGAGGTAATCCGTTCGAACGCGCGTTTCATCTTCGAACTTGTGGCCATTTCCCCCTCCACTCGTCTCCTCGTCCTCTAATCGTCCTCGTACTCGAACTCGTCCTCGTACTCGCTTTTCCATTACGCCGAGGAGAGGCGCCCGATTCCGTTCAATGAACGCTCTCTCTGCGGGATTACCAGGGTGCTACGAACCGAGTGCCCATTCATTGAGCGTGAAGCCGTTTCTCCGTGGTTTCTCAGTGCGCAGGTCCTCGATGTGCTCGACGAGAAATTTCGCGTCTCGGGCAACCCCGGAAAATCGGCCTGACCCCCACGTGTACTGCCAAGGCAGCCCAAGAAAGTACATCCCAGGCACCGTGGTGACACCGCGATGGTGGCCGGGATAACCTTTGCCGTCGAAAATAGGCAATTCGATCCAGCGGTAGTCCGCGTGGAAACCGATGCACCAGATGATCGTGGTAATCCGTGCGGCGATATAGTCGAGCTCCGGAACCTGCGCATCAGGCTGCCAAAACGGTTGGTAACGCGGTTCGACGGGCGCGCTAATTCCATTAGCATCAATATACTTGTCGATCGTGTTCTTAATGCTCTCCGCGACCGCGTCGGCCTGATCGAGATTTTGTTTCAGATCAGCGGAAAAGTATAACTTCAAACCGCGAATTTCCTTTAAGCGGCCGTATAAACGCATTCCTTCCACCGCGAACTTGCGCAGATCGATATCGCGTCCGCCGTCGCGGCCCGTCACGTAATGATTCGACTTCGTCCGAACTCGCTCCTTTTGTGGATGCTCGTGGATCGGCTTGTCGTAGTAGCCCATGTCGTCTAACCAATCGACCACATCTTTCCCGCGATAGCGCCGCGCGGTGCGCGGTGCGCCGCCCACGCACAAATGGACGCGCCGTCCGGCAAGATGCAGGTCCTCGGCGATTTGACAACCGGATTGGCCCGAACCAACCACCAACACCTCGCCGGGCGGGAGCAACTCTCCATTTTTATAGTCGGATGAATGGATCTGGTGGATCTCGCTGGAGATGCGCTCCGCCATCCGCGGAATGGTTGCATCCTGATAACCGCCTGTGGCCACGATGACCTGATCGGCTGTGAAAATGCCGATATCCGCGGTGATTTCAAAGGTCTCGGCGTCATCCCGTCGGAGCCGGGAGACCGTTACTCCTTCGTAAATCGGTGGCTGGAAGGAATGCGCGTACGATTCAATGTAAGCAACAATCTCGTCCTTGACCATAAATCCGTGTGGATCAGGTCCGGAATAGGGATGGCCGGGCAGCTGGCACTGCCAGTTCGGCGTTACCAGACAAAAGCTGTCCCATCGCTTCGATCGCCAGGATTCTGCCAGTCTGTTCTTTTCGAAGACGAGGTGGTCAATTCCCCGCTCTTTAAGCAGGTAACTGGCGGAGAGGCCTGCCTGTCCGCCACCAATCACTAGGACGGAGAAGTGCTTTTGGGACGGCTCAGCAATGAGCGGTTTCACGACGGTTTGGTTGTTGGTACTCACGGAACGGGTTTTGGTTTAGATAGGAAGGATGCGAATTTTAGCATCGTTCGCATAGGTGCGAGTCCATTCCTCGATATTTGCGAGTTGAGCTGCAGCGGAGCTGCACGCAAAACCAAACTTCGCGCGCACACGCTCGCTGGCCGCCGGGAAGGCTTTCCGACTGCGGGCAACAAATTCCGCGACCGACATCTCCTCTCCTCGGCAAAAATGGTCGAGAACAACGGTGGAAGGCGAATAGCACTTCTTCGTCAATCCATCGGGAAGCTGAATGGTGAAAATTACCTCGGGCATCTCAGACGGCGCAGGCAGACTGCGCTTCAAAGGTGGAAAGAGTCGAGCAGGCTGCGCATTTCGCGCAGCCGGCTTTCACCGTGTCGGAAGTCATCCCTGCTTCGCTCAGCCATTGCCCGACCGGCCCGAGGACGCTGCGCAGGAACTCCGCCGACGGCGGTCGATACGCAGCCAGCGGCGTGCCGCTCACCGGTACGAAAGGAACAATAAACGGATACACGCCGAGATCGATGAGAACCCGGGCGGCCTCGTGGAGCGATTGCGCGGTATCGCCGAGTCCCGCCAGCAGATAGGTGCTAACCTGTCCTCGGCCGAAAACCGTTACGGCAGCGCTAAAGGCTTCCAGATAGAACGCCCGCGTCACCTCCGCTTTTCCCGGCATGATGTGCCGGCGCACCCTTTCATCCCAGGCCTCAAGATGCATCCCTAATGAGTCGACACCGGCGTTGCGCATCCGCGCAAACCATCCGAAGTCGGATGGAGGTTCGCATTGAGCCTGAATAGGCAAAGCAGTGGAGCTTTTAATGGCGATCGCACATTCCGAGAGCACCGCCGCGCCCCGATCATCCGTCGGAGGCGTTCCGGTCGTCATGACAACGTTGGCGATTCCGTCCAGCCGTTGTGCTGCCGCCGCAACCTCTGCCAGTTGTTTCGGCGTTTTCTTGGCGATTGTTCGTCCGGCTTTGAGCGATTCGCCGATTGCGCAGAACTGGCATTTTGTCGCGTTGTTTCCGTATCGAACGCAGGTTTGAAGCACGGTTGTCGCGAGCGTATCGCGGGAGTGGAGCAGAGCTATTTTCCAGTACGGAACGCCGTCAGCCGTCGTTAGTCCGTAGAAGAGCGGCGGTGGAGGAAAGGAAATTTCGCACACCACTTCCTCCCCGTCTCGAAGGATGGAAACACCTCGTCGGTCCGGCGGCGTAACGACATAGTTTGATTTTGTTGCGCCGCGCGTGTGCACAGGCACCATGATCGTGGTGCCGAGCACGGTGACCGCCTTATGATCTGTGGGGCCCGCGCCTCCCCGCCTGCTGGGAGCGCCGGCATTCGTGTCGAGCAATCGCAAGCCTTGCGTCTGCAACTCAGAGAGCAGGAATTGCTTCTTCGTCAGGAGAGCTAATGGGAAGTCCACCATAAGGTTGATCGAACAATTCGGCATTCTTGTTCCGCACCTGGGGGTTTGCGGAACGGTCAATGTGCAGCGTGAAGATGTCCGGTCGTGAGTAGTGACCCACGGAGTCCATCATCCTCTTGCGTTTTGTTATTAGAGCGGGATCCAGTTCCGCGATGGCCATGCCTTCGCCTTCTGTGACTGTCGCGCACAACGGCACTCCTTCCGGCGAGATGATCGCGGTGTGGCAACCGCCGCGCAGTGCCTTGCGGAGTTTATCGTCTTCCGTGATCGAATTAATCTGCTCGTCGGTCAACCAACCAGTTGCGTTAACGACGAAGCAGCCGGATTCCAGCGCATGGTGCCTGATGGTGACCTCGATTTGATCAGCGAAGATCTGCCCGACCATTGAGCCAGGAAATTGCGCACAGTGAATCTCCTCGCGCTCCTCCATCAGCGCGAAACGCGCCAGCGGATTGTAATGCTCCCAGCACGCGAGTGCGCCGACGCGACCAACGGCTGTTTCAACGGCGCGAATACCCGCGCCATCGCCTTGTCCCCAGACCATGCGCTCATGGTAGGTTGGCGTAATTTTCCGCCGTTTCAGCAACAAGCGACCATCATTGTCGAAAATCAGTTGTGTATTGTAGAGGGAGCCGCCATCGCGCTCATTCACACCAACCACCAGCACCATTCCATGTTGCGCTGCCACTTTCGACAAACGCGCGGTGACAGGGCCCGGGACTTCGACTGCCCACTCGTAAAGACGCAGATGATCCTTCCCCATCAGAACTGCGGGGGCGACAAACGAAAAATAGGGATAATAGGGAATGAACGTCTCAGGAAACACGGCCAACTCGACGCCCTGCGACGCTGCTCGATCGATCGCATCACATACGCGGTCGATCGTGCCAGTGCCAGTCGTGAGATCGGGTGCAATCTGCACCGCTGCCGCCTTCAACCGCTTCATAGTTACAAAGTCCAGGTGTCGATAATCGTTGCTCCCGCCTTTTTGTGCAGAAGGATGCAGTCCAGAACGTCAAGCGGGTTGATCGGGATAATGCCGGCAATGAAGGCTTTTTCTGTCTGTCCATAAAGCGCCTGGGTGGAGAACCGGCAGCTATAGATTTTGCCGCCTTCCTCCATAAACTTTGCCAGGCGTTGATTGACGAACAGATGTCCTGGGAATGCCTCATCACCGAGGGTCGGAAAACCGCGCTGGAAGCCGAGTGTGACTCCCGGGCCGTAGAGTAGAATCGTTGTCTCGTATCCTTTGCGCAGCAGGCGCGTAGCCACGAGGGTGTTCACAATACCGATCGAACCTTCAAAGGCAACGGTATGAAACGTGACGAGAGCCTTTTCACCGGGATCGGCTTTGACGTCTGGAAACACTTTCTCTTCGTAATCCACGAGAAAGTCGCCGGCTTTATGCAGTTCTTTTTCGACTTTTGGCATGAGTATTGTTGCGTTAAACAGTTGCTGGACGGGACGAACCAGAACGGTTCGTCATGTTGGCGCTGATAAAAGCACACCTTGAACCGTGGTCGGTCCGGGAGGACTTCTTGAGGGCGCTTTTTTGTGCCTATCGTTGCGCAGCTCGGGATGCGGCCTGTGGCCTTTTTCCGGAGGGTCGCTTCGTCCTGAGGGAAAATATGCCACAAATACAAATCGAGACAGTACGCATGGTGGAAATCGCTCAGCGCCTAGGCGTCGCTTCCTCCACCATCTCGCGTGCTTTGCGGAACGACCCTCGAATCAGCCTAGAACTGCGGAAACGTGTGCGCGTCGCCGCAGACGAACTCGGTTATCAACCCAATCCTCTCGTGAGCGCGCTCATGGCCAATCGCCGTCGCCCCGGAAGTGGTGGTGCCGTGGATGTGATTGCACTTGTCACAAATTACGGCGGGAAAAAGGACTGGCGGACCAAGGATGTCTGCCGTTGGGAATATCAAGGAATCCAGCGTCGCGCGAGCGAGCTCGGTTTTCGCATCGAGATTTTCGCCTTGGCCGATTATCTCGGGGAGATAACCAGACTACAGGCCATCTTACGCGCCCGGGCCATTCGTGGTGTGCTTCTCGGTTTTTCGCGCGAGGAGAAACCGAACACCGTTTTTGACTGTGCGGAATTCTGTGTGGCAGGCCTGAGCGGCTACTTCCCGGAGGTGGTGGCGGACCGGGCAAACTTTCACGGGTTCTATAATGTTCAACTCGCGCTCGACCAAATGCATCGGCACGGATACCGCCGCCCGACACTCATCGCACCCGCGCTCAATAACCGAATTTCCAATAATCTCTGGTCTGGTGCCTTTCTGGATTGGCAACGACGCCTGCCCAAAAAAGATCGGTGCGAACCGTTCATCCCACGGGAAAATGTTGGTGCCGCAGAGTTTAGCGACTGGCTTTATCGCAATGAACCCGATTCGCTCCTCGTTTACAAGTTTCCCGTCCGGAGGCTCTTGCAGAGACGAGGTGTTCGCGTGCCGGAAGATATTGGTCTTGCGTATCTTTACCGAACGTCCGACGAGATGGGGAACGCCGCGGGCATTGACGGGAACCTCGATGTGGTCGGATCTGCGGCCTTTGACCTGGTTGTCGAACGACTCCACGCCAATGCCACCGGCGCCAGCAAACATCCAAAGGAAGTTCTGATCACGGGGACCTGGCATGAGGGTCCCACCCTTTCGACAAGGGAAACAGACTCCGCGCAGCGCCATAGCCGAGCAACAGGGAGCGGGTAGAAGTAACCCTGCCCGCGACCGCACAGGCAATTTCTCGCGACGCAAAATGGGCGATCACTCGCTCGCTATTTTTCGGCGCCACGCTAAGCAGATATCCGAAACTCGGAAAGGAGATCAACCACCGTGCCAGGTCCACTCCCGATGGTCGAGGAAGCCGATCCAGCCACAGCTCTGCTCCCGCCGACGAGCAATCCAGTAGCATCGCGAGCGTGCCTACGATGCCGCCGTTGCTGATATCTTTTCCCGCCCGGCACCACCCACTCTCCGCCAGGTCCGGCAAGAGATTCAAATCCGCGCGCAATCGTTCGTCCGGAGCGCTCACGCTGGCGTTCCAGAACGGCTTTTCACCACGCCAACTACCGCGGAGGTCGACCACCACGACGAGGTCATCACCAGCCAGTGCGTCAAAACTTGTGATCAGATGTTTTGCCTTTCCCAAAACCGCCGCGGCGAGAAATGGGGAGCCGCTCTTTGTCACTGTCGTATGCCCTCCCACAATAGGTACGCCGTACGCCTTGGATGCTGCGCGCATTCCTTCCCATATTTGCCCGGACTGGTCAGGTCCGGCAGCCCAAAGCACATCCACGATTGCGAGTGGTCGTCCACCCATCGCAAATACGTCACTGAGATTTACCATTACCGCCGAATACCCCGCGAACCAGGGGTCGTCGGCGATGAACGACGGAAGCATCCCTTCAGCCGCCAAGAGCAACCAGCCGTCTCCATCCGGGATCGCCGCGCAATCATCACCAAGGCGCGTTGCGCCAGCCAGATCTTCCGCCCGTTCATACGCTGTTCGAATCCTTAACTTTTCCTCGACCGAAACCGAAGCCGAAAGGAACGAAATCAGCTGCGCGAGTGTCGCTTCGTCACTGTTCATGAACCCATTAGCAAGGAAAACTCGAGATGAGCGAAACAGGTTGAACGATAAATTTTTGTTAGTGATCGATGCGCTTTAAAAGACGCACTCGGCAGGTCGATAGTAACCAAGGTCCGCACGCATCTTCACATGCCGCAAACCGAAAAGTTCCAGTTCGCCGAGCGGCTCCCAATGAAGTCGTTGAAAGAACTTTGCATTTTGGTGTTGCACCGTGGCGAGAAATTCGCGGCAACCGAGCGCATGCGCAGTCGATACCGCCTTGTAAATCAGTCCCGCTCCTAGCGCGCCCAGCCCTCGATAGATTGGCTGATGATTTCTCAATGCCACGCCGGGACTGATTTTTTTGACGCTCCGAAAATCTGCCGCAACACCCAATCGCGAGCCATACCACACATTCGGTTCGCGCTCGTCAATCCGCACGACCCCGACGACAGAGTCTTCCATTCCGGCAATGAGAGTTTCACAGACGATCGGGATCGCCACCGCATCGAAGTCGTCCTGGTCCGATCCGTGGAACACTTTTTGTTCCTCGCAAAAAATCGCCCGCCTTAGCGCCCAGAATCCCTCGATCTCCTTCTGGGTTCGCGCGATCTTGAAAACATAATCCTGCGGAGTGAAGCGATTAAACGGATCGAAGACCATGCTCGTCGAGGCGCGGAGCAATTGGCGTGCCGCGAGCGCTCGTCTTCCGGCGGAAGCCCTGCCTAATCACTGAACCGTCCAGAGCGGAAATGACTTCCCTGCTTTCAGGCCGGGATCGCGGTAGTAAAATAGATCAAGCTGACCGTTGTGACAGGAACCGGTGAATGGGATCTTTTTGCCGAACCTTAGGGCGCGGAATGAACCGAGGTATTGATCGAGTTCGATCTGGACCAGTACCCGGTATTGGCTGCTCTGCTTAGCGACAGCAAGCACTTTGGCGGGAATGGGAGTCATAGGTGCCACTTTCTAGGTCTGGCTTCGCCGGAGATGGAACCCGCTTGCAAAACTGAAAGCAAGGTATCAAGGGCGAAGAACCCAAAATGATCGTGTAATTCAGCCCGGAAGTCGAGCAGTTTTTGCAATGCAGCGACCTCGCCGATCGTCCTCCCTTCGCTCATCGTTACGAGAGATTCTATTTAGACTAAGCTTGCTCTGCACCCATGCGGGTAGCTTCGACAAAGGCCTCGGTGGCATTGTCAATTTGGCGCGCTTGGCGACCGCCCGCAGCGTGTACGTACAACGCACCGCGAGCAATTCGCTCCTCCCACTCGGGTGGTGGCGAAATTTCGTACCGCACCGGTTGCTGGTGGTCAGCGATTTGGAGCTTCGGGTTGTAAACGCTGTTAAATTTCCACAACATCCGGATAAAGTTGGTCTGACCGCGCAAGAGACGCTCCATCGCCAAACCGGCAGCCTCCCGGAGCGCCGAAAAGCCAAGGTGTTTGATGCTTAGCACGCGCTGAGTTTTGACCAACTCTTCATAAAAATCCGGTAGGCTCAAATAGGTCGGCAATACCGCGTGCTGGATATCAAACAATCGGTAGTCACGAGTGTTAATCCGGCGCGCTTCGGTTCGCCAACTCTCGGTGCCAGGATACGGCGTGTTGACGCTGATGTTAACGATCTCAGGAATCTCCATGCACCACTCGCGGATCACCCGGAAACGGTCCCGATCCCAGGAGGGATCGGCAATCAGGTTGATGGCTACGGTCACTCCCAAGGATCGGGCAAATTCGAGTGCTTCGTAGTTTTGGGTCAGCGTTACCCGCTTCCGAAATAGTTTGAGTCCCTCCTCGTCAATAGCCTCGATACCCAAAAAAATGTACTCCAGCCCAATGTTCCGCCAGAACTTGAAAACCTCTTTGTTGCGCAGGAGAACGTCGCCTCGGGTTTCCAGGTAATATTTCTTCTTGATGCCGCGTTTAGCGATCATCTCGCCAATGCGCATCCCGTGCTCTGCCTGAATAAAAGCGACGTCGTCCAGGAGGAACACGCCTGATTCTTTGATGCGGCTCAGTTCTTCAACTGCGCACTCCGGGGATTTAGTTCGATAACTTCGCCCATAGAAAGTCCACGCGCTGCAGAACACGCAGTCCCAAGGGCAACCGCGGCTGAATTCTATCGAGGCACAAGGGTCGAGCACCCCGATAAAGTACTTGCGGCGGTGCCGGAGCAGATCGCGGGCTGGCAACACGGTATCGAGACTGTGCACGAAAGTCGGTCGCGGTCCTTCCCCGGCGGCCGTCTGAACCCCGGGTACCCGGTGCAGGTTCGCGCGGTCCTGGCTGGCCGCCTCCAGTACGGCGACAATCACCGGTTCGCCTTCACCTTTGAGCACCGCGTCGATGCTGCCCTCGCCATGTTGCAGGATCTCTGTCGCCGTGAAAGACGCACTGTGGCCGCCGACCATAATCAGTGCTTCCGGCAGGAGTGTGCGGGTGGCCTTCGCCAGATCGATGATTTCCGGCACATTGGCCAGATAATTACATGAGAAAACGACCGCGTCGGGCGACCACGACCGGACCCAGCGAAAATAGTCCTTGTGAGACTCTGCTTGTAAATCAATTAAACGTACGTCGTGTCCCGCGCCTCGAGCAGCTGATGCGACCAACTCGAGCCCAAGGGGCTCCAGGCGCAAGTAGATCTTGGAGTACATCAAGCAGCTTGGGTGTACGGTGAGCAATTTCATGACGTAAATACTGGTGGTTGATCAACACGCGGCTCGGAGGATGACAAAGAACACTATAATAAAAATCTAGGCGGACAACCTGGAATGCGCCGCTGTCGAAAGCCGTCTGCAAGTATCTCTCTGCCAACCAGCGCAAGCTACTTGGGACAAACCCGGCGACGTTCTTTAGCTTGGATCACATCGACGCCCGTAAAAAGATCCTTCCGCCCGTCCAACAGGTAATGATGCAAAAAGCCTTTGATGAGTGGTTCGACAAGCGGATCTTCAAAAAGGCCGATCCCTCCTCCGCCGGAGTTAAAGCTGCTTCCACTGGCGTCAAATTTCAAACCAAAATATGGGTTATGGCCACCGCCAACGACCGTGTGAAAGTAATAAGGTGCGCCAGCTTTATCCATCGCTCCCACCAGTAGTTCCGCTTGGATATACGGAACAAGTTGATCGGCAGTTCCATGCACGACAAGCATAGGAGGTTCGTCAGCATGCACATAGTTGATTGGACTCGCCGACCGAGCAAGATCGAGGTGGTCCTCGGGAGCTCCGCCGAGAAACGAAAATTTGCCATGAAAAACGGTGAAATCTGCTGGTCCGAAAAGATTGACCACGCAGGTTACGTCACTGGGTGTATCGAGATTCTCCCCAACATCAAAGGTTTTGCTGCCGCTCGTGGTGCCGAGAATAGCCACCAATTGGCCCCCAGCCGATTCTCCCATGACCGCGATTCGATTAGCGTCGTAGCCGTATTCGTGCGCGTGCGCCCTTAGCCATCGGATTGCGGCTTTGCAATCCTGGATTTGAGCCGGCCAGATAGCGGCAGGAGCTAAGCGGTAGTTAACGGAAGCCATCGCATAACCATCCCAAAGAAGCTGGAGATTGTTGGGATTCAAACTGTCGCCAGCCTTATCTCCATGCTCCCATCCGCCGCCATGGATGAATACGACGAGCGGCATGTTTTTCTGTTCGGTCGGCATGTAAAGGTCAAGCTGCTGTTCCGGCCCGCCTCCATCCACATACGGAACGTTGGTTATCCAGGCGACACTATTCCCTCCAGTCGGATAAGGTTGTTGAGTCACTGTGCGGATTTGTGCATGCCCGGCGGCAATCGTTACAAAAACAGCGCAAAGGAAAACCGCCGAAGGATTAAAAATGGACGTCCATCCGGCCTTGAGAAAGTGCCTGTTCATAAAAGAATGAAGGGGGGTTGATATTGAGTGTCTGCGTTTAGCCAAATGTCTTCTACACTGCATTGCGTAGTCAAGACGACATTGTTAACCCCGCGTCCTGACTCCTGACTCCCGTCTCCTGACTCCAGTTCTTGCGGTAGGCGTCCGCGCGCTGCGATTGCCGGGAGAGGGCGATTTGCCGTGAGTAAATGGATGATTCTCTCGACGTTCCTGAGAGGAGACCGCGTGATAATCAAAATCGTCAGCCCACTTTCGCACAACGCCGCGTCCGATGAATCGCTCCAAAGAACGAAGAGCGTCTCGATCTTCCGGCGTCACGAAGCTGATGGCATCCCCGATCGCTTGTGCTCGTCCGGTCCGCCCGATGCGGTGGACATAATCTTCCGGGTGCATTGGAAAATCGAAATTCACAACGTGCGAAATGCCGTCCACGTCAATCCCTCTCGCCGCAATATCGGTCGCGACGAGCACGCGGACCTCTCCCGATTTGAAGGCTTTCAAGGCATTCAGACGCTGGTTCTGGGAACGATTGGAATGGAGGGTTGCCGTCGTGATCCGGGCTCCTCCCAGACGTTTCGCGATTCGGTCGGCACCATGTTTTGTCCGCGTGAAAACGAGCACTGAATCGAAAGAAGGATCGCGCAACAAGTGAATCAGAAGCGCTGGCTTCAGACCTGCGGACACTTCATAAACGAGTTGTGTCACCGTCTCAGCCGGGTTCGACCGTCGTCCTATTTGCACCATCTTCGGTCGATGCAGGAACTCCTGCGTGAGCAACTCGATCTCTTTGGAAAGCGTCGCTGAAAACAATAACGTCTGCCGTTTGGATGGAAGGATCTTCACGATGCGTCGAATCTGGGGAATAAAGCCCATGTCCAGCATCCGCTCCGCCTCGTCCAGGACCAGGAACCGGAGTGCCGAAAAATCTCCATGCTGTTGCCCGACCAAATCCAGGAGACGTCCAGGTGTCGCAATAATCAGATCGGCACCGGAGCGAAGTGCTTTGATCTGCGGACGTTCGCTCACACCGCCAAACACCGTGGCGATCCGCGCCGGCAAATATTTGGCGTAAACCCGCACATTTTCCTCGATCTGAACCACCAACTCCCGTGTCGGCGCAACGATCAACCAACGAATTCCGCGTGCCTGCGAGGAACCGCCAGTCTTAAAAAGCTGCGCGAGGATCGGCAAAACGAACGCGGCCGTTTTACCGGTACCGGTCTGCGCGATTCCGATCAGGTCATGCCCAGCCATTATTTTTGGGATCGCTTCCACTTGAATCGGAGTCGGTTCGGTGTACCCGGCTTCCTCGACCGCCTTGAGTAAGTTGTCCCCCAAATTGAACGCGCGAAATGGCATAAGGGCAGAGTGGATCAGGGAAGCTCGAGCACAAGTCTATAGTTCGCTGCCCGCAGTGAGCAATATCGCCCATTAGTGTACCGTCTCCTAAATCCCTCAAGGGATTTAGGAGACGGTACACTAGCGCCCAACCGCACGAGACGAGCTCGAAAAGTCTATTAAGTCTGAGAGAATGCTTAAGGCCTCTTTTTTTTCA
>Ga0210387_10001046_pt1 | contig 20624 bp, 19 predicted proteins | sample IncBWC7OmetaG_FD_160108 | JGI IMG/M metagenome (GOLD analysis project Ga0210387, IMG submission 160108) | Forest soil microbial communities from Barre Woods Harvard Forest LTER site, Petersham, Massachusetts, United States - Inc-BW-C-7-O ...
AACCATCTTTGTAAATCTAAAGGGCAGCGCCAGCGCGAAGGAGGTCGCGGACACCTGGTACCATGTGCGGAAAACGATCGGGGACATGCGTCACACACTGCCCGCCGGCGTGATTGGGCCCGGCTTCAACGACGAATTCGGCGATACGTTCGGCATTATCTACGGCTTCACCAGCGACGGCTTCACCCAGCGTGAGCTGCGCGACCGGGTCGAGGACATCCGCTCAAGGCTGCTTCTCGTGCCCGATGTGTCGAAGATCGAGCTGTTGGGCGCGCAGGATGAAGTGATCTTCGTCGAGTTCTCCACGAAGGAGCTGGCGACCCTCGGCATCGATCGGTCCGCTCTTATTGCGGCGCTGCAGTCGCAAAATATCGTGCGGCCGGCCGGAACGATACAGACGAGCTCGGAGAGCATCTCGCTTCGCGTGTCGGGCGGCTTCCAGTCTGAGCAGGATATCGCCAACATCAACTTTGCCGCGGGCGGGCGCATGCTTCGCCTGAGCGATATTGCGCGGGTGCGGCGCGGTTTTACCGACCCGCCCCAGCCGTTGTTTCAAGTCAATGGCCAACCGGCAATAGGGCTTGCCATTGCCATGCGAGATGGCGGGGACATTCTTGCGCTAGGTCGCAATATCAGGAAGGCCATGGCACAGATCACGGCGGATCTTCCCATCGGAATTGAGCCCAGCCTGGTTGCGGACCAGCCCGTCGTGGTAGACCAGGCCATCCGCGAGTTCATGGTCTCGCTGATACAGGCGATCGCCATCATCATGGTGGTGAGCTTCATCAGTCTCGGTATTCGACCCGGCCTGATCATTGCGCTCGCCATACCGTTCACGCTGGCGATCGTTTTTCCGATCATGGGGCTCGTCCACATCGATATGCAGCGAATATCGCTCGGTGCGCTCATCATCGCGCTCGCCTTGCTCGTCGACGATGCGATGACGACGACCGACGCGACGCTCACCCGGCTGGCGGAAGGTGCCAGCAAGATCGAGGCGGCGACATTCGCATACCGGACTCATGCGATGGCGATGCTGGCGGGCACGCTGGTGACGATCGCGGGTTTCATACCGGTGGGATTTGCGGCGAGCTCGGCTGGCGAGTACACGTTTTCACTCTTTGCGGTGGTTACGATCGCGCTCCTGGTCTCCTGGTTTGTTGCGGTCATCTTCACGCCCCTGTTGGGAGCAGCCATTCTCGTTCCACTCAGGAGAACAAACACGGCAGAGCCGGGCAGGATTTTCCGCATGTACCGGAGCTTCCTGACATTCGCGATGCGTGCCAAATGGTTGACGATCGCAATCTCATTGGCGCTCTTTGTAGCTTCTGTACTTGCGATGCCATTGATCCCGAGGCAGTTCTTTCCGTCGTCGGATCGCCCGGAGCTGCTCGTTGACGTCAGCTTGCCGCAGAACGCGTCCATTTACGCGAGCGAGGCAGCTGCGAAGCGCCTGGATGCGGCGCTCGCGAAGGATCCGGACGTGGCGCGGTGGAGCACCTATGTTGGACGTGGCGCCATACGCTTCTATTTGCCGCTGAATGTCCAGCTCCCAAACGATTTCTTCACGCAGGCCGTCGTCATCGCGAAGGATGTCGCCGCACGCGAGCGCCTGCATTCCAGGCTTAACAGGCTGCTGGCGGATGAGTTTCCCAAAGCCATCGCGTTCGTTTCCCCCCTTGAGCTTGGACCGCCGGTCGGATGGCCACTGCAGTTTCGGGTCAGCGGGCCCGAGGTGGAAAGGGTGCGCGAGATCGCCCTCAAGGTCGGACAGATCGTCGCGGCCAATCCGGACGCCAAACAGGTGAATTTTGATTGGATGGAACCCGATCGCCAGGTGCGCATTCGCGTTGACCAAAACGAAGCTCGCCTTCTCGGTCTCAGCTCGCAGGCAATCGCGACTGTCCTGAACGCTGTCATATCCGGCAGGCCCGTCACTCAGGTTCGCGACGACATCTATCTGGTCAACGTAGTGGCGCGCGCGACCGACGAGCAAAGGGTCTCGCTCGATAGTCTTCGTACCCTGCAGGTGCCGCTCCCGGGTGGCCGGACCGTTCCTCTCAGCCAGTTTGCTTCCTTTGAATATGATCAGGAATTTCCACTGATCTGGAGACGCGACCGCGTTCCGACCCTGACCGTCCAGGCTGCCATTGTCGGCGACAAGTTGCCGGAGAGCGTCGTCAGTTCGTTATCGCCCGCGATCGAGAACCTCAGGAAGACTCTTCCTCCCTCATACGGCGTGGTCGTGGGCGGGACCGTGGAAGAGAGCCAGAAATCGCAGGCATCCGTGCTCGCCGTGGTACCCGTGATGTTGTTCGTCATGTTCACGGTCCTCATGCTGCAGCTACAAAGCTTTCCGAGACTTTTCATGGTCCTGAGCGTGGCACCGCTCGGCCTGATCGGTGTCGTCGCGGCTTTGATGCTTTCCGGCAGGCCCCTGGGCTTTGTCGCTATTCTCGGCGTGCTCGCACTTCTCGGCATGATCAGCAAGAATGCGGTAATCCTGATCGGCCAGATCGAAGCCGAACGCGCCTTGGGCAAGACGCCCTGGGACGCTGCAGTGGATGCCAGCAGCTCCCGTTTTCGGCCCATCATGCTGACCGCGATATCGACTGTCCTTGGGATGATTCCGATCGCGCCAACGGTGTTCTGGGGACCGATGGCATTCGCGATTATGGGCGGCTTGTTGGTTGCGACGGTCCTTACGCTGGTCTTCCTGCCCACACTTTATGTGGCTTGGTTCGGCGAAAAAGAGCGAGCCGACCCTTCCGCGCCGCGGATGTCGTGACAAGGGCGAAGACAAAACCGACTGGGGGAATCCTCACCCTCGACTAGGTAATCACCCGATACTCCACACCACTCACAAGGCGCATCGTGCAGGCTGCGGACGGGCCGACCTGCCAACTGCCTCCTTCCGCTCGAGGTCTTCACATGGGTGCGACGTCGGCGACCCTGAAACTCTCGCTGCTCGCCTTGGTCAAGGCAGACGTCTCTTCGTCGCCGGACGCTCGCGAGCACGATTCATTCGCGAGGGAGCGTTGCACATGATCGGGATACTAGGATGAGCGCGAATACGGCGGAACAAAAGCTCCCGTTGCGGACTCTCACCGCCATGGTGGTCGGCGGCATGGTCGGCGCTGGTGTGTTCTCGATACCGCGCAACTTTGCGCAGGCCACCGGCATTTACGGGGCGCTCGTCGCCTGGGCCATCGCCGGCGCCGGCATGCTCATGCTGTGTTTCGTGTTCCAGACGCTGGCCAATCGCAAGCCGGATCTCGATGCCGGCGTCTACGCGTATGCGCGGGCCGGCTTCGGACCCTATGTCGGTTTCTTCTCAGCGTTCGGCTACTGGGCCAGCGCCTGCGTCGGCAACGTGTCGTACTGGATCCTGATCAAGTCGACACTCGGCGCGTTTTTCCCTGCTTTGGGACAGGGCAATACGGTGACCGCGGTGCTCATCTCTTCGGTCGGGATCTGGGCGTTTCATTTTTTGGTGCTGCGCGGCGTGAGGGAGGCGGCGGGAATCAACAGGATCGTCACGATCGCCAAGATAATCCCGCTGCTGTTGTTCGTGGTGCTGGCGATCTTCTACCTCCAGCCCAATGTGTTCGTGGCCAACCTCTGGGGCGGCACGGCTGGGGACTACGGCAACCTGTTCGAGCAGGTCAAGGCGACGATGCTGGTGACGGTCTTCGTGTTCCTGGGCATCGAAGGTGCGAGCAACTATTCGCGCTTCGCGGAGAAGCGCGAGGACGTGGGTGTCGCCACTGTCACCGGATTTCTCGGCGTGTTGGCACTGTTCGCATCGGTATCGATCCTGGCCTACGGCATTCTGCCCCGTGCCGACCTCGCGCAGCTTCGCCAGCCTTCGGTCGGTGGCGTGCTCGAAGCCGCCGTCGGCCACTGGGGCGCCGTGTTCATCGGTGCCGGCGTGATCGTCTCGGTGCTGGGCGCATACCTGGCGTGGACGATGATGGCCGCCGAGGTGCTCTCGGTGGCAGCGAAAAAGCAGGACATGCCAGCCTTCCTGGCACGGGAGAACGCCAACCAGGTGCCGTCATCGGCACTGCTGATGACGACGCTGCTGATTCAAGCGGTGCTCATTGCCACGCTGTTCTCTGACGACGCCTTCACCTTCGCGCTATCGCTCTGCAGCCACCTTTCGCTGATACCTTATTTTCTCTCGGCAGCCTTTGCGCTGATGCTGGTGTTTCGCAAGGAGACTTACGAAAAGGATCCACGCGACCTCGGCAAGGACACGATCATCGCGATATTGGCGACGATCTATACGATATTCCTGTTGTTCGCCGGCGGGATGAAGTTCCTGCTGCTCGGTTTCATCATCTACGCCCCGGGCACCATCCTGTATTACATGACCCGGAAAGAGCAGGGCAAACAACTCTTCACGCCGGCTGAGTGGGTCTTGTTCGCTGTCGCGGTCGTCGGATGCGTTGTCGGCATCCATGGCCTCGCCACCGGCTATATCAGCATTTAGCGCCCCAATACAAAAGGAGCTAGCAATGGCGAATTCTCCGGCTTTCGGCGTCCATTCCGAGGTTGGTCAACTGCGCAAGGTCATGGTCTGCTCGCCTGGTCGTGCTCATCAGCGGCTTACGCCCTCCAATTGCGACACTTTGCTCTTCGATGACGTGTTGTGGGTGGAAAACGCCAAGCGCGATCATTTCGACTTTGTGCAGAAGATGCGGGATCGCGGCGTCGACGTCGTTGAGATGCACAACCTGCTTGCCGAGACGGTCGCCATTCCGGAGGCGAGGAAATGGATCCTCGACAACCAGGTTGTTCCCGACCAGGTGGGATTGGGTCTGGTCGACGAGCTTCGCGGTTATCTCGAAAGTCTCACGCCGCGCGATCTTGCTGAAACCCTGATCGGCGGCGTGTCGACCCATGATTTTCCGGATGCTCACGGCGGCGAGACTCTCAAGCTGGTTCGCGAGGCCGCAGGCATGACCGAGTATCTGCTGCCGCCGCTTCCGAACACACTGTACACGCGGGACACGACCTGCTGGATCTACGGCGGTGTCACGCTCAACTCGCTCTACTGGCCCGCGCGGCACGAAGAGCCGATCCTCGCGACTGCCATCTACAAGTTCCATCCGGATTTCGCGGGCAAGGTCAATGTCTGGTGGGGCGATCCAACAAAGGATCATGGTCTTGCCACATTCGAAGGCGGCGACGTGATGCCGATCGGAAGGGGCAATGTCCTGGTCGGCCTCAGTGAGCGCACATCGCGGCAGGCGATCAGCCAGGTCGCCGCGGCCCTGTTCAAGAAGAAGGCGGCCGAGCGCGTGATCGTAGCGGCGATGCCGAAGCTTCGCGCCGCGATGCACTTGGATACCGTGTTCACCTTTGCCGACCGCGATTGCGTGCTGCTCTATCCCGACATCGTCAACAACATCACGGCGTTCTCCTATCGGCCGGCCAACAATTCCTCCGGCGTCGAGCTGCGCAAGGACGAAAAACCCTTCGTGGACGTCGTGGCCGAAGCTCTCGGCCTGAAGAAACTGCGCGTCGTCGAGACAGGTGGCAACGCCTACATGCGGGAGCGGACGCAGTGGGATAGCGGCGCCAATCTTGTCTGCGCATCCCCGGGGGTCGTGTTCGCCTATGACCGCAACACCTACACCAACACCTTGCTCCGCAAGGAGGGAATTGAGGTAATCACCATTGTCGGCGCAGAGCTGGGCCGTGGTCGTGGTGGTGGTCATTGCATGACATGCCCGATCATCCGGGACGCAGTGGACTACTAGGATGGATCGACTGACCGAACGCGGTTCCGGATACTCGTCGACGATTGATCAGACGGCGCGGATGGCAGCACGGTTCCCCGTTTTTTCTGGTTCAACCCCGGATTTAGAATTATGGTACCGACACGCAGCTAGCGTGAGCTGATTCCCGGTGTCCGCAAAGAACCATCGAGGAAAGCATGCGGAGCTCAATTGCACTGTTGCCGCTTCTTGCTTTGGCCGGCGCAAGCGGCGCCTGGGCCGCCGAGCTCAATCTCGCCGATATGACGTCGAGTAATGTCTCGGTTCCTTCCTGGAGCGTGGTTGGTTCGGTCTCGCCGACCTTTACCGACAATGCCCTGTTCAGCCGCGACGACCGCAGGCCTGATGTCTATTATGAACCTGATGTGAGCGCCAGGCTGGACGGCTATCTGAACAACGACTTGTCATACCGGCTCTACGCGCGCTCGCAATATGATGCGTTCGCGACGGAAAAGGATAGCAATGTCGCGGTTGCGCGCCTGGGAGGGCGCTTGACGGAGAATTGGGATGGTTGGCGCTTCTCCATCATCTACGAAAACCGCTATGACTTCGACGGGGTTTATCGGGATCTCGCTTTCATCTCGAACGATGTGATGGGTTCCGTGGCCCGTGACTTCCGCATCAATAATGTAACGCTATCTCCGCTGCTGCTGTTGACCTATCGGTTTTCCGACCTTGCGGAAGCTCGCCGTTGGCGCTTCGACGCCGTTCTCGGCATCGAGGTCAAGCTCGATCCCAAATGGTCGATCGTGAGCACGCCGCTGTTCGAAGCCTACTGGTTCAACGACGGGCTGAATAGCGGCCGGCAGGATCAGCTCTATTCGGCAGATATCGGCCTGAGATATAGCTTCGCAAGCAATCTGTCGCTTACGACCACGGCGCTGTACGAGGTGCGAACGTCGAATGTTGCGGTGCGGCGGTACAGGGACCTTCGTGTCGGTCCGAGGCTTGATTTTGCGTTTTGAGAGGTGGCTGCAAAATGATGAGACGCACACTCGCAATGATGGTCGTTGTCATTGGCCTTGCGATGGCTTCGACGGCCGCTGCCGACCCCCGTGATTCCGTTGATCGCGGCGATCGCCTGGACACCGACGCGCTCAGAGACGATGTCAGCACAAACCGTCTTAAGGCGCCGTCTCATCCGCTGGTTATCGCACCGCAAGGGCAGGCGGTTACAACCTCGAAGGGGACCAAGAGCAAGAAATCGAGCGCGAGCGGCAGCCGTTAGCAGGTGATGCCCGCGAGAACGGTATTGACGATCTCGGGGGCCGACACCTTGGCTCTCTCAGCTACGCCCTGCCGACGGCAGAGGACGGCATATGTTCAGTACATCCGCCCGAGATGTCTGCGGGTTTTGTGGGATAACCCTTTGAATGATAAGCAGTACGCTGACGCGATTTTCCTGCCGCGGATCGCCCGACAAGTCGAGGGCCGGAAGACGGGAACGACGCCGTGAAGCGCATCGTGATTGCGGATGATCATGAAGTGGTGCGTTCTGGACTCCGAGCAATCGTTGAGACGCGCTCTGACTGGATCGTCAGCGGAGAGGCGACCAACGGCGAGCAGGCGGTCGCGCTGGCATTGGAGACGCGGTCGGACATCGTGATCGTCGACTATTCGATGCCGCTGATGAACGGCCTGGAGGTCAGCCGTCGCCTCAAATCACTCCATCCGCGGACCGCGGTCCTGATTCTGACGATGCACGAAAACGAGGAGTTGTTGACCGAAGCCATTCTGGCGGGCGTCCGTGGGTTCCTGTTCAAGTCGGACGCCAGGCAACACTTGATTTTCGCAATCGAGGCTCTGCTCGACGGCAGGCCCTACTTTACCAGTGTCGTGTTGGAGAAGCTGCTCCACGATTACCAGAGTAATAAGCAGAACAAGTCGGAGATGCTGCTCACGCCGCGTGAGCAGAGCGTCGTCCAGCTCATTGCGGAGGGACACACCAACAGATCCATCAGCGCCGTCCTGAAGCTGAGCGTGAAGACGGTCGAGACCCATCGCGCGTCCGCAATGCGCAAGCTCGGCATGTCCTCGACGGCCGAGCTCGTCCGCTACGCAATTCGCAAGAAGCTTGTGACTCTTTGAAGAACTGCGAACGTTCGAATCGCAACAAGCACTCGGCGATCGATCCTCCGAAGTGGAATGGTACTAGGCTTGCGCCGATAAAATTACCGACCGTTGCTGTCCTCGGATCTCGACAGCTTCGAAGGGTGGCTATCGCCACCCGCAGACACGATGTCCCCAGTGCCACCAGCGATGTCCCCTCTGCCACCAGCAACCCCAACGACGGTGACGGCTACGCATGTGACGATGCGGGCGGATCATTACCGTCGGAGCCGTCTCACTCGCCTCCGCTACGCTCGGCACAATACTCCAGCCGATTGTTGTGAGACCGGCGACAGCAACGACGGAGCCAGGCAGGGCATCTGTCAGGAAGTTACGTCGACTCATTACTCCCACTTTGTTTGCTCCCTTATCCGAATATTTTTCAATCGGCATGAACCTGAGCGCAAATTCCTAACGGGTTGGGGCTGAAGCGACCGTAGCTTGTGCGCGGACTGGCCACGCTCCTTCGCTCGAAGTCGGCGCCTCCACTCGGAAATCAACCGCCGTCACGTCGCCTCCACAACCTGAACCGAGACCGTCATTCGCTCGAAGGCGTCTGACGGCCCTTCCCATGAGCCGGAAAACGGAGAAGCCTTCTCTTGTTCGCGCGACACGCCGACAGGGATATGTTCACTGCCGACGAGTTTGTTGTTTGTGGGATCGAAGCCGCGCCATCCGGCGCCGGGGATGTAGATTTCCGTCCAGGCGTGAGTGGCGCCATGCTGGCCTTCGGACAATTGGATATAGCCGGTAACAAATCGCGCACCGAAGCCCCAGTACCGGGCTGCCTCCATCATGAACACCGCGAAGTCGCGGCACGTCCCGCTGCCGCGCGTGAGTGTCTCGTTCGGAAGTTGAACCCCAAGCGCATCGCGGGAATCATACTTGAATGATCTGTAAATATGACTGTTGAGATTGTTCAGGAGATCAAGCGTGTTGACGACCTGACCAGGCTGGTAAAGCTCTTGGAGCCATCTATGGAGCATCTCGCCGTCGTAAGGATAGCTCGGCAAGCGATATACCATCAGGTCGATGTGCTCTTCCGGAGGGTATTGGAATGGAAAAGAACGGGCATGTGGCGAGATGGGCCATTCGTTGAGGCTGTCGTAATAAAGATCGACATCTACCTCGCTCTCAACGCTCAGCTTGTCGGATGCCGTCTGGAAAGTGAGAATGGCGATGGAATTATCGTAGGTGTCGCGCAGCCAACTCACTTCTGCTCTGGGTTCGACCTTAACCCGGGCTCTCGCGATATGAGCGTCGTGACCCTCGCGGGGCCGCATCATCGCCCGATGGGGACCAAATTTGACGGGCTGATTGTAAAAGTAGCCAGTCTTGTGGATGATGCGCATGCGTTTCATATGTAGCTCCTTCCGCCGAACGAGTATGGAATAGTATTGCCTAATCGCGATGCGAAGACGGAACCGAAAACTCGCGTCAGCGCGGCATAGCCGCTCCTCGGCGAGGCAGGATGGGGATCGCTCTCTACCAAAATAGTTTGGGAGTGCGCGCCTACCACGAAAAGAAGCCGGGCCAGATCTAATCATTTCATTCCCAAGAGGTCATCATAACACCAGCCGCCAATACGCTTGTGGCCTGGATTGCTGGCTCCCACCTCGGTCTTGTCGCTTATTTCACGGGCGTGATCGTAATGCGAAACGTTGCATTCTAAACAAATTACAACATCCCGGAGCCGTGACCGGTGAATTTATCGCAGCGCTCTTCCTCTGGGGTCTTCGTGCCGTGAGGTTGGGCAATCAGCATCGACTTGATTATCCGTGGCAGGTTGCTGGTCATCTTCTTCGCGTACTGCCCCGCGATACGCGCCGAAATAAGCCTGACTGCCGGTCATCAATCTTTCTTCGCTCCAAGACACGAAGATGGAATGGATCTTCTCATCAAGCTCTAGCTGCTGGCCGAGGCTGATCGTGGAGGGGTCGCATTTCATTTGGAAATGGCCGCCAACCTATTGAGGTTGTTAGAGCGGTTTTTGACAGTATCTTCAAAATGCGTCTTGAAATCGCTGGATAATCAAAATGATTTTGATTCCGCCAAAACTATTTCCGCGATTTTGATTACGAGAAATTACAAAAACGTCCTATTTTATTGGGTTTCTTGCAAAAAGCTGCACGGAATTCCTAGCGGTCCGCGATCCCAGAAATTTCCGTTTGTTTTCAACTGGTTCGAATGTGTGTCGGCTGCTCCGTGCAGCATGGGTGCAGCAAGGGGTCGATCTAATCACAGCAGATTGCGAACCCTAGCGTGACACGACCACAAAGGGCGCCCAATGAAATTCTGTTCTAAGCGCTTCACCAGGGAATATCTTTCCATTCCTGTGTCACCGCCTGCTCGAAAGTCAGCGTTCCTTCGGCAGCTTGTCGTTGATATCGTTGGCGACGCCGACCGGCGCCTGCTTGTAGTTGGCCCCTTCATGGTGATTGCGCCAGCGCACAAACCAAGCGCCGCCCCGCTTGCCCTTGTGGTAGCCAAGGTGCGCCTCGGCATCGAGACGGCGCCAATGCACGCCGAAATCCAGCCTGGAGCGCGCCTTGGCAGTCGTTATTTGAGCCTCAATGAGTGTTTTCGCCATCGCACCCGTCCCCGGAGTCGTCGAATAAGCATTGACGTACAAGGCCGAACAACCACGACCAGTCGTTAGCTAAGCCTTTGATAAAGCTATATTGTGGCGAACTGGTGTGAATTTTCCGGGAGAGAAATTCCAGCCCTCTCAAGGCTGAAACGGGGGTTCGATTCCCCAGGGAGCGCCATACCTGACGGCCATTGATTTTTCGCGCTGATTTTCGCAAGTCCCATCCCACGAGCGAGCGAGCCGTAGGACCTCGTGACATGCCCAATGCCGATCGACCCTGGTTGCCCAAATTGATGTCGTTCGATGTGTTCGGCACGCTGATCAGCGTGCGGGACAGCTCATATGGCGCGTTCGAGCGAATTCTTGCCGCGACGAATGCAGGCAATGTCGACATCAAGGAGTTCTGGGAGGCGTGGGAGCACCGAAATATCGAGCGCTATTGGCTGCCGTACCAATCCTACCGCGCGATTTGCAGGGCCTCCCTTGCCGATACCTTTGCCAGGTTCGAGATCGACGGCAATCCCGACCTCATCGAGCACTATTTCGAATCGTTCTCGAAATTTTCGCTCTACGAGGATGTGCTGCCGACGCTTGATCGCCTCGCGCGACACACCAGGCTTGCGATCGTGTCGAATATCGACGACGATCTGCTGGCCGCCACGCCATTGCCTCGGAATTTCGACCTGATCTGTACGGCCGAGCGCGCCAAAGGCTACAAGCCGGACGGCACCTTGTTCCGCTATCTGCTCGAACATGCCGGTGTTGCGAGGGAGGACATCCTTCATTCCGGACAATCGCAATTCACCGACCTGGTCGGCGGCAAGCCCCTTGGCCTGACGATCGCGTGGATCAACCGCCGGAGCATTCCGCTGAGCGAGGCGGTACCACGGCCGGATTTTGTCTTTCGCGATATCGCCTCTCTTCTCGATCTGATCGGGCTTGAGCAGGAGTAAGCGAGGCGTAGTCTGGATGAGCGAAGCGATATCCGGGACTGCGCTGCCCGGCTTGCGGGACGCGGCGATGCATGCCAGGGGGCTGCTGAAGTCCGAGCACGACGCGCCACACTGGCGGACCGCAACCGAGCTGCTGCCTGACCGAACCGCAAAACCGAAACTCTTGGTTCTGGGAGGTGGCTCGACAGATCGCGGAGCCCTGTTCTCACCGACAGCAAAAACAGAATCTCCTGAAAGGCCGGTTATCGGCCAACAACCGGATTGCTAGCTTACCGAAGCCGAGATGACGGCGCGCGTGGCTGCGAGTGGACTGGCAAAGTCCTCGCATTGTTTGGATGGCTCTTATGACCCGTTACTGGATTTCCCGGCGCGCCGTGATCGGCGCTGCCGTCACCGTCGTCTCCGGCCTTCGAGGCGTGGGTGGGGTGGCGGCGCAGACGACAAGCGAGCTGCAGTCCCGCTTGCCTGCCGTGGGAGGCGTCGGGCCGTGGGATTATTGGCGGTCGAACGAAGGGGCCGGCACGGTCCGTATCGCGTCTGCCGCCATTCTCGCAGCAAGCCCCTACGATACGCAACCGTGGCTTTTCCGACTCCGAGCAGATCGGATCGAAGTCGTCGCGGACGCGGCGAGAAATCTGGCTGGCCTCGATCCCTATCAAAGGGAGTTTTACATGGGTCTCGGCTGCGCGATCGAGAACGCTTGCGTGGCGGCGCCGTCCCAAGGGCTGGACGCGAAGGTTACGCTCCTGCCCAACGGCCCGGGCGCTGATCCCGCCGCGATTCTGGCATTCGAGCCGATAGCCGCTGCGCCTCATCCCCATCACGAAGCGATTGCGCTTCGGCACACCCATCGTGGGCCATATCAGGGGGACCGGCAGGTCGAAGAAGCCGTATTGAAGGCGCTCATGGGTCAGGCGACTGCGCCGGACGTCAAACTCCTCTTGATCGGCGCGCATGGCAACGAAGGCAGGATTTTCAGCGATTTGATGATCGAGGCTACTCAGCGCATTCTCGATGTCGCCTCCCTGCGGGAGGGGCGTCACGCCGGTGTGAAGGCGGCCGCGTCCGATGGTGCGGATATCAGCGAGACGGCGCTTCGAAAAGCCGACTCGAACTGGCTCGAGGCGACGCGGACCGTGGCTTGCGCGACTGCGTCGATATTCGGGTTGATCATGGTCCGCGGATCAAGAGCCGATCACCGTCTGCATATGGAGGCTGGCCGCCTGTGGCAGCGGCTTCATCTTGAGGGAACGACACGCGGATTGGCCATGCAGCCGATGAATCACCATATCGAGGTTATCGACTTCGAAACATCGACTGGTGGCAAATCTTCAATGGCCGCGCGCATGGACCTTGGCGCGGATTGGAATGCGTGGGAGCCGATCTTCGGCTTCCGTGCCGGGTATGCTGCAGGAGCGGCGCCGGCGAGCGCGCGCCGACCACTCAGTGCCATCGTCATAGCCTAAGCGCCAATCCGCATTCCTGACCGGAGGCGCCGTCGCCCGAAGGCACGATATCTTGCGTTGGCGCGAGGCGCGATCGTGTCGAAGATTGGGCGTCGATCCGTTATTGAATTGCCCATGGTGGAAGTGGATTGAATGCGGCAACGAGGAAGTCGATCATGACTCTGACCTTCGCCGGCGGCGACCGATCGGGCGAGTGGATGAGGTGTATTCCGCCGACGTCCGCCGCCCGCATGTCGAGCGCGACGTCCTCCAGTTCTCCTCGCCGGATCGCATCAGCGACGATGAACTCCGGTTCATACAGAATCCCATGACCTGCGGTGGCAGCCGCGACGAGGGCATCGCCGTTGTTGGCTCGCATTGTTCCCTTCACGGCGACGCGCTTCTCTCGATTCTTGCCGTACAGCCATTCATCGGGCCGCGCGACGGCAGAAATGGAGGAACCCAGGCAATTGTGGTCCCGCAGTTCCGCCCAGAGTTTAGGGCGACCGTGCGCCGCCCAGTAACTTGGGGCCGCGCAGACAATCATGGCGCTTTCAGCCAGCTTGCGGGAGACGAGGCGGCTGTCCTTCAGGCGACCGACGCGGATCGTGAGATCCCAGCCTTCATCCATCAAATCGATGACGCGATCGTTCAAACCGAGATCGACGGTTACCCCTGGATGTTTCTCGCTGAAGGCCGGGATAAGCGGTGCCACGTAACGCACGCCCAGTGATAGGGGCGCATTCAGCCGGAGCAGGCCGGATGCATCCACCCGCTGCGACGCGATCATCGCCTCTACTTCCTCAAGTTCGGGGAGAAGGCGGGCGCAAAGCTCCAGATATTGCTGTCCAGCCCCAGTGAGGCTGAGCTTGCGTGTGCTCCGATGAAAGAGGCGCACGCCCAACCGTTCTTCCAGGGCGTCCAGGTGCTTGGTCGCCATTCCAGGAGACAGGGAGAGGAGCCGGGCGGCGGCCGAGAGGCTTCCCTCTTGAGCCGCGCGAGAGAACACTTGCATTCCCGTGATGCGATCGAGCATGGCTAGTTCCAGGCTGATAGTGAGAACTGAATATTCAAGGCGGCAGAATATAACCTGGAAGAGATATAGTTGGGCGGCGCCGATCAGAGGGTTGATGACTGCCTTCCCAGGCCCTGTGTTCGGGCCGGTAGTGGCGTCCAAGTGGGATCGGGCAAAGGTACTGGATGCCGCCATCGAGGAGCCGGTGCGCAGCGGACATATCATCGGGAGAACCGTTACGGCGGCGAAAGACGGCGCCATCGTCTGCCAGCGCACAGCAGGTTGCGCCGATAGGGAGTCGCGGTGGCCGATGGTGGAGGATGATAAGTTCAGCCGGAGCGTCGTGCCCTGAGGCGCACAACGACGGTGACGTTGCGGCTCACGATGTCGCTCGCCGCCCATTGTCCTTGACCGATGCCGAATGTCACGCGATCGAGATCGACTGTTCCCCGCATCACGACAGCGCCATCACTTTGGGATTCCAGCGTGAAGGGCAGCGATATCGGCGCCTTGGTGTCGCGTAGCGTCAGCATGCCGTCCGCGACATAGCTGTTGTTGCCAAGAGCGTGGAACCGGTCGGCAGTGAACGTGGCGCGCGGAAAGCGCGTGACGTCGAACCAGTCGGATTTCGGCAGTTCCTGGTCACGCTCAGCCACGCCCGTGGTGACGCTGGCGATATCGATGGAGACCTCAACATGCGAAGTCGCCAAATCCGCCGGGTCGAAGGCGATCCTCGCGTCGAAGCGCTTGAACGAGCCCTCGATCGTTCCGCCCGCCTGGCTCGCCTGAAAACTCAGGCTGCTCTCGACCGGCTCGATCGTCCAGCTCGGGGCCGCAAGGCTCGTGGTCGGAGTGATCAGAGCGAGGATCGCGATATGCCGAAACCAGGTCAGCTCGGCCTCCGTGTTGCTTGTGACAGGCCGGGGAGCATTCGAGAAAGGGTTCCGTCCCGTTTCACGAACTGATGGTGCAGGGCCGCCGCGGCATGTATTGCGAGGAGGGCCAGCAGCAGATAGCCGAGCCACAGATGTGCAAGTCGGGCGTTTTCCTTCAGAGCCGGTTCGGGCGCAGCCAATGGCGGCAGGTCGACGAGGCCGAGAAAACTGAGCGGAAAGCCCACGAAGGAGTTGAACAGCCAGCCGCTCAAAGGCAACGCGAACAGCAGCGCATACAGCGTCCAATGGGCCGCGGCGGCCGCGTGCTGCTGGCAGACCGGACCGTCGACAGGCGCTGGAACGGCGCCGACCACACGCCACAAGAGACGAACTGTGCTCAAGGCGAGCACCACGAGGCCGAGCGATTTGTGGAACGCGTAGAGCTCGAATTTCGATGGGCCCAGCGGCAGCGAGACCATCCTCCAGCCAAGGCCGAAAAGCGTGACGATCAGCGCGACCGAAACCCAGTGCTGCAAGATGGCAATTCTGCCGTATCGGGCAAGAGCCTGACGGCTCATGATGATGCACCGAACTCGCTGTCGATGGTGATCGTGACGTCATCGCCGACCGCGGGCAGGAATCCGAGAATGCCGAACTCGCTGCGCTTCAGAGTGCCTCTTGCGGAGAAGCCGACGCGCTGCGCTCCGGTCATCGGATGCTTCCCCTCCTTGACGAGAGCCACGTCGAGCGTGAGGGGATGCGTTACGCCGTGCAGTGTAAGGTCGCCAGTCACGCGGGCCGCCGTCTCCCCGATCCTTTCGATCTTGGTCGACACGAAATGCATGTCCGGATATTTCTCCACATCGAGAAACTGGGCGCCGCGTACGGCTTTGTCACGCCCCTCGTCGAAGGTATCGATGCTGGCGGTTTTGACGGTCACTTCGAGGCGACTGGTAGCGGGTATCTTGTCATCGAGGACAAGTTGACCCGTCACGTCACGGAAGATGCCGCGGCTGGTCGAGAAGCCGAGATGGTCGAGCGCGTAGAGCACCACGGTGTGTTCGTTGTCGAGCGTGTAGCTGTCGGCCGCCATTGCGGGTGTCGTGAGAAGGCCAAGCACACAGGCGGTCCGGGCCACGGACAACATCATGATGTAGGCTCCTTGGTTGTGCCCGAAGCGGCGGCAGCGGCGATGTTGACGCCGCTCTCAATTCGATCGCATCCGGACTAAAGATATGGGCAGTGTATTGGCGCGGCGCGCGGATGATAATTATTCGCCCAGGCAATTCAGCTCTTACTGTCGGTAAGAGGTGAGGGGATCGGCTTCGAAAATTTGACGCTCATGGCCGCGCAGACAACTGTTCGCGAAGCAGTGGATGTCTTGCCGTTCCTATTCGTGTGAATAAGTGTCCAAGATCAACCCCTCCTTCGCCTGATAGATCAGGCTTGGCTGGTCGATCGGCGTTGGGACCCCCTCCTGCCTTTCCTGCTTTTTGTTTGCGGAGCCGCAGGCGCGTTCGTCGTAGGCATCTTCGATCTCTCCTGAGTTGCCCGAGCGTTCGCCGTTCGCGGTCCATGGGACCGCGTCTGAGCTACGCAGGGTATGGGTTTAGTGGTGTCTTAGGCCGCCCAGTCCGGCGCGAACGGCGGCTTGACGTAGCGCTGGTCCTTGGGAAGCGCCGCGATCGCCGATCGATCCTCGTCGTCGAGCTTGACCTTCAGCGCGTCGAGGTTCGAACGCTGGCTCGACTCCTTCTGCGCCTTCGGGATCGCGATGACGTCCGGCTGATCGAGCAGCCACGCGATCGCGATCTGGGCCGCCGAGACGCGGTGCTTGTCTCCGATCTTCTGGAGCGTCTGGTCGTGCGCGGCCCGGCCCTGGGCAAGCGGGGCGTAGGCGGTGAGCGGAATGCCCTTGCCGCGGACGTAGTCGAGCATCCTCGCCTGGCTCATGAACGGGTGGTACTCGATCTGTAGTGCGGCGATCGGAGCACGGACCTCCTCGACGGCCTGGCGTATCATCTTCATGTTGAAGTTGCACACGCCGATCGCCCTGGTGCCCCCGTCCGCCTTGATCGTCATCATCTCTTCGAGCACGCCGGGCAGGTCCATGTCCGCGGACGGCCAATGGACCATGTACATGTCGACGTAATCGAGCTTCAGCTTCGACAGGCTGGTGTCGAACGCCTTGCGGATGGCGCCGCGTCCCAACTGGTCGTGCCAGACCTTCGTGGTCACGAAGAGGTCCTCGCGCTTGACGCCGCTCGAAGCGATGGCCGCGCCGACCGCGTCCTCGTTCTCGTACATCGCGGCGGTGTCGATGTGCCGGAATCCGAGGCCCAGCGCACTCTCGACGACCGGCTGGCAACCGCCGCCCGGCATCCGGAAGGTGCCGAAGCCAAGTTTCGGAATGGCGACGCCTTGCGTCTGTATCTTTTCCATTTCTTGTTTTCTCTCTTATCAGAATGTCCGGGTCACCACGGCACCGTCTTGCCGTGGCGGTCGATAAACCGCAGCCCGGCCTTTCCAGCCTGCGCTTCCACGGATTTCACGACGTTCGGAATGCTCTCCTCGATCGAGAGCATCGCTTCCTCGCCTCCCATTTCCGTCCGAACCCAGCCGGGGGCCACGAGCAGCAGCGCGCGGGTGTCGCCTTCGTGACGCGCGGCGAAGCACTTCATGAGCATGTTCAGGGCCGCCTTGCTCGCGCTGTACATCTCCCATTTGCCCTTGTTGATCTCGATGCTTCCGATCTCCGAGGACATCACGGCGATCACGCCGCTCGGGGAGACCCGGTCGCGGAACGTCTCGACGACCCGCATCGGGCTAAGCGCATTCGTCAGCATCAACGCGACGAAATCGCTTTCCGCTACGTCGATCGGCGTGTTGTCCTTTGCGATGCAGATGCCGGCATTCACGAAAAGCGTGTCGAACTCGCTTTCCTGGAATTGGTCCTTCAGACGGGCGATCGAGTCCGGATCGGTCGTGTCCGCCGACTTGATCCGGAGACTGGACGGGAACCGCTCGCGCAGCCGTTCGAGGGCCGGAGAGGGCGTCCGGACGGTTGCCACGACTTCGTAGTCGACTGCGCAGTATTCCTCGGCGAGCGCGAGGCCCAAACCGCGCGACGCGCCCAGAATGAGGACAGATTTCTTCCTGGCCATGATTGCCTCCGCTCAAGATGCGCAAAGGCTCTCTCACGTCCGCCTTGATGACTCCAGTGCGTAAGAGTCAGCCGATCGTTGACCTGCAGTCAACGTCCGTGCGTGCCCGACACGCCCTTGGCTTTCGCGGCCTTCAGGGCAAACTCGATGAAGGCCCGCACCTTGGCCGGCGGGTGCTGCCGCGAAGGGTGCAGCGCATACAGGGGAAAGACCTCGTCCGGCCAATCCGGAAAGAGATCGACGAGCCTGCCGGAGGCGAGGAGGGGCTGGACGCTGATGCTGAGGATCTGCGCCACGCCCGTCCCCGCGAGGCATTCGTTGATCATGGTACCGACGTCGCTCAGCTGAAGGCGCCCTTTCACCTTGACGGAAACGACCTTCTTGGCCGCGCGGAACTCCCATTCGTACGGGCGCGCGGTGACGGGGTCGAGAAACTGGATGCATTCGTGCGATGTCAGGTCGGTCGGGTGCTTCGGCTTCCCATGCTTCTTGACGTACTGCGGCGAGGCGAGGGTGAGCACCCGCGTCTCCAGCAGCTTCCGCGCGATCATCGCGTCCGAGGCGGGCTCCCCGAACCGGACGGCCACGTCTAAGCCGTCCGCGACCAGATCGCTGACGTGTTCGCGCGTGACCATCTCGAGTACCAGGTCCGGATGCATGGCCAGAAAACTCCCGATCTTGCCCGAAAGGATCAGGCGCGAGAAATAGGGGTCGATGTCGACGCGGAGGCGCCCCTGGACCGCGCTTGCCGATCCAGAGACCGAGTTGGCCGCATCCTCGATCGTGGCAAGCAGAGGTCCCACCTGCTCGTAGAACCGCTTCCCTTCATCGGTCAGCGCGACCGACCGCGGCGTCCTGTCTAGAAGGCGTATCCCCAGGCGTTCTTCGAGCCTGGCGATCGATCGGCTGACGCCCGACGTGGTGATACCTAAGGCCTCGCCGGCGCGGACGAAGCTCCGACCCTGCACCACCGCTGCCAGGACGGTGATACCTGCAAGCAGACGGCCATCGAACGGCATGCGAACTCCGTTGACACTGAGTCAACAACAATCGCTAGACATCGACATTCTGTCAATCCACGCATGGTCCTGTATGTTTCCTTTACAAAACGCCGGGACAACATCATCGCGCCCGGCAACGACACGATCTCGCCTTGCCTGTCTGTGACAGGTGACCCAAGATCACAACTCCAGCCGTCCGCCACTTCCGGAGAACTCCATGGTCGCCCAACCCAATTCGCTCGCAGGCCGCGATGTCGCCAGCGTCATTCATCCCTACACCAACCTCGAGCAGCACAAGGTGGTCGGCCCGACCGTGATCGCGAAGGGCGAGGGCGTCTATGTCTATGACGACAGCGGCAAGCGATATCTGGAGGGGATGGCGGGCCTCTGGAGCACCTCGCTCGGCTTCAACGAGAAGCGGCTGGTCGAGGCGGCGGTGCGCCAGATGGAGAAGCTTCCGACCTATCATATCTTCCAGGGCCGCTCGAACGAGCCGATGATCGAGCTCGCCGAGGCGCTGCTGAAGATCGCCCCGAAGGGTCTCGGCAAGGTGCTGTTCGCCAATTCCGGTTCGGAAGCCAACGATCAGGCGGCCAAGCTCGTCTGGTTCTACAACAACGCGATCGGCCGCCCGCGCAAGAAGAAGATCATCAGCCGCGTGCGCGCCTATCACGGCATCACCGTGTTTTCCGGCAGCATGACGGGGCTCGCGCCCAACCATACTGATTTCGACCTTCCGGTCGGCGGCGTGCTGCGCACCGACTGTCCGAGCCATTATCTCTACGGCCTTTCGGGCGAGAGCGAGCAAGCCTTCGTCGATCGTCTGGTCGGCAATCTCGAACAGATGATCATCCGCGAAGGCCCCGACACCATCGCGGCCTTCATCGCCGAGCCCGTGAACGGCGCCGGCGGCGTGATCGTGCCGCCGCGCGACTACTTTCCCCGCGTCCAGGAAGTGCTGCGCCGCTACGACATCCTCTTCATCGCCGACGAGGTGATCACAGGCTTCGGCCGCACCGGCAACATGTTCGGCTGCGAAACCTTTGGGATCGAGCCCGACATCATGACGGTGGCGAAGGCGCTTTCATCCGCCTATTTGCCGATCTCGGCGACGGTCATCAGCGAGAAGATTGCGGAGGCCATCACCAAGCATTCCGGCAAGCTCGGCAACTTCGCGCACGGCTTCACCTATGCCGGCCACCCGGTCTCCGCCGCGGTCGGTCTCGAGACGCTGAAGATCTACGCCGAGCGCGACATCCTCTCCCACGTCAGGCAAGTCGGCCCCTACATGCAGGAGAAGCTGCAAGCGCTCGCCGCCCATCCGCTGGTCGGCGAAGCCCGCGGCGTCGGCCTGATCGGCGCCGTTCACCTCGTCGCCGACAAGGCAAGCCGCGCGGCTCTTCCCCCCGCCGCCGGCATCGGCCCGCTGATCCAGCAGAGCGCGATGGACCGCGGTCTGCTCATCCGTGCCGCGCCGGATGCGGTGTATGTCTGTCCGCCGCTGATCGTTACGAGGGGGGAGATTGATGAGTTGGTGGAGGCGCTGAAGGGGGCGCTGGATGATGGATATGCGGAAGCGGTGCGGCGCGGGGTGGTGGGAGGGGCGGTGAAGCAGGCGGTGGGGTAAGTGTTGCCGGCAGCTAATCAGAACTGAATCGGTGACTGTTTGTCACATTCTAGTGCAGT
>Ga0210387_10001047_pt1 | contig 20622 bp, 18 predicted proteins | sample IncBWC7OmetaG_FD_160108 | JGI IMG/M metagenome (GOLD analysis project Ga0210387, IMG submission 160108) | Forest soil microbial communities from Barre Woods Harvard Forest LTER site, Petersham, Massachusetts, United States - Inc-BW-C-7-O ...
CAGCTCACAGCCTTGGATCGGTGCTATAATGAGTCACTTTAATGAACCCATGTTGTCTTCCTCGCACGGCTGCCAATGAACTCATGCCGGTTGCGGTTCAAATTCAGCCTTCCGAGGTGGAGCGCGTTGTCCCGACGCGCTCAGAGCGCGCCCGGAGGGTCGCGCTCCACCCGCGCTGCCCCTCGAAACGGTTCATTGGCCACATCTATACAAGCCGCACCGCGGTTTGCTCAGGGTCTCGGAATGACATGAAATTTATTCGCGCCTATCCGCGTAATCCGCGGTAAAAAATAAACCTTTCCCATGTCTTCAATTCCTTCCACCCGCTGGAAATGTGTCGTCGCCTACGATGGCACGGCGTTTCAAGGCTGGCAGAGCCAGCCCGGGGGCCAGGCCATCCAGGATGTGCTGGAGCGCCGGCTGCGGGCAATTTTTGGCCGCGATATCCGCATCCATGGCAGCGGCCGCACCGATGCGGGCGTGCACGCGCTCGCCCAGGTTTTTCATTTCGACGCCGACTGGTCGCATGGAGTGGCCAAACTTCACGCTGCGTTTTCCGGCGGGCTGCCGGCGGCGATCCAGATTCGCAGCGTGCGCCGTGCGCCCCCGGGGTTTCACGCGCGCTTTGCGGCCACGGGGAAAATTTATTTCTACAACCTGCACCACGGCGGATGGGCGGATCCGTTCACCGGGCCGTTTTGCTGGTCGTTGCCGCAACGCCTCGATGTGGCGGCGATGCGGGCCGCCGCCGCGCCGCTGGCGGGCCAGCACGATTTCCGCGCGTTCAGCGCCTTGAATGGCTCGACCAAGGACGACACCGTGCGGCACCTGCGGCGGCTCGAGCTGACTGGCCGCGGGCCGCGCCTGCGCGTAACGCTGGAGGCCGATGGCTTTCTCTACAAAATGGCGCGCCGGCTGGTGGGAGCGCTCGTCGCCGCCGGGCAGGGCAAGGCCACGCCCGAGGAAGTCGCGGCCATCCTGCGTTCGCGCGAACGCACGCATCGCGTGGAGACGGCGCCGGCGCAGGGATTATTCCTCTCAAAGGTTTTCTATCAATGAAGGGTGAGCTTGCCGAATTCGCCCGTGGCGTGGCGGATGTGATTTTTCCGCCGGTGTGTGTGCATTGTCGCGGGTTGGTCGAGGATAGCGGGTATCGCCATCTTTGCGGGCGTTGCGCGGCGCAGGTCGCCTTTGTTGCGCCGCCGTGCTGCACGACGTGCGGACATCCGTTTTATGGCGAAGTGCACGGCGCGCGGCTTTGTCCGCACTGCCAGGGGCTGGCGCCGGCGTTTCGCGAGGGACGCACTGCGGTCTTGCTCAAGGGCCCGGCCCGCGCACTGATGCATGAATTGAAATACCATCGCGCGTTGCATGTGCTCGACGATATCGGGGCGATTCTGCGCCGGGCGCCGGGACTGGCGGAGTTTGCGCGCGGCGCGGTGCTCGTGCCGGTGCCGTTGCACCCGCGCAAGGAGCGCGAGCGCGGCTACAACCAGAGCGCGCTCATCGCCAGGCGGCTGGCGCGCATCGCCGGCGGGGGTGCCTGCGTCAGGCCATTGTTGAGCCGCACGGTGGATACCGCTTCACAAACGACCTTCGACCGCCGCACGCGCCGGCAAAACCTGAAAAATGCCTTTGCCTTGTCCCGGCGCACGGTGGTAACTTCCAGCCAGCATTACATTCTTGTCGATGATGTTTTTACAACGGGTTCGACCCTCAACAGTTGCGCTTACACGCTTCGCCGCGCGGGCGGCTTGAATCTTGACGTCGTCACCTTCGGTCACGGTTAACTTGCAAACTACCGCCACAGTCATGTCGCTTTTCAACAAGCCGAAATATTCCACCATTGTCCCTAAAAAGAAGGACATCCCGCAGGGCCTGTGGGTGAAATGCCCGCTCTCCGGCGAGATCGTTTTCAAGTCGGAGCTCGAGGACAACTTCATGGTCGTTCCCAAGAGCGGCTACCATTTCAAAATCGGCGCGCGCGAACGCATCGCCGCATTGGTCGACCCGGACACATTTGCCGAGGCCGACGCCGGCGCGCGCTCGGCCGACCCGCTGCGCTTCGTTGACTCGCAGCCTTATGCCACGCGCCTGAAAAAATATGAAAAGGAAAGCGGCCTGCCTGAGGCGGTGGTCAGCGGCACCGCGAAAATCGAAGGCATCGAGGTCGCACTGGCGGTGATGGATTTTCGCTTCTGTGGCGGCGCGATGGGTTCGGCCACGGGTGAGAAAATCACGCGCTGCATCGAGTCGGCGCTGGCAAAGAAAATCCCGTGCATCATTTTCAGCGCCTCGGGCGGCGCGCGCATGCAGGAGGGCATCTTCTCACTCATGCAGATGGCCAAGACCAGCGCCGCGCTCGGCCGGCTCGCGGAGGCTCGGCTGCCGTTTGTCTCGGTGCTGACCGACCCCACCATGGGTGGCGTGACGGCCAGCTTTGCGACGCTGGGCGATGTCATCCTTGCCGAACCGGGTGCGCTCATCGGTTTTGCCGGTGCGCGGGTCATCAAGGAAACCACGAAGCAGACGCTGCCCGCCGGCTTCCAGAGCGCGGAATTTCTGCTCAAGCACGGGCTGATTGACCAGATCGTCTCGCGCCTCGATTTGCGTATCCGCCTGCGCGACATCCTGACCGCGCTGTACGTGAAAAAACTTCCCGTCGCCGCCGCCAAAACCTGACCTGTCCATGGGCAAGTCTGAACTGGCCGACTACGCCGCGGTGCAGGATTATCTTTTTGGCCTCAAGGCGAGCGGGCCGAAGTTCGGCCTCGACCGGATGCGGGGCTTGGCCGAGGCGCTCGGCCATCCCGAGCGCACGGTGCCGGTGATCCACCTCGCCGGCACCAACGGCAAAGGTTCGGTTGCGGCGATGCTCGACGCCATTTTCCAGGCGGCGGGCTGGCGCACAGGTCTCTACACTTCACCGCACCTCGTGAAGCTCGGCGAGCGCGTGCAGGTGAACCGCCAGATTCTGGGCGAGGCGGAAGTCACCGCTTACACGCGGGAACTGCGTCCCGTGGCTGAGCAGCTGGGACGCTTCGACGCCGGCGATCACCCGAGTTTCTTTGAATTTATGACCGCGATGGCGTTCTTGCAGTTCGCCCGCCGGCGCTGCGACATCAGCCTGATTGAAGTCGGCCTCGGCGGCCGACTCGACGCCACGAACGTGGTGCAACCCGATATGGCGGTCATCACCTCCATCGGCCTGGACCACTGCGAATTTTTGGGCGATACGCTGGAAAAGATCGCCGCGGAAAAAGCCGGCATCATCAAACCCGGCCGTCCCGTGGTGCTGGGCCACATGCCCGTAGCCGCGGAAAAAGTCATTCGCGACATCGCGGCCGGAACTGCGTCACGCGTCGCGTCGGTGAGGGAAGCCTTTGGCGACAAGGTGGACAACTGTCCGCGCACGAACCTGGAAGGCGATTATCAGCGCTGGAATGCCGCCACCGCCGCGCTCGTCGCCCGCACGATGCCGCCGGCGTGGCGGCTGGACGATGAGGTCGTCGCGCGTGGCTTGCAGCAGGCCAGCTGGCCGGGGCGCTGGCAGCGCCTGTGCCTGGCCGACGGCCGGCTGCTTGTGCTCGATTCTTCGCACAATCCCGAAGGCGCGCAGGTGCTGGATGAAAACTTAAAGAAACTCGTGGCCGAGACCGGACGGGCGCCGGTCGTCATCACCGGCGCGCTGGGGGTGGAGCGGGCGTGTGCGCTGCTCGAAACCATCGGCCGGCATGCGCGCGAAATTTATTTCACCATGCCCAGGCAATCGAGGGCGTGCTCGTTCGAGGAACTCGAGTCGCTTGTGCCAACGGATTTTTCCGGCCGCACGCACCGTGCGGAAGTGGCGGAGATTTTTCCTGCGCCGCTGGCCTGTGCCGTCGGCGGGACGGACGATGTCATGGTCGTGACCGGGTCAATCTACTTGCTCGGCGAAGCGCTGGCATGCCTCGAACCGCAGCGCGGCGTCGGTGAGGGACGGCTGCAGGATTTCTGATGCTGAGCGCGTGATATTGGTAGGGCCCGTTGCCCTCAACGGGCCGACCGTGTCCGCCATAGCTTTAGCGACGGCGGAAACCGACGGGCGGCGACAAGTGCGAAGCCTTGTCGGCTGGGGGCAGCCGCCCCTACCTGAATAATCCACCTGCCTCACGCCAGTTTCACCAAGTTCGCGGTGGCGGGGACGTCCTTGATGATTTGCGACGGCTCCGGGCCGACGCCGAGGTAGCGGAGGTTCGGCAGCTGTTTGGCCGCGGGCCAGGTCTCGCCGGCGTAGGCGACGTTGAGCAGGCTTTTGATCATCGCGGCGACATAGCGTTGCGCGGCGCGGGGCAGGGCGGCGAAGTGGCGCACCTGCGACACGTCCTCGCTCCAGCCCGGAAACTTTTTATAGATGGGATGCAGCGCGCGGCGCACGGCTTCGCTGCGCGGCACGTGGGCATGGGCGCGCCCGGCCGCGTCTTCGTAACCCACGCAGATTTGCAGCTCGCCGTTCCATTCGCCGCTGTGGGTGAGCGCGTCGAGCTTGTTGATCATCAAGTCCTGGAATCCGCCGTAGCGGAGCGCGTCGCCCTTCTCGACGGCGTCGTACCAGCCAACCATGCGCTGGCGGCCGGTGCTGGTGCCAAACTCGAGTTGCTTCAGCTTCGCGCACAGTGGGTGCGCGTCGTCCATTTGCGTGAGGAAGGTGTGCGTGCCGACTTTGGTGTCGTAGGCCTTGGCCACGCCGAAGGTGTGCACGGGCTGCACGGGCAGGCCGGCGCTCTCGAAAAGCTCGGGCGTGTAGGTGTGCGAGGCGGTGACGTTGGGCGAGAAGCCGTGGCGCTTGTCGAGCCAGTAGGCCTGGCCGAATTCACCGATGACGGTGCGGCCGGCCGCCAGCTCGCCGCGGACAATCTCGCGCACTTCACGGATGTTTTTGGCGAGGGCGACGCCGGCCTGCCAGTAAACCTCGGTGAGGCGCGCGAGATTGAGGGTGAAGGGCGCGGCGCCGCGGAACGGCGTGAAGTCGAACTCGCTTTTGTCGAACACGCCCAGATTGATGGCCTCGGCGTTGGCGCGCTGCTCGGCGGCGGTCAGCTTGTCGAAAAATTCATTCCACGCGGCCTCGCTCACGCGGCAGACGTGCTGGATGGTGTGCAGGGCGCGGTCGGCGCGCTGGGCCAGCTTGCGTGCGAAGTAGTTTGGGCCGGCAAGAAAATCCGAAAACGTGACCTGCCACTGGGCGGTTTCATCAACATACGCGGGTGTGATGCCGCGGCCGGTCGAGCCACGCGGCTCCTCGTGGAGGATGTTGACGCGGTAGTCCTCCCACGCGAGGTCGAGCAGGCGGTGGGTCAGGTCGGAGACGAGCGTGCGCTCGTCAATGCGCAGGCGCGAGAGGACGGCGTAGCCCTTTTTTTCGAGCGGGCGGGTCTCCCACCAGATCTTGCGCGGGTCGGCCACGACGCCGGCGCCGAGGCAAAGGTGTGGCACGGCGGCTTCGACGACGCCGGAGGGCAGCAGGTTGAGCTTGATGCCGCCGGCGGTGTGGCCGGAGTTGGCACCGCCGTTGACCTTGAGCACGACGGAGACGGGGGCGCGCGTGGCGCGCAGCTCGTCAATGATTTCCGGGATGAGGCGGCCTTTGCCTTCATCGCCGAGGGAGATGCCGACATCAGCGATGAGCCGGCTGGAAAATGGAATCAGGGACATGGTTGCTTGTTCGCAACCGGAGGAGCGCCCCTGTTGCCATGAATTGAAAACGCGAGCACGGGGCGGAGTGCAAACAAAAATAATGAAGGCGACTGACTCCGATTGGCCGCTTTATTTTGCGGGAGGGTTTCCTTCCGGCGGGCAGGAGCGGCGCGCCGAATGATTTCTTAGAAATCCCACGAGCCATATAAACGCGCCAAACACAGCGCCACCGACATGCGCCATGGTCGCGACGCGGATCGATGAGTCATTGAATTGGATCATGCCGCCGCCGGTTCCGTGCCGGCTCTTCGCTTCGACCACGATCTCCAAAACATAGATGGAAAAAACCGCGGGCCAGAACCAGTCGACCCAGTTTCGCTGCCAGCCCTGCAGGGCCAGGAAGACCAGCAGCCCGAAATTCACCGCGGACAAGCCGCCGTAGCGCACCATGGTGGGGTCGCCCCAATACATCGCGACCGCAATCGCGAGCGGCATGCAGATGAGGCTGACGTAGCAGGCGACAGGATGCGGGCGCTCCAAAAGTCGCCCGAGAATCAGGAACAGTCCGGCGTCGGCGATAAAATGCGGCCACCCGAAATGCACGAGGTGTCCCGTCCAAAGACGCCAAGCTTCGCCCTGGGCCACGGCCGAGCGGTCGTAGATGAGACGGGACTCCCAACCGGGATTCAATTGAACCGCAATCGCGGCCATCGTCAGGACCAGAAACACCCACGGGATTTTCCTGGGGTCGAATATTTCCTCGAAACTGTCGCGAACAGATTCGGCAATGGATGCCTTGGTCGGACTCATGGAGAGATGAAACAGCGGTGGGAACTTTGCCTGCGCTTGAAAGGTAGGGCTCGCTCCCCGAGCGGGCCGCGGCGCGTTGAGGGCAACGCGCCCTACCTGATCGAAGGTATTCGGCGGTTTTGAAGATGCGCTCAGTCCTTCCGCGTGGAAACCTCGATCACGTCGTGCGGGGCGGCTTCCTTCTGGCCGGCGGGGCTGACGCGGACGTAGCGGGCCTTGGCCCGGAGTTCGGGAAGGTTCTTTGCACCGAGGTAGCCCATGCCGCTTTGGATGCCACCGATGAGATCGGTGAGGACGTTGTCCACCGAGCCGGAAATTTCCTTGAGCGCCTCGATGCCCTCGGCCGTGAGCTTGCGCGAGGTGTCGGTTTTGTCCTGGCCGTAGCGGGCGGCGCTGCCGCTTTTCATCGCGGCGAGCGAACCCATGCCCCGGTATTGCTTGTAGAGTTTACCGTTGATTTCGAGAATCTCGCCGGGAGCTTCGCGGCAACCGGCGAAGAGCCCGCCGCAGATGACGGCGTCAGCGAGGGTGAGGGCCTTGACGATGTCGCCCGACTTGGTGATGCCGCCGTCGGCGAGGAGGCGGACGCCGCGGGCCGCGGCGGCCTTGCTGGCGAGGTAAAGCGCGGTGAGCTGAGGGATGCCGACGCCTGCGACCATGCGCGTGGTGCAGATGGAACCGGGCCCTTGGCCGACCTTGATGGTGTTCGCACCGCAGTCGGCGAGAAACTCGACACCGGCGGCGCTGGTGACGTTGCCGGCGATGATGGTGAGCTTGGGAAAGGCGCTGCGCACGAGGCGCACCATGTCGCCGACGCCGGTGGTGTGGCCGTGGGCGGTGGAAACGGCAACCGCATCGATGTTTTCTTCGACGAGTTTGCCAACGTGGGAAAGAATGGTGTCGCGGTCGAGTTCGCCGGAGGGTTTGCGCATGGGCGCGAGCGCCGCGCCGACCGTGAGGCGGAAATGTTCATCGCGCGCGGGTTTGCGCAGGGATTTGGATTCACCGGTGATGCGCTCGACGTCGGAGCTGGTGACGAGCCCGCGGAGGCGGCTGCTGTCATCGACCACCAGGATTTTGTGAAGGCCGACGTGCTCGGTAAAAAAGGCGTCGGCGACCTTGATGGGATCGCCCGACATTTTCCTGGCCGACACCGTGACGAGTTGGGCGCGGGGCGTCATGACATCGGCGACTTTCTTCGCGCGATAGCGTTCCTTGACCACGTTGCTGGAGAGCAGGCCGGCGAGTTTGCCTTGCGCGTCCACGACGGGAAAGGTGCGGAATTCGAATTTGCGCTCTTCGATCATCGCGAGCACGTCGCCGATCAGCAGGCCGGGGTCGACCGTGATGGGATCCTGGATGAGGCCGTGGATATGGTGCTTCACCCGGGCGACTTCCTCCACCTGCTGGGCGGGGGCCATGTTGTAATGAATCAGGCCGAGTCCGCCGTTGAGCGCCATGGCGATGGCCATGCGCGCCTCGGTGACCGTGTCCATGTCGGATGAAATGACGGGGATCTGCAGGCGCAGCGTTTCACTGAGCTGGGTCGAGAGGTCGGCATCGCGCGGCAAAATCTCCGAATGGAGCGTCGCGAGCGAAACGTCGTCGAAGGTCAGCGCGGTTGGGCGCGTGGCGGCAAAAAAAGCGTCGGCCGGCAGGTAAAAACCGGCATCGATGCCGGGGGCGGGAGTCGTGGCAACCTTTGTCATGAGTTGCCACGAACGTAATAAGGCTCCCGAGAGAAAGTGCAAATGTTTTTATGCGAAGGGAAAAACGACACCGGCCGCGCTGGGACGAACCACTGATGAACACTTATCAGCATTGATTGTTTTTAACCGCGAATGAACCCTCCTTCGCCAAGGCTACGGAAGGGCAGGCACGAATAGACGCGAATTAATGGTCTTTCCGCGGATAGCGCGGATTTGCGCTGATATTATCAGGCTGATAAAAAACTCTGCTGGCCGTGTGCTGCGCCAGCAGCACCGTTCTTCATCAGCCATTCGCGTGTATTTGCGTTCATTCGCGGTTAAAATCTGAATCTATAATAAGTGACATCAGCCTGCCCGTCGTAGCTAGAAAGCGAAGTCGGGTGCCCATCAGCGGTTGAAAATCTCCTCCGAGTCCGCGATCATCCGTGCTATCCGCGGGAAAAACCAGAGTTAATTCGCGTTAACAGGAAGTTGGTTTGCAATACCGGCGTTACAAACGCGTGAGTTCGCCGTGAAGGATTGAAAGCCGTGGTGACATGCCTTAAATCGGAGGTCATGGCCTATCCAGCGACCAACGACAATCCGGCCCCGGTGGATTTGCGGACGTTGACGGCGCATGCGGAATCGATCCCGGCGGCCACGACGGTCGAAGCTGCGCAAACCGTGCTGGCCGACAAAAACATCGACTTTGTCGCCGTACTCAACGGATCGCGCCTGATCGGTGTCTGCACCCGGCGCGATCTCGCACATCAGCTCGGCTCGCGTTACGGTTTTGCCCTCAATGCCCGGCAGCCGGTGAGTGCGTTTCTTGCGCGCGCGACGCTAAAGATTTCGACCGCTGCGCCCGTCACCGAAGTGTTCAGGGCCGCCACGGCGCGCGGTCCGCTGGAGTTTTATGACGACGTGCTGCTCGTCGAGCCGGACGGGCGCTACGTGGGGATGATCCCCATGCGCGCGCTCGTGCGCCTGCAGACCGAATTTCTCCTGCGCAACAACGCGCAGCTCGAGGCGTCGCGCGATGAGATCGCGGAAAAAAACCTCGCGATGGAAAAGGACCTGTTCATGGCGCGCGAGGTGCAGCTGGCCATGCTGCCCCCGGCCCATGCGCCGTTCTCCGCTGGCGGGCTCACCCTGCGGCTGGCCCATCGCTACCAGCCCGCCGGCAGCGTGAGCGGCGATTTCTACGACGTGCTGCGCATCTCCGACGACGTGGCGGGCATCCTGGTCTGTGACGTGATGGGGCATGGCGCGCGTTCCGCGCTTATCACGGCCATGGTGCGCGCGATGATGGAGGAACTGCGGCCGTTTGCCGCCGATCCCGGCGTCCTGCTCACCCGCCTCAATCGCAATCTCAGCCGCATCCTGCGCCAGACCGGCAGCCTCATTTTTGTCACGGCGGCCTATGCGGTGATCGACCTCGGCTCGCGCCGGCTGCGTTACGCCCAGGCCGGCCATCCGACGCCGTTGCGTTGGGATGCCTCGGCCCGGGCCTTGCGGAAGGTGGCGTGCCGGGATGAACTCGCCGGGCCGGCACTGGGGCTGATCGACACTTTCAGGTTTACCACGGTCGAGGAAGATTTTGGCGTGGGCGACCGCCTGGTGCTTTTCACCGACGGCGTGTTCGAGGCGGCCAATCCCGGGGGCGAGGAATTTGGCGCTGAGCGGCTGGGTCGGGAAATCGAGCGCGGCGTCGCGCTGCCGTTGAATGACTCGGTGCAAACCCTGCTGAACGAGGTGGGAAAGTTTTGTGCCGGCGCGCCCTTTGCCGACGACGTCTGCGTTATCGCCGCGGAGCTGACGTAAAAGTGAAAGGGGTTGGCTATTGGACGTTCAGGGCGGCCCGCCTTCGCCCGTTGGGCTACGGCGTGGCATGCATCGCATTGCGATGCATGGTGGACTCTACTGGACTCGAACCAGCGAAATAAAATTTGAGGGGCGAAAAATATTTTCTCCTCTGAGAGAGGCACAAAGAACATCAAAAAATGTCGGTGCCCGTTGTCAGTGTCGTTGTCAGTGAATCCCTCCGTTTTTATGGCCTCGTTGAGAAAAAAATTTGGTTCGGCCTACTGGTGGGCGTGCTTCTACCGCGAGGACGGCGCGCGCGGGCAAAGATCGACCCGTTTGATCGCAACCCAGGCCAACCGGAAGGCCGCCCAGCGCATGGCCGATGACTTGGAGGACGCGCACCAAAAGAAATACACGGAGGCCCAAATGCGGCGGATTCTGAACGACCTCAACGAACGATTGGTCAGCCAGCCGCTCGCGTCAGCTACGCTCAAAATCTACGCGGCGCAGTGGCTTGCCCGGAAGAATGGCGAGGTCGGGGGCCTGACTTATCTCGCCTACAAATCTGCGGTCAACGAGTTCGTCGAGGACACTCCCGGCAAGGCCAATCTGGCCCTGCAATACGTGAACACCGCCGACGTGGCCGCTTTTCGTGATCGCTCGGCGGCCAAGGCCAGCGCCAAGACGGCGAACAACAAGCTCAAGATCGTTCGGACGATGCTGCAAACCGCATGGCGCGACGGCTTCATCATTGAGAATCCGGCGGCCAAGGTGTCCACGCTCAGGACGGAGGATTCTGTCCGTCGCCCCTTCACCTTGGCGGAACTTAAAAAACTGGTGGGTGTGGCGACTTCCGAATGGCGTGGCATGGTGCTGATCGGGCTCTATACCGGCCAGCGGCTCAAGGACGTTGCGACGCTGCGCTGGAACAATGTCGATTTGGCTCAAAACGAAATTGCGCTGACCACGAGCAAGACCAAGCGCCGCCAAATCATCCCGCTTGCCAAGACGCTGCAAAACTACTTCACGGGAATTTCTGCGTCGGACAATCCGCACGCGCCAATCTTTCCCAAAGCCCTTGCTTTGGTGAGAAAAGACGGCGGTGTCTCCCGGCTCAGTCAGCAATTTTATGAACTGCTGGTCACTGCTGGCCTCGCCACGGCACGCCTGGGCAAAGATGAGGCGAAAGGCGTCGGTCGCAAAGGCCCGCGTCAGCGGAGTGAAGTCACGTTTCACTCGCTGCGCCATACCGCCACGTCATTGCTCAAAAATGCCGGCGTTTCCGAAACGGTGGCGCGTGACATAATCGGGCACGATTCCGAGGAGGTGTCGCGGCAGTATACCCACGTTGACCACGAGTCAAAACGCGCAGCTGTGGAAAAATTGCCGGACATCCTCGCGACGTAAGCGGACGGCACCGGATTACCTGGTTCTGCTATTGAACCAAAAGTGGCGGAGCAAGCGGGGTGACCTTGACTGGGGCCTGGTTAAACTGCCATACGTGTAACCGATCCCCGATGAAACCATTTGCTTGGAGCACGTTGCGCGAATTTAGCCACAACAAGGCTGTCATGGTTTCCGGAATAGCTCTCGTGCTTGTGCCGTCGCTGGCTCGGCTCTCGGTTGCTCTCCACTGCCATTTGCAGCTCGCGATCGATATTCCAATCAATCTGACCTTGCTTTTCATCGCGGGAATTTGCTTTTTTCCGGCAACGGTGATCCTGGCCGTTTTCTGTCCGAAACTGACCCAGGAGTTGCCAAACTACGGAGCACTTGCGACGGGCAAGCATTCGGAAGTCGACCTGCGGAATTGGTTTCACGATGTCATTCTGGACAAAGCCAAGAATCCCGACCCTAAAAAGGTTCTTCACTATCTTTCGATTATTCGCGGGGCCGATAACGTGACGACTGCGCAGGCTGCCGAACTTCTGGAGGGGAAAGCGGGTCACGCAATTATGGACCCATTCTGGATCACTCCAGCAGGTGACCGCCTTCCTCTCGTGTATGATTTTGCGTCAAAAACCGCGGATCAAATCCGTAGTGGCTGGAGGTGGACGGCGTCATTTTTGTTTGCTGCTGGCTGTTTATGCCTGATCGCAGTGGAAGGTTGGCGCTCTTGATTTTTTGCGCTCCGCGCGTGGCTATCTACTGCAGCTTGATGAATAACTTAATTAAGTCCGATCCCGGTCGGTTGCGATTGCCCACGGTGGGGAAATTGCTCTAACACTGCGCAATGGCCTCCATTCGCGCAGTGCTGGACACAAATGTGCTGATCGCGGCATTTCGGTCGAGACACGGCGCGTCCTTCGAAGTTTTTCGCCGGCTGCGGCGGGGGGAATGGACTGCGGTGGTCAGCAACCACCTGCTTTTCGAATATGAAGAGGTCATGAAGCGCGGCGCGGCCGCACTGGGTCTCGGCTCGCACGATATCGACGAACTCCTAAATGCCCTTTGCGCCCGTGCCGAAGAATGGCCCCTAAAGCACGGGTGGGAGCCGATTCTTCCTGATCCGGATGATGAGCCATTGGTGCAATTGGCACATGAATCGGGAGCTTTGCGCCTTATCAGCCACAACATCCGCCACTTGCGGCCTGCCGCCGAAATGGGCATCCAAATCTTGAAACCGGGCGAATTCCTCCGCATATTGGCCGCACAAACATGAGCACCCTTCAGGCCAAAGTCCCAGACCTGCTACTTCAGCAGGTCAACGAGCTGGCGGCGAACGAACACGTCGCGGTGGATCAAATTGTGTCCGCTGCCCTGGCTGCGCAGGTTTCTGCCTCGAAGGCCCGGGAAAGCGTTTCGTCGCGTGCTGCCCGCGTGAATTGGAAGAAGGTAGACGATATCCTCAACCGCGTGCCGGACGTTCCGCCAGTGCCAGGAGACGAACTTTAGTTCACGCGGATATGTTGCCCTCGGGCGTATTCATGGCCCGATTGATGTAGTCGAGGACGGAATCGTACACGACCAAACGCACGCCGCGCAGCGCGTTCCGCTGGCGCAGGGCAATCATTTTGATTTCGCCGTGGGCGGCGGCTTTGTAATACCAGCCGCGCGACAGGCCAAAAAATGGGTCGCGTTTGCCGGGTGAGGGGAGGCGGAAGAATTCGACACGATGCGCGGCGGCATCGGTGGGCGTGGGTGTGTTTGAGTTCATGATGATTCCTTTCATCGTTATTGTTCATTCGTGTCCCGGCCGCCGACAACAGCGTGCATCTACTGAATTTACCGTAGGTCATCTCAGGTAAATTCCGTAGGTGAAGCCGTCGGCGGGCGAGTTCATGTGTTTTCATTTTCATCGCCATTGTTCGCCCATGCTTTGGACGCCGACAAGGGCGTGCTCATACCGAAAAAAGGGTATGCCGAATACCCTTTTTAGGGTAGGCGTGGCACTCCGCCTGCTGTCGCAGCGGTCTGCCGGGTGTCGTTCGCAACTGAAAAAACGGCCAGTCCCCTGCGCGCCCCATAGCCGCAAAGAATTTTGGGCGGTCAAGGTGGAGCGCAGGCAAAGCCGAGCAATACCTTGACGGCCTAAAATACAATCGGCGGCGGGGCGGCAGTGACACCCGCCCGTCTATTTCGAGTGCCGCATGCGAAAAAAACTTTCGTAAGTTCGAATTGAGGTGACTGGGCGCGACTGATCCGTGTGTTCATGGATGACGTATTCGCGCAAGCGATACGTTACCGTTTAGGTAAGGGGTAATGTGTCGCAGGGAAAAAGAAACGCGGAGGCGTTTCGGATTGGGGAGCGCGGTCGATGAACACTTACGCAACTACCAGATTTTAGGCAGAGGAATTCGCGCACTTCGGCAAAGGCAACGTGTCTGATCGGCGCTTTCATTTGAGGAAAGCGCGGCAGCCAAAAAATTCTAAAACAACGGCCATATGTTGAGACCAAAGGCACAATTGAGTTTGCAGAGCGCGCGGGAGTATTTCCGGGAGCACCTCTGCGTCGGCGACTACTATTCCGAAGGGCAGAAGGTCACGGGCGAATGGTTGGGCATCGCGGCGAAAGAGTTGGGGCTGACGGACACGGTTTCAGAAAAAGATTTTCTGGCATTGTGTGAAGGTCTGAATCCGCAGACGGGGCATCGGCTGACGCAACGACGGAACACCATTCGTTACGAAAATGGAAAGCCGGCGGCAAACCGCCGGATTTTCCATGATTTCACCATCAGTCCACCGAAAAGCGTTTCAGTCGTCGCGTTTTGCGAGGACAATCGGATTGTCGAATTGCACGACCGGGCGGTGCGTAACGCGATGGTCGAACTGGAAAAGTTTGCGCAGACGCGCGTGCGCAAGGCCAAGCGGAACGATTCGCGCGTGACCAGGAACTTGGTGGCGGCGTGCTTCCGGCATGAAACGAGCCGCGAGCTGGATCCGCATTTGCACACGCACTGCGTGGTCTTTAACGCGACATTCGACCCGGTTGAGGGTCGATGGAAGGCCCTGCAAACGGAGGGCATGTATCGGGCCCAGAAGTTCGTCGAGAACCTGTATTTTCACGAGCTGGGCAAGGGCTTGCGTTCGCTCGGTTACGAAATCGAAAACAACGTGCGGAATTTTGAGATTAAGCATGTTCCGAAAAGCGTCATCGCTCTTTTTTCCAAGCGGCACCAGCAAATCGAAGCCGAGGCGCAACGTCAGGCAGCGGAAGGATACATCGGGGACATGGGTGAACTGCGCACGCGCATCGCGTACGAGCGCCGCCGCCGGAAAATGAAAAATTCGACCGCCGAGGAATTGCGGTCGTATTGGAAGCAACAAATCACTGTTGAGGACTACCGTGCACTGGAAAACTTGTGCCAGCCGGCCGAGCGGCAGACACAGGCCGCCGATCTGCGTGCCATCGTTGCCTGGGCTGACGAGCATCTATTTGAGCGCCGTTCAGTCGTGAACGACTATGAACTAAAATCGGTGGCACTGGCGCGTGGTCGTGGTGAGGACTTTGACCTGGCCGACATTGACCGCGCGATTGCGGGGCGGAATTATTTTCATCCGCAGAACGAGCCGACCAGACTAGCCGCACCGGAAATGGTGGAATGCGAAAGCGAAATCGTCCAGGCGGTGAAGCGCGGGACGGCTGGGTTTTACGCCTTTCGCGACGACTATGCGCCCGGCCCTAATCTTTCGGCGGAACAAGCACGAGCTACACAAAAGATTCTGGCGAGTCATGATTTCGTCACACTATTCCGTGGCGGGGCCGGCACCGGGAAGACTCACACGCTGACGGAGATCGAGGAGGCGATCCGGGCGACCAGGCGGCATGTGCTGGTGCTCGCGCCCCAGCGCCAGCAGGTGCAGGACTTGGAAGACGCCGGGATGCGAGCCCAGACCCTGGCGCACTCACTCACGACGAAGCAGTTTCCGCCGTGTTGCGTGGTCATCCTCGACGAAGCGGGACAAGTCGGGGTGCGCGACATGCGCGAGCTGATGCGAGCACTACAACCGATCCAAGGCCGTCTCATCGTCTCCGGCGACACCCGGCAGCATGGCGCGGTGGCCGCCGGTGATGCGCTGCGCTGGATTGAGCAGCACGTTCCGCGGCAGAATGTCGCCGTGCTGCGCAACATTCGCCGGCAGGATGTCGAATTGGCTCACTCGGTGGAAGAAAGGCGGTTCATCCGGGGCTACCGGGCGGCGGTAAAGCAGGCCGCCGCCGGCAAGATCGCTGAGTCTTACGACCGGCTCGAAAAACTCGGCTGCATCCGCGAGCTGCCCGATGAACCACGCCGCGAGGCTATCGCCGGGGAATACCTTACGGCGTTGCAGCGCGGCGAATCCCCGCTGGTCGTCGCGCAGACGTGGGACGAAGTTCATGCGGCCAACGATGCCATCCGCTCGGCCCTGCACTTGGCCGGGCGGTTGGAAGAGGGCGAATTGCTGTGGGCCTACCAGTCGGTTGGCTGGACCGAGGCGGAAAAACACGATGCCCGCTATTACGAGGAAGGACAGTCCGTGTTCTTCCTCAAGGGCTATGGCCGTTATGCGAAAGGCGATCTGTGCGAGGTCGCCGGGGCCGATGAGCACGGCGTCAGCCTCGTGAAGGATGGTCGCCGTTCAACTGTCAGCTATCGTTACGCCGACCATTTTGCGGTCGTAAAGGCGGTGAAAATGGAAATCGCCCCCGGCGACCGGCTGCAACTTAAGGCCAACGGCCGCAGCGTCGAAGGCGAACGCCTGCATAACGGCGAGCTGGTCACGGTGGCGCGTATCGACCCAACCGGGGCCTTGGTGGTCAATGATGACCGTGGCCTGTCGAAAACCCTCGCGCCGTCGCAACGGTTATTTGTGCACGGTTACGCCGTCACGTCCTATGCATCGCAGGGCAAGACCGCTGATACCGTGATCGTAGCAGATGCGGGCAACCGGGCCGCGACGAATCGGCAACAGTGGTATGTCAGCATCTCGCGCGGACGGCGGCGCGTCGTCGTTTTGACGCCGAATGAATCGGAGCTGCGCGAAAACATCCAGCGAAGCGGCACGCGCGAGCTTGCGCTGGAGGAGTCGCCCCCGCTGGCCCAAACTCAGTGCGAGGTAATGGCGTGGCGCATGCGGCGGCAACAAGTGCAGCGTTATGCCATGATGCAGCAGGAATTCCAGGCACGGCAGAGACAAGAACAACAGATTCGTCACCATCTATGACCTTTCGAGAAGAAATGGAAAAGGAGTGGGCGGCGGAGGGCTATATTCCGAGCCACGAAACCGGCAGCCGGGGCTATGTCGAGATACTTACCGTCGAATGGCGCAATGGCACCCGCCACGGCTTTCCATGGGTGCGGTTCACGGAATGCGCGCTGGAGGAAAACGGCAACTTGGTGCTTTCCTTCGGGGAGCGCGAGATCGTGCTCCACGGGTTGAACCTCCGGGAGCTGTGGGACCGCTTAGACGTGCGCGATCTCCTCAAGGTACGGGAACTACCGGCGGACTACGTCCCGCCCCCGACCTTGAGACCACACCGGGTATGCATTTTCAAAATCGAACTTCGGGATACAGCCGGCCATTGCGCATCGAGCCCGGCCAGCGAACCATCCAAGCGCAGCGAGTACCAGATGACGATACCGCGGCTGCGCCCGTAGTCGGAAGCGCCCGGTGCTTGGCCTTTTCTGTCACCCACCTATCACCCGTAAGGAACACCGCGAGACGTTCTCAACAAAATCAGGGCAAGACCAATACAATTCTGAATCAACTAGCCATTGGGCGCGTTTTTTGAATTACTCGGTTGATGCCAGATTCAACTGCCAGCAATCGGGCGCCGAGTCCACGATACTACATCGGCGAATGGTATGGATATGACTTTGTAACTTTGTCTGCTAAAAATCGCAGCAGATGGGGCGCGACTCCTCCCGTCGATGCGATATGTCCTTTTAAGGCCGGGCTGCCGGGGATAGCCAACAAGAATTGCAGCAAAGAGGGCGGTGTTTGCTCCCTTCGGCTTTACGCGAAAGACACCAACGGAAATATCACACCTCAGGAAAAGCGTGATACACTTTGTCCGCACAGATTTTTAGAGGATGGCAAGATTTTCGGGTGGATCGGCGAACATGTGTTAGGTGATCCAACAGCGCTCGTAGTCCCCGAGGTTCCGTTTCTGAATCCCAGCTTAAAAAATAGCGGTGCGACTAGCTCACGAGCCATCGGCAAAATTGATCATGTTCTCGTTTCTCAAAAAAACGGTGGATTCGAGTGGTGTGCCGTAGAAATTCAGGCCGTATATTTTTCTGGCGAAAACATGCAGCAGGATTTTGCGCGGCATTCTGAATTTGGTTCCGGACTGATTTGGCCTCTAATCGTGCGTCGCCCGGACTATCGGTCGTCAGGACCGAAAAGGTTGATGCCTCAACTGCAAACTAAGGTTCCAACGATTAGCCGTTGGGGAAAAAAGACCGCAGTCGTGATCGACGAGGCATTCTGGAACTCTCTCAGCAAAATGAATGAGGTGGATCACATTTCGAATGCAGAGGTGGTTTGGTTTGTCGTGAAGTATTCCGCGACTACCACTGGTAAAATCACGCTAGAGCGTCACAGTGTTCATCACACGACTCTCGATGGTGCCGTAGTAGGATTAACTGGCGGGACCCCGATGCCTAAAGATCGATTTGAGTCTGAACTTCGCGCACGTTTGAAGCCTCGCGTAACCAAGACAAATCTCGACCAATGATCAGCTCGGTCATTTTGGCATGATGCGTGTTTTTCATGGATACGGTTTCAGATTCGAAGCCAAACTCTTCTGCGAGGACACGAATTTCCCGGGTGTTGTCGTAGGTCAGCAAAAAATCCCCCTTAACGCCTGCTAACGCCTTAAATAGCGCAGCATGGTCGATCTCCCAATGGGAGTAGAGTCGTCGGGCGGCTGCGGTGTACGGAGGATCAACAAAAAATGTTGCGTCTTCGACGTCAGCATACCGCTGAATCATCGCGAATCCATCACCTTCAAAAAAAGTGAACCGCTCACGTTGAAGTGCGATTTCTCGGATTCGCCTAGCCAATGTGTCTGGGTACCAACGTGAGTGCAGGCCACGTCCATTTTCACCCTGTTTAACTAATCCGGCACCCGGTGCCATGATTCCGCCTCGTTGGACACGGTTGCGAAGGATAGTCGCGAATGCCAAATCCCGCTGGGTTAAACATGGCTGATCGAGAACTGCTGCAACATTGCGCTTGCTCAACACAAAATGTTCGATACGCGTTGCGAGCCACTCAGCCTGTCCTCCAAAGATAGCACCCCAAACAGCACTGACATGAGGATCGAGCTCGGCCATCACCACGTGGTCGGCGAGATGTTCAAACCCGGAGGTTAGGCTCACAATCGAACCGCCGGCAAATGGCTCCACGAGAACTGAACTCCGTGTTTCTTTTGAATGAAGCCATGAGCGCACATACGGAACAAACCAAGTTTTTCCTCCTGGGTAACGAAATGGCGACCGCTGCGGAATCGCTGAGACGTTGACTGGCCGCTCACGCGAAACATCTGAAGCAGTAAAATATTCTCCTTTCGGTTCCTCGACCGTAATGTCCGCAAATTTGTCGTCCAAATCCTGCACGTAATTCATCAACTGCGGCACGAGCTTCTTGGGAACACGCACGACAGTGGTCGGACCGCACCTCCATTTTCCGCGATATGTCGTTGAGGACGCTGCCATGCCGTGAATCTGTTACAAGGGTTAGTGTTCCAGCAAGCTGAAACTGTAACAGATAATCATTTTTATTGTGCTGCCCACCGTCACGGACGGCAGCACCTCTTGTATTTTTTCCTGCTCCCATAGGGACAAAGATCGTTTGGGCCTAGTTTCCGTTTGCAGGATGTCGATTCGATCCGCTGCACTCTCAATGTTTCTACTATTAGGGCAAGCTGGGTTGACCGGACTCAGTCAACTCCGCGGCCTGGTCGGACGTCTTCGCCGTGCTTGTCCTCGCGTGGGTTATCTTGAATATTGGGGGAAGAAAACCAAATGGACCTTCAAGCTGACCTCAAAAGGATTGTTATCGAGTCGCTGAATGCCGCCGGTGTGACGTTTAACCCAAGCGCAGAGGTTAATGAACTACTGATTGCCGCGCTTACCATTGAGGAACGCCAAATCCCTGCTCAACCGCGCAACGTGCATGTTGCGCAAGAATTTAATGCCGCCATGACGACATTGTCGGCCGATTGTCAGGCGGGAGTCACCGAGATTCAGCGAAAATTGAAAGCCGGGGAGGATGTTAATCCACACCTAAATCTACGCAGCCTGCAGCCCACTAAAGATGACGACCTTTTGACTGACTGGGGTATTTACCATTTCCATCTTGGGCTGCAACCAATCCACGGCGGTCGTTTTTTCGAGCGCACTGGCCCGTTGGCATTCGCCCATGTCACGCCAAGCGATGTATTTTTGATCAACATCCTCGAGCACGGAAATTTTGCCGAACCCAAACTCGTCGAGACCCTAATTCGCCGTTTTCCAACCGTGGCGGAAGCGCATGAGATGAAGGGTATGAAGGTTACAGCCTTTCCTCCGCCCAAAACAGCCATCGACATCGAAGCTCTCCGGAAAGTCCATGTGAACTCGCCGTTGTGCGTCGACGGCAGACTATATTTCGGTCCTGGCAGTGGATTTGTTTCCTCTGGTGTCAGCTTCCGGGCCGTTCATCGCGCCAACGCAACGCAGAAAATAATCAGTGAACTAAACCGAGTAATGCAGATTGAAGAAGACTCGGTACGTCGGCAGGTTGCCGCCAATCACCCCGGCACAAATCCGGCGCAGCTCGATTTCGAACTTATCTGCCACGAAAAACAATGGTCGTTGTTTGAAAAAACAACACAGAGTCTCCTCCGGTTTGGCCCATAGTTCGAATGGATGGTTGGCCGTCAATCAGGTTGACGACCCGGTTCGGATGCACTTTTTTTGGAAAAGATGGGATTTGGAACCCGCCGGACGACACACCAGCCAACATCGAGAACATCCATGAATATCGATACTCCCGTTGTCAGCTACGTTGTCAGTTGGGCCCTGTTTTTGAAATCAAAAACCGCTAATCTTTGTGGATTAGCGGTTTTCAAAAATGGTGGACTCTACTGGACTCGAACCAGCGACCTTTTCCATGTCAAGGAAACGCTCTAACCAACTGAGCTAAGAGTCCCCAAATGCGGGGTGGTCAGTGA
>Ga0210387_10001051_pt1 | contig 20572 bp, 17 predicted proteins | sample IncBWC7OmetaG_FD_160108 | JGI IMG/M metagenome (GOLD analysis project Ga0210387, IMG submission 160108) | Forest soil microbial communities from Barre Woods Harvard Forest LTER site, Petersham, Massachusetts, United States - Inc-BW-C-7-O ...
AGGACTCCTGCAGAAGATCATTTCGCTGGTGCCCGCGACGGCGGCCAATGGATTGGCCGCGCTCTATTGGTTTTTTGCCAATCGACGTGCCCGAGCTTGGTTTTACGATTTGGCTCGAAGCCGTAACTCCTCCGGATTGGCGCGGTTAGTTGCTCGTATTCTGCAGGTTCCGACGAGCTAACCAGCCGCAACTCCGAGTGTAAATATCACTGCTGCTGACTCAACGCTTGAACGTCTGCGTCAACCATCATGCAAACCAATTCTTCGAATGACATGGTATGCGACCATCCTAAGGCTCTTTGCGCCTTGCCTGAGTTGCCAACCAATGGCGCGGCCTCATTTCGTCGTTGGGCACCTGGAGTGTGTGTTACGAAATCACGGTAGTCCAGATCGACACGCCGAAACGCAATTTCGCAAAATTCCCGCACTGAGTGACTGACACCTGTTGCAAGAACATAATCGTCGGGGCTCGAAGCCTGCAGCATCAACCACATTGCCCGAACATAGTCCGCTGCGTATCCCCAGTCGCGCGTCGCGTCCAGACTACCCAGAGGTAAGTGAGACTCGAGTCCAGCTGCAATCCGGGCGACAGCCGAAGAAATCTTGCGCGTGACAAATTCGTGACCGCGTCGCGGACTCTCGTGGTTGAATAGGATGCTAGAGCAAGCAAAAATGCCGTTGCTCTCTCTATATGAGCCCACCATGCCGTGTGCAAACAGCTTTGCAATGCCGTAAGGATTCCTGGGCTGCAGCCGCGTTGATTCGTCTTGTGGCGATTCGGTAGCGTTACCGAACATCTCACTACTTGACGCCTGGCAATACCGAATCGTCGGATCAATCGTGCGGATCAATTCAAGTTGGCGTGCGACAGCCAACCCGTTGTACTCGCTCGTCAAAAGCGGGTCACTAAACAGCTGCGAGCTCGAGGCACGAGCGGCGCAATTGTATATTTCTGAGGGGGCATACTCTTCAATCACGGATCGTAGCCGTTGCTGATCGAGTAAGCTTGCCTGCACCAAGGTAAGCTTCTCTTCAAAGGCAGACAGGCGATGGCGCCCAGAAGAATCAGGTCGCACCAATCCGACGACGCGATAACCTCGCGCCAAGAGGAATTCGGCCAGGTACGATCCGTCTTGACCGGTAATTCCGGTAATTAGTGCGGTCGGCACGCGGGTCTCATTCCTGGATATTGATTTGCATCCGCACGCGCCCTCGACCTCAAGGCAGGTGACCTAACGCCATCATAGCGACTGATCCTATGAATGGTATTAAGACGTCATTAAAAAGCCATGCCTCGGGCAGCCACCAGAGCGGGCCCTGCGCCTCTGCTCAGCGAAGATTCCACTCCACGCACACCGCAAAATAAAATCCACGGCCCCAAGGTTCTCCAAAAGTCCTCGCCGAACGGTGCTTTATCGCTCCTGCCCCCGGGGTGAGTGCATAATATTGTGAATAGGCAATCTAAGTGACAACCGCTGGACTTTGAGCGCGATCGCGTTCATGAACATAATTGACAACACATTCATATTTTCCTCCGGAGTCTTGCGCGTGCTCACCGCACCATTTCTCAATCTATATCAGCGTACTCACAGGGTTGACCTGGCCCGGATCGATCTTACCGACATGCCTCTGCGCTATTGAGCGCGACGCGTTGGCACACTGTGTACTCCGGTTTGCGGAGGACAATTGAAGCTTGCCCGAAATGTAGGCTTGGGACTTGCCAATTCGATATGGACCGCGCTGCTCGGTCTTGCTGTCGTTCCGCTATATCTCAAGTTTCTGGGGATTGAGGCGTACGGGCTTATTGGCTTTTTCGCGACTACTCAGGCGCTATTTCAAATCCTCGACTTGGGCATGGCCCCAACTATCAATCGCGAGATTGCACGCAGTTCGGCGAGCGGCCGCTGGCGCGACATGCGCAAACTTCTGCACACGCTTGCGGTGATCTATTGGTGTGTGGCGGGAATGATTTGCTTGACAATGATAGTGGCCGCTCCTGCAATCAGCGCGCATTGGCTGAAATCCAGCACTCTCGACCATGGCACAATCGTACGAGCCCTAAGGCTAATGGGACTTGTGATTGCATGCCGTTGGCCGACGGGACTCTATATCGGAGCGCTAAACGGTCTACAACGCATTGACGTCTCAAGCTGGATCAGCATCGCAATGAGCACGATTGGAAATTTGGGGGCAGTGTGCGTGCTCGCGTTTGTCTCGCCCACTGTCGGCGCGTTTTTTCTGTGGCAGGCTGGCGCTGGAGTTATCTACGCGATGGTGTTGCGCTGGGCGGCGTGGCGAGCGCTGGGGCCTGCAAGCGGGGCTGAGTTCGACTTTCAGGCTCTGAAGTCGATTTGGCGGTTTTCCGCAACTATGATGGCATTGACATTTGCCGGGCTGGCTCTCTCTCAATTCGATAAAGTTTTGCTCAGTAATCTGCTTACTTTGGACGCCTTTGGCCAATATGTGTTGGCCGGAGTTGTAGCTTCGGCGCTTGGTATTGTGATCACGCCTTTCTACAATGCGATTTATCCGCGATTTTCCGCGTCGATCGCCAGCCACCAGAATTCTGAGGTGCTTAAATTGTACAGACTAAGCGGACGCCTCCTGGCAGCCGTTTTGTTTCCCGTGGCCATGGTAATTGCGGTAGAGGGCGAGGACCTCATTCGATTGTGGACGGGAAACCCTCACTTGGCAGAAAACGTGGCGCCACTTGCAGCGCTGCTCGCTGTTGGTACTGCCCTTCATGGAACCATGTATATCCCCTACGCGCTGCAACTCGCGGAAGGCAAGACTTTTATTCCCCTTACAATCTCCTTTGCACTGTTGGCTATCATGGGCCCGTTGACCATCTCTTTGGCCCTTCATTACGGTGCTCTTGGCGGTGCGATGGCGTGGGTGATCTTACACGTACTGTATATAGCGCTAGGCACATCGCTAATGCATCGTTACATAGGAAAGTGGGCTGGATTTCCGTGGTTGGCTCGCGAGATTGGGATACCGTTCCTCATCTGCGGCTCAATCGGCTTGTTCGCCATGTATGCGATCAATTCGACTGCATTTTCTACGTATATGAGACTCGCGGTCGTATTTACGTCGGCGCTCGTTTCGGTATTGGTGACTTTTGCCGTGTCGCCGGAGTTGCGTTCTGCTGTTTTCTCGGCCGTCGCTGCGGAGCTGCGTCGATAACGCGAATGAGGCCCTCACTTCAGAGCCTGTCGGACAAGAACGGGCTGCCGGAGAAGTGCAGAGCATTCCGGTCAAGAAAAAGTCCATTATTGGGGCTCACACCCTGCCCAATCTTCTGGGCCGCCACAAAAATGTGGTTAGGTTTCACGGCTTCAACTGCGAGCAGACGAAGGCCCACGAAGTCTACCGCTCGCGCCGCAAGAGATGTATCAAAAACGTGATGATGCATACAACGGTTATGCACGTTGTCCTCTGTTCTCAGCTTGAACGCCTGCAGACCCCCGGCATACGGATCGCGGGCTAGATCATGCAGTTCAAAAATTTCGGGCGCATGAGTCATGTCGCCTTCCGACGTCTTTTGCTCAAAATCCGCTATTAAGTGCTCCAAGGTCGTAAGGGGTCGTCGATGATCGAACGTGCCCTCCCTGTGCGGAACAACAAGCACTAAGATACCCCCAATCTTAAGAACGCGGTTCCACTCCCTAAGTGCCCGTATGGGATTCGCCACATGCTCCAGCGCGTGAGACGACAGCACAAAGTCGTAAGATTCCGTCGCAATCACGCGAAGATCGGTTGCTTCAGCCACAAACTGATTGCCAGGCACATGGTGCTTGTCGTACTTGAACGTGGCCCCAGTCGTAATCTCGCCCTCCCAACTCGTCTTATCGCTAAAGTTGCAATTGTCGATGTGCGCAGCTATGGAATAGACGGGGAAAAGTCGGCGCCGACGAAAAATGCTACTGGGTCCGCCAATCTCCAACCCGGCGGCATCCTCCAAGAGCGGTTTACATACTTCAAACGCTGGAATTGGCCGCCCAACGACCCTCTCGGAGAGCGTTCGAACAAGGCCACTCATCCCTTCAGACGCCAAAATTATCTTGAAAGCGTTAATCATGGTGCTTCTCTGAGTCTAAGCGTTGATTGCGTCCGCGTATTTATCGCGACGTCCCGTGGTAGGGCCCATTCCTACGCGCAACGTAGTCACGTAAACCTCTTGCAATCGCGCAGCAACTATCGCGCGGATCCTGGTCAAAAATAACTATCAATACAAAAAGCAGGATACGAAGTATCCCCAGCTTAATAATGACAGCAGGAAATCGAAAGAAGTGTCGTTCGGCCAGATACAAGTAATTCCTAGCCTGGTAATACCGTCGCGCTGCGGAGTGCTGCGCGTAGAACATCGTTACATACGCCGGCAAATGTGTTGGCTCGCCAAGCTGATGCTGCATTTCGGTATTTTGAACGCGCAACAGCTTGTAACCCGCTCGCCGTAGACGCAGCGAGAAATCGAAATCGATGCAGTCAATGAAGAAGCCTTCGTCATAGAGTCCAATTTCTTCGAACACGCTAATACGCACCAGATTCCCCGATGTAATAGCGCAATCAATATTGACGTATTTGGGATCAGTATCGGACCAGGTTTTTCCGATTCTCGGTGACAATGACGCCACTCGTTGATCAAGTAGGATCGCCGACTGATACCCCTTTATTAAACCGTTATCGACAGTGCTATCCTGATCCATGGTCAATAGCCACGTGCAACCGATCTTTTTTGCGTATGCCACCCCGAGATTGAGTGCATGGCCTATGCCCCGATTCTCTCCCAGTCGATTAATGCTTACTCCATGTTCCCTCGCTAGCGAATCCAGAATCTCCAATGAATCTGCTTCTGAACCGTTGTCGACCACATGGATGTGCCCAACCTGCCCACTTAGCGCCAGAATTGTTCGCCTCGTCGATTCACGGCCGTTGTAGCTTACGACAACAGCCATGATGTCTTCGACATTCATCTGCCACTCTCGACCTGAGTGAAACCGCGCCGAAATGTCGATAGATATGGCAGGAATCCAACAAAGAAGAGGAGATCGAATGATGCAAGATATGGATTCGAATTCGCACCTATGAGAAGAGAAATAACTCCCACGATTAAGGCAATCGGAACAGCTGATCCGCGCTTAAAAGTTCGCAGAATACTCGTAATAAATACTCCGTAGCTCAATATAAGAGCACCTAGAATTGCAACGCCAAGAAGCCCCACGTGGAGGAGCATTTGATAATACGTTAGTTCATAAATCCACGGCCTCTCGGCGCTTCTTTGGTAACCAGCGGGCGCTCCGAAGCCCAACCCAATGATCGGGCTCCTCTCGAATCCTTCAATCAGGAAAGGTTTTTGAATGGTTCGTTCATCTGCCGCAGAAAATGCATCCTGAATGTGCTGCAGGTAAAGCGATTCTGGGAGAAACTTGGGCTGAATCGCCAGGATGCCGACTCCCACCGCCAACGCGATTGTATATCCAAGGAAGAGTCGGCGTGCTCCTACCTTTATTAATCCAAGATTGCCGCTCAAAGCAGAGATAATGAGAATTGTGAACGGAGTAAGCGCTACGACGAGAAGCAAGGCGCGTCGCCCTGAAATCACCGTGAGAATCAGACAAAGCATGAGAGACAATTTTGTGCTGATGGACTTTGCTTCGACCGAATCCGCGCGAACCTGCACAGAAATCAGATAGGGAACCAAAAAAAACAGCGATGCGATGTTTTGACTGGTTATTTGAATATAGCCATCATGTAAGCCAATTCCTTGATGCAACTCCTTGGTCACACTTTCAGGAACGACACCACTATGGCTGATTTGATCTAGGACGCCTACAAAGTTCATAAGCGAAATCAAGATACCCGCAACTATCAACCCTCTGTGAATAAGCTGCAAAGACGATTGAGACCTTAGAAGCGTATAAAGCACGACAAACACGGCACTCCAGACTATGTACAGCCTGAGGGCATCGGTTACGCCTTCGAAATACGTTTCCTGGTTGAGCAAGCCAACAAAGGCCCATACGATTCCGATGATCCCAACCATCAGGTAAAAGCAAATCAGTCTAGGGTAAACGCGAATAGTCTCCCGAGAAGCGCCATCAATTACAGCAGCAAAGAGAAACAGAGTCAGAAATGCGAGTTTTATCGCAACGTACGACTGGACTAGCGTCGCTAAGGACGCAACTAACAGCACTGTCGGAATACTGGCCAGTGAGAAGTTGCGCCTCATAGGCGAGCCATCAACTGAATTCATTGTGGGAATTCGTACCCATAAGGGCGCATCGTCAATTTAGCTCTATTCGAAATCGCGCGTGCATAAGCCATTTGCATCATGAACTAAGGCTGGCGTCCGGTTTCCGCCGAGGCCAAACTACGAGGGCGGCGAAGCATCCTGCGGTCAGGCCCAGTAGAAGACCCAAGATTGCGAAAAGTGGCTTGTTGGGTCTTTCCCGATCCTTGGCGTCCGGCGCCAGAGCTCGATCTATGACGCGAAACGCATACTCCTGCGTTACCGTCGCGACCATCCTCTGCTTGATCTGCGACTCGATCAGCCGATTTATCGCATCTCGCGTCCCGATGTCAGTTGTCCTTGCCAACTCCTGCGTTAGGTAGCCGACATATGCATCCGCTTGAGTCACAGCACGCTTGCGCATTTCGGAATTGATTCGCTCAACCATGGCGTTGCCCCAACTGGCCGCTTCATCTCTGTCCTTCCAATCAATCTGTAGGGTCACCAAGCCAGTCTTCATATCCCGTTGTATGTGACGAACTTTCCTATCCAGGTATTTGAACGCGTCAGCCGGCGTGGGTTGCTTCTTTTCCGAAACATTCCATGTATTAGTGCTGAAGTTCCACTTACTGGAAAACAACTTCGGCATGAGATTGTTATCGGCAATAAAGCGCTGCGTAAACTCCCGCGAGTGCAATACCGCGAGAGCCTCTTCGGTTTCAATGTCATTGGTTCCCAAACCAATGCCTGCCAGAGACGCCAAACCGCCCAACTGCCCGAGGGTCGAGCTTAACGAGCCTATCTTGTTGCGCTCAGCGCCCGCCGGAACGAGAACAGTAGTAGCGCGATAAATAGGCGTCATCCAAAATGCGATAGCTATGGCGACTGCGGTGGAGAATATGGTGCTGCCGACAATCCACGTGCGTCGCCGCCAAAGGCGAGCGAAGAGCTCCTGTGAACTGATTTCGCCTTCCTCGTTGTTCATTTTTATATTTGCCCTGGCCGTTGTCCGTCCAAACTGATCAGAGGCTCACGCTGTGCACTGCCAGCAATGCGACGGCCAAGTTGTAGATGATTGTCGTAACCGAGGTCCAGAGCGGCAGGCTCTTCACGCGTTCGGTATCAAGCGGCACAACAATCGTGTCGCCGGGGCGCATGTCCAGGGTCTGCGTGCGCCTGAACCATCCCGATCGTCCCGCTATTACGTCACCGTTCGCGCGCACTACATATATTCGGCTCCTATCCGCTTTCTGAGTCGTGCCACCGCTCATAGCAATGTAATCGTCTCTCGACAAGCCTGGCCGATATATGTGCGAGGTAGGGCTTTGCACCTCGCCTAAAATCGTAATTTCCTGGGTTTTCTTGGGTATCAGCAGCATGTCGCCATTGCGCAAGAGCACATCTCCGGGACCTCCCGGCGAGCCCGCAATAACCTGACGGACATTGATCACCAGCCGCCCGACCGGCTTGGTATTGCGTAATTGGTCAATTAGCTGTTGCCCCACGGCCAAAGCTTGCGCTGCACTATTTCCGCCACTGCCTGTTGTGGCCGCGGCTGTGGCGATCGCTTCAAGCGATAGCGCTGCCAAATCGCTCTGCAAACGATTGCTCAACTGTTCCAGTTGCTCCGCTTCACGCTTCTTCAACTCCTCGCGAATGAACACCGCACCGTCGCTAAAAGCAAAGTCAGTCATCCCCCCTGCTCGTCGCAATGCCGATGAAAGTGTTTCGCCTTGATGAATGGGGTACCTGCCCGGATATCGAACTTCACCGCTGAGGACGATGCTTCCGGGTGGATCCCATTGCGGTGTCTTTTTGATCACTACAACATCGTAGGGTCTCAATTGAACATCCGCCCCGGGGTCGCCGCGCCGGATTGCATCGAGATTCACGGTGATCAGCCTGGTCTCGCGTTCGCCTCCATTGACTTCGTAACGGTTTAACTCCGCCTCACCTGCGTATGCAGAGCCCTCCAAATTACCTCCTGCGCGGATCAAATCGCTAACACGCATGGAAGGCTCAAGCGGATATCGGCCGGGAACCCGGATTTCTCCAAGAATGGCCGCCACTGGAGCCGGGTTCGTCACTGTTGCTTGGAGCTCGAGGTCCGCGATTACCGGGGCTACCGTGCGTGCCCGGGTCGCAGTCAGGTCGAATACAATTATCTTGTCGCGCGGTTGCAGTAGGGGATCTGCTCCCGATCCTCTGGCACGCAATGCCCGCTCGAGATCCGCGGAAATCACCTCGACCTTCTCTTCAGGTGGAACCTCGCGGCGAATCATCACGTAGTGGCGATCCGCAGTAGGCTGCAATTCGTCGAAGCTGCCCAATATGTCCGAGAGCCTCAATCCTGGTCGAAACTGATACGCGCCGGGACGAAATACGTCACCGGACACGACGACGGAATTCTCGAGCGTGGGGCGATTTGCCGGCACGCGCAACTGGTCGCCATTCACCAATTCAGTGCTACGACCTTGGCTCGTTGCCAGATCGATGTTTCGCATTTCACGCAAGTGCGAGGGTGTGATTCTCTGAAGCTGAGCGAGCTTATCGTCGGCGTCGGGTGACAGCCCGCCTGCCATTTCGATGAGTTGTTCCGCCGTCTTCTCATTCTTAAGTTCGTAGATCGCCGGCCTCCGTACGGCACCATATACCATCGCCGTCGAACCGATCGGCGGAATGAAAATCACGTCGCCAGGCATCAACTGTCGATCGCCGCTGGTATTCCCGTGCAAGAGCAGATCGTAGAGATCGAGTACCGAAATCAGCTGACCGTTGCGCTTGAGTTGAATGTTGCGCAGTGAACCAATCTCTTTGACACCGCCGCTGACGAACAGCGCATTGGTCATAGTTGATAAGCCGCTAACCGTGTAGGAGCCGGGCTTTTCGGCTTCACCCAGCACAAAAACTCGTATCGACCGCAGGTCGCCCATCGTCACGCTGACCTGGGTGCCCATCAACTGCTTCGCTACACGGTGTTCCAGCGCCGCTCGCGCAGCATCGAATCCCATGCCGCTTACCAAAATGGGCCCCAGTTTGGGAAAATTAATCCGGCCATCTCTACCAACAGTCAACGAGTAGTTTGCCACCTCGTTGCCGTAAAGCTGGATATTGAAGGTGTCGCCGGGTCCGACGACGTAATCGATCGGGACCTGAATGTCCTTGACGGGCGCAAATGTACTGGGTACGCCACGGAATAAATCGTAGCCAAATGGCTTGGCACCCTCATCTCCAAGTGGGTTGAGCCGCAACAAGCTCAGTCTGACCGTGTAATCCCGTAAGTCCGGGTCGGCGCTCAACCGTCTGGTCGCTTCATCGGCGGTAAGACCCGCCAAAGGTATCGACGGCAGCCCGGGAAGCTCCAGCACGCCGAAGCGATTTAGTTTGTACGGATTGCCTTTGAGAATTCGGTCTCGTACCTGTTTCGAGCGATCCCATTCCTCCGGTGTTTTCGAGTTGTTGAATTGCAAGCGGCCGAAATCGTTGCCTACGGTGCTTTTACCGTTCGCGCCTTCGATGCTGGCGGCAGCGGCGCCGGCGTTCTTGGAATCCGAAGTTTTGTCGGTGGCTGCGGGCGAGACGCCGGTGGCGCCGGGCGCACTGGAACCCCCGCCGGCCGGGCTGATCACGTTGCTGTCTTTTGCGACCAACTCGGTCGGCGTTAGATCAACCAAAACCGTGTCGCCTGCGCGCAACTCCGGATCTTCATCCGATCGCCGCAACGTGCGTCCGTCAAGGGTCTTATCTTTCTTGGATTCCTTATCCAATTCGCCTAGACGATCGTTTCTCTCAACGGTTTCGGGAGTTTCCAGTTTCGAATCGGTCTTCCGATTGGTGCCGTCTCCCTTACCCAGCAAACTCTGAATGAGCGATTGCTGCTGATCCGGCGGCAGGTTTTTGAAAGCGCTTAATTGATCCGGCGTTGGAGTTTGCGCGCCGGCAAGCGTCCCTAGCAGCATCAAAAGGACTGCCGTGCCCAAAGAGTTGGCCAACCTCCTAAAAGCCACGGGAAAAACCACTCTCATCTTCTGAAAAACCCTTGCCATAGATTGGAATCGGACAAGCCAATAGGCGCCGAATTGTATACTAAAGCGCCAATGCCGCGTTCTTCGGTATCAGCGGCAATTCAACGAACGTCATCTTGCACCCGCTTTTATGGAGCAAGAACGTAGTTTTTCCGAAGCCATTCAGCGTAATCCCGGCCCAAGAGATCCCGCCACCACTTTACCCGTCGCAAATACCAATCGACGGTCGATGCAAGCCCTTCCTGCAGGTCGAGGGCCGGCGAATAACCCAAGTCGCGGCTTGCCTTCGAATAGTCGATGGCATACCTACGATCGTGACCTGGTCTGTCGCGAACGTGTGAAATCAATTCGACCGATCCCTTTCCGCTGAATACCGGTGAGGCTGGAAAGGAGTCGCGATACTCAGAATGCGCGCTCAGCCTTTGATCCACCAACTCGCACAGGGCACGAACAATTCGAATATTCGTCGATTCGCTATTTCCGCCAATGTTGTAAACCGCTCCGGGCTCACCCCTCTTTAGCGCCAGCGCAATGGCCGCACAGTGGTCCTCGACATGCAGCCAGTCGCGGATCTGTAAACCGTCGCCGTAAACCGGCAGGGCCTTGCCCAGCAGGATGTTGATGATGGTTAGCGGAATGAGCTTCTCGGGAAAATGGTACGGCCCGTAGTTATTGGAGCAGTTGGTAACCGTGGTATTGAGCCCGTATGTCTCGTGATATGCGCGCACCAGATGGTCTGAAGCCGCTTTACTGGCGGAGTACGGCGAGTTAGGCGCGTATGGGCTACCCTCATGAAACGGATCGTCGTCCGGGCCCAACGAACCGTAGACTTCATCGGTGGAAACATGGTGGAAACGATGAGCCGGCACCGTCTTTTGATCGATCCACGCTGCCCTGGCAACCTTTAGCAGCGCGTGCGTCCCGATGATGTTCGTGCGTATGAAATCATCAGGCCCCAAGATCGAGCGATCGACGTGCGATTCTGCGGCGAAATGCACGATCGTGTCGATCTGATGCTGGAGGAGAAGCGCACCGACTTGCGCTTCGTCGCAAATGTCACCGCGAACAAACAGGTAGCGTGGATCGGCTTTAACATCCGACAAATTGTCGATGTTGCCGGCATAGGTAAGCGCATCCAGAACGACGACCATGCCGCGGGACGAATTCGCCAACCAGTGGTGCACGAAGTTGGAGCCGATAAAGCCCGCGCCCCCTGTTATGAGCAAGTTACGCGGTTCGAAGTTCATCCATCATCAGCCTTAAGTTATGCCGCCAATACGCCCCTCGTTCTCCGATCATCGTTCGAGTCAAAGCCGTATCCAGTACGCTGAACGCGGGGCGAATGGCGCGAGTGGGGTAATCCGCGCTTGGGACAGGAAGGATCGGAATCGCGCGAAGCAGCAATCCGCGCGCCAATGCCTCTTCTTGGATGGCTACCGCGAAATCATACCAACTTGCGACGCCAAGATCGGCCCAGTGGTACACGCCGGCGCTTGCGTCAATTTCAATCAGCCGCCAAATCGCCGCGCCGACACTCGCCGCCCATGTGGGCGCCCCGATCTGATCGGAAACCACCTTGATCTGATCGCGCTCACGCATGAGGCGCAACATCGTCAACACAAAATTTTTGCCGGCGGCCGCGTAAATCCATGATGTGCGCAACACAATACCGGCGGCTCCCGGCGCCAGAACATGGCGCTCGCCGGCGAGCTTGCTCGCGCCATACACGCTCAAAGGATTTACATCTGCCGTCGGAGGGTAGGCACGACTCGATTTGCCGTCGAACACAAAATCCGTCGATAGATGCAGCAGTCTGCACCCTTCGCGCAACGACGCGCGTGCGATGGAGCCTACCGCGATGTCGTTGACCGCGTACGCCTGCGCCGCCTGATCTTCAGCCAGATCCACCGCCGTGTACGCGGCAGCGTTGACCACCCAATCCGGCTCGATCTCGGCCAGCGTCTTTGCCACCGCGCCGTCATCAACAATATCCAAATCCACCCGTGCCCGTGTAACCACCTGATGTTGGAGCGGAGCCGCGGCCTCGACAGCTCTTGCGATCTGACCGCCGCCGAGCACCAGAACCTTCAAGCGAATTTCTCGGTATCAGCAAAAGTCATACCTGATGCGTCTTTGGCCGATAGCTTCGGAGACAATCCCTTGGGCAGCGGCCAGTTGATCGCCAGTGCGGAGTCATTCCACTTCAAGGTCCGCTCGTGCGCCGGGCTGTAGAGGTCGGTGCACTTGTAAAGAAAATCTGCACTCTCAGATGTCACCAGTATTCCGTGCGCAAGGCCTTTCGGAACCCACAACATGCGATGGTTTTCCGCTGTCAGCTCAATCCCCCACCACTTTCCAAAACTCGGCGAACTCCGACGTAAATCGACCATGACGTCGAATACAGAGCCGGCCGTCACTCGCACCAACTTGCCCTGCGTATGTTCGACTTGGAAATGCAGGCCTCGCAGCGTCCATTGGGTCGAACGGCTTTGATTGTCCTGCACGAAGGTCGCGTCAATGCCGGCCGCCGCAAACTTTTCGGCTTGCCAGGTTTCCAGGAAAAAACCGCGATCATCGCCGAAGACCCGCGGCTCGATCAGCACCACATCTTTGAGCGGGGTGTTTTGAAACTTCACTAGGTCAACATCACGGCTGCCCGTGCTCCTTGACGATGCGTAGCAAATACTCTCCATATCCGCTTTTTGCCAGTTGCTCGGCAAGTTCCATCAGGCGCGCCGTATCGATGAATCCCGAACGCCAGGCAATTTCCTCCACGCAGGCGATCTTGAGACCCTGCCTTTCCTCGATTATTCGCACGAACACGCCGGCATCAAGCAGCGAGTTGTGTGTGCCTGTGTCCAGCCAGGCAATACCGCGACCCATTCGTTCGACATGCAGATCTCCGAGCTTCAAATAGGCTCGATTCAGATCTGTGATCTCGAGCTCGCCTCGAGCCGATGGCGTCAATGACTTTGCGAGCGCCGGTGCGCGCTCGTCATAAAAGTAAACTCCAGTGACCGCATAGTTCGACGGCGGCGATTTGGGCTTTTCCTGAAGATCCGTCACCCGGCCACGAGGGTCAAACTGCACGACGCCGTAACGTTCCGGGTCTTGAACGTAGTAGCCAAACACCGTCGCTCCTGCCTCGCGCTGCGTCGCCGCTTGAAGGATTTCGGTGAGATTCGCGCCGTAAAAAATATTGTCGCCCAGAATCAACGCCGAGGGCGCGCCGTCCAGAAACACCTCGGCGAGAATCAGCGCTTGTGCTATGCCGTTAGGCGTGGCTTGCACGACATAGTCGAACGACAATCCCCACTGAGATCCGGTCCCAAGAAGTTCGCGAAAGGCCGTTTGATCGCGTGGCGTCGTGATAATGAGAAATTCGCGGATGCCGGCGGACATCAGCGTCGCCAGCGGATAGTAAATCATCGGCTTGTCGTAGACCGGCAGGAGCTGCTTGGACAGCGACATCGTGATCGGATGCAGGCGAGTCCCGGCGCCTCCCGCCAAGATGATGCCTTTGCGAGCCTTCACTAGCGATGCGTCGCGACGTAGTTGATCAACGCGGCGATGCCTGCGGCCCCCGCACCCTGCGGCGCCTTGGCTCCCGTCATGTCGATCCCGACCGCTAATTTCTTGCCCAACTCCACGCCGAATTGGTCGAAGGAATTGATGCCCCAAATCGTGCCTTGCACGAACACGCTGTGCTCGTACAGCGCCAGGATCCCGCCGAGCGAACGCGCGGTGGTTTGCGGATACATGAGCAGGGAACTCGGCCGATTGCCCTCATGCACCCGGTGCGGACCGATGCGGGCGATCTCCCCCGCGCTGACGCCGGCCTTGCGCATATCCGCCTCGACTTCCGGCAGCGGATAACCGTAAGCAAACGCCTGAGACTGCGCAAAGCAGTTCTTCAGCGCCAGATCCTGTCCCTCGGTGCCGCCCCATGAACCACGCAACGGCGCGATGAAATCGAGCGCCTCGGTCAAGGTTCCCTGGTGCAGCATCTGAAAGAACGAATGTTGTGCGTTCGAACCGGGTTCACCCCACACAATGGGCGCGGTGGCGAAGTTGACGTGCAGTCCCTCCAATGAGACCGACTTGCCGTTGCTTTCCATTTCGAGTTGCTGCAGATACGCAGGCAGTCGCGCAAGGCGTTGGTCATACGGCAGCACGGCCAGCGTGGGCAGGCTCAGGAAAGTGCGGTTCCACACACCAAGCACACCCATCAGAACCGGTAAATTTTTCTCGAACGGCGCCGCTGTAAAGTGTTTATCAATGTCGCTGGCGCCCTGCAGAAATTCTTCGAAGCGCTCGCTGCCGATGACGATCTCGGCAATGAGGCCGATGGCAGACCAAACCGAATAGCGACCCCCGACCCAATCCCACATCGTGAACCGATGATCCGGAGCGATGCCGAACTTGTCCATGGCCTCCGCATTGGTCGAAACGGCGACGAAGTGATTGCCGGGGGCCTTCTCACCCAGCGCGCCGACGATCCAGGCGCGCGCCGCATTGGCGTTGGTCTGCGTCTCCTGCGTCACGAACGTCTTGGAGCAGACGATCACCAGCGTCTCCGCTGGGTCGAGCGTGCGCGTCAAATCCTCGAGTTGTGTGCGATCCACGTTGGACACGAAGTGCGGCGTGAGGTCGCCGCTCCATTCCGCGCGCAGCGCATCGCACACCAACAGGGGGCCCAGGTCAGAGCCGCCGATACCGATATTGACGACGTGCCTAAACCTCTTGCCGGTGACGCCGAGCTTTCTGCCGCCGCGAACCGCGGCGACATAATTCTTCAGTTTTTGGCGCGAGGCCTTGACCTCGGCTTGGATCGCCGGCGATCCGGCGAAATCCGAGCGCAACGCCGTGTGCAGCACCGCGCGGTTCTCGGTAGTGTTGATTGGATCGCCGCGGAACATGGCCGCAATGCGGTCGGACAGGTTCACCGCCCGCGCCAAATCCAGCAACAGCGACAGGGTCTGCTGCGTAATGCGCTGACGCGAGATATCGAGCAGCCAGGTATCGTGCTCGACGTGGCACTGCTGCCAACGTTTGGCGTCCGTGCCGGCGAGATCGCGCAGGTGGACCTTGGCCATTTCTTTGGCATGCGCTGCCACCGCCGCCCAGGCCGGCAACGAGGAGTTAAGTTCGCTCATGACAGTTACTTACTCATGAAGATTGCGGGTGATAGTAGGCAAGATACCACTCGACGAAATGCTTCACACCCGTTTCAAGGTCTGTGGAGGGCCGATAGCCGACCTCGCGCGCCAGCGTCTCCACGTCCGCCCACGTGTCAGCCAGATCCCCCAACTGCATCGGCAACATATTTTTCAAGGCTTTTTTCCCCAGACTGCGTTCAAGGACGTCGATATACCGCATCAGCGGGACGGGCGTTTGATTGCCGATGTTGTAGATTCGAAACGGCGCATTGCTGGTACAGGGGTTCGGATGATCGGAATCCCAATCAGGATCCGGCCTCGCCACATGGTCCACGGCCGCGACAACGCCTTTGACGATGTCATCCACGTAGGTAAAGTCGCGCCGGTGGTCGCCGCCGTTGTACACATCAATGGGCAGACCCGCGAGGATGTTCTTGGTGAAGAGGAACAGCGCCATATCGGGCCGGCCCCAAGGGCCGTACACGGTGAAGAATCGCAGGCCGGTGGTCGGTAGCGCGTACAAGGACGAGTAGCTGTGGGCCATCAACTCATTCGATCGCTTGGTGGCCGCGTACAAAGTCAGCGGATGATCGACCCCTTGGCTCTCGGCAAATGGCATCTGCGTGTTTGCGCCGTACACCGAGCTGGTGGATGCATAGACCAGATGCTCAACCTGCGTGTGGCGGCATCCCTCGATGACCTCCAGAAATCCGACGATGTTGCTGTGCACGTAGGCATGCGGGTTCTCAAGGGAATAGCGCACGCCTGCCTGCGCGGCCAAGTGCACCACGCGCTGAAATCGCTCCGCGCGGAACAGCGGCTGCATGGCGCCACGGTCCGCCAGATCCGCCTTGACGAACCGAAACTTTTTGAAGCTTCGCAGGATTTCGAGCCTCGCCTCCTTCAAGGCAGGATCGTAGTAATTATTGAGATTATCGAGGCCGACCACCTCGTCGCCGCGTTCCAGCAATAGTTTCGCCGTGTGAAACCCTATAAAACCGGCGGCGCCGGTCACGAGCAGTTTCACAGTGTTCGCCACACCGTTTTGCCGCTCGATGCCTTGTCGAGCAATGCCAGGATCTGCTCGTGGGCCGCAGTCTCTTCCTCATTGGCCTTGATCACGACGATGCGCAGGTCGCTGGTCGCCCGCATGGGCGCGGCCTGGCGCGCGCGGCTGCGAATTGTGTCGGACTCGGCGCTTAAAGTCAGGCTGCCCTGCCCGCCTGTCATCGCCAAATACACTTCGGCCAAAATGCGCGCGTCCAGCAACGCACCGTGATACTCGCGATGCGAATTGTCGACCGAGTAGCGCTTGCACAGCGCGTCCAAGCTGTTGCGCTGCCCGGGATGCATTTGCCGCGCGAGCGCCAGGGTGTCCAGCACACGGCATAGGTCGGACACTCGATGCTCGAAGGCGATGCGTGCAAGCTCGGCGTTCAGGAACGCCACATCGAACGGCGCGTTGTGGATGATGAGTTCAGCGTCGCGGATGAACTCCAGGAACTCCACATGCACATGCGAAAAAGTCGGCTCCTTGGCCAGCCGCTCGCGCGTCAAACCGTGCACTTGAACCGCGCCTTCTTCAATGTCGCGCTCGGGGTTCAAATACTGGTGAAAGGACCGGCCCGTCAGGCGGCGGTTAAACAGCTCCACGCAACCGATTTCGATGATGCGATGCTCTTGCTCAACCTCGAGCCCGGTGGTTTCCGTATCAAGAACGACCTGGCGCATCCTAAAATCTACCGCGCGGCCAAATTGCGATCGATCGCCTCGTTGGCCAGCCGATCAACGTATTCATTGCCATCATGTCCAGAATGCCCCTTAACCCAAATCCATTGAATATCCTGAGTCGCGGCGGCCGCGTCCAATAGCTGCCACAGGTCTTGATTCTTCACCGGCGCCTTCGCCGCCGTGCGCCAGCCGCGCGCCTTCCAATTCGGCAGCCACTCGGTGATGCCTTGGAGCACATACTTTGAGTCCGTGTAGAGCTTCACAACGCAGCGCCGCTTCAGGGCCCCCAGACCGCCGATGGCGGCGCTGAGCTCCATGCGGTTGTTGGTGGTCGCCGCCTCGAATCCCGAAACTTCCTTGCGCTCATTGCCGAACACCAGCAGGGCAGCCCAGCCGCCGGGCCCGGGATTCCCACGGCAGGCGCCGTCGGTGAACATCTCAACTTCGGTCACGGACGGACTTTATTGGTCGGTTCGGCTGCGCCGACCAATACCCGCTGGCGCACCCGCCGTCGCGGCCGCACCAAGGTCAATGTTGACACGCGCTTGCGCGCCTTGAGCAGGTAGGCGCCCGCCGTCAGCGCACGCCGAGGATGTACCTCCCCGGCCCCGCCCTTCATGGGCAGGAAACCCAGATAGCCATGAACGCTGTCGACATCGAACCCCAAGAGTGCCACCCAATCGCGCAATCGCCGCTCGGAGAGCATGCGCTGAGTGTGGGGCGGAAATGCCGGCCGGCCGAAGGACCGGCCAAACACACGCCTGGCGCCCCAACCGCTGTAGGGGTTGAAGCCGCAAATCATGAGACAGCCCTCCCCGGTCAACACTCGCTCGGCTTCGCGCAGGACCGCATAGGGGTCTTCGACCAGCTCGAGCGTATGCGGCAACAGGATCGCATCGATGGAATCGGATCGGAACGGCAGGGTGTCGAGGGGCGCGCACAGCGTGACGCCCGCCGTGAGTTCCGGCGCCAGCAGCGTCGTGTGTTGCGTGCGCGCAGCGGTCAGCAAATGGCGCGCCGGTCCCCAAGCTCCCACCTGCAAGAGCTCGAAGCCAAATACCGTGTCGAGCGCCAAGGTCGCCAGCGCCGCCTCTTCGCGCAGCACTCGGGCCCCCAAGGGACCCTCGAACCAGTCGTTTAGCGCAATGCCGGCCGTCGATTCCAACCCACACTCCTTCTTGAAAACACTAGCGAAGTTCTAATGTTACAGGTTAAATACGCCGCAAAATGTCAATCCTTGCAACGCATCTTAACGTGCGCCCGGTGCGCGCATTGTCCGACAACTACATCTGGCTCATCGAGTCTCCGGCCGCGCCCTCCCAAGTGGTCGCCGTGGACCCTGGCGAAGCCGAACCGGTGATCGAAGAACTGCGGCGCCGGAATCTTAAACTCGCGGCCATTCTACTGACACATCACCATCCGGATCACATCGGAGGCGTTCCCGAGCTGCTGCGTCTTGGCAAAGTACCCGTCATCGGACCCGACGATGCGCGCATTGCCTCAAAGACGCGCACGGTTCGCGACGGCGAACGCTGCGAATTGCCGGAGTTGGGACTTGGATTCGAGATTTTGCAGGTGCCTGGGCATACGGTGAGTCACATCGCATTTTGGGGCCATGGCGCGCTTTTTTGCGGCGATACGCTGTTTAGCGCGGGTTGTGGCCGCATGTTTGAAGGTAATCCTGAGCAGATGAATGCATCGTTGAACCGCTTGCGGGACCTGCCGCCCGATACGCAATTATTTTGCGGCCACGAGTACACCGCCGCCAACCTTCGGTTTGCCCTGACGGTCGAACCGACCAATGCCGCAGCCCTCGATTATCAGGAAAGCGTGAATCGCATTCGCGCCGCCGGCGACCCGAGTCTTCCCTCGAGCTTGAGCCTCGAAATCAAGGTCAATCCCTTTTTGCGCTGCGACAAATCCAGCGTGCGCATCGCCGCAGAGGCCCACGCCGGCAAACCGCTGCCTCAGCCGTTCGAGGTATTCGGCGTGCTGCGTGCCTGGAAGGACCAATTCCGCTAATGCCATCCATCAAGCGACACTATTCACTCGGCTGCATCGCGTTGTGTTTGGGCGCCTGCGCCCATCAGCCGGCAGCGCCGCCCCAGCGCGAACCAGTGGTGCTGCCCGAACCGCCCGCGGCGGCGGCGCCGATTGCGTCGGCCGATGCGGGTTCAGTGTCCGCCGCGCCCACCATCACGATGCCGCGAGAGTGGCAGCATCACAACGGTGAGGACTACGACGATTTATTCGACCGCATGCGCGCCGGCTTCGCCTTTGATGAAGTTCAGGAGCCCGCGATTGATGTTCAGCTCGCCTGGTTCGAGCACAACCCCGACTACCTCGAGAGGGTATTTCAGCGCGGCCAGCGCTACATGTACCACATCATTACCGAGGTCGAGGCGCGCGGCATGCCGTTGGAATTTGCCCTGCTGCCGGTGGTCGAGAGCGCATATGAACCCTTTGCATATTCGCGCAGCCGCGCCGCAGGTTTGTGGCAGTTCATTCCGGACACCGGCGCGCGCTTCGGGTTGAAACGGGACTGGTGGTACGACGGCCGCCGCGACGTGGTTGAATCCACGCGCGCTGCGCTCGACTATCTGCAAGCGCTGCATGATCAATTCGACGGCGACTGGCTGCTCGCGATTGCGGCCTATAACGTCGGTGAAAACAATGTGCAGCGTGAGTTGGACTTCAACCGCGCCAACGGTAAGCCGACGGATTTCTGGCATTTGCGGCTGCCCGCGGAGACTCGCGCTTACGTGCCGAAGTTGCTCGCGCTGAAGCGCCTGATGGCGGAGCCCGAGCGCTACGGGCTGGAATTCGCCGTGATACCGAATGAGCCCTACTTCGCTGTCATTGACACGGATTCCCAAATCGACTTGAAAATTGCCGCGCAGCTCTCCGGCACGAGCTACGATGAACTGGTCGCGCTCAATCCCGGTTACAACCGCTGGGCCACGGATCCCGACGGTCCGCATCGGATGCTGGTGCCCATTGATAATGCCGACGGCTTCGATGCGGCCTTGAAGACGTTGGGTCCGGATGATCGTGTACGCTTCGCAAGCCACGAAGTGACGCGCAAGGACACCCTGGCGATGATCGCCAAGCAATACGGAACCACGGTCGCCGTGATCACCAAGATCAACGACTTGAAGGGCGGCAAAGTGACGCCCGGCGAAACTTTGAAAATTCCTGAAATCAGCGGCGAATTGACCGACAAGGTATTGCTTGCCGCCGCGCGCGTCGATCGGCCTGAGACGGATGTCGGCGGCCGCCGGCAGCGCCAGATCGTTTATCGAGTCCGTGCCGGCGAGACGTTGAGCTCCATCGCGCGCCGCCATGGCATGCCGGTCGGCACGCTTGCGCGGCTGAATAATATGGCGGCGCAGGACACGCTGGTGATGGGCCAGCGATTGGTCATC
>Ga0210387_10001053_pt1 | contig 20567 bp, 16 predicted proteins | sample IncBWC7OmetaG_FD_160108 | JGI IMG/M metagenome (GOLD analysis project Ga0210387, IMG submission 160108) | Forest soil microbial communities from Barre Woods Harvard Forest LTER site, Petersham, Massachusetts, United States - Inc-BW-C-7-O ...
GTCCACCGAGACGCCGCGATCCTTCAGCTGCCTCTGGAACTCGTCTTCGGTGTACGGGCTCTTCATCTCGGTGAATTTGTCTTCCACCTCGCCGTCGCTGGCTTCCAGGTTCAGCTTCTTGGCGCGCTCCAGCAGAATCTCGTTGTTGATCAATTCGTCCAGGACGTTCAGCTTCAGCGACAGCGCTTCTTCCTGCGAAGGCTCCGGGCCCTCCGGATTCACCCGCGTCCGGTAGTATTTGTCCACGTCGTCGCGTTTGATCTCCTGCCCGTTCACTACGGCCCACACGTCCGGCGATGGCTGCGTTTTCTGTTTGCAGCCCGCGCCCATCGCCAGCACCATGGCTAGCGCGGGCAATAGCATCGCTGTGCGCGCCAGCCCCTTCATGGGGCCATGCAGGCGCATAGCCACGCTGATTTTGGCATGCAAAGGATTCAAGGTGTGGTCTTCAGGCCGCTTTCTTGACGCGGCCCGCGCGGATGCAGGCCGTGCAAACTCGAACATGCTTCCTCGCGCCGTCCACCAACGCGTGGACGCGCTTCAGGTTCGGATTCCACCGTCTCCGCCTTGTATTATTTGCGTGACTGATCACGTTGCCAAAGTGCGGCCCTTTGCCGCAAAGTTCACACTTCAGTGCCATTGTTCTTCCTACTGGGCTGCCTCTAGCAGCCGGAAATTTTGCTCTGAAAAATTACACTACCGAGTCTTTCATTCTAGCAGACGCCCTTTCCGCAGCAAAGCCCGCCTTTTGTTCATCTTCTTTTTTCTCCCAGCTTGGCCTCGCAAACTCACCCGGGCGTTGTTTTAGCCCCGTAATCGGAAACTTCGCAAACGGATGACCCGCAACACGCTTTGGGTAGTGCTTTAGTTCCACATTTGGAGCATCACCCAAGTTTTGGGTAGCTATTGACAGAGTTATGCCTTCTGTGGCATTATTCTTCTCGGAGAATTAGACCCAGCTGACTGTTGCCGCCGCCTTTCCAGGCGGCTATTTTTTTGCCCGCTCGAGCCCTAAAGCACAGCCTTCTCGCACCTTAAGGCACGATGGCCAGGTCTGATCTTCCTTCGGCTCTCTAACAGCCTGCTGAAAAACTCCGTAGTTGTGAATAACACCGTGATTGTCATCCCGAGCGTAGCGAGGGATCTGCTTTTTTCGGGGGTTTTTCAATAGCCTGCGGAGCGGAGCCGATTCGTTTCCCCTTTGTCTGTAACTCAAATCCACTTCTAAGAGGTTTCCATGACCAACACGAATTCCAGTACTGCTGTCGCCACGCGCTGCCAGTTTCACTTCTCCGACGGCCGCAGCTGCCGCATGTTGCGCAGCCCGGCCCATTCTCTCTTCTGTGCTTTCCATGCCAGGCAAGAGCTCGAACTCCTCGAGTCTCAGCGCCTGGGCGACGAAATTTCCACCCCCCTCAACGGCGATTTCCTCACCGCCACTGACATCAACCACGTCCTCGGCAAACTCTTTATCGCCGTCGCCCAGGACCGTGTCCCTCCTCGCAAAGCCACCGCCCTCGCCTTCCTCGGCCAGGTCATGCTCTCTTCCCTCCCCCACGTCAAAAAGGAGTTTCCCTTCACCTACAAATCCTCGCACTGGCTGAATGTACTGGCCAACGCCGCTCCCCTCTCCGTCCTCCCTCCCTCGCCGACTCCGACTCTTCCGACGAAGATCTCCCCGAGCTCCCTGACCCAGACTCCACTGAAGAGGACTAGCCGGTAGTGGGCTATTTTGAATGACCCCAGGCTTGCAAAAGCCGCTTTAGTATGCCATTATACGGGCATGCTAAAGCGGAATAAGCAAATACGAGAACTGGCTGAAGTAAATGAGCTTGCGCATCGTTTAGTGAGCGATTCGACATTAAATGATGGGAATATAGCTCCGCCAACGAAAGCCCAGATATCATTGCTCATGGCGGAACTTGGGCGCAAAGGTGGAAAGAAGGGTGGAAAGCGCCGCTTACAAACGATGACTTCTACGGAACGGAGCGAGGTCGCCCGAAAAGCCGCCAAAGCTAGATGGAAAAAATAGCGAGGCGAGAATATGTCAACAAAGAGTTCGCACCGTTCGGCAAACGTACTGGTAAGCGAACAATTAAATAGAAACGCCGCAGAGCTAGAGCAGGCATTGGACGCACATCTGTTGACGTGGTTGGGACCGATTCAACCTCCAGTAGATCAACTAATTCGAAAAGCTGTCGAACATCGGGTCAAAAAGAAGCCACGGAAAAGAAAGCTAGCCGTTGTTCTGCAAACTGGTGGCGGGTATATCGAAACAGCGGAACGAATGGCAAATACGTTCCGAAAACACTATAAGTTCGTGTCTTTTGTAGTGCCCAATTACGCCATGTCTGCGGGGACCGTTCTTGTAATGTCTGGCGACGAAATCTGGATGAACTATTTTTCCACTCTTGGCCCAATTGATCCACAAATCGAGCGCCGCGACGGACGAGAAGGGTTTATCCCGGCCACTGGTTATTTGGCGAAGTACAACGATTTGGTTAAAAAATCGAGAGAGGGTACTCTTACTACAGTCGAAGCGACCTATTTAGTGCAGAACTTCGATGCTGCTGAATTATTCAGCTACGAGCAGGCACAAAAACTGTCAGTTGAACTCTTGAAGCGGTGGCTTGTAAGATATAAATTCAAAAATTGGAAGAAAACGAAAACTCACAGACGCAAGGTAACACCAGAACTCAGAAAGAGACGCGCGGAAGAGATAGGCGCAAAGCTCTGCGACACGCAGAAATGGTTCAGTCACAGTCGGGGAATTTCGATGCAGGTGCTTAAACGCGATCTGAAACTGGAGATCGAAGATATAGATAAAAAACCCGATATTCGTACAGCTTTGGAGAATTATTACGAGTTGTTGGAGAACTATTTGACGACAATCAGGGCTTCTGGTGCTCTACATGCGGGGGAGATGTTGATTCCAATTGGATGAGCGAGGAGGAGGGGTCATGGCGAGTAAGGAGAGGAAAGAAAGAAACAAAAGGGTGCGGGAGATAGCTAAAAAAAATTATCAAGTAAATGAAAAGATGGTCGAAGATTCGCTTGAATTGATCGCCCATCTACGGAAGATGGGGATTAAGTCCCGTGGATTCAATATTTTGCGAATTTCAGACTCAAAACTGAAAGTGAAGAATCCGGCTGTCTATCATCTAACCAAATAAGATCTTTCCTCACATGGGCGGCGGATGGTCGCGCCTTAACTCTTGGGGCGACGGGGACAGACGGGACGTTTTCTGGTACTTTTATCCCTGACAGATTGGCTTTTTTCGTGTCTTAATCGGGAAGGTCTCGCCTGTACGAAAAATGATTTCAAACAACGGAAAACGCCACGTCTGTCCCCGATTTCCAGTTACGATTGCGCCGACCGTGGCTGGGTCCATTTAATCGTCCTGGAGGATTGCCCGTTAAAATCCTCTGTTATGGACGGGATATTGCTCGCATGACCAAAAACCTTGCGACGCTTCTTTTAGGAGTGCTTCTGGGGGTCGGCGGAGCCTACGTGGTTCTGCACCATCGCTCCTCCAAGTGGATGGCCCTCAGCAGAGAGGGTGAGGGACTGGCGTATATGAATGACGTGTTCTCCGCCGACATCATTATGCCAAAGGTGACTCCGCCAGAAGGACAGTTCAAATTCGTTGATCGCGGCTTGGGCAAAGGCGAGGAACTCGGATTTTTGGTTAAGGTCAAGATGGAAAAGCTAGACCAGGCGAAGCTGCCAGGGAAATACAAGAAGACCGTGAATCAAGGCGAATTCACAATCGGTCCAACGGAAACCGTCGTTTACACGTCGCACATAGACTTCACTTTCAAGGATGCTGACGGGTTTGTTCTATTTAAGACAAAAAGCGAGGATGACCCCGGAACGCAGTGGCCCATGGAGGTCTGGTCAGGCCAGGAAACGACACTGCAAGGCTTCGGGAAGGACCCTGTTCCTTCCGCGGTAATCGCTAGGACGAAATCCATTGAGATGACACTTGTCCTTGATAAATGCGATACCTGTCGCCCCTAGAACAGCAGGGCCGCGTTCGCCTATGACGAAGCCTCGTCCAGAGCCGCCGTCGTAACTTCCTGCGGGCGACGGGGGACAGACGAAACGTTTTCTCCTCTCTCCGCTAGTGGAAGAGGATTGATTCTCGCCAACTGTCCAAACAAAATTAGCTGTCAGCTGTAAGCCCCAATCTGAATTCTCGACTAACTCCTTTGGAATCGGCACTTCCAGAAGCACGCCTGTAAACTCCCTGGAATGAACACCTCCAAAACACAGCACTTAAAACCCTTTAGAATGAACACTTACAGGAAAAGGGGGAGGGGGAGGGTCGGGCGGGTGGCCCGGAGATTTAGCGGACACGCGGCCGCTCTCAAGCCCTTGCGACGCCGCAGTCTGCTCAAGATCAGGACAGACCCTGCGGACGGTCGCGGCCGTCTGATGACCCTGACGGCAAAGGGGCGAAGGCTGCTCGCACGCGCCGTTCCCGTCTGGAGGAATACCCACGCCGCAGTCGAGGCACTTCTGCGCGATGGCGATTTAGATCGCCTTCGAAAGAATTTACGCGCACTTTCCTGATCATCGCAGGGGTCACGAATCATCTCGCCCGTTGCGGCGTCCAGCATCGCCAACGCCGGCTGGCGAGTTCTTGAAAGATAGGAAACAACAGTTCAGGCCTGAATCTTGAGTTTCCTATTAGCATCCGGGATTCCGCTTGTAAGTCGCGATTTGTCGCGTAATCGGAAACTTGAAATCCACTTGGACGGTAACCGCGTTAATCAGGACTTGGCTGGGAAGAGCACACCCGCTGCTTCATCGAGGCCTTCCACCGCATCTTGAACAAGATCGCCCAATGTAAAGTAGCGTTAGACGCACTACGCTAGCGGTTGAATAGATCCTTCAGCGCGGCGAGGTCGTCGCGGTTGGTGTCCGCGACCGCACAGAAACGCAGCCCGCTATGCTTCCAGGAAATCCAATGGTAACCGTTCATCGCGCCTGCATATTGCTCCATGTCCTGGGTCGCATCGGGCCAAAGAAAAACACTGATGAAATGCTTACGGCGGCCGTATACCAAAGCGGCGACCGTGCGTCCCTGGAAAACGTCGAGCCTGCCGCCAACTAGCGGAAAATCTTGCGCGCCTAAATCAGAAACGGGCGGAGAGAAAGCGATTTTTCCGTCAAACCACGGCTTGACGGTCTGCTGGTCAGTAGAAGTGACGTCGGTCAAGTGGCCGGGCTGGAGCGCACGAATGTGAGCGTCCACAAGCTCCGCGGCAGCTGCATCCGCCGCCGAGGCAGAAGGCTCAGCCCCTCCGCGGTTTTTTTGCGCGAATTTCCAGGAAGAGCCAGCGGCAAGCAAAAGTACGGCAGCAGCAATCCCGCATAGCGATACTGCTAAGAAACCTAATCGCATGATTCGTCCCCGATTCGTTTGGGTGGAGCCAAGTTCTGGCCTTCCTTTACCGGACACAATGAAGGACACAGCTAGGCCGCAGAGTAGTTAATCCAGAGAACACTTCAAGAGGGTGAATACCCCAAATGCGTCCCCGAAAATTACCCAATGTGCGGAGTAGTCGGAGCCTCCTGGATGTGAAACACGCCGCACGTTGGGTCGCCGTTCATGCCCGGTAGATACCGGGCGCATTGTCGGCGGGGGTGCCCCACACGTCGGTTTTACGTGTGGGTCTTGAATTTGATTTGTTCGTTCTCTTTTGTTCGCCGATTCACTAACTCCTTTGGAATCCGCACTTCCAGAAACACGCCTGTAAACTCTCTGGAATGAACACTTCCAAAACACAGGACTTAAAACCCTTTAGAATGAACACTTACAGAAAAAGGGGGAGGGGGAGGGTCGGCTGACCTACGTTTGGAGCCGAAGGAGGCCGCAAGAGCTAGTAGCGTCCAAACTCCGATAGGTGCCACGAGGTCAATCAAAGCTCGCGGGCAGCGACCGTCTAGACACGCTCCGCGGCCCGAGCTCAAGGCTATTCCCAGCCGCGACATCCTCTCCCGTTTTGGGTTTAATCATAGGGAAGTACTCTGCCAGCTAAACCATTTGGATCTGGCAGATCGACACCTAACCGGGGCCAGCTTTACAAGATTTTGACGTTTTCGCAAAAACTTTTTGTCGGTTTTAGGCATCTAATAAGAGTGATAGGTCATTCCGTTTCAATGGTTTACGGAACGTGTACCTGTCCTTCAGTGCTGGCTTTTATTTGCCTAAAGCGCTATTAGCCCAGCCCCTACAGCGTTCCCCCTGATTCTTCCCGGAACGGTAGACTTGTATCTGGAGCCTTTGACAGAAAGGAGACCGATCGCGGTGCCCAAGATAACCCCAATCCGCTCGTACAGCGCATCGGTCCGAACTCTGTCTGCCCGGGCGGCAAGCACCGCTCGCTTGGCTTCGGTCCTAGTACTCCTCGTCGTCTGCCTGGCTGCTTCTCCCGCTTACGCGGACGTTGGCATCCTTCTCAACGAGTCTCTGGATACCAGTTTCGCCAGAATCTCAGGCTCGGGCCACAGCGCCGTCTATTTCTCGCGTATCTGTCCCGAGACGCCCGTTAAGGTGCGCCTTTGCCGTCCCGACGAGCAAGGCTCGGTCATGAGCAACTACACCACTCTTGGCGAGGATCAGCCCTTCCAGTGGAACATCGTTCCCCTCTCCATCTATTTATTCGGCGTCGAAGATCCGCTAGACCGGCCGCTTTTCGGGTCGCAAAAAATCAAGCATGCTCTCGAGGAAAGATATCGCACTAACTTTCTGTCCGGCTATTGCGACAGCGCTACATGCCGGACGAGCAACAAAGCTGAATGGCGCGAAATGGTTGGCGCCACTCTTGAACGCAGCCTCTATATTTTCGTCGTCGAAACGTCCATCGAGCAGGACCGCGCTCTCATCGCCGAATTCAATTCTCTCCCCAACCAGAATCACTTTAACGGCATTACGCAAAACTGTGCCACGTTCACCCGCCACATCATCAATACCTACTATCCCCATTCCACCAGGGCCGACTATCTAAATGATTTCGGCTTGATCACTCCGAAAGCCATCGCCCGTTCCTTCACCCACTACGCCGAGAAGCATCCGGAGGCGCACCTTCGCGTTCTCCATTTCGCCCAGTTGCCCGGCACCATCAAGCGCAGCACCGAGTGCCGCAACGTAACCGAGCAGTTGTACCACTCCAAAAAGCTGCTTGTTCCTATGGTCCTTTTCGCCAATCAGGGACTGCCCTTCGTGGCCGCATCTTATCTGCTTACAGGGCGCTTTAACCCAGAGCACGCCTTGGAGCACCATCCCTCCTCCGAAGCCGCGGACGTCAATGAGGAAATCAAGGATGCCAAGGCGCAGAATGATGTCTCTCGCGAAGAACAACTCGAAGCCCTGCTCAATCAGGAGAGCGCACAACTCATAGGCACCGCCGAGGAATGGAAACAATACCGCCAGGAATTTGGTTCTCTCACAAACGAAGCCATCAGCCGCGAGATTATTCCTAACGCCGATTTTCTTGGCCGTCTTTACAAGTACCTCGATCGCGCCGGTGCGCTCTCGGTCGATGCCAATGGCGCCCTTTGGTTGAATATCTCGCAAGGCGGCAAACCCGCAAAGCTTGGTCTGAGCGCCAGCAACATTCTTGCTTCCGGCACCGATTCCCAGTGGGCCTACGCTCTGACTCTCGCCCGTGCCGATCACTTTCTTAAGAGCCCCAAGCACAGCCGCGAAATCATGCCGGATTTCAAAAACGACTGGGCGCTCTTGCAGGCCGCCCGCATCAATAGCTCGATTTTTGCAGCTGCCAACAACACCTTGCCCTCGGGCAGCACGCGCGCCACACCCGTCTCCTTCGGGCAGCTCCAATAACGAGTCCAATAACGCGCATTCTTAGCAAGTCCTGTGAGTACTAAAGCATTCCGTCCATTCTTTTCCTTCTCTCCGTACCATTTTCTCCCCTTCGATTTTGCGCAACTTTAGTCTTGTATGTTTCATCCATACTGATGTAGTTTCCCTGTCGCGGTGCAGCGAATGGTTCCCTCCTTCCGGGTCTGGTTGTTGATTTGCTCTTTGTTCTTCGTCTCTGGTGAGGCGAGCTCTAAAGCTACCGCTACCCCTGCAGCTGTTTCGTCTGCTCCACATGTCATCGTTATCGGTTTTGTCGGAGGATTTGTTCACCACGACGACCGCGTCCACACAGAAGTTCAGCTAATCGAGCGTCTTCGCGAAGAATATGCTTCTGGCGTTTTCGTCGAGATGTTTGAGAATCACCGCGGCAAGGACGCCCACCAGGCAGTCCTTCGTCTTTTGCATCCCAACCATGAAGGCTCTCTATCGCCCGAGGAAAAGCAGAACGCCCGCATCATTATTTTTGGACACAGTTGGGGCGCCTCGGAAACCATCGAACTCGCCCGTCAGCTCGAAAAGGACGGCATACCGGTGGTCCTCACTATCCAAGTCGATAGCGTCTCCAAAATCGGCGAAAATGACGCGGTGATCCCTGCCAACGTCTCCCAGGCCGTCAATTTTTATCAGCTCGATGGCATGCTCCACGGCCAGCCCCAGATTCGCGCCGCCAATCCCGAGCGCACTCGCATCCTTGGCAACTTCCGATCCGACTACAAGGCGAAGCCTTTCAGTTGCGGCCAATATCCCTGGTGGGACCGCGTTTTCATGAAGCCGCACATCCAAATCGAATGCGATCCCGCTGTCTGGAACCAAGTGGAATCGCTCATTCGCTCGAACTTGTCCCTGGAAGCGCGTCTTCCGCAAGGCAGCGAAATCAATTCCCCCGCCTCGCCTCTCAAATAGACGACCTGGCGCTCAAAACTTGCAGCTTCCATTAACCTGCCCCAGTAACTCAGTACTCTCTCGCGCGAAATCGAAATTAAGTTCTATGTCTCCAGCCCAATCAAGCGCATCAACTCCAGCGCATTACTTTTCTCCACCACACCCTCGCGGAGTTTGTAATCAAATCTCATCTTCCCGTCCACCACCTGATCCTCGAAATGCATGTTCAGCAAAACATTTCCCACCGTCGCCGAGATTTCCGTCAACGCCAAATCATGCGTAGTCACAATCCCAATCGCACGTCTCTTGAGCAGCGCCTGAATCAACCCTTCCGCTCCAATCCGCCGGTCTTTCGAATTCGTCCCCTCCAGCAACTCATCAAACAAAAACACCAGCGGCACCGCTCCATTCGCGCCGTCAAACACTCTGCGAATATGCAATATCTCCGTAAAAAAACTTGACCTGCCTTCTTGCAACGAATCTGTGCTTCGAATCCGCGTTCCAATCCTAAGCGCGGTCAAACGCAGCCGCTTTCCGCGAATCGGCGCGCCCGCCATTGCGAGCACGGTGTTAATACCCACGGCGCGCAAAAACGTGCTCTTCCCCGACATATTCGATCCGCTTACCAGCAGAACCCGCGTCTTCGCATCGAGCCGCACGCTATTCCGCACGCACTTCTCCGCCGCGATCAGCGGATGCCCCAGCTCTTCGCCGTCAAAAAATCCAACGCCGTTGTCCGCGTCAACAAATTCCGGAAACGGATCGGCGGGATGCTCGTACGAATACGCCGCCAGCGAAAGCAGCGCCTCCATCTCTCCCGTCAACTCCGCCCACCGGCGCATCTTTGGGCCCCAGCGCCTCCGCCAAGCCTCCGCGGCCATCCCGACCTGGACGCTATAAAGAAATGGCAGCTCAGCCATCTTCGCAAGCACTCCGTCGCTCGCGTCGATCCAATAAACGATGCGCGCAAATTTGCGAATTGCCCGGGAAGCCGGTTCGTTCTTCCCACTCAGTTCCGCCGCAAGCTCCTGCAATCGCGGCGCAACAAACGGCTCCCGCTCGAATCGTTCCAGAATCTCCGAAAAAAGCAGCAATCCTTCGGCATTGCAATCCACTCCCTCAATCACCGAGTGCGCTCGCCGCCGCAGCCATGCAAGGACAACCGCTTCCACCGCCATCACACTCAAAAGCGGCCACAGCATCGCCGTCTCAACGTAATAAACAATCCCCGCCGCCGCTCCCATCGCCAGCAACACCATCACGCCGCGCCACGCCCCGCTCGGCAAAATCGATTTCCCCTCCGCCCAGTCAATCAATGATTCCGGATTCAGGCGTGCCCGCAAATCCTCTCCAGTCACCGCCAAATCCTCGCGCAAATCCAGCTTCGCCCGCAGTTCCTCAATCAATTTCTGCCGCTCCAGGATCGCCGCAACCTCCGCTCCCTCGCACAACCAATTCGCCAACCGCTTCTCCCCCATCGGCAACCGCGCCGTCGAAAGCAACTCGAAAAGGCACCCCCGCCCAAAGAGATCCAAATCCTCCGCATACACATGATTCGCATCGCGAAACCGCTCTCCCGTCTGCCCGTTACCGGCCCAGCGATCCTCTATCCGCGCAATACCCTTGCGATAAAAATTCGCCGCCGTCTCCGCCCGCCCCTTCTCCCGCAAAATCCACCCATGCCAAATCGTCAGCAGCAAATACCCCGCCGCCGGCGCGGTCAACCAATAAGCCGTCACCCAATGCTTCCCCAAAACCATCCACACTAGCGCAACCGCCACCGCAATCACCACCAACTTCGCGTACCCCACCTGCAAGTGCACGCGGTCCTTCTCAGCAATCTTTTTCAGGAATTTTGCCAGCCTCTTCTCGTACTCCGCTTTTGGCTCAGCCACATTCCCTCTCAACACATCTCGCTACCGCAAGTCCCACGTCAGGCCGCCCATCGAGTCTATCCCTTATCTCCCGCTCCAGCACCCGCCCGAAGGGCAAAAGACGCTCAACAACGTGGAGTATTTCCCGGACAGGGCAAGAATTCTCGCTGGATTTACCCTCCACTCTGACTCTGGAGCGGAAGGCAAACTCATCAGAAAGAAGACCTTGATGGTGCCTCGGCCTGGCGGCTGACTTGCATGACACAACGAAAGATAGTCAAGAGGGATCTCACCATGAAATCCACCATCAAGTTCGCCTTGCTCTGCGGTGCATTAACCGTGCTCGCCGCGGTTCTAGGCGGTCTCCTGATCGGGCTTCGCGGACTATCTCGGCTCGGAGACTCTGGGATTCTAATTTCGGGACTTTTTTTGGCGGTACCCGTTTCTCTGGGGCCCCATTTGGCCAGCAGAAAGGGATGGCTAACTTCACCAGTCTCTCTGGGGAGATCCCTGTTGGCGGCCCTCCCGGTGCCATTTCTCCCGCTGGCCTTTCTAATCGGGATGGTTGGTTGGGGAGACATGCAGGAGCATCTAATCCGCCGACTGCTGCATGCCACCCATCGAGAGCTTTCGGATAGGTCCGTGGGCGTACTGATTATGACGGGTGTCGTAGTGTTCGGCGCAATTCCACTCGGTTCACTCATCTGGATTTCCGTATCCACCCTCACCAGAAAGTGGCGCGGCAGGACCTTGCTGATTCTTTGCACAAGTTGCGCTTTGCTCTCCGGCCTATTTTGGGGCGCGATGTTTATGGTGAACACGGAAGGACGCGGCGTCATTACCGTCGGATTGCTGCTCATGTTCGTCTCCGGCTTCCTCTTTGCGCTTGCGGCAGAGATGAATGCTACATCGCGTGGAGTCTCATCCGCGTTTCGCGTTGCATCAGCGGTTGTTCTCATCACGCTCGTCGGCGGAGGATCAATATTGTTTGCGAGGAGTGTGCCGGAAAAGCGCTTTCCGAAGCTGGAAAATGCCCCGGTCTGGAGTTTGGAAATTGGGTCAACCGGATGTCAACCCTCCTGGGGAGGTCCAAACTCATCGGCCGCTTCAAATGAGATCTCTTTCGCAACAGACAATCTATTAGGAATGGCGTTCGAGACCAACGCGGCCCCGCTTCCAAACAACAAATGGGAATACAAGTCTTGCACCCTCACCGTTAATGCGACCTCGGGCGCGAAAATCGCGCAACTCACTATCGACGGAGATCAACCGATCATCAATGGAACTGCCGAAGGCCAGTTTAGAGTGCGTACGCGAAAATCTTCCGCGACATATACGCCCGATCTCACGCAAGTTGGCGAGCCCCAGGAGGAACGGAAACCACGCGAAGTCTGGACTGCTGCGAAATGGAAAAAGTTTCACAGCGATTCGCATGGCAGACTTTTCTATGATGGAGAAGGCCGCACCAGACTTCTGGCCCAGTTTCCCTGCGACCTTATTTACATACATCCACTCGGCATGGAGCGAATCCTCGTAACAGCTTGTCGGCAATTCTCACTCTTTCGCGCCGATGGAACGCTAATCACCACGGAGACGTTTACGCGTGAGGCTGTGAATTTCGCGGCTCTCTCCGCGGATCATCACCGCTTTGCCGTTGCTGTGTATTTGTGGGGCGTCGGCGACCCAAGTTATCTAGAGGAGGAAAAAATCGTGGTGTATGATGCGGATACTGGCAGACCCGTTGTCGCGGTCCCTTCGGAACCCTTACCACAGGTGCAATCCTGGACGGCTCTCTCTCCCGATGGAACCCTGCTCGCGGTAGGCGCCCAGAATACTCTGCGACTCTTCCGTTTGTCTGCGTCCAAGTCGGCGGGGCAACAGTAGGGGCCCTTATTGGTCAAGAGTTCGGCGACCCCCATCCATCTCGCGCGAACAGTCAATCGTCGTTCTGTCGTTATTCCTTTTACGTTGCTACCTTGCTCCGTCAGATTTTTATCCAGCTCCATTCTTTCGAGTACGGAACTCGGCTCATCCGGTATCCGGACTTCACGCCGGTGACAACGTGATCGCTCCAGTTGAATCCGACTCCGGCCTTCGGATCGTAAAGGCCAGGCTCTTCGGAAAAGCACATGCCTTTTTTCAGTACGGTGTAGTCGCCGAGCGCCAGATACGGGGGCTGGTGTCCTTCCGAGCCTTCGCCGTGCGCAGGCCGGTGGTAAATGTAGTCTTGCACACCCTGCGCTACCTGATACTTGTGAATCTCATAAGCGACGCTTGAGCACGTCGCGCCTTCCTTCTGCAAGTCCACTTGCATGTCGCACGTATGCTGGCTCACTTCCCAGAGCTTCCGCATGTGTTCATCGAATTGGCCCGCGTTGTCCGCGAGTATGTACATACGGTAGTTTTCTCCGCCGTGCCCGCCGATGTACGCGTCGCCGTCGACCTGCATGGGCATGTTCCGCTGAATGCGGTTGAACCGCGGCTGATTCGGGTGCGGATAGGCGCAAAGGCGCCCAACGCGGCAGTCAATTTCGACGGTTGCGGCGACGCCATGGTGTGGCAAGCCGCCGGCAAGGTCCAAATCCGAGAGCAGCACGTTGTTAATCCAGAATGTGCTCGCGAAAGCCACTTCGTAGTCCGTCACGTCCGTTCCGTAGGTGAGGATGTAGTCCCGCGCATAAGCGTGAGCGCGGTCAAAATAGGTGTACGCACGCCGCGTCAGAGCAAGCTCCTCAGGCGTCTTCACTTCCCGCATGTCCAACAGCGTGTCGCTCACGTCCACCCATTTTATTTTCGGCAGAACTTTCTTGGCTGTCGCCAGCTCATCCGCGTAGAGTTTGCCGTCGATGCCGATTTTGTTTCCTTGCACGCCTTTCGCCTTGATTCCCTCAAGAAGCATTTGAAACAAATCGACCGTGTTTCCTTGCACGACTTTCCCTTGTTCCGGAAATCCTCCCTCGGCGTGCTTCGTGTCGAAATACTCCCAGCCGCCGCCAAACCACCAGCCTTTTACCAAATCGCGGTCCAGCGCCGGATAGAGATACCAAGGATCCGCATCATCTTTATTCATAAACACACACTGAGGGCGCTCGGTGTGGGTGTGCCAGTAGCCTGTCAGATAAATAATGTTGAGCTGATCGCGCGCCACAAACGCATGAATATCTTTTTGCGCGAGCTGCTCCTTGAAGCGTGCAACCGTCTGCTTGTTCCAATCCAGCGGCAACCGGTCAGCTTTCGCGGGTTCCGGCGGCCCTTCCTCGCCCGGCGTCGGGCCGAGCAGCAGTTTGTCGCTGGCGCCCGAGCTTCGGCCCTTCACGATTTCCGCGAGCGAGCCGCCCGCCCCTTGCGTTTGCATTCCATCGATCTTGTCCATGCGGCGAAACAAACCGCCGCCCAGCAACGCAAGACTCCCGCCCGTCAAAATGTCCCGGCGATTCCGATTCATCTCTCCTCCATGTATCTATGCAACGCGCATAGCAAACGAGTCCGTCCGATCTCAACGCCTTTTTTATTCGTTCAAGAGTTCCGAGCTTCCGATGCTATTGCTGTTCGGCGACTTCTTTCCATTCGCGCTCGCCACGTTCGAGCAGAGCGGGCAAATCTTCGCGTAGCAAAAAGCGTTCGTGAATCAATTTCATCGCCGCCTCCGCGAATTTCCCCATGTACTCGTCGCGCGAAGCGTAGCGTTCGGCAACGGAAAGCCGGGGATCGCCGGATTTTTCGCGTTCGGCCGCAGTCTTCGCGAAAGGAATGAAAGAGCCGTAAAAACTAAGACGCAGATCGCCGGCACCAATAGTTGGATCGCGCAGATTCCATCCGGTGTAAGTTGCCAGCGGGACTTGCAATTCCGGCAAGCTCACACCGCCCCTATCGTTGCCATCGGCGTCAGTTTGCGGGACCAGCACCTGGAACGCCTTGCCGACTCTAGGAGGTTCAAGACTAACGAGCCCTTCTTTCCATTGCGGCCCGAAATCCAGATGGAACGCGAGGTTGAATTCATGCGGCTGGTTGACGCCGGGAATTTTGGGGAAGGCCCACTTATTCAGCGGCACGAGCGTAGCGTCCGAAATTTTCGGATAAGTGCTGGCTGGTGGCGGCGTGCCGTCTTTCACCCATTGATCCATGTCCGTAATCAGCGCGCGCCAGTACCACTGAATGGGATTTGGATTGTAGCGCTGCTGCGCGTTGGAGTCCGGCGAGCCGGGATTGCTCTTCTGCGGAGGAAAGGGCGCGGAAAAATGCTGTAACCCAGCAAGCAAATAGACGCGAGCATTGTCCCCGATTTTCGCGTCGCTCAAACCGTCTGGCGAAGTATGAATCATAGACGCAGCGCGGCCCCAATATTCGTACGAAGTGTTGGTAAAGAATATTTTGGGGGCGGTCCTGGATTTGTTCGTGGCGTCCAGCAGGCCGGCAGTTTCGCCGCTTTCGGAATCGGTCTCCGGCAGATCAGTGAATGGGAAAAGGTCAGTGGGAAAGAAAATGCTAGAGAGCGGCTGAGCATCGCGCGATGGCTGCGCAAATCGATGATTGAAGCTACCTCGGCCCGCGCCGGCAACGTGAGCGATGACACCGTCCATCACTTGCCGGCCTTGTTCGTCGGCGTTGAAGTCCTGGTAGAGGAAATGGCGGAGAAAGCGCCCGCTCTGCGAAATTCCGACGGCGTAGACACGATGAACGGGCGCGGTGGATTGCGGATCGTATTTCAAGTAGGAAAGGAAATCGCGGACAGAAGCAAGACCAAGGCCAACAACGACGGGATCTTTTGCTTCGTAGACGACCTCATAGATTTTGCCGGGCTGAAATCCGCCATCCAGGTGAATGAAGTGAGGATCGGCCGCAAGTTTGCCGTCCACGGTGTGGGCAAAACTCCACTGATTGCGAGGAATCGTTTGCCGGGGGCTTTCCGGCGTGTCGCGCACCGTCAGAACATTTTTTGCACTGGCCGGATCGTCGACGGGATAGCTTTTCCCACCCGTGGGTCCGAGGAGAGAATGGCCGAGCGGCATATCTTCCACTTTTTGCGCTGGCGTAAAGTCCGAACGCACCAAGCCGTGGATTTCTTTTCCGCCCGCATCGCGGGCTACCGGAGCAAAGAGCCGAAGGTTTTCGCCGCGGTCGGCGACGTCAAATTCCCAGCCAACCCAGGCAACTGTGTAGCCCTGGCGCATCAGAAATCCGTCGCCATATTCGCCCTCCGGAGTAGAAGGGCTATAGCCGTTCACGAGGTGCAGAATTCCTTTTCCTCCGCGATTAGAAACCTCGAAAAGGACGGCGTTGTTTCCTTTGTTCATGTCTTTGGGTTTCAGGAGATAGAGGTCGGCGGAAAATTCAACTTCACCTTGCGTATTGCGCGGCGCTTTAGCGAGATCGACTATCAACCGGTTGTGAAGGTTGTCAGGATTCACCGCGAAATAGACGCGCCCGACAATTTTCTCGTAGGCTCCGGCCAATCCGAACGAGCGGCCATCCAGAACGTCGGTGCGGGAAATAATCTCAACGCGAGTTACGTGCGCGTTGGCGCCGGCAGCAGAGAAGAGAATAAGGACAAGCGAAAGAGTCCATGCGAAACGAGCGCGCAAAAGATGCATGAGCAGCCTCCAAAGAGAGCACAGGTTACATCATTGTTTGCCGAAACCAATTCCGCTGATGCAGATTTTGTACATGGTGGTGCGATCGAATTTCAGACGCACGATGCTGAGTTTGGCAGGGTCGAATCGCTTGGAGGTGTCCATAGACTGAAAATCGGAGAGCGGAGCACGAACGGATTGGAAGACCGCTTCCCAATCCTGATTGTAGGCGGCGTCGTCCAACCGCCCGAGCTTTGTAAACTTTTCCTTGAAAGGCGGGGGAATGGAGACGAAGCGGCTTACGGGAGCGCTGGCGGTCACTCCGTCGGTAGTCACGAGTTCGATGGTGAAGTCGGGCGATTCGCGCTCTTTCTTTTTGGATTTGTCTTCTTCCTTTTTCTTTTCCTCAGCTTTTTTCTTTTCTTTTTCGTCGTCTTTTTTCTTGCCGGGAGGCGAAACATCTTCGTCCATGGGCGCGATCGAAAATTCGATAGTCGAACTTGGGCCCAAGTGCCAATTCGCTGCGGCGTTGGCCGGCAAAGTGAGAGTGTAGCTCGCGGCAGGAGCGTCTTTAGCGCGGTTCCAACCCAGAAAGACGCCGTTGTAGCCGCGATCGCCGTCGCGAAACGGAATTTTGCCTTCGTTCCAGACGGAAAGGTTTTCACCTTCGATGTGCCCGCCGGGAGCGCTCGTCGTGGTGAGATCGGCGTCTTCGTCGAACGATGCGAGAGGAATGTAGCTGGCATCCTGATAGCGGTTGAAATACAGCGTGTCCGGCAACCACGCGCGAGCGACGCGCCAGTCCTCAAACAAGGGAACATATTCGCGATGATCTTTGAGCGTGGCCTCGAGGAACGCGGAGATGTAAGTCTTCGAGATGCGGCGCTGCTGGTCAGCAGGCATCAACGGTTTGAGATTCAGCAGCCAGCCGAGCGGCTTGCCAGCATCATCGTTGCCCCAAACGGTGTTGAACTGGCCATGATTGGCGCGGTAGGCGTAAATCTCAGCTTTGAACCACGGCCCGGGCTGCGTGTAGCGGACATGATCCCATTGCCGGCTGCCATCGAAGGAAGAAACATCCATGTCATGCGCGCCTTGCAGCGTGAGATAGCTTACGTCTTCGATCCAGCGAGGTTGTCCCGCGGGTTTGTACTGGCCGTCAGCGGGCGCGATGGCGACGACAGCTTTGATCGAGAAGCCGTAATCGAATTTTATGTTGGCGTCTTCTGGAGCGTACTTCATGCGATTGAAAGCGGCGGCAGTTGCCGCAGCTTCGCCGCCGCGCGAATGGCCCATCAAGGCGATGCGCGACATGTCCACTTTGCCGTGGAATGGATTACCGTCGGTTTGATTCCATTCCTTCCAAAGTTTCAAGTGTTCGAGGAGCATCCAGCCGCGAACGGCTTGTTGCTTGGGCGGGTCGTGAAACAAACCGCTGTTCAGAAAGTTCTCGTCGATGGAAGCGAGGATGATGCCGCGGCTGGCGAGCAACTCGCCAAGATACTCATAGCCGGAATCGGAAAAAGCGGCCATGTTGTGATTTCCGTGTACGATGAGCGCGAGCGGAAATGGGCCTGGCCCGTCGGGATACCAGACGCGCGCGTTCAGTGGAAGTTTGTCGACATCGAAGCCCCAATATTTTTTACGCGACCAGCGCTTCCAGCCTTCGAAATCCTTGAAGAAGTCGGAGGAGTCCACGGTGCGGGTTTTGAGGGCCACGCTGGAACCATATTCGGGACGGCGGATGTCGTTGCCCACGCCGTAGAAAAGTTTCAGCACGTGGAACGGCCCGGGGGCGGACGGATCAGGAGCCGCCAATTTCGCGGGCATGGAGCCGGCAGGTGGTTTCCAGGTGATGAGTTTCTCCATCGAGCCCGCGTGAGCCAGGAGCCAGACGAAATAGACAGTGCCCGCTAGAGCGAGCAGGAAAAGCAACCCAACGACAATTTTCTTGCTTAGCGCGGCTTGGCCAAAATTGCCCGAGAAGAATGTGGCAATGGTGGCGCCAAGAAATCCAGCAGCGAGGCCCATGAAAATCGCCATGAAAATGCCCAATTGCGGAGGACCCCAAAGCGTCATCACAATCATGCAGGAGCCAACGATGACTCCGGTGGCGAAGCGCGGCAATTTTCGGAAAATGCTGAGGAGCAGCACAACGAGAAGCGCGACCAAGGGAATGAGGATGGCGGCGAAAAGGATGCAAAACGCGAAATCAAAGAGGTAGCCGAAGCCCGTTTGGATGTAGAGACCGCCGATGATGACGCAAACTGCGGCTGCGCCGAGCGTACCCCAAACGGCGCCGCGGCGCGCTTCGCGACCGGGACGAATCGCTTCCCACTGATGGGAGGACCAGTCGCGCAGTCTGCGCCAGAGAGACTTTTTGCCGGGCTGCGGCGGCGTGCCGGGTGACGGCGATGCTGGTATCGAGGCGGCGAGTTCGTCAGTTTCCATGTGTCGCTCCCAAGGTGTGGATTAGGAGTTGCGGGCCGACGGCATTGTACATGGAGTTGGCTGTCTAGCGCCGTTCAGGCGTAGCTCCAACGATTAGACTGCGCTACGAGGCGGAGGTCTTATGCGCGATCTGGAAGGGTTTAGCTTTACTGGGCGATGCAAGAGCTAACTTCCTGCGTGATCTAGCGCTCTCTTACTGATCGTGGGACATGCCGGCCATGTGATGAGCTGCTGGCTTACGGCGCAGCGCGGCCATTACGGCGTCATCCGCGGGCACGAAATAGCCGACGACGATGCCCATGGCGCCGTCGCGTAGGAGTTTTCCAGTTGTGTTGTCGTAGGTAGCGGAGATTTTGAGAACGTCGCCGGCAGCAAACTTATAGCCGGCACGATCGAGGAACAGGACGGTGGGCATGCTGAGAAGTTCGCCGTGATCGTCTACTTTGGCGTCGAGAGTTGCGACGGTTTCTTTGCGCGTGGCGTCTTCGAGGACGAGTTGTTTGGCGTAGTCGTGCATGTGGCCGCCAACGCCCAGCAGCGCGCCGTTGTATTTCACTATGACAGTGCCGTTTTGTGCGCTATTCCCGGCGGGCAAGTCGTAGCCGGAGTTGCCACAGGATTTCACGTCCATCCAGGTTGGATAGACGCTTTTTATTTTTGCGCCCGCGCCAACATCCTGATAGGGAATGGTCACTTCGAGATAGGCGTTTTCGTAGGAAGTGTCCGTGGGGTTGTGGACCATGGTTTCGACGCGGATTTTGTCGCCCATTTGGACGCGATAGCCGTAGCCGGGGATTTCCGCCCAATGGGTGAGCTCGCCTCCGGCGCCGAAAATGTGCTCCTCTTTGTTGGGACAGAGAAAATCGGAGCGGTTTTCATTCCAGAAAGCGGTGTGATGGAGGACGCGGCCGGGGACGGTGTTGCCGTTGGCATCAACCAGCTTTGGAGAATAGGCGAGAAGCCAGCCCTCGATGGGAATTTGCCATTCGAGGTCGGGAGGCTGCGGCATTTTCATGTGGCTGGTGTGTGCTGGGAGGTTCATCGGGCCGATACGTACGATGATGGTGTGGCCATCGATTTTTTGTTCGAGCTTCACGCCTTTGGCCATCGCATGATGCATGCCGCCTTGCATGAATCCGCCGTGCTGCATGTGGTCCATGTCGTGGGGAGCATCCGCGGGTTTGTCCTGGGCGAAGAGCGAGCTAGTGAAGAACAGGCTCGCGAGAAAGAGATTTAATGTTCGCATGGTCTTACCTTCTTGCGTTGGGAATGAGGCGCACTTCTTCATCATAGCGCCATCTGGGCCATCGCGGCGTTCGGGTGGGGATGGAGTTGGCTGATGGACTTCTTCCGGGGAAAAGATACAATGCCGGGCCATGAAGACTGGGAACGGTGTTCACACTGCTTTCCTAATCGCACCGTTGTTTTTTTTCGCCGCTGCGGCGACCGCGCAAAAACCATCGCCGAACGATCTCGTTGTCATCAACAACGTGAGTATTGTCGATGTTCGCAGCGGCGCTGTCTTGGCAGATCAGACGGTCATCCTCGAGCGGAACCGCATCGCGTCGGTTGGACCAAGCAAGTCGGCGAAGTATCCGAGGAACGCGCCGAGCGTGAATGGGCACGGATACTTTCTGATCCCCGGGCTTTGGGACATGCACGTGCACCTCGTGTTCGGCGATTGGTTTCCGGGCGCACAGGACGTTACGCTGCCGTTGTTGATCGCGAATGGGGTGACTGGCGTGCGCGATATGGGCAGCGAACTGGAAATTGTTCAGAATTGGAGGAACGAAATCGAAGCCGGACGCTTGCTGGGGCCGAGAATTTTCACGTCGGGGCCGATGCTGGATGGTCCCAAGCCGCGCTTCCCAAGTTCGATTGCGATTACGACGGCG
>Ga0210387_10001054_pt1 | contig 20567 bp, 22 predicted proteins | sample IncBWC7OmetaG_FD_160108 | JGI IMG/M metagenome (GOLD analysis project Ga0210387, IMG submission 160108) | Forest soil microbial communities from Barre Woods Harvard Forest LTER site, Petersham, Massachusetts, United States - Inc-BW-C-7-O ...
CAAAATCTGCCGCAGTCCCGGCTCTAGCTTCAAAAACTCCGCCGCCATATCAAATTGAATCTGCGCGATGCGAAACGGATTCAAGTCCTCTCGCGGAGCAATGCGCGGCACCATCGGCGGCGCGCCAATCTGTCTCAGCGGTCCTGTGGGCTTTACGACCGTGGCCATCGGCTTCGGTCCTTTCCTCTGCGCGTCTAGTCTCGACTTCTCGATCTATTAAAAATTAAAATTTTTCAACTACCCGGAGTTCGAAATCCGCAAGCCGCTCGCTGCTAACCGTTTGCCGCCATCCGTTGCGTGCTGCTCACATATTTGTCACGGCAAGCCACCGAACAAAAGTGCACCAACTCCCCACTCTCGCGCAGCGGTACCGCCAGTACTTCCGCAACATGCATTCCACAAACCGGGTCGCGCACCAATCTTCGCGCCGCAACTCCACTCTGCGCCTTCCCCGGCTCGGACCCGACTCTTGCGCCAGCCGCAGAACCCGTCGCATCCTGCTCCGCCTGCGCTGGCATCGCCCCGCGCACCATCCACGCCAACGCCCGCCGCAGTAGCGCCACGCTCCACGACACGATCAGCAGCCAAAATAAAAACCTAAAAATGCGCGCCAAAAAGTCCATCGATTCTTCTAGCTAGGCCCCCAACTCCTCGGGGCCAACTCCTCTTTGTCTAGTACGTTCTGTGTTGAACTCTTGCCACGACCCGTAAGTCCCCCAGGGTCTATTACATTGCGCTACCACGTTAGCGTGCCAAATAGGCCTGAGGCGAGTGTATGCAAGGCGAAAAGGCAGGTCAAACGAAAACACGTACTTTCAATAGCTTGCGCGGCGTAAAAGCCTCTTCCAAATCTCGGAAATCAGCTCGATCTTGATACTAAATCATCTATTATCAATGAGTTGAAGACAACTTCGGGCAAAATCCAGCGCCCTGCGCCAGTCTCCGTCGTTACCTCTTTACTTCCCCACTTCCTCCGCCGGTATCCTCTCCATCCCCATATACGGCCGCAAAACCTCCGGCACCACGATCGACCCATCCGCCTGCTGATAATTCTCGACAATCGCGATCCACGTCCGCCCTATCGGCAACCCCGAACCATTTAACGTGTGCACAAATTCGCTCTTACTTGCACCCTTTCCCTTGAACCGGATGCCGGCGCGACGCGCTTGGAACGCTTCGCAATTCGAGCACGAAGAAATTTCCATGAATTCGCCAGTCGAAGGCAGCCACGCCTCGATGTCGTATGTCTTCGAGGAAGCGAAGCCCGTGTCCCCCGAGCATAGCTGCATCACGCGGTAGTGAATCCCAAGTCTTTGCAGGATTGCCTCGGCGTTGCCCACCAGAGACTCGAGCTCTTGGTAGCTGCTGTCCGGTTGCGTGAACTTAAAGAGTTCAACCTTCTGAAACTGGTGCTGACGCTTGATGCCTCGCGTGTCTTTTCCGGCAGCGCCAGCCTCAGAGCGGAAGCAGGATGTCCACGCGCACACACGGATCGGCAGCACGTCAGCGTCTAGAGTTTCCTCCCGGTAAAGGTTGGTCAACTCTGTCTCCGCCGTGGTCGTAAGCCAAAGATCCGTACCTTCCAGGTGGAACATATCCCCGGCAAATTTCGGGAGTTTGCCGTCGGCCACCAGTGACGCCGTATTCACGATGAACGGCGGTAGAATTTCCGTGTAGCCGTGCTCGCGTGTGTGCACGTCCAGAAAAAAATTGGCCAGCGCACGTTCCAGCCGCGCCCCTGCCCCGCGATAGAGCGCAAATCGCGCACCTGCAATTTTGACTGCCCGCTCAAGGTCCAGAATTCCAGCATTCTCCCCAAGCTCCCAATGGGGCTTCGGCGTAAAATCAAAACGCGGAGGGGCCCCCCACTTCCGCACTTCCACGTTGTCCGCCGCACTGTGCCCGACCGGCACGCTCGCGTGCAGCATATTTGGAATCGTCAGCATCAACTCGCTCTGCGCCGCATTCAACTGCGCAATCCGCTCGTCCGCCTCCTTAATCCGCTCCGAAACCGCCTTCATCTCCCCAATCAAGCTTTCCGCGTTCTCTTTCGCCTTCTTCAACCGCGCAATCTCATCGCTAGCCTTATTCCTCTGCGCCTTCAACTGCTCCGTCGCCGTAATCAACTCCCGCCGCTGCGCATCCAAAACGCGAAACGCATCGAGGTGGAGGGGCGTCCCCCGCTTCTCCGCCATCGCCGCAAACACATCCAAATGATCCCGAAAATAATTTAGGTCATGCATAATCTTGGAAGGATACCGTACTCTCCACCGTCCTTGTAGGGGCACGATACATCGTGCTCTTGTTTTCTGCGGCCGATAGGTTAAGAATTTAGTAGCCTACTAGGACTTTGAAATGATCCGGTTTCCTCTCCGCCTCCAAAAATCGCTCCTCGACGAGGCGCGCAAGCTCGCCGAATCCGAAGGCGTCGCCTTGAATCAGTTCATCAATGTCGCTCTCGCCGAGAAACTGGCCGCCATGCGCACCGCCGCGTACTTCCGCGAACGCTCCTTCCGCGCCAATGTAGGCAAAGCTCTCAAGATTCTCGCACGTGCCGGGAAGCACAACCCTCCCGCCCCCGGCGACGAACTCCCATAGTCTTTCCTCGTCTCTGCGCTCCTCCGCGACCTCTGCGCCTCTACATTATCTTTGTTTTTTTCTTCCTAGACCTTGTAACCTTTCAACCTTCCAACTCTCTTTTCCGTCCCTTGACTCTTATACCCATCTGATCAATTATTCCAATTGATTATCATGCCCCTCCCCACCCCCGCCTCGACCGACGCCCTGAAGGCGTCGCTGGTTCTCCAACGGCGGCATCACCTGCCACGCCGGAAAATGGCCTGAAACCTGCTTGACGAACTAGCACAGGAGACTTTTTCGCATGACAAATCAACAGGCCTTTAAGGTGGTCGAGGAAATTGTCCATGAGAACCGGGAGAACGGGGAACTGGAGGGAATTCTGAATCGGAACCGAATTGCCGCTTTGAATCGCCTGCTTCGTATTGCCAAGACGAATAGCGAATCACAAAACTCAAGCAATGCGGAATCCTAACGTCGGGCCTTGGACGAGCTAGGTCGCCTTGCTTTGCCGGTCGCTGCCTTCACCTTCGTTTGGATAACATCCTTGCTTTTATAAGGTTCAATATCCTTGGTTTCGCATTTGGGGCACATATCGTTGCAGCAGCAACTCCAAACGTCAGCCCATTCTGTGCCGTCAAAAGGGCACCGATAGTAATTGATGTACTGCTTTTCGGGCATAAGTCCCCCTGGCCCAACGCCACAACGAAACCTATCTAGCACGGGGAGGACCATGATCTAATCCCCGTGTGGATTTACAACTTCCAACCACCGGACTCAGTAACTATAAGAGCGCCTCTCAGCGCGCCCGTATCTGCACCGAATCCTGGGGAGCCGCAAGTCTTTACTGCCCCGCCTGCGATTCCCGACGTATTAACGCTCTTCCTTCGGGGACGCACGCCGCCGACTTCACGTGCCCTTCCTGCGAGTCGCGTTTCCAACTAAAGAGCAAATCAAGCGCGTTCGGAAACAGGGTTATTGACGGTGCTTACGTTGCGATGCATCGAGCCATTATTAGCGACGAAACCCCAAACCTTTTTCTTCTTCACTATCAACTTCCGCAACTCACCGTCGAAAATGTTCTGTTAATCCCGCATTTTGCGTTCACGTTATCGTTACTGGAAAAACGCAAGCCACTCTCTGCCAATGCCAGACGCGCAGGATGGGTCGGCTGCAATTTTCTGCTGGACCGAATTCCATCTGACGCCCGAATCCCCGTGATTCAAGACGGCCAGCCGGTCAGCTCCGGCAAAGTTCGCAAAGCCTACGAAAAACTCCGCCCACTTGAAAAATTAAACGTTCAGAAACGCGGCTGGACTTTAGACGTTCTGCAGGTCGTCAAAGGACTTAACAAGAGAGAATTCACACTAAAAGAAGTCTACGACCAAGAAGAGGCACTCGCCACGCTTCACCCCGACAACCACAACGTCCAGCCCAAAATCCGCCAACAACTCCAAGTCCTTCGCGATCTAGACCTGCTCGAATTCCTAACACCCGGCGTCTACCGTCTCAAATGATCGATTTTATCTGCTGGGTGCGCGAGCCGGGCACCGGGCCCCATTCTCCACCAAGCCTAATTCCGTTTCCTCTTCTCTCTCCCATAACGATTCAGTTCCTTAATCCCCCAAACTCCATTCGGAGATAGCTTCGCCACAAATGGCGCCATCCGAGTCGAAAGAACTGCCTGAACGCGGGCCCAGTTCTCAATCAAAATCGGCGCCCACATCTGCGGATTCTTATTATTCTGTGGAAGAAAAAATACTCGGCCTTTGTTTTCGCCGATAGCCCTCATGCTAAGCGGGTCCTTCAGAATGCGCCGGTCGGGAGTGATCGCCACCCACAACCTCTGTCCGCAGGACGCCAGCCACACATCATCCGTCTCGTCGGGTTTGAAATGCTCGTCGTGAACCCGAACCGCGAATCCTTCTTTTCTCAGTGCTTCTGCCAGTTGCTTGCCTCCCAGGTTCCGGTCGAGAAAGAAGATATAGACTTCAGGCTGCTGGGGCGTACCGGATTGCCTCTTCAATTTGAGACACCTTCAACCCGTAGTCCTCCGCGATGCTTTCGATTCCTTCTCCGGTGTGGAAGCGGCCAACAATCACCTCAGCCATCACACCAGTTCCGTTGACAACCGGCCTGCCCGAGGAAACCGCAGGGTCAATCACCACAACCCTCGGTGGATCGCTCGTAATGTCTCCCGGCCAGTTCATCCGTATCGGGAAGAGCTTGATCGGCCAGCCCTTGTCATCGCGCTCTATCCGCCGAAGATAAAAATCCAAAATTGGGCCTAGACCAAGTTGTCCCCAACTCGAAACATTTATTGTTTGCTCCTCCCCCGTCGCCGCTGCGATCTTCTTGATGAAGAGGTCTTTTCCGTCTGTCAGGAAACTCTCGCTCAGCAGCGGATGCGCCGAAGGATAAGTCTTGCGAACGTAGTCCATTGCCCTCCGAATAGAAGGCATTTCCACCTTGTGCTTTTTCCGAGTGGACAAAAGGATATGCGCTTCCACCAGATTGTAAAAAGACAAACTGCCGGGAGCTGCTAGCTCGATTAGAGGCTTGAAGAATTTCTGCCCAGCGGAAGTCGGATATTTTCTGCCACGGACCCACGAATCCAGGGTAGCTGCGGACATCCCCAGAGACCGAGCGGCCTCCTCGATTCCGTACCGCGGCATATCGCGCCGGTCTATAGTCTTGTGAACTTGCACGGCGCCTCCCTTCAACGCTTTTGTAAAACCATTATCCATTAATTCCCGCCAGCAGGTAGAGAATTCAAGATGCCGCGTGCCACAGTATTGAATTGAGCTCAGGTGCTGCGGGTTTTGACTCTTCCCCCGCCATCTCGCCGCCGCCCCACCTTCGTCCCTTTCCTGCGGACCAATTTAATCTCCACCCGGCTCCCCAAAGTGTGGGCCACGCGAATCAACGTCACAATCGTCAGATTGCGCGGCTCATTCTCCATCGCCGAAATCTTCGCCGCGCTCATCTCCACTCACAACCACGACCTAGTGCTTTTCACCGATTCTTTCAGTATCCTGAACCCATGCAGCGCGTCACCATCTCGCTTCCCGACGAACTGTTGGTGCCTTTCTCCGCGCAGGGCCAGGATTTCTCTCGCGCCGCCTTGGAAGCTCTCGCTATCGAAGCTTACCGCTCTCGCAAGATCTCCGCCGCCCTGTTGCGTCAGGTGCTTGGCTTCCAGACCCGCATGCAAGTCGACGCCTTCCTGAAAGACCACGGCGTCGAACTCGAATACACCCTCGAAGACCTCGAACGCGACCGCGAAACCCACCGCCAGCTCGGCTTGTAAATGCCGGCGAACAGGGTTAGCCGCCGCCCTGACACCGATTCTTTCGGCGTTTCCGCTTGACAAAGAGTGTCTCCCAGCGTAAAATATTGCTTTGGTAATATTTCGTTTCTTATCCGATACCGCCAGCATCCCTGCTGGCGTTTTTGCTTTCTGGAGACTTCTCTTCCGACGTAACTCCTTTATCCGCAACGCTTACAAAAACCAGGGGGGTACGGGGCGTTGTTGTTGACCAGGAAAAAAGAAGACCAGTAGGGGCACGACATGTTTACCCAGAGCCTCGAAGAGTCGTGCCCGTCCGAGCACGCGAAAGTATATGCCCTGTCCAGAGCCAGGTATCGGAAACGATGACAAGGCAAACGTCCTCTAACCCATTTAGAATGACATTCTTCGCACATCCCCATACCCTAAACCACATGTTTTCATATTCTTACAAAGAAAGGGGTGGGGGGGTGGGGTGGAGATCGGGCACGGACCGGGCGGATGCCTGACAGATTAGACGGGGAGCATCCCTGACTCTAATCCTGGGAGGCGGGTGCCGCAGGGACGACCGGAGGGAAGGTTCCGACCGCGTCGGAAAGGGTGTCTGTCCAGAGCGACCAACGGAAGCGAGGGGCCTCTTCCGCTCGTCTTTATCCTTATTTCGTTACATCGCTACTTCATTTTCTTTCTTTCCCCTTCTCCATTACAATCCCCGCGCTCCACTCCGGAGCCGACTTCCCTTGGGGGATCCATGAGCGTTCGCCAAAGGCTCCAGGAAATCCGCGACGGTTTCGAGCGCCCCTTTTGGGTCGCTAACGTCAGCGAAATCTTCGAGCGCCTCTCTTATTACGGTGCGTTCTCCTCGCTTGCCGTCTATCTGCAAGAAAAGCTGAATTTCTCGACCGAGCAGACCGGCACGCTCACTGGCCTTTTCGGCGGCATGGTTTGGTTCCTGGCGATTTTCGGCGGCGCCGTCGCAGACAGACTCGGATTTCGCCGCGCCCTCTCGATGGCTTACCTCATTTTAGCGGCCGCATACTTCTTGATCGGCTCCATCGGCGCATCATGGCTCGCACCGATTCGCGGCGCGGTTCCGCTCAGCTTGTTTGTCGGCGTCATCCTGATTCTTCCCGCTCTAGGCATCGCTCTAGTAAAGCCATGCGTTGTTGGCACCACCGCCCGCGCTTCCAAGGAAAATGTCCGAACGCTCGGCTACTCGATCTACTACACCATGGTGAATATCGGCGGCACCGCCGGCCCCTTCGTCGCAAATTGGGCGCACACGCACTTTGGGCTCGAGAGAGTCTTTCGCATTTCGGCGCTCAGCGTTTTCGCCATGTTCTTTCTCATCCTTTTCTTCTTCCGCGATCCCCGCAAACCTGGCGACGAGCCCGCGCCGAGTGTGCTCCAGGTCATGCGAAACTTTCGCGCAGTAATCTGGCCACCGCGATTTCTCATCTTTCTTTTCATCTTCACCGGCTACTGGATTGTCTTCTGGCAGCAATACACCAGCCTGCCGGGTTTCATTCATACCTACGTGGACGCCAACGCCCACGTCGAGCTCATCCTCATTACTGACGCTGCCATCGTTGTCTGCTTGACGTTCATCGTCAACTATATCGCCCGCAAGATTCCGCCGTTCCACGCGGTGATTCTAGGAACCGTAATTTCTTCTATGTCCTGGCTGGTCCTGTCGTTCTGGCCGACGGTAATTGGCGCAGTCGTTTCCATCGCCGTGCTTGCGATAGGCGAAATCATTCAGCAGCCGCCGTACTATGCCTACATTTCGCGCCTCGCGCCTCCCGGCCAGCAGGGCACCTACATGGGCTTCGCATTTTTGCCGATTGGAATTGGTTCGCTGATCGGAGGCTGGTTCGGCGGGACGATGATGCATCACTTCGGCGAAGTCGCCCACCATCCCGAGCGCGCCTGGTGGGCCATCAGTGCCGTCGGCTTCGCAACCGCGCTGCTTTTGTGGATTTACGACCGCGCCGTCAAACCCGCCGCGCAGGAGCCGGCATCATGACGCGGCACATCGCATTCTTATTTCGTAGGATTTTGTCTGGATTTGAACTTTCGACTATGAGCTATCGACTTTCGGCGATCCGCTCTGCTCCGCGCCCTACTCACTATTCACTACCCACTACTCACTCTCTTCTCAATTCACCATGCGGCGGAGCGAAGCTAGCGCCTGCCGCGCGAGCGAATACCGCGGCTCGACCTCGAGCGCCTCTTGAAAACATTTCATCGCTCGCGCGTACATCTCCTTGCCGAGATATGCGCGGCCCAAGTTGTAGTGCGGGAAATGGCGCGGTTCATAACGGCGCGCTTCGATGGCGCGCTCGAGCCACGGAATCGCTTCATCGAAGCGGCTCAGCTCGATCAGATACGCCCCGATGTCGTTGTACGGATTGCCGAATTCCGGGTCGACTTCGATGGCGCGCTTGCATTCAGCAATGGCGTCTTCAATCCGGCCCTGAAAATGATACGTCCACCCAAGAAAGGTGTAGGCCTCGGCCGTCGGGTGAAGTTCGAGCGAGGACTGATAGAGCTCCACGGCCCGGTCGTAGTCGCCCTCCATCTGGGCCTGGTAAGCGTCTTGGAGGATTTCCCACGCCCTCGTCAGGGTTTCCTGGCTCATGGTGTAAATTGTTAACACACGGTTTTGAGGGCGTCAAAAGTACGAGAGTCCCATCGGTGCACAGGAGCAACCTGTACTTTGTGCCGGGTCGCGGGAGTGGAAATTGGAGCCATAAAAAGAGAAGATGGGGGCGCACTTTACACGCTGCATTACACGCTACGGTGTACGCGAAGAAGCTTGCACGCAAAGATTCTTGCAGTCCATGACGAAGGGGGAGACGTGAAGCGAAATTATCTGATTCTTGGGTTCGTGGTGTTGGGCATGTCGGTAGCGGTCCTGGCACAAGATCCGCCGGCAAAGCCGGCTCCGAAAAAAGCGACGGCAGCCAAAGGCTCCGCAACCAAAGGCAAGGAAGTGTTCGATCAGAAATGCAGCGTCTGCCACTTTGCGGATAGCGACGCGAAGAAAATCGGCCCTGGACTAAAAGGAATCTCCAAGCGCGGCACGTTTAGCGTGAACAACAACAAGTTCACCGACGACTCGCTGAAAACGTGGATCGAGAATGGCGACTCGCTGATGCCCCCTTTCAAGGATGTTCTAGACGAGCAGCAGATCAAGGATGTCATCGCGTACGTGAAGACGCTTTAGTGTGTTTGCAACGACCGCCTCTCGCCGGTTTGTAAGTTCGCGAGCGAACGCGAAGCTCCGCGAAAGCGTTTGGATTATCGCGAGAGATTTAGGAAGTTTGCGAAAATAAAAAGCCCCTGATGGACTGAGCGATCAGGCCATCAGGGGCAAACTCAACCGGGACACCTGCCCAGGCACCTAGCGCGATCCGAAGCGGCGGCCAGCAAACTCTGCGTAAAAGCGCCAGCCGATTCTCGTGCGCTGTGTCCGGGCCCATTCTCTGCGAAGCAGAGAATTTACTTCAGCACGGCGTCCTTGAACGCCTTCGCCGGGCGCAGGCGAACTACGGTCTTGGCCTTGATCTTGATCGCTTCGCCCGTCTGGGGGTTACGGCCCATGCGCGCCTTGCGGTGCGCTTTCACGACGCGGCCAATGTTCGGAATAACGAACTTGCCCGCGGCGCCCTTGGCTTCTTTCACCGCAAGCTTGAAGAGCTCTTCGAAAAAGAGCACTGCGGTTTTCTTTGGTGTGCCGCACTTCTCGGCGATGTGCGACACGATCTTGCTCTTGCTCATTGGCTTGGCTGCCATCTAGTCTGCTTATCCTCCTGTATTTACTTTCCACCCCGAAACGAGCGGGGCAGGCCACGAGCGAAAGACCCCTGTTTTGCTGCGGAAAAACTCGGGCCGTTGGGCACTATAGCCAAGCTGAAAGGAGAACGCAAGGAAAAATCGCAAAAAAGGCCGGAAAAATGCGGCTTTTTTGAGAGGCGCTTGTGAATAACCCGTAAAAATGCCGTCTCCAGCGATTTGCCGCGTAAAAAACTCCCGCGATTAGAGGGCGGCGAGGCCGGAATAGAAATGGGCGATGGCTTTGATGCCGCCGAAATAATTTTCGAGAGCGAGATGTTCGTCGGGAGCGTGCGCGTTTTCGTCGGGGAGGCCGAAGCCGATGAGCACGCAGGGAACTTTGAAGGTGTCATGCATTTGCGTGACGAAGGGGATCGAGCCGCCTTCGCGAATGAAGGCCGCCTTTTTTCCGAAACCTTTTTCGAGAGCGCTCTGGGCGATTTTGAAAATGGGCGCGTGGAAGGGGGCTACCCACGGCTTGCCCGTGCTTAGCACTTCGAACTTGCACTTAACGGATTTGGGCAAAAGTTTGCGGACGTGTTTTTCGACGAGCGCGGCAATTTTGTGGGGATCCTGATTGGGGACGAGGCGCGTGGAAAATTTCGCGTAGGCTTTGGATGGAATGACCGTCTTGGCGCCTTCGCCTTGATAGCCGCCCCAAACGCCGTTCAACTCAAGAGTGGGGCGTGTCCAAAGTTGCTCGACAATCGTAAAACCTTTCTCGCCGAAATAGCCCGGCGCGCCAACGGCTTCTTCAAATGCTTTTTTCTTCCAGGGCAGCGCGTTCAAAGCTTTGCGCTCTGCCGCTGAAATTTTTGTGACTTTGTCGTAGAAACCAGGGACGGCGACGCGGAAATTCTTGTCGTGAAGTTTAGCGAAGAGTTCGGCGAGAATCGTCAAGGGATTTGGGACCGCGCCACCGTACACGCCGGAATGGAGATCGCGCGCGGGACCGGTCAGTTCAATCTGGTAGTAATTTAATCCGCGCAATCCGTAGGTGATAGAAGGCACGCCCTTCGCGAGCATGGAAGTATCGGAAACAACGAGCGCGTCGGCCTTCAGTTTTTCTTTATGCTTTTGCACGTAGTCCCAGAGGCTGACGCTGCCTACTTCTTCTTCGCCCTCGATCAGGACTTTTACGTTGATGGGCAGCTTTCCGTTCACTTTCTGAATGGATTCGAGCGCCTTTAGATGGATGTGGACCTGGCCTTTGTCATCGGCGGTGCCGCGTCCAAAGAGATTCCCATTGCGAACGGTGGGTTCGAAGGCTGGCGAAGTCCAGAGATCGAGCGGTTCCGCGGGCTGCACGTCGTAGTGGCCGTAGAACAGGACAGTGGGCTTGCCAGGAGCTTCGAGAGATTCGGCGTAGACGAGCGGATGGAGATTCGTGGGAACGATTTCAATTTTCTGAAAACCGGCAGCGCGAAGATTGTCGGCGACCCAGCGAGCCGCGTGTTCGATGTCCGGTTTGTGTTCGCTCTTGGCGCTGACACTGGGGATTCGCAAAAATTCGCAGAGTTCCGCCAAATGGTTGTCGCGATTACCTTCTATAAATTCAGCAAGGTTCGTCATGGGGCTCCCGGGGGCGATGAGTCCTTTCGAATAAAATCAAACGAAACTTGAAAGCGTATGTATGTGGCCGCGGAATGAGTGCGGACTTACAAAGCGGTCCTCGGCTGCTGATTCCTATTCTAGAACCGTGCCTGCCCTGCGCACAAGCGTGCGGGCGTGAATAGCCAGATAAAACGCGAGAATGTTCGAAGAGTCGTCAACCGCGTCGCGCTGCCCAGCCCAGCAGCAACAAGCCGCTGGCAACAATCCAGCTTCCCGCCACCCGTACCGCGATCCTCGCCCACGGCGGCCGCAGCTTGATTACAAACGCCGACACAAGTACCACAACTACGAATACGCCTCCCACCAATCCTGCATACGTCCCAAATAGTGAGAACGACCAAGCCGCTCCCGCGCCGTTCATCCAGCCGTGCACCAAACCTAGCAGAGCGGCAAGCACGGTCATCGTGCGTAACGACAATTGCGCATTTGCAGCCACCAAACCGCCAAAGACCAAAAATGAAATCGCGGCCACGGGCCATGACGCGGCCCACTGGAACATCGTTCCCAAAAAACATCCCGCAAACCAACTCGCGGGAAGTAACAGGAGCGCTCGCCTTCCGTACTCCGGTCCGCGCAGTCCTGCAAGTAGCGCCAGCGCGACCACCGGCACGATATCCTCTGGGCTAAGAAGAAAATGCAGCAGCCCGTCGTACACCGGGCCCATTCCAGTCGAATTCAAATGTGCCGAAGCAGGCGGGGGGCACAGGAAGAAAACCGCTGCCGCCGCTGCCAGTATGATCAAACGAGCGCGCTTCATACGAACGCCTTCCAGACGAAAAACACGCCCATCGATGCAGTGAACGCTCCTGCCAATCGCAAAAACATCTGTCCCCACGTCCACCGGTGCACCAGCCCGATCGAGATGCCCACGCCGTGCAGCAACCCCGTCGCGCAAACAAATCCCATACTGTAGAGCAATCCATTTTGCCCGGGGGGCAATTCCGTGCCGTGCGCGTGGCCATGAAAAATCGCGAAAAATGCCACCAGACAGCCCGCTACCCAGAGCGGCGGTTTCACTTCAAGCAAAACCACTGCTCCTAGCAGAATCATCGACGCCGCAATTCCATATTCCGTTCCATGAAGGGGAATTCCCATCAGCCCCATCATTGCGCCGAGCGCCATCACCATGGGAAACGCAACTGGCAAGACCCATACCGCAGGCGCTCCCAATTGTGCGCCCCACAATCCAACCGAGATCATCGCTAGCACGTGATCCAGCCCCGAAATCGGATGCCGCAATCCAGTAAGAAATCCGATCGCTTCGCCCTTCTCCACGTGTGCTTCGGCGCTCTGTGAAAAGCACAACGCCACCACCGCCAGCGGCAGGCAACGCGCCAACAAACCGGAAACCGCCTGCTTCATCGCGCCACTCCCAACAAGATCGCCACACGCTGTATGGTCCAGAACGCTCCAAGCGAGCCCACTGTGTAGCCGGGCAGTGCCTCCACCACGCGAGGCCAGCGAATCTCCAAGACGCGAAATGCGCGTTCCAGCAACAAAATCAAAATCACGAATCCGATTTGCCCGATCTCCACGCCCACATTGAAACTCAGCAGCGCCCATGGCAATTCGCTCGATGGCAATCCTGCGCTGGTCAGTGCGCTGGCAAATCCAAATCCATGGAGCAACCCGAAGGCAAACGCCACAACCCAGGGGTGCCGTATGGTAAAGCTGCCCTCTCCGCGCCACGACCTCACAATCTCGGGTCCGAGAAACAAAATACTCAGGGCGATTGCCGCATTCAGAGGCAAGGTCGGCGCATTCGCATAACCCAGCGCCGCAATCGCCAGGGTGATGCTGTGGGCCACCGTGAACGCCGTGATCGTCTTCAGCAGCATCCAGCGGTTTTTCACGATCAAGAGCAGCCCTAGCACGAACAACAAATGATCCGCTCCAAACAAAATATGCCGGATGCCCTGCACGATGAAGGTGCCGACGGTCGCTAGCTTGCCCACCGAAGGACTGACCTCGAACCAGGACTGAGACGGATGGACAATCGTGGTCCACTTTCGGCCATCCAGCAGTTCGACACGTACCAGAACATCCGTGATGGTGCCCTGAAGGCCAACGAAATCGATTCGCTTTCCAGCCAGTCCGGTTGGAATGTCAATCACACGGCGTTCGACGAGCGAATCAGTGAGTTCTTGCGTGGTCGGTGCAGTAACGTTTTTCGCGTCAGGGGGCAGTTGCAGCACGATCGGGAGACGCATGCCGGCGTTCACCGGAGTGCGCCACACAACATCGTAAAGGTTAGGAGAGCTTTCCTTAATCTCCAGATACGCAGGCCGCGTCTCGTGGGCCCTGCAGGATGGAACGAACGCCGCGGCGGCAATCAGCATCAACGCCACGAACCAATGTCGCGACGCGTTCATGGCGCTAACGCCGGCCCAGCTTTGGGCTCAGGTTCCGGCGGTGGCTGAGGTGCCGAAACCTCATATTTCTCGCGCATCTTGGCGTACGCTTTTTGCCATTCGATGGCCTTCTGATCCGCCAGCCACGCGGTCTTCACGTCTGGCTCAACTTCCTCGAACGCGGGGACTCGCCCTGGCGTAATCGATTCGATCCATACCAGGTGCCATCCGTAACCCGATTCGATCGGACCTTGCCACAATTTCGGCTTCAACTTATACAGTCCAATGGCGAAGCCGGGTCCAAACTCCTTTGCGAGTTGATCGGGCGCGCGGTCGCCGTAATAATCTTGAAACATGAAGGGGTCCGCTAATCGCTTGCCCAGCGGACTGTCTTCCGACTTTCCTGCGATTTTGTTCAGTGCGGCGAGGGCATCGGCTTGCGCGTTTTGTCCGCGGCGATCAAACCCGAAAAACAGATGGCGAAACGTAGCGCGGTCTGCCAGCGCAAACTTCTGGGAATTATTGCCATACCAGGCTTTCAACTCCTCGGTGCTCGGCTCGTGCGCCGACGCCACATCTTCCGACAGGAACTCCATTTTCTGCGCCATGCGCCGCTTCACGATGGTGTCATCCTTATCCAGTCCCATCGCCAGCCCTTCGCGATACAGCACTTCTTGCCGAATAAAACTTTCTACCAGTCCGCGAAATTCCTCCGGCGTCGGCTGCCTGTGCCACTGCGACACAAATGACATGTCCAACTGCCTCAAGTCGTCCAGAGTCAAAGCGATCTGATAGTTTCCGTTGCTCGCGCGGCCTCGCTCTATCCACGAATAAAGCCCGAACAGCGCGAGACCAATAACCAGAAAATGTACGAGGGGTTCACGAACTGCTTTGCGAAGAATCGCCACAAAATAATTACGCAGCCCCGGTCTTGCGACCGTAGGCTGCGTTTCTTGCATCACCGATGTTGTCGAACTCATTTCTAGTCCAAGGCCTTGTCACTTCTTCTCATTGCGTCCGGTTTATCGTTCTCGTTTGGGTTATGGCTTGGCTTTTACTGGCTCAAGCAAATTGAGGACCGGAGGAATGATCTCGTAGTTTGCGTAACCGAATTCATTGCTCCGCGCTCCATAATACTTATCCCCGAGCTTGTACACGGTGACTTCAAACGGCGTCTGTTGCAACCAGGTGACGATTTTCCCGTTCTGTATAGCGTATGCGGATGACATGCCCGAGTAGGCGGTTGCTGCCACGTTGCCAACCTCGCTGGGCAACTGCGCGTTTCGTCCAACGTTAATCACGAGGTACTGCCCTTCCTTGTTGTAAATGACCTTCATGAGGCCGCCGGTGACGTTGTTCCGCACCCAAGTGAACTTATTCACCACCAAGGCTGTAAGTTGCGCATTGGTTAGCGCCACGCCGCCCTTTTGTTTCAAGGCTGCGACGCTGAGCCCCGGCTGGGATTTCTTGCGGTCTTCCTCAGAAGGCGTATACCAGATAGGCGAACTCCACGCCCGCTCCTGAACGGTCGCGGCAACCACGTCGGGGATCGGCACGCCCAATTGATGTGCTTGGATCGTGGTCCAGCGAGGTGTGGGAATCTCCAGCGCGCGGGCGTAGTAGAACGCATGGAGGCTCGGATCGAATTCCGGGTCCGTCCACACGGTTTTCAACTCCGTGGAGCCGATGGTATTGGTGTAGGTGGCGTTCGCCAGGTCCACGGTGCTTCCGACTGGCGGGACCCTGCCGCTAACCGCATCCGGTTTGCGGTCCGCGGACCACACGACATCGAAAATCTTCTCGAAGCTCTGGCCGTTCTTCGTCCAGCCCTTCACGATCTGGATTCTGTCGAGGTTTCCTGAGGTTGGATCCTTCACCGCCCATACGATGAACGTGGGCGCCTTGCTGTCCATCCTTTTCAGGTCGCCACCCATGGGCACGCCTTCTCTATATCCGGTCTTTACCCAATCCCTATCCTCGACATCCGAGCTTTTGTAATTCCAGCCCCCAAAAAAACGCAACTTAATATGCGGTCCGCTGGCAGCAAAGGTCTCTTTGCGCTGCATCGCTTCAAAGATCGAGGCGCGCGTGTTCTCTTCCGCCCAAACGCCGCTCACACCCGCAGGATTTTCATAACGGGCATCCAGACCTGCAAAAATATGGCCGGCCATGCGCACTTCGGGTGTGCCATCATTCTCGCCATGGCCACCATAGAAGTTGTCCTGCCGGTAGGGTGTGCCCGTATTATGAGAGTCTGATCCTCCTACGACTCCGAACTTGTATGGGTTATATCCCTTGTTGTCTTGCATCGACAGCCCATCTTTCAAGGCCTGACGCGCATAACTTCCAACGATGTGATCGAAGCGGCCCTGCGGCTCGCCTAATAGGTAGGTAAGAATTTCGAAATTCGAAAATTCGTCATTCGGCGACAACGCTGGGTGCGTTTCCGAGGACCCCTTAATCTGTTTCATCTCGATCAGACGCTCGTTGCGATCTCTCGACTCCGCCCATGCCGCATCGATCGGCCTTCCATAGCTGTCTACGTCTATGGGGTACATGTGGCCGTCGCTCAAATTGGCATTGTGCGAAATGGCCAGCAGTTCATTCCCGGCCTTGCGCTGTACGTCCATCCATTTCCATAAATCTTCCGGATGCGCAGAATCCAGCGAGCTGAATGGCATTTCTGGGACCTTGGCGCAGTCTTTGAAAAACACGTTGCGGTGCATATTTCGGTAATCGGGTGTAGAGGTCCACTCGTAGGAGCAGAATGCCGTGAATTTGCCAGGTTGGTTGGCCTCGTCAGCGGCCTTGTTGTTTTCCTTCCAGACGGTTCCCGCAACCTCCGGCTTCACCAATTCTGGGACCGGTTTGCCTTCGACCATGCTGGTGCCAAGCCAGAGATAAATTTTTTGGATGTCCGACGGTTGGTGCACGATCAATTTCTGTGCAATCGGCAACTTGCTGAGCGGCGAAGACGGATCGTTGGAGAGCCGCACTACTCCTGCGTATTCCGAATGGTCGGTCACCCCGGCCCAGTCCAACGGAGTATCAATCTTAATGTCATAACCCAGCGGATGTTTTATCGTTTCGCCCTTCCAATACTTGTACGCGTCCGCCGGACCGGTTATGTGGTTGCCGAAAATGTACGCGTCAAACGACCAACTGGTGTGCTGGTGCGTCTCACCAAAGTAGGCTTCGCGGTCTGGATTCCGCTCCGGCCTCGGCGGAGTCGCACGAGTCACTGGCGCTGGTGCCGCAAGAACGGTGCTTCCCGCTGGGTGCGCCTCGTTCGTATTCATATTCGACCGCGCCACACCGCCGCACAAGACGGCCAGCACCGTTACCCCCAGAATCAAGAGGATTGAGGGATTTCTTATAGTCCGATTCTTCCTGCTCATGTTTGCCCCATTCTTTTTTGACCGAAAGTGAGCATGCCGCCACGGCTAAAATGTTCCTTTGAACCGTAGAATCTAAATTATTCTTCTCTTCTGCAACGCGCACGACGACCGTTACGACCTTATGCCGGTGATTTTTCGCCGCTATGTCTTTGTTTTTGATTAACATAGCGTTTTTGCGGGCTCGGTTCCGATCAGGCCGGAACGCCTAGTTTCAACCCGAGGCACGCGTGTAGACGACCAGCCTATAGCGCCGGGCCGCCCTGAAAACTGTCAAAACTTACAGTGCGCACGGAGGTCGTCTGAGGTTCGCGGGACTGTCCCGATATCAGGGCGCATCCGTAAGCCACTCGCTGCGATGAATATGAGCGCGCCAGGGCCCAGGCGCGAAGTTGTTCGGAAGTCCCGTTGTGGGAAGATTCTGTTGCGAGGGCTATTTTGCCGCGAGCCGCGTTGCAGAAGGCTCAGGTGGCACGTGCTGCGCAGCGGTTGCTGGTGGGGAACACCTGTCCTGCGGGCCAGTTTACGGTGTTTGCGGAAGAGGCCGATGATTGCGGTATGAACGGAACAACCTCTCCAACACACCGGCGCAGCGGGCGGGCGTTTCACAAGATGCGGTTGCAGGCGCAAGGCCGCGCGCACAACGGGAAGAAGTTCAAAGAGTCGTGCGAGACCGTGGTGGTGAACGCGCACGGCGGCTTGCTGATGATGAAGCATGAGATTGATAACGGGGAGATGCTCGTATTGACAAACCCGGAGACGCTGGAAGAGCAGGAGTGCCGGGTGGTGTATCAGGGAGAGCCCTGCGAAAGAGGACAGAGAATTGGCGTGGAATTTTTGACGCCAGCGCCGCGATTTTGGGGACTGGAATTCAGCGAAATGGCAGCGCGGGGAGACGAAGCGTCAGCCGTTCACTAGCCTTCGGGGTCGGTCCCTTACTGGTAAACAAGCTCGCAACTTCACACTCGCAAGCAAGTGCCAGTCATTCCGTCACAATTTCCCATTACTAAGTGTTTGCGGAAGCGCTTTGCGTTTTTGAGGCGGCTGTGACTGCCCGGCCGCGTCGGATAAGCCAATCTCCCATGCGCCAGAGCAGCAGAATGGCGACGATTGCGCCGTAGGTTAGCGGGCGCAGGACCGCGGATTTCACCAGCCAGTAGTAGTGAATCACACCACAAATGGCGCTGATATAGATGAGACGATGGAGCATTTGCCAGCGGCGTCCGCCGAGGCGGCGGATCCATCCGGCGGTGGAAGTGAGCGCAAGCGGAATCAGCAGAATAAAAGCGGTAAAACCCACGGTGATGAAAGGACGCTTGGCGACGTCCTTCCACATTGCGGCGAGATCGAAACTCTGGTCAGGGCCGAGGTAGGTGAGGAAGTGGAGGCAAGCGTAGAAAAAGGCGAATAGGCCTAGCATGCGGCGAAAGCGGATCAGGTCGGAGAGCTTTAGGAGTTTGCGAAGCGGCGTGATGCAGAGAGTGATGACGAGAAAGCGAAGCGTCCAATCACCAGTGGTGTGCTGAAGAGTCTCGACTTGATTTGGGCCGAGGTTTCCAGTGAGCGCACGCCAGACCAAAACACCCAATGGCACGAGGCAAAGAATAAAAATGGGGACTTTGGTCCACTTGTTGGAGAGGAGCGAGGGCACGCTTCGCATCAGCCTCAGTAATATTTCTTCAGGTCCATGCCGGTGTAGAGGCTGGCGACCTGATCCTGGTAGCCGTTGAACATGAGGGTGTTGCGCTTGAAAATTTCGCCGAGGCGGCGCTCTTTGGCTTGCGACCAGCGCGGATGATCGACGTTGGGATTCACGTTGGAATAAAAGCCGTATTCGTGAGAGTTGGCGAGATTCCAGGTCGTGGGCGGTTCCTTGGTGACAAATCTAATTTTGACGATGGACTTGATGCTCTTGAAGCCATACTTCCAGGGGATGACCATGCGCACGGGCGCGCCGTCTTGATTCGGGAGCGGGTCGCCGTACATGCCGACGCAGAGTAGCGTTAGAGGATTCATGGCTTCATCGAGGCGGAGGCCTTCCACATAGGGAAAGTCGATGCCGCCGTATCTGGCTTCGGGCATTTGGCCTGGATCGTAGAGCGATTCGAACGCAACGAACTTTGCTTTGTCGGTGGGCTGCACGAGATTGGCGATGACGCTGAGAGAAAAACCGATCCAGGGAACGACGATGGACCAGCCCTCGACGCAGCGATGGCGGTAGATGCGTTCTTCGAGCGGAGCTAGCTTAAGGATTTCGTCCATGCTGAACTTGCGCTTGGTTTTGACTTCGCCCTCGACGGAAACCGTCCAGGGTGAAGTGCGGAATTTTTGGGCGTTCTTCGCGGGAGCACTTTTATCGACGCCGAATTCGTAGAAATTGTTGTAATGAGTTACGTCTTCGAGAGTGTTAGGTTTTTCGGCAGTGCTAAAGGGGCTTTTTACCAAGCCGGAGAATTTCGCTGCGGCGTAGACGCCTCGTGAGGGGGAGGCGAGCTCCAGAAGATTTTTTCCGGCAAAAGCGGCGACGCCGGCGATGCCCATGGCTTGGAGGAATTTGCGCCGGTTAAAATAGAGCTCTTTGGGCGTGACGTCGGCGTAGGTAAGTTCCGGTTTTCTTTGAAGCAACATCTATCCCTTCCTATTTCCATCCAAAAAGGCCCAGCAACACTCACTTATATACTACGCAGGTACACATAGGTTGGATGCACGAATTTGTTTAAGGATTCCTGGACCGGAATCACTGTTTTGTGCGGAGCTAACGGTGGCCGTGCAAGTGGTTGAGCACAGTCTGGGCAGCGAGAACGCCATGGTATTGGGCTTCCTCGAAGATGGAGATGCTGCTTAGGTCGGAATTGGCGAACAGGATGCGGCCCTCGCGGCGAGTGAGGTGGCGGCGCTCTTCGGAGAAAACCGAGCCGACGGCGGGACGGATCATGGCGTGGCCCATGCGCATGACGTCGATGCGAGAGACGCACTGGCGGATGTCGGAGTGGACGCGCTCGAGATCGTGGAGGATGGCTTCTTTCCAATAATTCCAATCTTTGTCGAGAAGAAGCTGGCGGTTTTGCGCGGGAGTGCCGTCGGCAAGGGCCCAATAGAAGGTCCAGACCGTGCGGTCGATGTGCGTGCGGAGACTCTGATGCATGGCGTCGACGTAGCCAAGCGTGGGCGAGTCAAGAAAAACAGTGTCCCAGGTGGGTTCGGCGCCGCGGGAATCGGGTAGACGTTCGAGCGTGAGGTTGGCGGTGAGCCAGGGGGAATAGATGAAATCGTGGAGGCGGGGAAAGCCATCGACCAGGTATGGAGCTAGAAAAGTGGGCGCGGCGAAGATTACGAATTCCGATTGAAATTCGGTGTCGCCGGCGAAAACGCTGACGCCGCGTTTTGTTTCGGCGATGCGACGGACCATTTGATCTGTGCGGACATTTTCGCCGACACGTTCGAGAAGGCGGCGCGTGATCCAGCCGTTGCCTTCGGGCCAGGTGAGCGGACCTTTTTCTTCGG
>Ga0210387_10001055_pt1 | contig 20564 bp, 31 predicted proteins | sample IncBWC7OmetaG_FD_160108 | JGI IMG/M metagenome (GOLD analysis project Ga0210387, IMG submission 160108) | Forest soil microbial communities from Barre Woods Harvard Forest LTER site, Petersham, Massachusetts, United States - Inc-BW-C-7-O ...
TAGTCACCACTACACGCCATCGCGCTTCAATATTTAAATTTCCTCATTAGGAATAAATATTTACTACAATGCTGCCGTTTCTCTGTGAAAGGGTGGGCAATTCGTCGTGACGCGCTGTCTCCGTCGGGTGGGATCCTTGAGTACTTGAGTCTATGCCGGCCCATGGTTGTGCCAAACAAGTTCTTCTCGGGTGTTTCTTAGGCTAGCACCAACGGTGGTGTAACACTGGTGTTGGTACTGGATTCAAGTTGGTACTGGAAGTAAATCAAGTCCTCACTCGTCCGTGATATAAATTTCCTTTGTTGCTATATGTATCAGCAGTCTTATTCGGAAAACCGATTCGGGCGAAATATCAAACAGAAGTTTAACTACGATTCGGGATCCCAGCCAGGGCCAGCCTGGAAGGAACAATAATAATGCTGTCACAGTAACATCAACATTGGGCGTATGGCTGGATACCATTTTTCGGTGTCTTCATCTGGTTCTGTACGTGATTATGACTTCTTGCAAAGTTTCTGACAACTCACATCCTCCGCTACAGCGACACTCGTATCCATGGACCGTGCTGATAACGTGGCTCGCTACGGGGCATCCCCACTACGTTACCCAAGACAGATTGATAGCATATATATCCGATGTCAGGGTTAACATCCTCAAACAACTTTTCATCATTGGATGTAGTATCACAGCGGCCTTTGTATTGTCACTGTATGTTGAGAGGTGGCTAAGCATTCTGGACGGTTCGTACTCTGAGGATGACTCCACTTACATATGCATGTTTTAACGTGATATATCCAAATAGGTTAATCCCAAATTTAACGTGCGCAGAAGGGATGGCAACACATCTCTGGCTCACTTGCAGTCTTAGGCTCTTCCATTGGCAGATGTGCGCTCATCCTCCTCTCCGTCTTCGTCATTACAGTAAGCAGTACACGACTATCTACCGACTCTTTCTCTTGATATTTATGCTTGGGGTGGCTTTTAGTGACATCCTTACTACTATCTGCGAGGTACCTATGAATTCACTATCACAAATCTTGAACCTGAAATTTCGAATTGTGATTTGTTTCTCAGTACCGATGGATAAGCAAAGGTTTCGTCTACGTCAAACAACTCAAATCTGCGTACAAGGCCAAGGCCCTCATCGCTGGTACTCTCATCCGACTCTCCACTGCATTTACTGTCACGTTGTACTTATAACGTTGCAGGTCAGCACTTGTGTTGTTCAACATTTCATCCTTTTCAATCCAGATATTAACCATACTGACACCCATCCTAGAATGGACAATACGTCTGCTTCACATTCCATCTCCTGACCTTCTTCTGTGATCTTAGGCAATCCAAAGGTGTGCCCAAGGGTGCGCTGACCCTGAGAACATAGCGGCGAAACATAGCAGGAGATACCGGATGACGCAAGTGAGAGTATGACTTATGAACCCGTTGGTAGGAGCCGATTGGAAGAGAGACATAAGAACATTGACATTTTCTATTCGACTATCTAATACACTGGCTGGATTTGTGTACCCTCATTAGTTGTCGTCAGCGGATCTCACTGCTTTACGAGGTTCAGCTCACAGTAAGCTAGTGCTCGGTCGGCGAACCTCCACGTAAGGTTTCGGGTTGGAAATCGAAACACGGTGGGAAGTTACGATTTTCACCCCAGCTTTTAGCTCAAACTCTTTACGCTGGACCACACTTCATAAGCAACCCAAGGCGCACTCGAAGACTATTTCTCGACATAAGAACGTCCCTACTGCTAGTGAAATGTAATTGTCCGACTTGTGTTGCATTTCTACCAACTCCCAAGCATACTAGCATTGCTATTTCGATTCCCTGCGGTCTGTTGTCTCCGATTACAATTCACCCAGATTGAGTTGCCGGTCTAGCTGTCTCGCAAGTTCCAGATCCTTCTCTTCCTGCTCCTTCCGTCTGGCTGCTTCTTCTTCTGCCAACCGGAGTGCATGGATGCGAGCCGCATCGGCAGAACTAGTCTGCTGCGGAAGGGATTGGTGTCCACGCGGAGGACTCGTCGATCCCGGTGGGAGGGGAAGGGGCGTTTGATAGCGGACTTGTAGATATGGATCAGGCAAGTCGCTGTTGTTCGCGGGTCGGTAGGGCGACGATTGCGGTTTTGGCTGGGTCGAGGAGAGGTGACTCGAATTGTAATCGTCGCGTACTGGGGAGACCACGGCAATTGGGAACGATGGTGGTAAAGGATCATTGGCTCTCCATCGTTCGGGACCGATGGAGGGAGGGTTGTTATATACGGAGATGGGTGTTGGGGAATATCCAAGGTTGGTTTGAGGTCGAGGGGGGCCGGTGTTGTAGCCGGATAAGGGTGATCCGGTAACCGGAGAATACCCAAGCCCATGAGGAGGTACGGCATATTCAGGCGGGGTTGAAGTTGAGGGATGACGCGCGTGTTCCGAAGAGGCTGGACGTGAGATAGGCGTAGGCGATGGATTGGGGTTTCCAGGCCGAAGGAAGGATGGGACATGTGGCGGTGATTGTGATTGTGATTGCGATTGCGATTGTGGCTTTGGTCTCAGGCCACCGCCGGGTGCGAGCACGCTAGGGATGGAGTTGCGGGCAGCGGATTCTTCTGGGAGAGGTGGAAGAGGTGATAGGCGGTCCTTTGGGGAGGAGGAGGAGGATCGAGAGGATGAAGGGGAAGGTGGGAATAGATGTGTCCGGTTGGGGGATCCGGGTCGTTCCGTGGATTGGTTTCGTTCGGGCCTTGGAGAACTGTATGGGCTATGGCCGAGCGGAGGGGACGATGGAGTTGATGTGGGTGGGGTCTGTGGATGGGCGGGTCTGGAGAGTCTATTAGACGGGGAGAGTTTGGATGGTCGCCTGGTTATACCGCTGTTTTGAGTGACTGCCAGGGTAGCAGGGGTTGGTGTATTTGTGTAATAAGTCATCTCGAGATACAATTCTCCACGGGCGACGCCATTGATTTCAAGGGTCACCCAATCTATTGAAGAATGTAGAATCGAACTTGAGTATCGATAAAGTAGGCATTAGGAAAAGGTACAGACCGTCAAACTCGCCAGTTCTCAGAGTTTCTGTGATGTCGACCGTCCCCTGACCCAGAATGTCATCGGTTTTTGGTTCCTTTGCCCAACACGACACCTCGAGTTTTCTGTACTTCTCTGACATTTCCTTCACCACTGGGAATCGGATTTCCGCATCCCAGACAGGGTGCTGGCCACCTTTGTGAGAATAGAGAGTTTGCTACATGAAACACTCCAATGGTATGAGATTCATCTGTACCTTTGACATCAACTGGAGTACGTTTATTGACACCTTGATAGAATTTAAAGAGAACTCGTAAGAAAGGAAAGAGGCTAAGCCGACCAAGAACATACACACCATTCAAAGAGACCTGTGCGAAAACGTCCTGCTTGTAAAAGGAGTGTTTATCGTTCAGGTTCCTGGCTTTGAGGACAACGACGATGAGAGTCCCCAGTTCTTTCGACATGGCTGCAATGGTAAGTTATCACAAATGGGATGCAGAGTATTATGTATAAAACGGTACCTCTGAAGCTGTGTCCTGCCAACTATTACTATTATATTGCTGTGACTCGTCGCCAAGGTCGCTGCGCAGAATATAGAGACTCTCACGGTTTATATGTACTAATGCAGTTATCTTATCTGATCGATATTGTAAGTCTTAAATTAAGTATGGCTTACGTACAACGATCACCTTGACTGTCACTTTATGACATACAGCCGCGGTTAAATAAACCGTGATAGATGCCGTCTAAGCCCCGTTTGCTGCAGCTTAGTCTGGTCTATAGTCTATGGATGAACAGAAATCGAGCACTCCATCTCTTCCCGAGAACGACTCGCACCCCTTTTCGAAAGCGGCAAAAGCGCAACTTGAAGAGAAACAACATATACAGCTCCAGTTCGATTTAGGTGAAGAACATGCCAGATTTCGTACAAAGTGGTGGCAGTTGTGGTACGTTCCTGTCGAATTGTCATTTGTCACGTCGTATGAACCACATCTTAGGGTTCCACGCAACCCCCCACCTCCTCCACGCAGCTCTCTCGCAGATGCTCCGGTAGTTGACCTTCGCATTACATTTATTGTTGCCATTGTTTATCTGGACTTATCTAGGTCATCCCAATCGTGACTGCGTCCTTATTCTCCCAATTGACTTATTCTTGGATCACCCCCTTGATGGTCAGTTGGGATGATTGCACCAAGAGTTCCCTTTTCCTACAATTTATTTGTCATCCCATCTATTTGTAGGTCTTGGGATACCAAAGAACGCTACAGGCGTCCGACCTATGGAAGATGGACGAATCGTGAGAATCAGGCTTCCTTTCCGCTAAATTAGACGAAGCTTGGATTCGCAGATTGAAAGAAGCCAACTCTTGGAACACAAAACTTGCGAAAGGCGAAATTAGGCCTGGTCTCGTCAAGCGTGTCAGCTGGGCGATCCAAGCCCTCCACGCCGGAGTCAACTACTCCGACCGTCGTGTTTTTCTAGAAAAGCGATGGCGAGAAGTCGATGGTCGCAAAGAGCCCAGTTTGGCTTGGGCACTGAACGACACATTTGGTCACCTTTTTTGGATTGGGGGAGGCTATAAGGTCGGTTTTTTCCTCTTTCATTGGAGATGAAAGCTCATGAACCTCTAGGTGTTTGCAGGTATTTACAAATCGATCTTGTGGTCCTTCAGCTTGATGTGGGTGAATTTCGTGTAGATATCAGCCAACTAATGGGTCCGCTAGTTGTCAAGGTATTGTCTTGGTCAAATATTCGCCTTTTTTTCTGACCTGTACACAGGCCATCATCCATTTTGGACAAGAACGAGCTGCCTCCAAGAAGAACGGGACAAAACCCCCCAATGTTGGCCGAGGGATCGCCATGGCCATTGGATTATTCTGTATAGTGGTCATGACAAGCATCGCGCAGCATCAAGTATGTACCTCATCAGCGTTATGAAGTTTTCCTTGGGTTTCTCATGCAATGTCGCAAGTTTTTCTGGCGCTCAATGACAACCGGTGTGCTTGCTAGGACGGCACTCATTAACTCGATTTACAAACGTGGTGTTAGTCTCACCGGGAAGGCGCGAACGAAGTTGTCAAATTCCGCTCTCCTCAATCATATCTCAACTGATGTACGTCTCCGTTGCTCACTCGAGGATTTATTTGATGTGAGAACCCAGGTGAGCCGGATTGATGCTTGTGCCCAGTGGTTTGTGAGTATAGACGACTTTCGTCCTTCGAATGTGTGAATGCATTTCTCATTCTGTCTACTATCTATACAGCACGCTAGTGAGTGTTTTCTGTAGAAGAAAACATTGTACCCGCGGACGTCTATAACTCTGACATGCTTAATATTCTCCTTACATCATTCGTAAATCCTTGCTGATCGTGTGGTACGATCTTCAGGTTGGACAGCTCCGATTCAAATAACTGTTTGCCTCATTATTCTGGTCCTGCAAGTATGTTTCACGCACACTTCCCGGTATGCCGTACCTGATCGATTCCCATCCATAAAAATCAACTAGCTGGGCGCCTCAGCGTTGGCCGGATTTTTGTTATTTTTGTTTATGGGCCCCATCCAAGAAAGAGTAATGGCTCATCAATTCAAAGTCCGCCGGAATATGATGAAATATACAGACCAGGGAGCGAAGACTCTGCTTGAAGTCCTGAGTGGATATCGATTGCATCTTTTGAACCGCATCAAGTCACTTACTTCTTGGGTTAGGTGCAATGCGTGTCGTGAAATACTTTTCCTATGAGCTACCATTTTTGAAACGTGAGTCCCCATTCTCTCCGTAGCCATAACTATCGCTCATGCTTTCTCCAGGAATATACGACATTAGAAGAAATGAGCTCCGTGGGATTCGGAAGATTCTAAACTCACAGTCTGCAAAGTGGGTTTTTCTTTCAATAAATCAGCGCAAGGCCTGGGCCATTCTAACGACGCGTTACCGACATCAGCATGGCGTTTGCATTTTCTGTTCCAGCGATTGCTTCAACTCTAGCATTTGTGACCTATACTCGCACAGCCCACAGCTTCGACGTAGCCGCGATCTTTGCTTCTCTAAGTCTTTTCCAGGTATGCAAACTCTTGCACTTCTAGCATGAAAAGAAAGTGCTGTGAATGTTGACCCTGACTCAGCTTCTTCGTCAACCAATGCTGTTCTTGCCTCGATCGCTATCTGCAACTGCTGACGCCCGGAACGCGCTCGCAAGACTGAGTCCTATTTTCCATGCGGAAGTGGTAGCGGATGTTGCTTTCACTATTGAGCCCACCCAAAATTTGGCTTTGCAAGTTAAGGATGCAACATTTGAATGGGAAGGACTTCCGTCACCAAATGTCGCAAATGGACATGGACAAACTCCTGCGGCCATCGAGACAAGTGATCGTCCATTTCAAGTCCAAAATATCAATATGTCCATTCCTCGAGGAAATCTCATAGCCGTAGTGGGTCGCGTAGGAAGTGGAAAGGTATTAGCATTGGTTTCTTGTGGCCAACAGTCTCGACTCATCGAACCACAGTCCAGCTTGCTTCAAGGACTTATTGGAGAGATGAGAAAACTTCGTGGAGAGTTTTCTTTCGGTGGCCGTGTGGCTTATTGCCCGCAAACTGCCTGGATTCAGAATGCTACCGTGGTACATGGTTTCGTTTCCGTGAATCTCGTGATTGATTAATAACAACTTTAGAGGGACAACATTCTCTTCGGCCAACCATTCGACGAAGACAGATACTGGCATATTGTGAAATCGGCCTGTCTTCTCCCAGACTTGCAAGTCCTTCCTGATGGAGATCTGACTGAGGTGTCGATGCTTCATTTTCCCAATTCTGCACCCACAGCTAACCATTATGCTTATGTGAGATCGGTGAGAAGGGTATCAACCTAAGTGGAGGTCAAAAGCAGCGAGTGAGCTCGTCTCTCCTCACCTCTCAATGAAAGCCATCTCATATCTTAAATCCCAGATCAACATTGCTAGGGCCCTGTATTATGACGCTGACATCGTTATTTTCGATGATCCCTTGTCCGCTGGTTCGATCCTTTAACGTGCTACCTTTTGAATCAAACTCACTTCAAGTCTAGTTGATGCCCACGTCGGGAAGACACTTTTTCATGGGGCCATCCTCGGTTCCCTGCGAAGCCGGGGAAAATCTGTCATTCTCGTCACCCATGCTCTGCATTTCCTATCGCAATGCGACTATATATACACTCTTAGCGACGGACGCATTGCTGAACATGGGTCTTACCAACAACTACTCACCAACAACGGAGAATTTGCCCGTCTTGACAGAGAATTCGGCGGGATTAATGAGCAGTTCCAACCTGATGAAAACTCTCAAATATCATCTGCCGTGGATGAAGCCAAGTTGAAATCGTCCAAGGCAGGACGCCTCATGGTAAAAGAAAAGCGCACAACCGGCTCAGTGTCTTGGAACAGTAAACACCTTTCCATTTTTCAAATCACTTTCCTATACTGATTGGAGATTTCATTCAGTCTACCGGACTTACCTCGCTGCTGGGCGAGGATACCTGACTGTTCCTCTGATCTTACTGGCCATTTTACTTATGCAGGGCAGCCAGATTCTGAACTCTTATACTTTGGTTTGGTGGCAAGCAGAGTAGGCCGAACAAAATCTGTGTATATGATGCCACTTGTGAACTGTTCCCTTCAGTGCCTTCAATCGGCCTTATAGTTTTTATCAAATCCTTTTCGCCTGCTTGGGTATATCGCAGGGAGTGTTCACACTCTTGCTGTATGTCCCTCTCTTCTATCTGCTCGTTCAAAGTATTGTTCATCATCAATCGGTAGTGGCCTTGCAATGGATGTGTTATCGTCCCTTGTGTCCCAAAATCTTCATCGCGACGCTGTACACAACATTTTCTATGCTCCCATGTCATTTTTTGACACGACGGTGAGCTTCTAAGTAACTCAAATATCGTCAGGGACCTTTATTGTTGGTTGTAGCCCATGGGGCGAATTCTAGGGGTCTTCGGGAAAGACATTGACAGTAAGCTGTTATTCTGGTTGTTGTGTTGTATTGCTCCATCTCTTCCTATGCAGCGATTGATAATCAACTTCCGGGTGAGATAGCATGTTTCACCAAGTTGTTTGTGCAAAGCTGACCGGAGGCAAATTTCACCCAATTAGTGTCCATGAGAATGTGTTCGTAACTTTAATTTATTCTACTTGTCAACGCTCATTTTTATCCCTAGTTGTGCTCATAATGGCTAATGTCGTCGGATCCGTCCTCATCATCACTGTCCTTGAGCACTACTTCAGTAAGTGGCAATTGATCCGTGAGTCACAGAGAGTCACTTCTTTTTCATCACAGTTATTGCGGCACTTGGCATCTTTCTTGGGTACAGCTACTTTGCTGCGTTCTACCGAACCAGCGCTCGAGAAATGAAAAGACTTGGTCAGTATTCATTGTGTGGACGCGTGGTTTTATTAACGTATTCCATGTTTTAGATTCAATGTTTCGTTCTGTGCTCTATGCACATTTTTCCGAGTCCTTGACCGGTCTACCCACTATACGTAGTTATGGCGAGATTCCACAATTTATCCGGGACAATAAATACTACATCGACTTGGAAAATCGAGCATTGTTTCTCACAATCACCAATCAAAGGTGATTAGTCACCGTGGTTTAAGATGTTCAGCATTGTAAACGTCTTTTCAGATGGCTGGCAATCCGATTGGACTTTCTTGGTGCGATTATGGTGTTTATCGTACGTCGGTTTTACTTGGTATTATCACTGTCTCACTCGGCTATAGGTTGCTCTCTTTGCAGTCGTTGGCGTCTCTGGAATAAGTCCAGCACAGATTGGCCTAGTCTTAACTTATACCAGTAACGTTTTATCTCCGGTCTTGTAATGGGTTCATTCTGATATAGTCTGCAAAGCGTCACTTACCCAACTCTGCGGGCTAGTCACGAGGCAGTCCGCAGAAGTGGAGGTTAGGCACAAGCATTTTCGACTTGCCCAGATAGGCTAATCACACACCCCATAGAATTATATGAACTCCGTAGAGAGAGGTGAGAAGCATGATAGAATGTGCTACGGAGGTTAATTTGCTATCTAGTTGTTCATTACAGTGGAGGCGATTCCATCGAACAGGAAGCTCCGCATGAAATCAGTGGCTGCAAGCCACCACATCATTGGCCGATGCGTGGTGCTATCGAATTCAGAGACGTTGTGATGTGCTATAGGCCCGGGTTACCCAACGTCCTTCATGGAATTTCGATGAGTATCAACGGAGGGGAAAAGATTGGTGTTGTCGGGAGGACCGGCGCGGGAAAATCCTCCCTGGCTTTAACCTTGCTTCGCTTAGTAGAATATTCCGGCTCCATTATTGTCGACGGGTATGTAGGCCGAAACTTCTCAAGTGTTTCTCGCATCTTAACTGCTTTAACAGGGTTGACATTTCAAAGATTGGCCTCAAGGATCTGCGGTCAAAATTTTCAATAATTCCCCAGGATGTAGGTATACGATATTTATTGAGCATTCGTGCATGCTGGCTAAATCGAGCTGTATCTTTCAGCCTATACTGTTCAGTGGTATGTCAGTTTCAGTGACTGCGCAATCAATTTAATTACTTATGTTACCTAGGGACCGTGAGGACGAATCTAGATCCTTTCTCCGTATACGACGATGCTCGATTGTGGGCTTCTCTTCACCGCTCTTTTTTGGTGGAAAATCAACCATCAAGCACAGAAAATTTAATGGTGGAACACGATGGTTCAGGTAATAACCCCTCCCGAAGTCGGATCAACCTCGAAACCATAATCGAACCCGAAGGGGCAAACTTAAGTGTCGGAGAACGATCTCTGCTTAGTCTTGCCCGCGCCTTGGTGAAGGATACCAGGGTTGTCATTCTGGACGAGGCGACGTAAGGATGCACTCCCCCCCTTTGTCATTAATTTACGCGTCTTGAATAGGGCCTCCGTAGACCTCGAAACTGACAACAAAATTCAGCGTACCATCCAGACCCAATTTTCGGACCGAACACTTTTGTGCATAGCCCGTAAGTTTCTAGTTACTCGTTCCTGCATCAAAATGAAACCAACCTCGCACAGATCGCCTGCGAACCATATTATCATATGACCGCATTCTGGTTCTGGATTCGGGTAATGTTGCAGTAAGCTGACTACCTTCAATGTTCCTGCCATTTGAGAAGCGACCATTTTTGCAGGAATTTGACACCCCACGGTCTCTCTTCAACAAAGAGGGCAGTATTTTCCGTGCACTTTGCGATAGAAGTAACATCACCCTTCACGATATAGAAAGAAGCACCGTGATCGCTTAGGCTAAAGGATGTTGATTATGGTGTAGATCATGCGAGGGAACTCGTGAATCAAAGTCAACTGATGCTGAGAATTCTTGGTTAGTGGCCGACAACGAATTGCAACGAACACAATCAATTGGTCTGTGTCGCAGATGTAACCGACAAAGACGTGGACAGTGTCTCTACCATTAACTGTACCTACATGTTTACCTTACATACGCTTCCTTCAGATGTCCCAGTGCGGCCTTGTGATGAAAACAAATCAGTCGTCAAAGTAACTGAACAAGAAAGACACAGACCTCATAATGAGCTTCCATCGGCGCAAGCTCCTTCTCCCCAAGCCTCATTCTCTTGACTCTCTCCAGATGATCAGAGGCTTTCAACATCAACTTGAAATAACGGGCCTAAGCAGTAGCCACGATAGATGTGAATTAGCATCCGGTGACAACGAAGTTCATACCTCTTGTTCCTCAACCAAAGTCCAAGCATCCCCGGTTCTTCCTGCACGCGCCGTCCTCCCAACCCGATGAACATACTTCCGCATGTCAACAGGAACATCATAGCTTACAACATGTGACACATGGCTGATATCTATCCCGCGCGATATCAGATCTGAACATATAAGTCTGGCCACACCAGCTGTTAGCCGAATCCACGGTCTGGGAGAAAATTAGGGAGAACGTGGCATACATCTGGATTTCCCGCGCCCGGAACTTTTCCAGGATCGATTTTCGCTCGCCAGCGCCGAGATCGCTCGAATACGCATGGACGACGATTTGTTGGTGGTCGTTGTTAGAGCTGAAATCTCTACTCCGAGCTTTCTCGAAGAAATCGAACAACTGCACAAGGCGGGTCGTCGATTCTGCGGATTTCGTGAATACAAGGGCATTTGTCACACGATGCGTGTGTACAAGGTGGAAGAGGATGAGGGGCTTCTGAGATGATTCGCATATTATCATGTGTTCCTGTTGTGGTTTGAGGACCGTCAATCAGAGTATGGGAAAAAAAGAGATGAGACGGACCGTCAAAGTAGAAGGCATGGAGAATTTCTCTGCTGCTACATGAAACCCGCCTGCATCTTCGTCGCTCCCCTTACCTCCTTGAACCACGAAATACTTCGGATCCCTCAATTCCAGAGCAGCAATCTTATCAGGGTCGCGAGTGAGTGTTGCTGAAAAGAGTAGCTTTTGACAAGAGGATTCTTTTCGTTCGGTGACGAGGGGTGGAGTACCGGGGAGATGAAGATGATGGAAGGCGGGAGCAAGGGCGTCAGGATAGGGCAAGGATGAGGCTGGGGCGGACTTGGGGCGGGATGCGTGGGTCTCAGGGGTAGGTAAATTACCATGCATGTCTGCCCTCGGTGGGGGACTGGTGGCTGCTAACACTTGAACGAGCCAGCCTTGGAATGATTGAGCTAGTAAGCGATCAGCCTCGTCAATGACCTGAAATCAAAAAAGAAAATTGGGCAGGTCGGAGGTAGTTCAAGTTGAATGGCAAGTGCAAAATGCTTACAAGGAATCGAAGATGTTGAAGGGAAAAATTAGGTGTTTCATTGAGATGATCCATCAGTCTTCCCGGCGTACAAATGAGGATATCGACTTTGCTTGAGCCCCCATGCAGGCTGCACACATCAAGAAAATAAATGAACAATCACCATCACCACAGTGACAACACTAACTGAGAAAACTTGTCTGCTATCAGTTGTGATTGCTCGTGGGCAAAGGAGTGCTGTCCAGTGGCAATGCCTATCTATATCAGATCCGACTTGTTGGTATTCATAGAAAGGGAATACTAATGAATAGCAAAGCATGAACCTTGAGCCCGCATCCTTTGCCAACGGCTTCAAAGGTTTCTCGTACTTGTGTGACGAGATCCCGTGTGGGAAGGATGACCAATGCACGAAGGCGGGTGACTATTCGGGAAGAAAGGATCTAACCCGGGAACCCCAAAGTCAGTTAACACCTACTTTCAATGAAATTTATATACTTCAATGATTGGTAGAACATAAGCAAGGGTTTTGCCACTTCCAGTTGGCGCCGACACGCAGACGTCACGAGGAGGGTTGTATGGAAGATAAAGCGATCTTTGAAGAGAGTCGGCAGGAAGAAGGAATGGGAGAAGAATGGTTTGAACTACAAGGGAAAAAAGCGAAACATTAGGTGATGAGAATAAAATTTGAAAATTAAATAGTGAAAAATACAGGGCGCATACCTGCAAATAGTTCTGTAATACCCAAATCATTCAAGCGCTTTCTCGTTTTTTTGCTGAGACCGATTCCTGCATCGCCCTCTCCCTCAGGAATAGAAAAGACAGTAGTGGAATGTACGATCTCCGCATCAACCAACGCTTGGTCGAGGCCTTGAATTGCGAGTACAGACTTGGGTGGGGCATCGGGAAGAGCTGGCAGCGGAAAAGACGGGAGAGTAGCATACGGGGTTGGGGATTTGAGACGTGGTGATGGTAATTCAGTCGCATTCTCCTTCATTTGCACGACGTCTGCCATCTCCACATCTTCATTCTCACCCATAACCTTGCGACGTTTCTTTGATCGTTTCTGGCCATGGTTCTGAGGCTCTTCCTGTCCAGGATTTTTTACGCTCGCTGAGATGTGGGGGGGGAACATGTCAGGGACTTCATCTTCCTGAGAACTGGGATCCTGTCCATCCTCCTCCCCGTCGTTCGGATCCCTGTGTCCTGATGTATCAGGTTTGCGGTTGTTTTTTCTCCGCTCCTTCTTTCGTCTTAAATATCTCTGTTTTGCTCTGGTTTTCTCCTACATAAATCTAGTATTAGTAAGGATCATGAAATTTTCTCGCTCGTTCGATTAACTAGACGTGTACCTTCGGCTGTTCTGTGGTCGCTACTCTAGCTGCCATTGGAAAGAAAGAAGGCTGTCCTTCAAGTTTATCAAAGCTTCGCTGGGGGCCGGGCCGGGACTCGGATTACTTGACCATCTATCGAACACGTGATGTACGCGACCTTCAACTTGTTGAAACACCAGTGACCACACCCAAAATTGGAAGGAAAACAAAAAATAAAATAAAAAAAGGCCGTCAATATACAACAAGATAAAATACATCCATGTCAATGAATAGCTAGTCCCCTGTAAATAGTTTCTTTAAATAGTCCCCAGCAGCTTGTTTCACAGAAGCATCAACGATCGGATTCCCCAACAGCTCCTGCAAAAAGTAACACATCAGCCCGACGGAAAAAGAATAAACGGAAACAACGTACAATCGCTCTGTCCGCCTTTTGTTTCACATTCGCCGATTGTTTGTTATGCTCAAACTCGGCTGCCTCCCGTTCGATGCGCAACCGCTCCAATTCCCTTCTCTGTGTACTCTCTCTCTCCTCCCTCTCCTCCCGCCTTCGCATGTAGTCCACTTTAAGTTTACTCGTCTGCGTTTGTACTTGAAGGAATTGCAGATAAGTCGACATCATTCCTTGGGTCAGTGTGACGTTCACAAGTGTTTGGTCGGAGGCGGATCCGCTGGTTGTAGTGGGAGAGTGTGGCAGGGGTGGTGCTGTAAGCGTTTGCGGATTGATAAAGGACACTGAGTGTGAACGATCGTGCGACAGGCCATTGATCCCGCTACCCGCGCTGATAGAAATGGGATCGGTAAAGTCAAGGGGTTGATCATCGTCGCCGTCAGGGTCGTCACCCCCTACTGAGTTCGCGCCCACGCCCGAGCTTCGGGGAACAATGGGTCTGGTAGTAGCCGGATCACCATGCCATCTTGAGGGCGTGGATTAAATCACTCAGCCAGGAGAAGAAGAGGAAACATACCTTCGATAAAACAGCTCGTACCAGCCAACACGATGCCAGTGGTCAATAGTTCGTGCAGTTATATTGCCAACATCGCACCCAGCTTTTCGAGCGGCTTGCAACCGTCGTTCATACTCTCTAAGACGGTCGGTTTCGCCAAGTGCTGTAATAGCCCCGCTCCCGGAGTGGGCATGAAAGCACTCGAAGGCGTAAATCTGCTTGAAGAGGTTGAAGTTGCGCTCATAACAGCCTTTGAGTGCCTGGTACGTCTTTTTGCTGCCAAAGACTTCAATGGCGCACTGAGCCGGGGTGAGCTGGAATGGATGATGGCATCATTGAAGCACTTACCTCCCGCAAACAAGAGTTCTTGGTTGCTCGGAGGGAATTCCAATGATCGTCCTGCGTTTGACCCATAAGCCAGTTGAAGAGCTTTGATTTCTCTTCATCAGTCCAGTGTTTGGCACCTTGACCCCCACCATCTGCGTCAAAAGAGTCCCCGTTCTCCTCACCTTCCCGCCGGCGTTTCGGAACCTGCACGCCAAGGACACCGTCAACTTGTTTACGTTTCACGGCCGGCGAGGTCTGCCCGGTCGGCACAGAAAACGTAAGGGGAGTAGTCGAAGAACCTGGATGGGATGATCCAATATTTTGAGGGTGAATCGGCGACGGTGACGGTGAGATGCGGTAATTGTCCCCTGGCCGACTATAAGAGGGTCCTGGCCCGACTGTACTTGCCAAATGAGTCCCTAGCGCTTGGCCTAAGCTCTGGTGTGATTGAAAGGGGGTCTATGAACCATCTAGATAAACGAGGAAAAGTATAGCTATTCAGAGAACATACCGAGCCGTTGCTATCAAGATTGGAGTCCCGTCGCTCAGGCAATGGCATATGGCCGTATTGCATAGTTGATTCACTAAATCATAGTTGAAGCAAACTGAGGTTATGACTATCAATGACATACTTTTGAACTTGTGAATCCATGCCGTGAACCAGCTGAACTGCGAGTGAGCTGCTCGAGACCGCTCGTTGAGGCCGTGAACTGTTGTTGGCTCGTGGTGGCTCGATTTGCAAATGCTATTTGCGCACAAAAGATGCAGCCAAATAAACACAAAAATATTCTCCTCCTTCCAAGCTTAAGTACTGATGTACATAGATAATTTAATTGCTATGATATATATTCAACTAGGTTATAACTAGGTGATAACTACAGTATTTTAAAGTACAGAATTTACTTCGTTTGATTAATACCTTAGTACCCCTCCTCTATCAGCTCGATGTCTGGCTCGCCCTCTGCATCCTCATCACATTCCCCCTCCGCATCAATATCACACTCGTCATCGTTCCCATCGATCATCTCCGCAACCTCTGACGTCACTCCATGTCCTTCCGTACCATTTCCATTGGGATCTTTACCATTCAGGTTGACCGGCGGGGTCGTGGCATCAGCGGCAAAAATCGTATCATCACTTGGCAGGCTTTGACGACTTGTGAGGCTCGTGAGGGGCGTCCCGAGGTCCTCCGATTTCATGTCGAGTTCGTTATCGTGGTCGGGTTCAACATCCTGAGCCTGAACGACCTCCTCGACGTGAATGTTGCTTTCACCGGTGATATGCTTGATGGCTTTGACGGCATCCACTGAGGGATGGGCATCTACATCTGACGATGAGCGTATCGAAGTGAGAGGTTGAGGTGTTGGGCGTCCACCTTCCGATCCATTGATCAGCCGGGAAGGTTTGTGTCGTAGTATGGATTTCAGTACTTCTCCGCCATTCTTCCCATTGACCGGTGTAGTTAGCGTGACGGGAAGCGGTGATGGCGGAGGTGAATCTTCAATTTCGGGGGAAGAGTCCACCCTCCTTCGTTTCCGGGGAGAAATGACTCTCGATGACGCCGAAACCATCCTCTTCAACTCCTGTGTAGATTCAGCCCTCGATCTTAACTGTCGACCTTGCTGCTGCTCTTCTAGTGCCAACTTCGTCGCCAAAGCCTCGTCATCGTTAACAATCCGTTGTTTCACCACCGGGCGTCTGCGGGTCGGTCGTTCCTCGATCATGGATGCGCTTCCAAGGGGCACTGAAGGAGCTGAAAATTGATTCGGTCGACTGCGAAGTTGTCTCTTCGGGGTATCAAGCGGGTCACGCGCAAACACACCATCCTGCTCCAATCGTACTACCTCCTTATGGGGAGACCGAGAAGCTCGCAATTCCCGCTCGGCAAGAACAGGCAAGGCGTCTTCCGGAGGCCCAATATCATCATCATCCACGACTACCGACGGTGAGCCCAGCATGCCATTTGTTGATGGATCACTCGATGTACCGACGTTGCCGTTCGGCGGGTTCGGATCTACCTCGGCTGGTTTCCCAGTGGTTGCTAACGAATTCATTTCCATCACTCCCATTGCATCTGTCTTCTTCATCCTAGCCAAAAGGAAGGGACTCCATTTTAGTTTCTCAGGTTTCAACTTCAAGTACCCCTTGGCCTCCCAGCCCTTCAGATACCGATCCACTTTATCCCTATCCCAGTGAATGTCATACTGCGTCGGGGCGACGAACGGGCCCCTGGGGCTCTCCTCGTCCTTCGTCTGTGTCCGTTGTAAATGTCGTCTCGCAACACCGTTCCTTCTTCCTTTTGGAAACTTGATGGATTGGCCGGGAGAGGGGCGAATGGGTGGCGGTGTACTTTCGCGCATGGATATCATGTTTTGTTGTGTAAGCGTCGCGTGGACATCTTCGATTGTCATCGAAGTGGCGGCACTGATATCTATATTAAGCCATGAGCGCCATTCCAAGAACTGTAAGTGTTAATTGTGTCCTGACCTGCCAGCCGCGGTTGATCTGGAGCTGTTTCGAGATATCGCATGACAGCCAATGTCCAATAGTTCCTGTACCCCAACGCACCAAGACTTGACAGGGGCTTTTCGGGGGACCCCAATCTTTGCTCTTTTTTCGAAAGGAGATAGCCTGAAGAAAAAGTCAACACAACAAACTGAGTACCAGAAGCGCGACCCACTAAAGTCAATGAGCAAGTTCCCCCATCCCTGCCGCTGCCGCACAGGCAAGGTCATGATACAGCTGACATTGTAGTCTTTGGGACTTCGCTTCTCCTTGCTGAAATATCCCACGAAGCGCGCACCAAAATCATCCATTTCGGTGATGACATAGAATAAGAAAGGCTCCACGTCGTAAAAGAGGGATTTGTGGTCAAGGAACATCTTCGACAGCAGACACAAATTTTGGCAGTAAATCTTTTCCATTTGTTCCATAACACACAGTCAGTCGGGGACATCCACCAAATATGCTTGCGTACCTTGTTCTTCCGCCCATCAACTTCAAATATGGAAACTGTCCCATCCCGATAAATCTCATCTCCAGGCGGATGTCTCGCTTTGCACTTCATCTACACCCAACAAAGCGTTAAATATCCGAGAACAAAACAATCGATGAAGCCAAGCCACGTACCCGATGGCGAACCGCTCCAAACCGGCTCTTCATATATTTTAAGCAGAACTCACATATCCACAGCCTCCCATCTGGTATTGTAGCGTACTCTTCTGGAAACGGTGCATCGTACCATGTTTTGATATCGAACTGACCAAATCGGATCGTCCGTATCCGCAGAGTCGGCGAGGCCGGACCCGCTGTCGGTATCAAGCCAGGAGTGGAGGGAGCCGGGGACGCGGATAGTCTTGAGGGAGTCGATATCGACGTTGGAAATAACTGCAATGCGGAAGATCGGAGAGGTCGCGAGGAAGGACCTGGGGTGGGAATATCGGGAGTCTCGGATATTAGGAGCGGCAGCACAGCTGGAGGGGCGAGTTTTTCCTAAACATAAAATCAGCAAGTTATGAAAGAACAATTCGGTCCAGCCGACCTCAGCTACGAGCCGGCTTCGTTCAAACCACTGTTTATCCCTATACTGGATGACGGTTTTCGTCGTATCCCGATCACCTACACGGAGGATACCGTCAAACAATCCCTTAGGTGGTTCGTCGTCATCACGCTCTTTGCCCTTGCCTTTCTGTGGCGCCAAGCGAAGTCGAATGCGGGGAAGTGGAGGAGCAGGTGAATGGACGCGCATTCGCATGCGTTTGCGTTGTCGGGGAGGTGAAACCGACAGCTCGTCGTCGTCTGTAGAATTCTCCCTCTGTGGTTTACTCTTCTTGTTCGATTTCTGCTTGTTTCTGCTGTTTACTAGCGACGGAGTCGCGAACTCCAGTTCCGAGTCATCTGTGGGCATCGCCCTTGCTTTCCCTTTCCCCTTTCCTGGATATTTACTTTGACCCTTGGTCATGGGGTATGCGAATGACCGAGACGACGACGCTATAGATGATTCTCTTATCGGCAGAGGTGGCGGTTGTTGTGCATTTTCTGGCTGCAGTTCTGGTTGTGATGGATAAGAAAAATCGCCATCGGGACCAAGTGCCGGACACTCTGGGCAATGCCATTTTCCATTCGGAGCTGTTTCAATGCGAGGGACCATACAGTCCATATGCCAACCTGTCCAGAAATGGTAAGTCAAGTAGGGTTCCGAGAATGGAACGAACGAACCTCTGTCGCAGAAATCACAGAATAGTATTCGCTCCTATTGCACGATAAGAATGTGGATATCAGTCAAGGGTAAAAGTAACTCACGTCATCACCCTTCTCATGACATAATTCGCAACTTTTGCATTCTATGCATTTCCACGGGTAGGAACGCACAACGTCGCTTACATCAGCTAGCTCCATACAACTAGGGTGGCCTGGAGGACAGGTATCAATAAGACATTCTGCATAAACGGAAGGTGGGCTATTTACCACTGCGACCACATTCTTCGCATGTAATCATCAGTTCAGGCTCGCCATTCTTGTTCTTCGAGTCGTTCCCTTGACAGAACCCACAATCCTCTTCACGACGAGGTTTTCGTTTTTTCTTGACGGGTTTCAAGTTCGGAGCTGGTAGAGGTTGCTCTGGTTCAACCTGCAAGTAAACCGCTGGCGGCTGGGGGGCGAAAGGATCACCCTGAGGGCCTTGAGGGTACTGTCGGGGTTCTTGCGAGTACTGCCTCAGCGCTGGTGAGTAACGCTGAGGGTACGATACCTCGAGATGACTCTGATTTGGAAGGGGAATACAAATAAGTTTTCCAGTTGAAATGAAATTGGAGGACGCGACGCGTTGGGTCCACAACATTTTTGGCTAATTGAAGGAAACTCACTGGGACATTATCCACATTACTCCCTTCTGCCATGATTGCTGGGCCTATGGCAGGCCCGCCCAGCGCAGGATCAATGGGAATGGTTTCGACATTGCTGAACGGACTGCCGTACTCGTAAGAAGTTTCACGGTCGAAAACCGCGTTTGAGGGAAATGCAAGACCTCTCATTTAGGTATATGAGGCGGTTGGAGCCTCTGCGAGTAGTCGCTAGGGTAAAAGAATCACAGGATGGGGCTCCTCCGTCGTCGTCGACGCTGACCAGGCTTGTTTGGTCATTGTTTGTACGGATTCTGCATATTTTTTCTGTTGGATATTTTCCTGTCTTGGAACCTGTTTCGTTTAAACAGGGTTTGACGACGGCGAATACACCGTGGCAGGGCTATAACCCAGATTCTCCAAGCATGTATTCTACTAGCATCATGAGAGGTCTCTTCCCATTATTGGAGGCCGTCAAGGCTCCGCATTCGAAGTTGTTCACATCTGCTGTCTGTTGACCCGAGGCGACTTTATTCAGGGCGGCAGCCAACCCGTTTTTTGACGGCCAGCCTGATCTGCTGTGCCAATGTTCCCCGTTACCTATGGCCATACAAGGACTTATATTCTTCGGGCCCGGGAAGACAACAATTATGTACAATGGAGCACGGAATTAACGCAATCAGCTTTTATCATGGGACAGCCTCGATCTAAACCCTTCCCGAGGTTTCTCTCTGCTGAGCAGAAACCAAATCATTCCACCATAAATAAATGACGACCAACATTGAATGGATCATCGCAATTCAAACTTTCAAGTTTCAACATTCCTTGCTTTCCCTCTACTGCCGTTCCAAACATCAGCCTTTCCACGTCGCCTCCAGCCTTCAGGTTGTGCCTTTTGTGCACACCCATTCTCCCCATCTCGGTTCCACACTCGATGAAAGTAAGCCTTCAAATTAGGCCAAGCGTCAACGTCCATGGGTCCATCAGTGATATTCTCTTTCCCACCACAACCATCCCCGTCAAGGTTGAGTCTAGGCCTCCGCCAATTAAACCCGCGATGCACCATGTAAGCTAGGAGGGGGAAGAATGCACAATCCGCAAGTCCAAATTGATCGCCTCCGATGAAGGTCGACTTCCCGGCGTATACCTCCCAGTAGTTTAATTCACTGTGAATGGCATGAATAAGCTGTGCGCGATCTCTACCATCCAGCATTTCCCCGGAATTAGCAGCCTCAAAGTGTGCATCTTCAAGGGCATCATATGCATGGTGAAGGTTCTCAGTCTCTTGGATACGAGAAAGAACGAGGGCACGAGATGCACGCTGGGAGACGGGGGGAAGGAGAGGTCTCT
>Ga0210387_10001056_pt1 | contig 20552 bp, 18 predicted proteins | sample IncBWC7OmetaG_FD_160108 | JGI IMG/M metagenome (GOLD analysis project Ga0210387, IMG submission 160108) | Forest soil microbial communities from Barre Woods Harvard Forest LTER site, Petersham, Massachusetts, United States - Inc-BW-C-7-O ...
TCGAGATATCGTCGATGTGGATTCTAGCGCTCTAGGTGCGAGGCCAGTCGTTACCTGGTTTGTGGATTGTAACGATACCATCATCCAGCACAGGCTCGCCACAAGAGCCAGAATTGGCGACAAGAAGAGCAAGACTGGTAGCCCAGTGGATCACACCGCTCAATCCATTCGCCACCAGTCTGACAACATCGTTTCGAACAACGATTCGCTTGAGGATCTGAGGTGGCGAATCGATGACACGCTATTCCGCATTACGCATCTTCGCCTGTGATGTGGGCGACGGACATCGAGGCCGCCTTTATTGGAACGTATTCTAATGTTGTTTATCGAATGCGGAATGCTGGCTAATCGCCGCATGCTGAGTGTGTGCGAGTGATGTGTTGCTTCGGTAGCCAACCGGGCGCCAAGCTGCCAAGCCAACAGTGTGTTCATTGCAGACGGGAGGCGGTCCTGTCGCGGAGATAACTCGCATATTCCGTTCTACCTTGCGTGACAGAATTGGTTTGAAACCAATTTTTTGCTGCTTGAATCAAGCTGATCTCACCAGCCTTGTGATCTCTCGGTTCACGAAGGATTATGAAGTTTGTGGACCAGTCATTGACAGCGGCCAAAAATACACCCTCGTCAATCTTGGCCGCAGCCGCCGGCAGGGAGGGTTGCTTTGTATGCTTCAGCAGTTGCTCGACAAAGCTCTTCATTTCTCCAAATGTAAACAGCTCTAACTGGTGAACGAGATGGTTCTTAGTAGCCCAGATCGTAAAATTCGTCTGCATATTTTCGATGGCGGCCTTGAGAAGAGTAGATGGGACATCCTTCGACAATGGATGGTTCTTTACCATCGACTGTAAATTTTTCACCTTCTCTTCCCAACTCGGCGGTCCGACGAACAACAGCAGATCAAATCGCCCAGGACGTATTACCGCTTCGTCAAAGGTCGTACGATAGTTGGTTGCAACAAAGAACACGACTCGTCCTTGATCGTGTAGTTCGGCTAGTTTCGGCAACATACTCGTCGTCAGAAACTGCCGAGTCACATCTAGTGGCGCGGTACGGCTTTGAACGAGGGCGTCCATTTCATCAAAGAAAATAACTGTCCGCGAAAGGTCCATCAGGTCCGTAAAAATCTCGTCTGCTGACTCATAGATTTGTTCCAAGCCGCCTTTTAAGAAATTCGAAGGTCGTATTTCAACACAAGGCCATCCGACGCTTCTAGCAAGCTCGCGAACGATAGTTGTCTTGGCAGTGCCCGGAGGGCCGAACAAGAGCGCCGATCGCCGCCCATCTACGGTGAGCCGACCATCTGCTGGTAAACTGCCGAGTGGCTCAAGGAATTCCTCTTCCAAGAGACCCTTAACCGTTGATTTTGTCGCCCCCGGGCACTGGACACGGGAATCAGCCAATTCATTCCATTTCCTTCGATCTTTAGCCGGCAACGGCCTAACGTCGATGTATTTATCCAAAACCGCCCGGTGAATTGCCGTAGAAAGAGCGTGATCAAGCTTGTGCAAGAACCAGTGAACAGCTGCCGTTGCCCACGATTCCGGTTTGTCGGCACGCAGGGCCTTGAGATTACCGCCTGAATTCCACCCGCGAAAAACGATTCCTTGACCTGAGTACCCCAGTCTATTCAGACGACACCAGCCAACAGCCCTGTTGATGCCCTCCAATACCCGCGGCACTTGAAACAAGCTCGTATCAGCATCGGTCTTCCCTGAACGCGCGTCCAGGTCGGTATCACCGAACTCGTTTACCAAAGCTTCTAGTAACTCGAATGTGAAGCAGTAGTTCGCGCCGCCGCCGACGAAATGGAAAAGCGGAAAATACTTTGGCCAAATCCCAGACTCCGTCTGATGAAGAAACAGCAAAGTTATCGAATGATTTATCTCAACAGTTGAGGGCAAAGCATCAGAAATCTCATCTGCGATTCGCCGACTCACCGCTATTTTCCTGATCCGCTCGGCGAGGCACGCTGCCATAATCATCGAAACCGGATCCATCAAGGCAGCATTGTTGGATGCAACGTATGCGAGTTGACGTCCAAATTCTTCCCCGGCCCATACGGCCAACTTCCGCCAACTTTCCCGTCCAATGTCGATGCTCAGTAGGTCTAAGGCATCGACGTACCAGTACACTAGTGCCGCTTTCGGCGGATAGTCCTGAACGCTGAAACTGTTTATGTCTCCTCCGGCGGCTAGTCCTTCGGCAATCTGCTTTAGGGTCGTATCTCCATGCTTTAGGTCAAGAATGGCGGGGGAGCTGCATTTCCCCTCTTGCACAAGGAAACCGGCCAGCCGAAGCACCAGCACCTTGTTGAAGGCATTGTCCACAGGTAGACCATCGCTGCTCCATTCGTCCTGCACCACAAGGTCAAAGACGCGAAGAACCTCTTTCTCTGTATTGTCCTCTCCGAATACGGATCTCAACAGGCGAGCTGCAGCAAGTGTCATCAAAACCGTGCAAGTTGTGGTCACATGTACGTCAGGCTTTACTTCAGCTTCTAGATGTGGGGGTGTCGATTGTGCCGCAGTCACGACCGCCGCTTCAGCAGTAACTTGCATCGCGGGGCTCGGTGTTGGAACGACCGGCTTCGCTGAAGGTGGATGTATCGCGTAGGTTCCGTCAGCTTGGCGAAACGCTTGAACGTCTTCCTTCAAATGTCGGGAAATGCTGCGAGCCTTCTTGCGCAACGCACGGAGCTCAACTAGCCAATCCTTCGATCCAGCGCGGGAGCTTTCGCTCATTGTTCTTGGGTCGAGTGACATGGGATAGTTGTTAACGCCTTTCGCTAGATTGTGGATGACGAATAGTCCATCAAACGACACGGGTCAAGGCTCGGAGTGGAGCGAATGAACATCTCCTTAAGGGCAGGCCCAGTACCGAGATAGCCAATCGCAAGCCCGAGCTCCGTTTCGACACGAGTAGCAAAGTTGATCGCAGAACTGTCCAGAGCTTCCCAGGTCATGACACCCCGGTTTGCGTAATTCAAATAGTCGAGCCCAGTGAGGGCTATGCGTGTTGGACCGTTTGCTGCCACCGCCCGTCTGGCCAAGTCCCAATCAAATCGCGAGACCCTGCGCAATTTGCGCGTCACTGTCGTATATTCTCCGAGTTCATGCGGGTAACCACTCTCTTCCTGTATTTTGTTCCAAGCGATTTCTGCCGACATAGGACCAGCCTGCTCGCCTGCGACTCGAATCGGAAACGTCCGAAGGACCAAGATCACTTCCGTCACAGCAGTGGGGCTCACACCAACTTCGCTAAGGAATCCGGCCGCGGTGGTATCCCGAGAGGTGGCGTGAGGATAATAGGGAGAATGGTAAAGGGACAATCCAAAACCCTGAGTGCCCTCGATGAGCACCTTCCCTCCAGCCTGTAGGGTAGCATTCGTCTCGGCCGCAACGTCCGTCAGTAGAGGCCGAAGCCACGCGTGGGTGTCGACAACATCCTTAAACAGCCGGACATCGGCTCCGCGTAACACCCGGCGAGAAACGGCGGATCCAACGCCACTGAGTGTCGAGCTGATTCGATCGCGTAGCCTCAGAGCTGCTTCTCGTTCACGATCCACGCTCTCGACTATGAGAGCATTCCGATCAACACCGATTCTGACTGGGTCGATTCGCAACATCTCAATTTCTTGTTGCAAGACTTCGATATCGATCAAGGCCCCAGCCGGCAAAAGTAGACGCGACGTTGGACTTATGAAGCCGGTAGGAAGTTGGCGAAGGACTATGTTTGTTCCGTTATCCGCTACGAATGAGTGACCAGAGTTGGTTCCTCCGCATCGGACGCAGATGTCTATCTTTTCCTGGATCGCTACGAAGGCTGAGACCTTGCCTTTGCCTTCCGAGCCGAACTGCCCTCCGACTACGACCCATAGACCCACATGCCACCTCCGATGCAGTCTGTTGAATGAATCGATTTCTTGCGAACTTGCGATTGAGCTAACGAAGTAGCTTACCAGACCCACAAAAAGTGACACCAGCAAGTCTCTGACCTCGGATCGGCATCGTCAAGGCAGGTTTCAGATTCCGCCTCCGGCTACCGCAATCTGCCAATGTCGCCAGCTAGTGTTACACAGGGGTTTCCCGTATGTGAGGTCGAGTTGACCGACTGTCGGTCAGCCGGTCGTACGCGGGAGTCTAGGCCGTTGCCATACACCGGTGCGCTTCGTGTGTGCGCTCCCGTGGGGTCAATCAACCTTCCGCATCTGGTTCTGCTAGAGCGCTCGCGGAACTTTGGTCCCGCTCCTAAGGCATTCAACAATTTATCGCGTTTGCAACGCACTCATAATGTCTAGGCTGTTGAACGGGAAACACCCCGGATGCCCAGGTGGTGATTCGGATGATAGGCGCGAAGGGTTGAGCGAAGATGTTCTTTCGATACATACGTATACCGCTCCGTCATAGCAATGGATGCGTGTCCAAGAACCTCCTGCACAACTCTGATGTCGGCCCCTTGCCGCAATAACAACGTCGCAACGGTATGGCGAATCATATGTGGTGTGACGCGCCCTTCAATGCCAGCTTCGTCGGCAAGGCGTGCGACTACTCGGAGGACGCCTTGCGTCGAGAGTCCTGCTCCGAGCGAGTTCACAAAGATCGTGCTATGAGTCAACTTCAGCGTGCAGCGCTGCGCCATATAATCTCTGATCACTCCTAATGATCGATCATCAGGCAGGACGGCCAAACGCTGGCGGGCACCCTTACCATGGACCAAGAAGACAGCCTCGTCCTCGCGCCAATCTGTTGTGGACAGCGATACAAGCTCACCAACACGCATCCCTGTCGCAAACAGCAATTCTATGGCGGCTAAGTTGCGGATGGCGAGAAATTGGCTGTCAGAGGGACTGTCAACCCTCAATCGAGGCGCTCCGATCTTCGACCAAGCTTGTTCGATAAGTCGCTTCGTGTCGCTAGCTGAGAGGCCGCGTGGCAAGCGCCGCTCAGAGCCGAGATCGAGTCGGAGTTTCCACAATGGCGAGGAGGCGAGTTCCCCCTTTCGCACCCAATATCCATAGAAGACGCGTAGCGTAGCAAACTTCCGCCGAATCGAGGCTGATGCGTACTGGCGAATTGCTAACTCCTTCGCCCATTCTTCGAAACCCTCGACCCCGATTGTTTCGAACGGAACCGCCGAGCCAAAATGCGAGCGACACTGGCCTAAGTCTACTCGATAGGCCGCCTGAGTTTTGCCGCTCCTGCGGCACGTTGAGAAATAACCAGTGAGGAATCCATTGATTGCTTGCTCCAGATGCATTTTGTAGCCCCCAAAAAGAGTATGGTTTTGGACTTGGGGACGGTACCACAAACCTGGTAATCCCACCCCAAATCAGTATGGAGGAGGCTGTCTGCACCATGGTTCTGCGCACGAATTTGGAGTCGGGGAGCTCGGTTCACAGTTCTATGATATCGGGTAGAATTGTCAACCATTAGGATCACAGCCATCGGCGCTACATTCGCACTCGAGACTGCCTGATAACTAGGAATTATCTTTCGTGCTATTTGCAGCATTCAAATCGCTGGGCCAGCAATTCCTGGTAATTAGCGGCCTCGTGCTGGTTTGCGCGCTTGTTGCGTGGCTTTTCGATGGCCGTCAAGCCGCCATTGGCCTTATCGATACTGCAGTGGTAGGAATGAAAGGCCCTTGGGTCTGGACCTTCGGTTTTGGTTTGGCGTCCTTTGTTTCACAAAGAGGGCGACGGTTGCCTCTAGATATCAATGGCGTGCTGGCACCGAACGAAGTTACAGCGGCTCTAACGGGGAGGATTGAGCGCTCCACGCGGCATCGTAACGCGTATCCCTACACCATCCCTATTACCCTCCTGGGCTTGTTTCTGACCTCCGCTTACGGCATCCCAAGCACAGGATTTGCATACTATGCAAACTTCGCTGGCATATGCGCGATCTACTACATTGCTGGTTTCTTGCTGTTCCACTTCGTCGAAGTGATTTTGGCTTTCCATCAATTGTTCGAGTCCATGGAAACAGTGGAGTTTAAGCGCCTTTACAGCCCGTTGCATCTGGAGAATCTGACATCGTACCTGGCGATGACAACGGCTCTGGGTTTGATAGCTATCTATGCTGGATTTCGAGGGACGCTTACAGCAGGCTTTCACTTCCACCATGAAGTGTGGAGGATCTTTCTATCGACTCCGCTGATTCTCTTCCTGCCCGGAACACTGTTCTACAACTACTATCCACGGTACGTCTTGAGAAAGATTCTGCAATACAAGGTATTCAGGACAATGGAGAGACTGGGGGTTTCAGATGAATCCAGCACGAAGGGCTTACTGCTTGATCTGCGGGAGAGCGCCGTGCTGAGTTCCCAGATCCTTCCTTTTCTGGACTACAAGAGTTTGCCTTCCTACCTGTTAGCGATTTTCTTCGCGATTTCTTTAGCCTACAACAGCGACCCCGCGGTGAAGACCTTCTTCAACTACCTGTTGGGTGTCAGCTCACAATCAACGTCTCCATGAGAGGAAGCGGCCGACTGACTTCAGTATGTGCGGGCCGAGCACACTGTCCGGGCGCAACAATGCATCCACGGCCAGCCGCAAGGCTCGAGGTCGTCGAAAGTCGAACTCGGCAAATATCAACTCGTTGACTATCTCGTCCGGGTACTGCCCTAAATCACAGACGAGACGCCGAAAGTCATCACTATCGAATGAAAGCAGGCTCTCAAAGAGGGTCTCCTGAAAAACGCGATTCATCCGCGTCATGTAGCGGGGAATAGCAGCCAGCAGTTGTTTGCGTCGGAGTGTATCTTCTTTGAGACAGCGGATGATTGAAGCTGCCACCCCTCGATATGTGCGCAACATTCGCGCAAGCCCTGTCGCACTTGCTGCGGGGTTGGTTTGGCCGGCTTCCCCAAAAAAAACGATATAGTCTAGAACAGGTTGCCGTAAACGTCCGACTGGAATGATGCCGAAGTAGGATTTCTCCGGCCTTGGGTTCCACACGACGTGTTCTGAGTAGTGAGATTTCTTCAGGATGAAATGCAAGTCACCCTTCAGTGACCGGCCTGTTCGATATTGTCGAGAGGGAAGGATTATCGCCGCGTGGGCGGTGCCCTTTGAGGTCGGAAATAGCTCAAAAAAGACAGGATGGCGATCAATGATGACGTTGTCCAGCGCAACAGGCGCGAGATCACCCCTTATTTCAACCTCACAACCTTGCATGATGTAGTAACCAGTGATTGAAGCAATGTTCTTTGCGCCGACGATAGGTGATCCGAAGCCCATACAGTCAACTAATAACCTCGCGTGCAGGGCCTCTGCATTGGCGCGGATGAGGATGCCATTTCGAGTGTCAGAGACACTGTAAAGCCTATGTCCCGTAAGGACTTGCACATTGTGGTTTGAGAGTTCTCGAGCAAGATGGTCTATGAGTTTCTTTGTGTCCCAAAGGCAATAGCGCCCCCGCACTCTAGCCTTCAGGCCGTTATAGGCCACGAAATCCAGAAACTCGTAGCGCCTTTCCACACAGTCGACAAGGTGTGGATTCTCGCTGAGTGCTTTCTCATCAGTCAGCCAGTACTTGTTTTGGGGAAGGCAGTCAGACTGTTCAAGCAAGAGGACAGAACAATGCGGGGCAAGCGCGGCGGCAATCAGGAGGCCCGAGACTCCCCCTCCCGCCACCACCACGTCAGTAGGTACCATTGATAATTCCTAGTTATCAAGCCTGGTTGCGCCGAACGGTCTAGGAACATTGCCTGCAGCCCACTGATCGGAATATCCTCGACAACGCCCTGTATCTCACATATCCTAAAGGAGATAGCAAGGCCCCCGTGATCTGTGCTATCCGATGCGTTGGCCCTCGAACGTGGCCGAACTTCAGAAACCCCTCCGGCGACTTCATTTAATCCAACACCAATCTGCAACCACATCTCGAAATCTCCAAGTTGAAGGATCAGTCAATTCTCTTGGCCTTCCCAGTGCTTGCAGCGGCCGTTTCGCTGTGTGCCAAGGCACCGTATCTCATTTCCATACTTCTTTTTTATGCGCTTCCGGGCATCTACGTCGCGGTTCTTTTTGGACATGCGCGGCAAGCAGCAAAGAATCTTCTTTTCGCGGCTGTTACTTCCATACCATTTACTATCGTCGTCGATTTCATCGGCACTGCAAGCCATGTATGGTATGTACCTCAAACCGTATTTCCCACACGATTCTTGGGCATTGTTCCTTGGGAGGATTTTCTGTGGATGGGAGTAGCGACGTACACCATCGTGACTCTCTATGCCCTGGTCTCGGATAAGGGTAACGACAAGATCGCTGGTCGACGCATGTTGTATTTTGCTGCGATTGGATCGCTGGCAATAAATGTACTGTTCGCGCTCCTTCTGTCGGGACTGTCGACATTATTCACCTTGAATAGCCGCTTTACGTATTTGGGCCTGGGTGTCACATTTTTCGCGGCGCCCGCCAGCCTCTTTCTCTGGCGATCTCCGCAATTTCTAAGACGTGTCGCGCCGCTCGTAGGATATTTCTTCTATGTCACGATCGTCTTTGAACTGTGCGCAACGGTTCTGCGCCAATGGTTATTTGTCGGCACCTACTTGCTTCCGCCGCTCAGTTTCTTCGGCATAGGTCCTATTCCCTATGAAGAGTTGTTTTTCGTAGGCATTGTGGGCCCGGTCGCTGCGATCGCGTTCTATGAGTTCTGCGAGGTCGATTAAAACAGGCGAAAATAGATCTCTGGGCAGGGCAGCCAAGGTTTTCCATCATTGTTCATCTACAGCAAGGCTCCAGACGCCGCCACGATTCCGCTTACAGCTTCGATGCAAACCGCCAGGTGGTCGAGGCCATGTGTTTGGAATGGTGCCCTAATGCTCAGATTTCCACAGGCAAGATCCGGGATGTTACAAATCGGCCCTTCCGTGTCCGCCTATGGATGTGGAGCACGGGAGCAATGATGAGCGGTTAGGTACTTAGGTACCTCCGAAAGAGATTCCGCGCCCGCCCACAGTTGTCTAAAATCTGAAGAAAGGTAAGTTCCGGAAGCCGATACGTTTCGTACAGTGGCCCGGAGCCGAAACAGGTGGGAACACCCAATGGGGACGCAAGCATTCAACCCAGAAGAACAATACAGGAAGGTTGCACGCGAATGGTCTAGGAGCCAGACCCCAGATCGCATACGGATACCGCACGATTGGGCAGATGATCTAATAAAAGGCGCCGCAACTTGGGTTTACGAAGGTGAGATACCGGCATGGCTCCTTAAGAAAGTTGAAAACGTCCCGAATGTTTTCCTCCAACTGCCAGCGCCGGACCGTCGATGGATCATAAAGTTCCGTGGTGAACTATGGGGCCCGTTCGATCAGCAATTCGGGGGCTGGATAGATGCTCACGACTTAATCAGCGAGCGCACCCGAACGCTGTATGGAGTCAGCCTTGCACAAACTGGAATGTCTGGCGAGGTAACGCTGAGCGGCTCAGGCAACAGCTGTGCCGACTCATATCCTGAGGCGGTGCGTAAGCGAATCCACCGATGGTTGAAAATGGTGTCGCGCGAGATGGGTTCAAAGACGGGAGTCCTTTTTCGCAAACTTTTTTCCCTGGAACACGGCCGGTACAGGTTCTCGGAGTTTGGGTGGATGACAGAAGTCGGTGATGTCCCCTTCGATGCAAGTATGCGCCTGGATCGGGGACGATGGATATTCGAGGTACCTTTCTGTGGTCATGAGCTGGTTGTGCCGGCAGATCAGAATCTAAAGTATCTGGCGCGAATCCTGATGTGCGGCAATCTCCCGGTGCCTTCGGTTTTACTCGAGGATGGGCTGCTACAAGAGAAATTCCAAGGCAGACCGCCATACCGGCGGTATTTTCGGCGCACCTTTCGGAAGCACAGAATCTATGCGAACACCCACGACGGTGGAGAAACTTCCCAAGAGATTTGCAGAGTGATGGGTCTGAAAGAGGGGCAATCCTTTACCGCATATGACGAGATTTCGCCGGATTCGCCGCTTCATCTGATTTGCCGGGTACCAGTGGGCCCCGTGACATTGTTGCCGAACGGCATCCGAGGCGTGCAGGCCGTTATTGCAAAGCAAAGGTTTCTGTTGGGGACCGCTAGCCCCCAATTCACAGAAATCGAGCAGCATCTGCGCGGCGGGCTGACGTGGGTGCTTCGTTACCCAAACCTGCTCCAACAGATCGATAGCGAAAGCATACGTGCCCGGCCGGTGATCTCAATGGGTCTCCGGCGACTACGCGAGAAGCTCATGTTAATGCCCAGGCACTGGACAACTCCATACGATGAGTTGGCTCGATATGTTAGAGAACACGTCCAGCTCGGCAAGTTGTGCAGGTACTCGGGGGATTTTCGCTGGAAAGTCGAAGGAGTTGCGCCTCCTCCCGACCCGCTGGAGCTGGCGATAGATCACATGGCGTTCAAGAGACTAGCTGCCTACAGGGAGAAAATGCGCGAGCGCAAAGCGATGGGCTATTCTCCGGAGGTTGTGAAGCCGAAATCTGAAATTTGGCAGACGGGCAAATGGGCCGCCTCCGTGGAGGCGGAAATTGCGAAGCAGGCAAAACAGCCGGACTGGATTCGGCAAAACGCACTTGCTGCTGCGAGTGGAATGTAAGGGACCGCACCATCGTGGAAAAGAGAAAAATCGTAATAAGCATCGAAAATTGCCACGCGGGTCACCCTAGAAAGGACTCGCCCCGGGATTCCCGGAGGGGTTCAGACTCGCTTGTTACACGTCTTTGAGGGAGGGTAAGGCACAGAGTATCGCGATCTCGCGGAACCACGCGAATCCAGGTGGTTGAGACCCCGATAGCGGACGATCTCGCGAGGATTGTAGAGATATGGCAATTCGTCAAAGCAAGAAACGTGACTGGTTTGACCGCGGAGCAGCAGCCTACGCATTGGTGCGCCCTGAGCAGCGGGGTGAAGCGGTTTACCCGTGTCCGATTTGTTTTACGCTGTTCACTGTAGATGCGCTCGCCGACGGGCGACTGTCGTCAGAGCACGTTCCACCCGGTAGTGTTGGTGGGCACGAGTTGGTGCTGACATGCAAGTGCTGCAACAACTCTGCTGGTGCAAAGCTCGATGCGGACGCAGCTGTGAAGGAGTTGCTGCGCTCAGCGATGGCTGGTACGCGCGAACACTGCGAGCGGGTGAAAGCTGCGATCGGCGATTTGTGCGTGAACGCCGAAGTTCACCTGTCTGGTGGTAGCTACTCCCTGGTTGTGCCGCGCCATCTCAACAAGCCGGGCGCGGCCGACAAGCTAAAAGCGGTTGTCCGGCCGGGCAGTTCGATGACCGTTCAATACCGCCGTTTTTCGGAACTCGGCGCAAAGATCAGTTGGTTTCGGGCTGGTTACCTCGCGTTGTTCGCTGTTGCAGGATACGCATTCGCGCTGGATCCGGCGACGGAGATTGTGCGTCGGCAAATTCTCCAATGCGATGAACGTCAGGTCGTGACCTTTACATCTGAAGTGTCGGACGATACTGCATCGTCAGTTCACAGGATCCTCCGCGTGCGGGCACCGGACTGGCATCGCGGTTGGGCTGTGGAATTCGGTCGCTATTTCGTGCATTTCCCGTCAGCCGGAGATATGGACTTCTACGACCGGTTGGCCACCTGTGGGAGCGCTGTGACGCCGTACATGACTACGTATGAATACGTGGGCTGGCCGAGTGAGCCGACATTTGGGCTTGCGGCATCGACTGGCGAAACATCCTCTGATCGTTGCGTAATTCGGTGGCCAAGTGCGCGGGGTATTTGAGCTGTCCATAAGAAGAACTTTGAGAAGGAGTCCTATGGAAGAGCGCGAGACTAAATCGGCGAGGTCATCTGGTTTTCCGACTCCAGCGCTGTGCGATTATCCATTTGAATGGACTTTGTGTGGCGAATGGCCGTTATGTTTGTCGAAACCAGTATCGAGGATTCCGATGAGTATGAGTTCTTGGTATCACATTTGCGCTTCGCTCCAAAATCCACGATTGATCGATCTTCGCAGTCCGGGAAAAAGTATTGATTGTACAGATTCTTGATGAAACAGACCCTGTTCGGCGTTATTCGGAGCTGTTCCGACGTACCTCCCAGTCTATTAGGAACAAATTCACCTACGAATCTCCATCCACTACGGCAGAGCTAATAAAGATAATTGCCACGGTGAAACCCGACATTGTCGTAATTGATGGCCATGGCAGGTACGATCAAACAAATGATGTGGTGCATCTGCTCGTTGGCAAGCAGTGGGTCAATTTCGATACGCTTCTCAGCAGTCCGCCGATAGCTCCATTGTGGATTATCTCCGCGTGTGACATGGCAGTGAGCGAAGCATTCAGAGGTTGTGCCGCTCGCTCCTTGCTTTCACGTGGTGCATACGCAGTCATTGCAACGCTGGACCGAGTTGATGCTTTCATCGCGTCAATTCTCGTTGGTCGGCTATTGACGGAGGTTTATCAGCCCGGAAATCCGACTGAAGGTCGTACACTCGCAGACGCGTTCTTCTTAACCCAGGTGACCACAGCGTTGCTCTACGATCCGCTTTTGCCCCTTTTTCGGCAATCAGAAATCGATCCTGCAATCAAACCTGCGTTAGGCCTTGCTCTGGCAGGAATTCTTTCATGGGGAAACGCTCAACGGATGGAATTGGAGGAGTACAGGCATGGGTTTGCTGAACGGATTGCCTACGGAGCTGCAAAGACATAAACTGTTAAATAGGCAAGCAAACCTAGCCGCAGCGGGGCATGTTCGTCCGGAGACGCTTCTTTTCTCAGCCTTTGGTTTCCCGAATCTCATTCGCCTTGATCCTGAATCGGTTTTGTCGTAGGTGCCTCTGTACCCTCGCACAACAGTTGCAAGCACTCGCAGTCGGAAAAACAGCGGTGAACTCGGCGTCCAGGTGTGAATAGCCGCCTCTTGCAGAGAGTTAGGGGCTTGCTAGACCGGAGATAATTCCTAGGTCTTGTCCGGACGATAGCCGCACACAGAATGCGGGACAGAGAGTGCAACCTAGCCAGAGGCCGTTGTGAGCCAGCACAATCCTTGCCAGGACCGCCTGTTATAAGTGAGGGATATAAGCTGTTCTTAGGCTATCGCGAAACAACATGGCTAACCCCGACTGACATGTCGGGCTTGCTTTTCAATTCGGTGTCCAACCGTTCGAATTCAGGAGTGATGGCAGTTCATGCGGAGCGTTCGGTGCGGGGTGAACAATAGTCTTTCCACAACTTTCGACACTCCAGGTACACTGCATATAAATAGGGTGAGCTGTCCTTGTGTTGAAAAAAGCTTTCCGTAGCGCAGCCATCCCTCAGGAAATAAGAAATTTCTTCGCAAACATCCCGAATCGCACGGCCGTTAACCCTTAGAACGGTCAACAAAAACAAATAGTATACGCGTGCTATGGAATGCTCTCTATACGAATCGATGGTTCGTTGCGACGCGAGCAGAGACTCTTGGATTGATCGCGAGCCGCTGACAGGGTCAACACACGAGGCGATAGCCTCCTGGATCAGGTCCAGAGCATCTGCTGCTACGAGACTGGCGGGAACGCCCTCGTCAGTAATTCCAATCTCAGCCATGCCACAGAGACACAAATGACGGATGACGCTGTTGTCGCTCTCTCTAGCTATCCGCGGCAGCATCTGAGCCAGAGCATTGCGGATGTCGGGGGCCGAAGCGTCGTCAGTCCATTTCCTGCTTGCTCGACCAGCTAGTCTCGCCAGCACAACAAAACGAACCAGAGGCTGCAGTACCGTCTGACATGCTTCGAGCAGCTGCATTATCGGACCGACTGCCACTGTAATCTTAGAAACGCCAATGAGACCACCAAGGTTGCCCATAACAAACAAATCGGTTTTCGCTTCAGAGATAAATGTAGATATCAAATCTTCGGTCAGTTCTACATTTGTTAGCAGCGTTCCAGCGTATTCGTAATGGTTAACCTGCAGAGCAATCCCCCTTACCGCCCTAGCATTGTGACAACGCACACACAACGAAAGATATAATGCAACGAAGAAATTGCTCCACACCTCATTGGAGAAAGTGTAGTGACCTCGCAATGTTCGGAAAAATAATGAACTTCTCAATACAAACTTCAGGTTATCCCCGTCTAGAAGCACCCTGAGTGTGTCGTACTGCTCGCTAACGACCGTGCCTTCCACGCCCATGCTGGTATGGCCTCTCCACTCTTCCAGCAATTTAGTAATATCACCTCTAAGAGTCTCGTATGAGAGTTCGCGACTGTTCCTCCTGTGATAAACCCAATAAACCAATGCAACACAGTCGACACCAAGGCTCCTTTGATAAGTCTCATCTTTATCGAGAGAGCACTGAGCCGCGAATCGAAGGAAGTCTGCTGGAGCGGACAATGTCTGAAGGGACACAGAAGTGACACTGTACGTTGATAATGGATTCACCACGATTGGGTTACGCAACACCGACAGGGCCGAATCTTTTGCCTGGACAATCTTGTCAGCCAACCCAGGAACAGCCTTCTTGACCATGGCGATCGTAAGAAGCGGTATTCGAAGATAAACGTAACGATGGTGGGAAAGAGGTTCAAAGCTCGGAGAGTGTTCGCGAATTCCAAGCACCAAACCTGCTGCCGAGTCGACGGGCAAAGACTCGACAAAGCCCGCGTAGGTAACATTGGAATGACGGGCAACAAATTCGTCAACCCCGTCCAACAGAACGGCCACTCTTCCACGGCGCAAACGCTGCTCTAGCCACGAAAACGGAACGGATTGCGGCAGACCAGAAGGCAGCTCGTTTCGTTCGGACATCATCTGCAAAAATGTATTTGTAAGCCTTACCCACTCTCGGCAAATAGCCGTCCACAAGGTGGAACCCAAAGGTGGGCTTCCCGATGAGCGCTCATAGTCGGGCAAGTTCATTCTGTCAATCGGAATAAATAGCGGGAGAGCTTCTGAAGTCGGGTCGCGCAGGAAACTGTCGCACCCATCGTAAGACAGTCTCCGTAACACTACGGATTTACCTACGCCTGAAATGCCGCTAACGACAGCACGTATAGGAGTACTCGACGTCGAAAGCAAAACGCTTAGCTTGTCCAAACAAGCCTGCTGGTCGAAGTAGCCGCTAATGCCTTGCGCTCCGGATCCGTGATAAAGATTCTTTATCCGGGTTTGTGCTTCGATATCTTTGACACGCCATCGAAGCATGTGGGCGACAGCCTTGTCGTATTCGGGCTGGCGTTTATACCAAAGTGATGTGATATTGATATTTTGTGAAAGGTATAGCTTCACTGCCGCGCTAGCAGGCAACTCGTCGTGTTTTCCTGGCAATCTCCCACCAGGGTGATAGACGTTGTAGCCACTGGCAAATTCCTCTTTGTTGGAAGTCACATCAAACTCTTGCGGAGTGTCTCGCCGGAGAATAAGGTTGCTGTATCCGTCGCTGAGCTCTCTGAGAAAGCGACCGTCTCGCTTCAATTGGGAGTAAATTCTGTTCCTACCCCAATGCCGGTTCCCCTTTGACACAACTCCTACAACGTGGGTGATCGGGAAACAGACCCAGCCGATGAGGACCGCGAGACGGCGTAGCCAATCTGGGACTCCCGCTTTCGGACCAAAATGCGGAACGCCAAGATTGAATACCTGGCGGCTTTGCTCTAGCACATTTCCTCCCTTGAGATCGTCCAAGAGAAGAGCTTGCCTCAAGACTAGGCCACCGGCGCTATGTGCAACGAAAATGATGTCGTGATGCCCGTTGCGGGACATGAAACCGTAGAGTGTTGACAAAAGGTCATCAGCTGCGATTTCGATGCTGATATTGCTGAGCAGACTAGAGGGGTAGTGAAAGCTGAGGACATCAATGTCCCACTTTACTTCGTCTAGCAACTCGTCTGGCAAAGTCTTCCACACTCGGGCATCACACCGAAGACCATGAATTAGTACTAGCAAGACACCTGGCGCAAAGTTATGAGCGTCGGGGCTTGCCCGACGCAGAAGAGTGCCCTCGGGCGCGCCTTCTAACTGGACAAAGCGGTGCATACACTGGCGCGCTACTGTATCACAAACTTCAGTATCGGTAGTTCAGAAAAGGAAACTGCGGATTAAGGACACTTTGGAACCTAGGGACGCTTGCTGACCCCAATGATCTTGCGCACGTCAAACGAAATAGTCTTCTTATCGTCGCGGTAGCGAATTCTGCTGAGTACGCCAGAATTTGCTTTGGTCACCGCTCGTCGTATGAAGCTGTGCCATTGATCGAGTCTGGTTTCGTCTCCGTCAAACTCGGGCATGAGTCGAGCCCGGGTATTAAATCGATATACGATGTTTTTAGTAACATGAAATCCGCGAAAAGGTGAGTCGTTGAAAAGCGTCCGCAGCTCTCCGGCCGTCAGGAAATGACGTCTTTCGACTAGCGTGTCGTACTGCGCAAGTTCGTCCTTCTTTCGTACAATCGCGCGATACAGAGGAGCCATATCGTCCGAGAGGCAGACATCCCAGAACACAAGCCTTCCGCCACTCCTCAAGACTCGATATGTTTCTTGAAGAAACGGTAATTGACGGTCTCGGCAGATTTCGTGAAGCACCATCTTGCAAGCCACGACATCGTAATTACGGGGGGGAACTGAAAGATCCTCGGGAAAAGCTCCTATTCGAAACCTCAGTGTCACGCCTGGCGCATGCTGCCAAACCTGGAGCTCCCGTTTCGCCCTTTCCAACTGGACTTCACTTTCATCAATCAAATCTACCGCCAGTTGCGTGCCTCCGAGCTGGCGAGAAAGCTTAGTCGAGAGCAGTATCTCGCGAGTCACAGCTCCATATCCACAGCCACAATCGAGAACGGAGCACGGACCCTTTATTTCCGCGGCGGTTACGAATGCCAAGAAGTCGCCTGGATCAATGGCGTGAATCTCTTCATATGACACGATGCGTTGGTCAAATGATGTTGGTTGGATAAGCGGTAGGTTCATCTTTAATTCGGGAGGGGAAGAGGGCGAGGGATATTCAGCCAGGGACGCACCGACTGCCGATCTAGGCATTCAGATCTCCTGTATGTGCGTCGCCCCCAAAGACAGCACACCGAAATACAGGTTTGATACTAGCCGATGTGGACATCGCGGTCAAACGAAGAACCTCGGTGGTGTGAGGCCTGCTGACGACCGTGGTTTTTAGCAAATCATGCTGGCATTCTACCTTAATCAAAGCATACTTGGGCCATTCCGCAAGTGCTCGCGATGGCTCGCTCGAGTCTCCTCTACGAGTCCTTTTTCGCTGGTAAGTTTGCCTGGCTTTCGACTTTTTTGTGGCTAATTCGCTCTTTCCGAGTCAGAGTGCCCCGGCTTTGAAACCGTCTACACTGGAGTCAGATACACCGCTACAATTCCGACTCAGCTTCGATGCAGACCACCAGATGCCCTAGGCTATATGCTTGGAATCAAACGGTGTTCCTAGATACTGTGAACGATTGGAAGTGGTCTTCGCATACTCGGTCGTGGCCTTGCGAATCTGTGAAAGAGGCTAAGAGAACGCATTTCTCTGGTACTCTGGAGCCAAACGTGAACTCGTGACAAATTGTTTAGCAGGTACCTAAAGGATCGTTAGGAATATTTGATCCTCTTGGTGCGTAGCACGGAATTCTTCGATGCCTGGCTATCTCTCGCTGAAGTTTATCTCCTATCATCCTGTCGCTCCTGGGACTTTAGCTTTTGATCTAGCAATTGTGCAGACGAACCGTCGCACCGCACATATTCTATCGACGGAATTTGAACTCTGGTTTGGGCATAGCAATCGTCAGTTTCTCTGCCGTCTCGGTCCTGACATCACAACGGAAATGACCGGCGGAGGTGCGCAGTTTGTAGTTGAGTTGAAGGATGAGGCTGCGAGAACCGGGTGCCGGTTGCTCTGGCACTATTCTCCCGACCAGCTGCAAAGAATCGACGAGTCACGCAACGGTGGCAAAGCTATCTTGTATATCTATGCACGATTCACAGTGCAAGCCATCTGGCCTCGCCCGAAAGAAAACCCCATCGTCAATTATGAGATTGAAACTCCTGGCTCCGAAAATGGATGGCCCCTGCGGATAGAGATCGCAGAATCCGACTGGATTGCACTTCTATCTGACATTGGTTTCAGACATCCGGCAATGGATCGCATCACGTGGCCGTTGCTGCCGCCTGCGTTTTCGCGGGCAGAAGGTCATCTCAATGATGCCTGGCTGCACTACCGACGTGCGGAGCCAGCTCCGGCTTTGGCCGCTTGCTACAAGGCTTTCGAGTGCCTTGGCTTCGATCTGTTCGGAAAGGAAGTCCAGCGAAAAGATGTGCTGGATTTGTTGATGGGTAGCGCGGAATTAACGAAACAAGAAGCGGTCCTCTCGCTTTTGCGCTCGCTCCAGTGCTTCTTCCAATTTGGTCGACATGACAAAGGGGCACCCGTTAAGCTGACTCAAAACGATGCGCAAATGGCAGTCGTGTGCGCTACCGTGCTGCTGGCGTACTTGGCCCCGACAAAACAATCCTGAGCAAATCGAGATGATCACTTCTTTAGGGAAGGACAAGCATGAGCGCATCACAACTGCAGATACAGGTTGGTTACCCTGATTTTTGGCCCGTAGTGCTTCAAAAGTACCCGGAGTTCTTCGCGCTGACTCAGACGCTCGGCCCAACAATTGATGACTTGTTCTCTAAGGGCCATACCGAGCCACTGCACAAGGTCTGCCGCCATCTTTCAAAGATGGTTGCAAACTCCGTTGGTGCTGTGCTGTTGCTTAGTCTCAACGGATACGGGGTTGATGCGATAAAGATTGCGCGCACAATGTTTGAAGCTGCCGTCACACTGCGCTACCTTTGCAAACACCCGGACGAGTTTGGAGATTACCTTGATTTTCACTTCATCGTTGCGATGAAGCGCCATCGGTACATTGAACAGCAGGCTCCTGAGCATTTGAAGAAACTGACTCCTGAAGCGATCAAGCAGTGCAAGGAAGGGTACACACGGGTTGTTCCACGATTTACCAAGAACGGTAAAGTTCGTGCACGATGGAGCAAGAAACCTTTTTCACAACTGTGCGCTGACATCGGACTTGAGGAACACTATCTCAGCTTTTACGAGTTGGCTTCGAATATCACGCACGCTAACATCAGCGGTGTTATGTCACAGGCCGACCCAGAACCAGGAGTGCTTGATGTGGACATCGCCCCTTCAGAGCAGTTTGTTGATATGGCAGTCCGTACTGCGCACTTTGCGTTTGTGCTTTCGGCGTGCGATTACATTGCACTCGCACGACCCGATAAGCAAGCGATTGCTGATAAGCTGGACAGTGACTTTGTCGCAGTCTGGAAAGACTGAAAGAGCGGCACATCTGCGCAGAAGTTTCGGTACGACTAACCAGGCACCTGGCATTTAGCCAGCAGTGTTTCGATTTGCTTTCATAGCTCCGGCGTGAGGAGTCATTCTTCGAAGCAAGGAGGGGCGTCCGCGACAAAGCTAAACTTACCGAGATATTCAGGCACATAGTGTGCAAATGCCGTCTACAGCCACGGTGCCCTGACCGCCACAATTCCGCCCACAGCTTCGATGCAAACCACCAGGTGCTCTAGGCTATGCGCTTGGAATCAAATGCTTTGCTTCTGAGTACGCTGGCTAGGCCTCCTGTTGCCAAGCCAGGGGGCCTAGGCAGTACTACTCGGGGGCACGCACTGCACACGTGCTGCTATAATCCGCCCAAGTTCTCGGCACGCCCATCAACGTGGAGGTTGTCGCGGTTCGCTTTTCTTCAAAAACACGTTGAACAGTCATGAACGCGTGGTGCTAAAAACGGACTACCCAAAGGAGCCACATAGACATCTTGTGACACCGTACACCGGGTGAATCGGAATGGCAACTCGGCTTCAGGCCCTCTGGATGGCGAGACTTTACAAAGAAACGCGATGAACATCTTCGAAATTCCCGGAGCCTACAAGAAAGATTCCATTCAATTTTTCAAGTCGCCGAGACTCTTTCTAAAGGATCTAAATTTCGAGGCGACTGAGGAAGCAAGATGCTCAGTGGAATACCTAGGCTTCGCCTTCTTGCTCTCGTCAGCATTCGTTCTCGTGGAGTTGAAGCTTATCCCGGAAGAACTCACAGGTCCTGCAGCTGCTTCAGTTCAGAAAGATGAGCTAATTTTCTCCTACTGGGTCTCGACCATCGTTTTCGTTCTCCTGTCACACGCAGCGTGTCGCTTGCTATCGGGACAAGGTCGCTTGCGCACTGACCTGACGGGACTCTGTCGCGTATACAGCTTTCTGATCCCGGCGACAACCCTGGTGCTGATCGTTCTGGGCTGGTCAATTGGCGCTGTCCTGAGCACATATCTGGTCGTCACACCGCCGCTCGGTGTGCTTCTCTTGGAACCGTTCGAACCTTCCACAAACCATCTCTTACTATTAGCGGGCTTCCTTACGGTCTATTTCTATTTGGCACTCTTTTTTGTGCTCTGCACCGTGGGGACACTCCACAAGACCCACCGCTTCACCTACGGTCGGACTCTGGTTGCTACAAGCTCAAGTGTTGTCGCTCTGGGTTTGATTCAGCCTGTGCTTACCTTCTGTGTTCGGAGGTTCTTCGACATATTTGAGCCGT
>Ga0210387_10001057_pt1 | contig 20545 bp, 19 predicted proteins | sample IncBWC7OmetaG_FD_160108 | JGI IMG/M metagenome (GOLD analysis project Ga0210387, IMG submission 160108) | Forest soil microbial communities from Barre Woods Harvard Forest LTER site, Petersham, Massachusetts, United States - Inc-BW-C-7-O ...
CCGGCCTGCACACATGTTGATGGCGCGCAACATGCCGCCAACGCTTTGCCGCAGCCTCGGTCGGAGCCACAACGACCGTCAACGCCGCCGCCAGCAAAGCGACGCCGATTCGATCGAGCGAGAGAACTTCCATGCCCCGCTCTATTCGCTCGGCCACATCGGTGACTTCGGGCCACCGTAGTAACGAAGCTGATTGCCTGACGATGGCGAGGCCCCGGTAAGGTCGCTGACGCAGCCTGCGAGAACCGCGCAGCAGGCGGCGACGGCAAGCATCACGAAAATCTTTCGTACCAAGGCGCTGGGCATCATGACGGCTCCCGTCGAGGCTGCGCGCGGGGACATCGCGCGCAGCCGGTTGGACATCAATATTTCGCAACGACGGGTCCGCCACCCCAGAACTTGAAGTCGAGGCCGAGCAGCACCGTCGAATAGGTGTTGGCGACGGAGTACGGCATCGCCGTGTTGAGCGGTGCGAGGCGGCTGTAGGTGCCGAGATCGTAGTAGCGATACTCGATCTTGCCGATGAGGTTGTCGGTCATCGCGTAGGCGATGCCGCCACCGGCCGCCAGACCACTACGGTGATTGGTGAACGTGTCCACCGCACCGCCCGCCACAGTATTGGTGTGCTGGATATCGCCGACAGCCCAGCCGCCGTCGAAGAACAAGAGCAGCCGGTCGACCGCGATGCCACCGCGGGCGCGAAGCGAGGCGACCCATTTCAGCTTGTTGAAGTCATCCATGGGCGAGCCGTTGACATCGGCCAGTGCGAAATTGTCGCGTCCCTGGATGTTGGTGCCGGCACCGTCGGCTTCCACGCCGAAGACGAGATTGCCGCTCTGCCAGTTGTAGCCGATCTCGCCGCCGCCGAATGCGCCGTGCGTTTCCCAGTTCGCCGTATAGTTGGCAAAGCCCACCGGCCCGAGCGCGTTGTTGAGATTCTGGTTGCCGAAGGCGTAGCCGCCGAAGCCGCCGACATAGGCGCCGGTCCAGTCGTAGACTAGTGCCGCGGCGGGCGGCGCCTTCATCGGCAAGTCCGCGGCAAAGGCCGGCGAACCCAAGGCGAGTACACCGAGCGAGACGGTGGTGAGGAGGATTCTTTTCATTGTGAGCCCCTGTCAATTTGTCCTGAAAGCGCTGGCGGCTGAGGCCGCCGGCTGCTGCACATCAGAAGTGGATGATGATGTCGGCCGAGCCGATCAGCGCGGTGTTCTTGTTCGGCGCGATGCCGAGGTTCGAGTTGCCGTTGAACGCAAAGCCGTTCAGCGAGCGGTAGAACGAGAACTCGGGGCGTATCTCGATCTGTGGCGAGAACCAGTGCTGCCAGCCGAGACCGGTCTCGACATAGTTGGTCTTGATGCCGGTGCGCTGACCCTCGACGTCATCGAACCATTCGAAGCGCCAGGAAATGTTGTCCATCTTCGTCGGGCTGTAGTTCAGGTACCAGAGGAACGACCGCGATTCCGCCGTACAGGAGAACAAGCCTGCGTTGCTGCACTGAGCCAGGCCCGGCGCGTTGAACGGCATGTATTGCGGTGAGAATGGCGTGCCACCATTCTGGAATGCCGCCACCGCCGCCGGATTGTTGGCGTTGAGCACATTGTTCTGGTGGATGTCATAGCTCTCGATCGAGATATGCCACTGATCGTTGAACTTGTGGTAGTACGTGATGCCGTACCATTGAAGATTGTTGTAACCCCAATTGCCGCCATTGATGCCGTCGGCGACCACGTAGACGTTGTCGTTTCCGGAGTCGCTGGTCCAGCGTACGCCGGCCGCGAGGCTCGGCACCGCGCCGGGATCCTTCGGCATGGTGTTGTTGGGATAGAGCAGGTTCGGGAACGGGTTGGCGATCTGCGCATTGTAATGCCAGGGCATCGCTTCGGTGCCGACCGACACGCCAAGCTGCACCATCCAGTTCTTGGTCACCGCCAGCGTCGACTGGATGCCGGTGTTGGTGTAGTTGTCGAACGTATACGTCATCGAGTGCGTATACATGTAGTTGTTCGGCGCGAGCTGCGCCTCGATGTCGGGGATCGAGATGTAGCGGCCGAAGCGCACCATCAGGCCTTCGGCGATCTGCGGGATGAAGACCTCGCCATAGGCCATCGGCAGATCGTAGCCGTAGTTCTTGTTCTGGTTCAGGAGCTGATAGCTCCAGAGCCCATACGCCGTGGTGTAGCGATAGTTTTCGCCGTAGATCGGCGCGAGACGGAAGCCCCAGTCGATGTGATCCTTCTGCACCGTGTCCGGCAGGCGTTCGATATAGAGCACCGCCTGGTCGAGCTGCACCGTGTTCGGATTGTAATCATAGGCAGCCGGCGCATTGCCGCCGCGCACGGAGTTGTTCGAGAGGTTGCCGCCGGCGTTGATCCAGCCGTAGACCTGGATGTGGTTGTCGGCCATCCATGACCCAGGCGCGGTGTTGCTGATCGCGTTCATCAGCGGACTGTCGATCGAGGCCGGACGAGTCACGCCGATCGTGGTTGTGCCGCCGTAGGGCCATTCGGTGAACGGCATCGGCGGCGTGCTCTGCGGCGTTGCCGGCCAATACTCTCGCCGCGACGGCGGCGCCTTCGGATCGGAGGGTGCCGAATCATGCCCCCATTCGAGCCTGTAGTAGTTGACCAGGCGCGTGAAAACGTCGTGCCCGAGATAAGTGTCGAGACACGAATAGTTCTTGTAGGGATCACAGAAACTGTTGCCCATCGGCGGCAGCGTATCCGCTGCTCGCGCCGCGTCGATCAGGCCAAAGGCCGCCAGCGACACACCCGCCAGAAAAAGTTTCTTCATCATTTTGCCCCAAGCTGTTGTTACAGGCGCCTTGAGAGCGCTCTCGCAGTTTTGTGAACGGTCGCTACGATCATTCGTGGGGGCGGTGAGAAAAATCGATGCGGTTTGCCGCGCGCTTTCATTAAATAAAAATAGTCGGAAGTGAGATTGCGACGCCGCTTGCACGCGGAAACATCATTTGCCTGCGTGCTTTGCTTAAATGGCCAGCGAAAACCGTGACATTTCGGCAAAACCGAGCGGTGCGCTGCAATCGTTTTCCGAAACCTGTGTCTTTTTCGTCATAGCGCACGCAATGACACGAGGCTGCAGCAGCGCGCATCACCACGTCGACTATTTTTTTGCTACGCGAATGAAGGCGAATGTCCATCGAAGATATATGCGGGAAATCGCTAAGCTCCGCTCATGGACAGTTTTGCCGAATTTGCAGGCGGGACGACAGGCGGCGCAGCAGCGTCCGCGCAAGACAGCGCGCTTGTCGGCAAGAACGAAGAATTCGAGCTTGGCTTCTTGCCGGCGAATTTGACCACGCAGTGCCGCAGCCTGATCGAGAGCTATCACGAGGTGCACGGCTTCGCTTGCCTGCCCGACGCGCTGTGGAAATTCCGCCTGGGTCCCTTCATCCAGCGCCAGCGCGAACTGCGGCAATGCTTGAAGAAAGCCTCGACGTCGCGAAGCGCCAAGAAAGCCAATGAAGGCTTCGTGCAGATTGCAACCGCAATCCTGTCGCTCGAAATCCTGGCCAGCAGCTTTGCAGGCTGGAGCGCCATCTATCCCGAAGCCGGCGAAACGGCCCGCAACATTCTCAAGCGCCACGCGCGCGGCCCGCATATGCCGCTCTTGGAATTCTACCTCTATCCGCCGAAACACATCAGTTCGGCTGCGATCGCGACCTTGATGCCGCCCGCAAGCCGCCAGCCGCACGAGACGGCGCTCTATCGCGAATCGAAACCGGAGCTTTCCAGCGAGAGGCTGGCGCTCAGCTACGCCAAATCGGTTCGAGACGCCCGCGACGCCTTTCCGACCCGATTCGGCACGGCATCCGTCTGATTCCTCCCTCGCGGGTTCGCGGCCCACGTCATCGGTAACCGTGAACCGGCATTCCCCTCGGTGAAGGCTGTGCTGCGACACGATGCATGATTAACGGCTATTTCTTTTTTATTTCTCGTCCTCCTCAACAACATAGATTTTCTACGCTGATCTGGAGAATTGTCGGGCCTGCCGGGTAGTTGAGGACATTGGGGCTGTGATTGCGGGCTGAAGAGCGCGCGGTCCCGCGCGCCGGTGCCTGTCGCTGCGAAGGCTCGAATTTTGAAATATCAATTTGATCTGGCGCAAAGGCTCGCAATGACGCCTGCAGCCGCGCCTTCGCCAGCGGATTGGCAGGGATCGATGACATCCAGCGCCGCAAAGGGCACGGCGTTCACCCTGATGCTGGCGGTAGCCAATGTCGGCGCGGTCACGGCTGCGCTGTTTCCGTTCGACAGCTCCTTCGCAGCGAACGTCGTACCGGTCGCCTATCTCGTCCCTGTGATATTCGCCGCGACCCAGTGGGGGGTTTGGCACGCGATGCTGGCCTCGATCGTGGCGATGGCGGCGGCGGACTTCTTTTTCTTTGCACCGATCTACACCTTTCGCGTCGACGATCCCAAAGAAGCCGTCGACCTGCTCCTGTTCCTGGTCGTCGCCCTCGTCTCCAGCAACCTCGCCTCTCGCCTGCGCCACCGCGAGCAGGAAATCCAGCAGCTCTATGCATTCTCGCAGCGGCTGGCTGCCTGCTTCACCGTCTCGGACCTGATCGCCGCGATCCAGCATTATCTCTCCTCGGTGCTGGGGCAGAAAGCGACGTTCTTCGTGGCGATGGCCGACGGCCATCATGAGCCTTCCGAATCGGGGGCGACGCCGAAAGCCGTCCAGGAAGCCGTTGCATCCATGATCATCGCCGCCGGTGCTCCCGCCCGGGGCATCATCGATGAGGCGACCCGCGACGTCTGGCTGTTGCGGCCCGTATCCTCGGATGCCTCCGTGCATGGCGTGATCGCGATCAACATCGGCGCCGGCTCGCGCGGCTCGATCGAGCTCAAGACGCGCCGGGTCGAGGCCGTTCTCGACGAAGTCTCGCTGACGTTGAGACGCCTGGACATCGGCAAGGCCATGGAGGATGCGCGGTTTCATCTTCAGGCGCAGCTGCTGCGCGACGCCTTTCACGGCACGCTGTCGCACGAACTATGCTCTCCGCTCGCGGGCATCCGCGGCTCGGCCAGCGTGCTCGGCTCGATGACTCTTGTGCGCGACAATGCGCTGGCGGAATCCCTGGTCGACGGCATTTCCGAGGAAGTGGCCGCGCTCGAGGGATATATCCAGAACCTTCTCAACGCCACGCGCGTCACCGCAGGCGGCCTCAGCCCGCGCCGCGAATGGGCCGATCCGCGCGACATCATCAACGCAGCGATTCGCGGCCGGCGCAGGCGACTCAACGCACACCGAATCACCATGGCGTTCGCCGACGACCTGCCCCTGGTTTACGTCGATTCCGGTCTGATTGAGGAAGCTTGCGGGCAGGTGCTGGAAAACGCCGCCAAATACTCGCCCTCCGGCTCCACGGTTTCGGTCGGCGTCTGGGCCGAGCACGGCCAGGTCATCTTCTCCATCGCCGATCAGGGCGTCGGTCTCACGCCGCAAGAACTCGAGCAACTCGGCCGCCGATCGTTCCGAAGCGAACGTCATCAGGCCACGATCCCCGGCTCCGGGCTCGGGTTCTGGATTGCCACAACCTTCGTCAAAGCGAACGACGGCACCATCGCCGTTTCACGTCACGGCAATGGCACCAGGGTTGCGATCTCGCTGCCCGCTTCAGAATTAACTCCCTCCGAATTGATAGCGATGGACAATGAATAAGCCTTCCAATGTCGTGCTCCTGATCGATGATGAGCCGAAGATTCGCCGCTTCCTCCGCGCCGGCTTCGAGCTTGACGGCTTTTCCGTGCTCGAAGCCGAGAACGCCGCCGAGGCGCTGAAGATTGCGACCTTCAGCCCGCCCGATCTCATCATCCTCGACCTGGCGCTGCCCGACCTTCACGGCACCGAGGTGCTCGACCGCATCCGCTCCTGGTCGAACGTGCCCGTCATCATACTGTCGGTAGTCTCCAGCGAGGATGAGAAGGTCCGGCTGCTGCAGTCGGGCGCCGACGACTATGTCGTCAAGCCGTTCGGCATGGCCGAGCTGCTGGCCAGAAGCGAGGCCGCGCTGCGGCGCTATTTCAAATCCGCAACCGAAAATCCGGTCGTCATCGCGGGCCCTCTCTCCGTCGATCTCGTCAGCCGCACCGTTTCGCTGAGCGGGTCCCGCGTCAATCTCACGCGCAAAGAGTATCGGCTGCTCCATATCCTTGCGATGCATGTCGGGCTCGTGGTGACGCACGACCACCTGCTCAAGGAAATCTGGACCGGCAACCAACGCGACAACATCCAGTATTTGCGCATCCTCGTGCGCAAGCTGCGGCAGAAGATCGAGTCCGATCCCAACGATCCGCGTCTCCTCATTACCGAATCAGGGGTCGGCTACCGACTGCAAAATCGTATCGAAGCAAGCCCTGCGGTATGAGCCATGCTGCTCCGTCCATCACCGCGCAAATCCTTCTACCTCATCGTCTTCCGCCGCGAGCATGAGGCGAGCGGATGGTGCTGGGAGATCCGCCGCAAGCGAAGGCCGATGGGCGTGAGATTGTGGCAAGGCGGCTTCAGGTCGCATCGCGCGGCACATTCCGCTGGCCGCACGGCGCTCGAGGATTTCCTGAATGGATTGGCGATGGAGACAATTTCGTGATGCGCCGCGCAATCGCGAGCACTGGAACGGAAGTTGCTAGGGCGCAGCATCGAAAATAAGCGAACAAATTCCGCGCCCGTGACCTTCATCGTCCACGCATCGAAGAACGACGAAGTCGCGATCACGGTGCGGCTGCGCGCCGTCGCCGCCATCGCCAAGGCGCAGTCGCTCTCGGCCGATGGATGGGACGTCGTCATCATCGGCCCTGACGAAATCAAGTATTCGCCGGCCGAGTTCGACAAACTTCTCGCCTTCTCCGCGCCCTGAGCGCGCTTCATTTTTGTGCAATTTTCAGGTTTACACGCCGCCGCTCCAAGCGGTCGCGCAAGTTCGTCGCATCAATATATAAATAATATCTTTTTTTCGCCGGATGCCCTACCTTGCACAATAAAGGGGCGCGGATCGTGCAATTTCTCATTCAATCGTTCAACATTTTCGGCATCGAGGTGCAGACCTGGATGTTGATTGTCGTCATCTTGGTCATCGGATTCATTTTTTTCATCAGGAAGACGCGCGACAGGTCGTGAGCTGACGCAAGCGCCGCCGATTTTCAAAAACGCCCTAGCAGAGCCGCTTTGTTGCTGCTCCACCGTTTCAAATGACTTCGAATGAAGGTGCAGACGCTCTACGCGTCGCACTGCCGCGCTAAGCCTTCGCATCAAGCAAAGATATTTTTTTCCTATCGTTTCACGACGCAATCGATGTCGCGACAGCGCAACGAGAACTGAAAATCAGCTTTGACAGTTCTGCGACGGTCCTTTCTGCATCGCGGAATCCGAACGCCCCATTTAAGATTGGTGTCAGAAAGTGTTGATGGCCGCAGGGCCACATATGGGGGCTTGGATGCGTGGATACATGAAATTGTTTGTTGCTGCCGTTGCCTTGCTCGGCCTCGGCACAAATGGCGCGGCGAGCGCGGCCGATCTTCCGGTGAAGGCGCCGCGCGCGGCACCGGTGCCGGTCTACAATTGGACCGGCTGCTACATCGGCGGCAATGTCGGCGGCGGCTCAAGCCGGATGGATACGACGCGGCTGTTCACCGACCCCGCGGTCCCGGCCTATCTCGACTACGGCCGCGAGAATGACTCGGGCTTCATCGGCGGCGGACAAGTCGGCTGCGACTTCCAGACCACCAACCTCGTGATGGGCATCGAATCGACGTTCGATTTCGGCAGCGTCAAGGGCACGCACAATATCCTCAACCTGCCGGGCTTCACCGAAAGCAACAACCTGCAGCAGATCTACACCATTGCCGGCCGCGTCGGTTATCTCTGGACACCGACAGTGCTGACCTACGTGAAGGCCGGCGTGGCCTACTTCGAGAACAAGAACCAGCTCTTCCTGCCCAGCGGCGCGCTGTTCGAATCCTCCAAATTCACCGATCCCGGCATGCTGGCCGGTGGCGGCATCGAATGGCAGTTCGCGCCGAACTGGTCGGTCTTCGCCGAAGGCAATTACATCTGGACCGAGGACGATGCCGCGCACGACTACGTGACGCCGGCCGGCATCCCCAGCGAGACCATCAACAACCGCCAGCGCATCATCACGGGCCTCGTCGGCGTCAATTACAAGTTCCACTGGGACACCGGGCCGGTCGTCGCAAAGTACTGATCTCTCTCCTTTGCACCGTGGCCCGAAGCCCCGGCCTAGCGCCGGGGCTTTTTCTTTGCGCGCTTCGGAGCGCGAACCCGACGCCCGGACCTGGCCTGCCGGCTTACACCGGCCTTACGGAACGGCCCTGCCCTCACCCGAATGTTAACGACAATGGCCGCCCCGGTCCGGGCCATACTTGCCTAAGGCTGCAAATCGTCCCATGCCTTGGGCGAAACCGAACCCTCGGATGGCGGTAATGCGGTTATTGATCGTCGAAGATAATGAAGAGCTCGCCGAGCTCATCGCGAAAGGCCTGAAGACCGCGGGCTACGAGGCCGACGTGCTGTCGAGCCTCGAGGAAGCGCGCGCGGTTCTCTCGACGACGTTCTATGCCGCGATGATCCTCGACCTCGGCCTGCCCGACGGCGATGGGCTGGAGCTGCTGCGCGAGATCAGGCAGCGCGACAATCCGATTCCCGTGCTGGTGCTGACCGCGCGCGGCGGCCTGACCGATCGCGTGCATGGTTTGCGCAGCGGCGCCGACGACTATCTGGTGAAGCCGTTCGCGCTGGAGGAATTGATCGCGCGGCTGGAGGCGCAATTGCGCCGGCCCGGACAATTGCTCGGCTCGAGCCTTCGCATCGCCAATCTCGCTTTCGACACGCAAAACCGCCAGGCCTCGATCGACGACCAGCCCCAGGTGTTGTCGGCGCGCGAAACCGCCGTGCTCGAGCTTCTGATGCGCAGCAAGGGCCGCGTCGTCTCCAAGAAGCAGGTCGAGGATCATATTTTCGGACATTCCGGCGAGGTCGCCTCGAACGCCATCGAGGTCTATGTCCATCGCCTGCGCAAGCAGCTCTCCGAGCGCGGCGCCCGGGTTCAGGTGCACACCATTCGCGGCGTGGGCTACCTGATCGCAGAGGAAAAATAGCGTGCTGCGCTTCAAGTCGATCATCTCGCGGATCGTCTTTCTTCATGTCGTTGCGGTCGCCATCACCTCTGTCCTGATGTCGCTCGCGCTGTCCTGGCTGCTCAGCTATGCGACCGACACCATCCACGACAGGGCGATGAAGGAACAGGCGGTAACGGTCGGCAGTCATCTGAACTTCACGAGCGACGGCCGGCTCGAACTCGACCTTCCGCTCGACCTGCTCGGTCTCTACTCCCAGGCCTATGGGCGCTATTCCTACGCGGTGACCGATGAGAAGGGCGCGGTGCTGTTTTCCTCCCTTCCCGACAAGTCGGCGCTGTTTCCGACCGACACGCGTGAGGCGCCGGTCGAGTTCCTGCATCATCGGCGCGGCAACGCCACGGTGTTCGGTGCGAGCGTCGAGAAGACGATCGGCGACAAGACGGTCTGGATCCAGACCGGCGAGGATCTCGCCAACCGCGACGTGCTGACCGACGACATCGTCGCCGACTTCTACAAGAATGTCGGATGGATCACGCTGCCGATCCTGCTGGTGCTGCTGCTTGCCGACATCGCGATCTTCCGCCGCGCGCTGCGGCCGCTCCGCGAAGCCAGCGAAATCGCCGAAAGCATTGCGCCCGAACGGCCCGGCGTGCGGTTGCCCACGAAAGAGATTCCGCAGGAGGTCCGCCCCCTCGTGCACGCGGTCAACCAGGGCCTCGACCGTCTAGAAGAGGGATTTCGCGTCCAGCGCGACTTCACCGCCGACGCCGCGCATGAGCTGCGCACGCCGCTCGCGGTGCTGCGATCGCGCATCGACCTGTTGGAAAACGAGAAGATGCGCGAAGCCCTGCGTCACGATGTCGACGGCATGGCGCACATCATCAGCCAGCTGCTCGACATCGCCGAGCTCGACACGCTCGCGGTCCAGCCCGACGAGAAGGCCGACCTTCAATCGGTCGCGGCGGGGATCGCCGAATTCGTAGCGCCGCTGGCGCTTGCGCAAGGCAAGGACATCGCGCTATCGGGCGCAACCGAGCCGGTCTGGGTCAGGGGAAATCCGGAAATGCTCGGCCGCGCCATCCGCAACCTCGCCGAAAACGCCATCAACCACACCGCGGCCGGCTCGACCGTCGAATTCGTGGTCGAGGACAACGGCACCATCAATGTGCTGGACCGCGGACCGGGCATCGGCGAGGACGAGCGCAAGCTGATCTTCCGCCGCTTCTGGCGGCGCGACCGCCGCAAGCAGGGCAGCACCGGCCTCGGGCTTTCGATCGTGCAGCGAATCGCGGAATTGCATTCGGCCAGCATCACGGTCGAAAACCGCAAGCCAAATGGTGCCTGCTTCTCGTTGAAGTTTGTGCCGGTGAATTCCTAAGCCGCCAAAGCGGCGCCGATTTCCGCGCTGACCTGCGCCTGAACCTGGATACGGTCGGCATGCAGTGACCACTCGCACAGCCGCTCGCTCTCGCAGAATTTCAGCTTGGCCAGTTCTTCTGCCTGCCCCTCGCTCGCGGCGTCGATCTCGAGCGAACGCTGGCAGATTTCGATCTGGCGGCCATTGCCGCCGAGCACGTCCTTCATGAAGCGGACGACATATCGCGACATGGTTCCTCCCCGGTAACGCTTTTTTACGCGTGGAGGACGCTATCCCTCGCGCCGCAGCGCCGTCTGCACGAAAGTAGACTTAGCGGATGGAACCGCTGCCGAATTAATCAGGCACCGACGTCCGGCAGGCTTGCTGCCGCAATCGCGACAAACCGCGCGATTTCCCGGCCGATCCGGCGCGGTGTCGAGCGCAGCAATGAAGCAACCCGTTGCATGACCGTAATCCTTCCGTGCCAGGACAGGAAATGCCCCTAAACCGATGACACGAAAGGAAAAATGGCGGCTGGCCAGGACCATGTCGAGGGGCCGTGCAAAATGACAATGAGCGCCCCGTCGGGGCGGTACACGGCAGTGGTTTTGTTGTCCCCGACGGAACCGCCGCAGGGAAAATCTTCTCCGCCGGCGGAGGCCTATTTTGGCGCCACGCCGAAGGTCCTCGCAAACCGCTCGCTGTAATGCGGCCAGGCCTCGGGATTGATGATGCGCGGCGGCCGCTTGCCGTCCAGCGCACCGAGGATCTGCTCGGCGGCGATACGGCCCATGTTCTCGCGCGCCTCCTTGGTGACCCCTGCGGTGTGCGGACTGGCCAGCACATTGTCGAATTGCAGCAGCGGATGCTCGGGCGGCGGCGGCTCCTTGGACCAGACGTCGAGGCCGGCGCCCGCGATCTTCTTGCCGCGCAACGCTTCGAGAAGCGCGTCCTCATCATGGATGAAGCCGCGCGCGGTGGTGATGAAATAAGCGTGCGGCTGCATCAGCGCGAATTGCTTGGCGCCGATCATGCCCCTGCTCTCCTTCGTCAGCGGGCAATTGATCGAGACATAGTCGCAGCGGCGCAAGAGCTCGTCGAGCTCGACCTTCTGCGCGCCACGCTCGGCGATTTCGGATTTCGACAGATAAGGATCGTAGGCCAGCACGTTCATGCCGAGCAGCCCGCGGCACAGCTCGGCGATGCGGCGGCCGACATTGCCGATGCCAACGATGCCGATGGTGCGCCCCTGCGCCTCCGTGCCCATCAGCGCATTGCGGTTGACGTCGCGCTCGCGGCGCAGCGCGCGGTCGGCCTCGATGATGCGCTTGGAAAGCGTGAGCAGCATGCCGAGCGCATGCTCCGCGACCGAATGCGCATTGCCGCCGGATTGATTGACGACCAGCACGCCTGCTCTGGTGCAGGCCTCGACATCGACGGGATCGAAGCCAGCGCCGTTGGAGGAGACGATCAGAAGGTTCGGCGTGCGCTTGAGGAATTCATCGTGCACATGGAAGTGCGGCGCCAGTTCGTCGCGCGCGGCGCCGATCTGGTAGGCGTGTGCGGCAGAAAGGACCGGAGCAAACTCGCCTTCCGGAGTCTCGTTCTCGAGCCGGTCGAGCCGCACATCAGGCCGAGCCTTGAGGATCTCGGCGTAGATCGGATGGGAGAGATATTTGACGTAGAAGACGCGCTTGTTGTTGACAGTCATCGGTTGGCTTTCGGTTCTCTCAAATTCATAGAGCTTGGCCGCTCATCATTCGGCCTTGATGCCGGCGGCCTTTATGATCGGCCCCCATTTTTCGTAGTCGGCGTGGATCTTCTTGTCGAACGCTTCCGGCGTGCTGCCGATCGGGATTGCACCAAGCTTCTCCAGCCGGTCCTTGACCGTATCCGTATTGAGCGCCGCGACGAAATCATGCGAGAGCTTTTCGACGAACTCATGCGGCATGCCGCCTGGGCCGAGCAATCCCCACCATACTTCGGTGTCATAGCCCGGCACGGTTTCGCCAATGCTCGGAACGTCAGGCAATGCCGGCAAGCGCTTCGCCGTGGTGACCGCCAGCGCCCGCACGGTCTTGGCATGAAGCTGGCCGACCGACTCCGGTCCATTGTTGAACGACAGCGGGATCTGTCCGCCCAGGAGATCATTGATCGCGGGCGCACCGCCTTTATAGGGAATCGGCTGCAGCTCGGCCTTGGCCAGATTCATCAGGAGCTCGCCGGCCAGATGGGTCGAGGTGCCCGTGCCGGCGTGCCCAAAAGCAAGGCTGCCGGGCTTTGCCTTGGCGGCTACGATAACGTCGGCGAGAGTCTTGAACGGCGAATCCGCGCGCACCAGAAGAATGTTCGGCGACGACGCCAGCAGCGAGATCGGCGAGAAGTTCTTGAAGGTGTCGTAGGGAAGCTGCGGATACAGGAACGGATTGGTGGCATGGCCGCTCGCCACCATGATCAGCGTGTAGCCGTCGGGCTGCGATTGCACCAGCGCCTGCGACGCAACCAACCCGCCCGCACCAGGGCGATTGTCCACCACCACCGGCTGGCCCCATTGCTTCGACACGACGTCGCCGAGTGTGCGGGTCAGGATGTCGACGCCGCCGCCGGCCGGGTAAGGGACGTAGATATGGACGGGTCGATCAGGAAATGCCGACTGGGCCAGTGCCGTTGCGGCACTCGCAAGCATTACAGTCGCGACGGTGGCGATCCAGGACCACCTGCCCATCATCTTTCCTCCCGTTCTTTGGGGGCCTTATTGCACGGTCATCGAGGCTTACGCATCGGCGCGTGGCGCAGACCACATAGTTGGTGCGGCATGTTGACAATCGCGCTTGCCGCGTCAAGTTTCCGCCGCTACGACCGTGACCGACAATGGTCGTAAGATCGCCAAGCTAATCATCAAGCTATAAGAGCATATCTACACGATATAAGAGGGAGAACGGGATGGCCGTTGCGGAGAAGACTTCGCCCCACGCTTCCCAAGGGAAAACTGAGGGTGAGGAAACCACCTGGTACGGCATCATTCAACAGGTGCTGAAGCGGAACGACATCCGTCTCGTGCCCTATGTACCCGATCGCGTGCTCACCACGCTGATCAAGAACCTGCACGCCGATCCCTATTTCACCACCTTCCCGACCGCGCGCGAGGAAGAAGCCGTCGGCATCGTCACCGGAGCCTGGATGGCCGGCATGAAGGGCGCCGTGCTGATGCAGACGTCCGGCTTTGCGACGCTTGCAAATGTGCTGGCCTCGCTGGTTTCTCCCTCGCAGATTCCGCTGATCATGTTCGTCTCCGAGCGCGGCACGCTCGGCGAGTTCAATCTGGGCCAGTCGCTGGTGTGCCGGACCATGCGCCCGGTGCTGGATTCACTCGCGATCGAGCATCACACCTGCACGCGGCTCGACGAGCTCGAGTTCATCGTCGACCGCTCGATCAAGCAGGCCATCACCACGCAGGCACCGGTGGCGTTCATTCTCAACCCGCTGCTGACCGGCGGCAAAACGTTCGACAAGTGAGCGGTGCCATGAACGCGCAAACCAACAAGCACGCCCGCAACACCAAGGTGATGAACCGTTTCGACATCACCTCACGTCTGGTCGGCAAGCTGAAGAACGAAGAGGCCGTGATCGGCGGCATTGGCAACACCAATTTCGACCTCTGGGCCGCCGGCCATCGCCCGCAGAACTGGTACATGCTCGGCAGCATGGGCCTCGCCTTTCCGATCGCGCTCGGCGTTGCGCTGGCGCAGCCGCAGCGGCGCGTGTTCGCACTGGAAGGTGACGGCTCGCTGTTGATGCAGCTCGGTGCGCTCTCGACCATCGCAACGCTGGCACCGAAAAACCTCATCATGGTGCTGATGGACAACGGCATCTACCAGATCACCGGCGCGCAGCCGACGCCGGCTGCGGCGCATACCGACCTCGTCGCCATCGCCATTGCCAGCGGCATCGCCAACAGTGCCTGGGCTGCCGACGAGGCGGATTTTGATCGGCTGATCGAGCAATCGATGTCCGCATCAGCCCCCACCCTGATCGGCGTGCGCATCGACGACAAACCGGGAACCGGAACCACCAAGCGCGATCCCGTCCAGATCAGGGAACGCTTCATGCACGGTATGGGAGTGCGGCAGCCGCTCTAAGGCGCATGACCTCCGCAAACGCTGCGCGTTTGTCGCTGGGAAAACCGCTACGCACTTTTCCGGGTCATGCGTGGCTAACTGCGTTAACTAAGCGGACATGATGACGCAAGCGTAAGGCGGTCTGCCGCGCGAACCATGCTATGGCGGCCCCATGACGACCATCATTCTGCGGCTTTTTGCCTGGCTGCTTGCCGCGGCCGTAACCTTCGCGACCCTGGGCCCCGCCAGCTACCGTCCGCATGCGGCTGTCACGCATGACGGCGAGCACGCGTTGGCGTTCATCCTGCTCGGGCTCGCCTTTGCGCTGGCCTATCCCAGGCAACGGATACCGGCTGCGGGAATCTCCGTGGTCCTGATCGGCATTCTCGAACTGCTGCAGCTCTTCGTTCCGGGCCGGCATGCGCGGCTGGAAGATTTCATCGTCGATGCCCTCACCGCGCTGGTGGGATTTGCGATTGCCGCCATCATCGGATGGCTGACGCGCATGCATTGGCACGAACGGCGCGTGGATTAGGCAAAATCCCCGCGACGCCCTGCGCATCGCGAGGATTGTTGTTTGCCGAGATCGAATTACTCGATGATCTTGATTACCTTACGCGTGCGCGGCTCGACGATCACGCGGCGGTCATTCACCACGGCATATTCATACTGGGTGTAGTGCGGCACCGGCCGCAGCTCGACTTCCGCCGGCAGCGGCTCGCCGACGATCACGCGCTCACGCACCACGACGGACGGCGCGCGCTCGCCCTGCACCGAGGTGATCACCGCATTCGGGATTTCCAGGCCCGCGCCAACGGCCGCACCGACGGTGCCGCCGACCATCGCGCCAACGGGACCACCGACATCGCCGCCGGCCCGCGCGCCGTCGCGGGCGCCCTGCTCTGTCGTCGATTGCGCAAATGCCGCGCCGGACGCTAGCAGCGATGCGGTGACCAATGAAACAGCAAAACGGTTCCTCATTCTGTCCTCCTCCAAGGTTTGACGGAGCGTCTAACATTGGAGGCACAGCGTTGTTCCTGCTGTATCAGGCACAAATTGCGCGGTTCCGGAGGAACTAAGCGGCTGATATCTCGTGACGCGAGCTTCGTGGTGCGCTGTTTCAACCAAGATTCATCGCACCTAAGTCTCGAGAGTCAGGGCCGCGTGCCAGCCGAGACCGTCGACCGTCGTCGTTCTCGGCTTGTATTCGCATCCGACCCAGCCGCGGTAGCCGAGCGTGTCGAGATGGCGGAACAGGAAGGGATAGTTGATCTCGCCCGTCCCCGGTTCGTTGCGGCCGGGATTGTCCGCGAGCTGCACATGGGCGATACGCGGCAGGTGCTTTTGCAGGGAGCGTGCGATGTCGCCCTCCATCACCTGCATGTGGTAGATGTCGTATTGGATGAAGAGATTGCCCGACCGCACGTCGGCGATCAGCTGCACCGCCTGCTCGGTCTTGTTCAGGAAGAAGCCGGGGATATCGAGCGTGTTGATCGGCTCGACCAGCAGCTTGATTCTTTCCCGCGCCAGCGCGTCCGCGGCAAAGCGCAGATTTTCGACCAGCACCTCGTTCATCTCGAAGGGATCGGCGTCGCGCGGCGCGATGCCGACCAGGCAATTGAGCTGACGGCAATCGAGCGCCTTCGCATAGGAGATGGCACGCGCGACGCCGTCGCGGAATTCGTCGACACGGTCAGGCAGGATGGCGATGCCGCGCTCGCCGGTCGCCCAATTTCCCGCCGGCAGATTGTGCAGCACCTGTATCAGCCCGTACTCGTCGAGCTGCTCGCGCAGATCGGCCTTATCGTAATCATAAGGGAACAGATATTCGACGCCGGAAAAGCCTGCGGCCTTGGCGGCCGCGAAGCGATCGAGGAACGGCATCTCGGCGAACAGCATGGTGAGGTTGGCGGCGAATCTGGGCATGATGTTTCCTCAAACCGGCAGCAGCACTTCGCGGCCACCAGGCACGTCGTCCAGCGGCAGGTCGAGCGTCTCCTCGAACTCGACGACGTTGTCGATCTCGGTGCCCATCGCGATGTTGGTGACGCGCTCGAGGATGAACTCGACCACGACCGGCACCTGATATTTCGCCATCCATTCGCGTGCGGTCGCGAACGCCGCCTGCGCCTTAAGCGGATCGGTGACCCGGATCGCCTTGCAGCCGAGACCTTCGGCAACGGCGACATGGTCGACGCCGTAGACGCCGATCTCGGGCGCGTTGATGTTCTGGAACGACAACTGCACCTGGTAGTCCATGTCGAAGCTGCGCTGGGCCTGGCGGATCAGGCCGAGATAGGAGTTGTTCACGACGACGTGGATGTAAGGCAGCCTGAACTGCGCGCCGACGGCAAGCTCCTCGATCAGGAACTGGAAATCATAATCGCCCGACAGCGCCACGATCTCGCGGGTCGGATCGGCGGCGCGTACGCCGAGCGCGGCCGGCAGCGTCCAGCCGAGCGGCCCCGCCTGCCCCGCATTGATCCAGTTGCGCGGGTTATAGACGCGGAGAAATTGCGCACCCGCGATCTGCGACAGCCCGATCACCGTGACATAGGTCGTGTCGCGGCCGAACGCCTTGTTCATCTCGTGATAGACGCGCTGCGGCTTGATCGGGATCTCCTCGAAATGGCTCCTGCGCAGCATCGAGCGCTTGCGGTCCTGGCACGCCGCCGGCCACGCCTGCCGCGACTTCAGCTTGCCCGCCCGTTTCCATTCCTGCGCGACCGCGACGAACAGCTCGAGCGCGGCCTTGGCGTCGGAGACGATGCCGAGATCGGGATTGAAGACGCGCCCGATCTGGGTCGGCTCGATATCAACATGCACGAACTTGCGGCCCTTGGTGTAGGTCTCGATCGAGCCGGTGTGGCGATTGGCCCAGCGATTGCCGATGCCGAGCACGAAATCGGATTCAAGCAGCGTCGCGTTGCCATAGCGGTGGCTGGTCTGAAGGCCGACCATGCCCGCCATCAGCGGATGGTCGTCCGAAATCGCGCCCCACCCCATAAGCGTCGGCACGACCGGCACGTTCAAGGCCTCGGCGAATTCGGCCAGCAGCGCGGAAGCGTCACCGCTGACGACGCCGCCGCCGGCCACGATCAGCGGCCGCTCGGCGGCATCGAGCATCTCCAGCGCTTTCTCGATCTGCTTTTTCGTCGCGGTCGGCTTATAGACCGGCAGCGGCGAATAGCAGTCGTCGTCGAATTCGATCTCGGCGAGCTGCACGTCGAGCGGCAGATCGATCAGCACCGGGCCCGGACGGCCCGAGCGCATGATGTGAAAGGCCTGGCTGAACACGCGCGGCACCAGTGCCGGCTCACGCACCGTCACCGCCCATTTGGTCACGGGCTTTGCGATCGCCTCGATATCGACGGCCTGGAAATCCTCCTTGTAAAGCCGCGCGCGCGGCGCCTGGCCGGTGATGCAAAGGATCGGAATGGAATCGGCGATCGCGGAATAAAGCCCGGTGATCATGTCGGTGCCGGCCGGCCCTGACGTGCCAATGCAGACGCCGATATTGCCGCTCTTCGCCCGCGTATAGCCTTCGGCCATGTGGGAAGCGCCTTCGACATGGCGCGCGAGGATATGCTTGATCGAGCCGCGCTTCTTCATCGCGGAATAAAGCGGATTGATCGCCGCGCCGGGGACACCAAACGCGGTGGTGACGCCTTCCTTCTCCAGGATACGAATGGCGGCATCGATGGCTCGCATTTTCGGCATGGATCGCATCTCCCGTGATCGGTCGATGCGATGATCGTGGCGGAGACACATAATCTCAACGCTGGGGATTCTATTTCCCACGCTGTGGGAAGAATTTTCGAAACCCGCGGAATTTCAGAGGCTTGGTATTGCTTCGTGATGGAAACTCGTCATTGCGAGGAGCAATGACGAGGTCAGACGGTCCTCGCCGTCGGCGTCACTCCGCCGATCGCAGCCGTAAGCTCGGCGGCGACTTCACGCACCGCTTTGCCGACCTCGGGCACGCGCTCTGCCGTCACGCGGCTGGTCATCCCTGAGACGGAAATCGCGGCCAACGGCTCGCTGCAATCGTTGAAGACAACGGCCGCGACGCAGCGCAGGCCCATGCGCGCCTCCTCATCATCGACAGCGTAGCCCTGTCGGCGCACCGCCGCGAGCTCGCAGAACAGATCGCTGGCACGTATGATCGATTTCTCGGTCAGCCGCGGCATGCCGTGACGGCGGATGATGGCGCTGACATCCTTGTCCGGGTAGGTCGCCAGCACCGCCTTGCCGACGCCGGACGCTACCATGGCGACGCGGCCGCCGACCTTGGTAAGCGAGCGCATGATCTCGCGGCTTTCGATGCGGGTGAGCACGATGATGGATTCGTCGTCGACCACGGCAAGATTGGCGGTCTCCCGGGTCTGGTCGCGCAGCTTGCGCAGATAAGGCATCGCCTGCGCCACGAAATTGCGGCGGCGGGTGAAAGTGGCTCCGACGGCAAAGCTCTGGGCGCCGACATGCCATTTCGATTCCGTGCGGTCGAACTGCACGAAGCGGCGCTTTTCCAGCGTGGTCAGCAGGCGATGGGCGGTCGAAGTGGAAAGGCCGGTGCGCACGGCGAGATCACTGAGGCGATAGCCTTCGTCATCCTCGGCCAATGTCTCGATGATGTGGAGCGCGCGATCGACGGACTGCACGCCGCCGTCCCTCGCCTCGCCGTCGTGCTCGGTGGCCTTGCGCCGGATCACCGCCCGCTCCATTGCGACCTCGTTAGTCCGTCGGCAAACTGCTAGCGCGTGGTTAGCTCCCTCTCCCCGTTCTTCACGGGGAGAGGGTTGGGGTGAGGGGCTGGCTCAGCAAATTCGATAGACGTGAGTGCGCTGAAGGCCCCCTCACCCGGATCACATCTCACGATGCGATCCGACCTCTCCCCGCATCCGCCTTCGCCGAGGCTTCGGCGGACAGGCGCGGGGCGAGGTGACTTCAGAGCAAGCCCGCGCCGCGCGCCCATTTGTACTTGGCGCCGAGCACCTCGACCGGAAGCTCGGTCGAATAGGCATAGGCCGGGATGCCGTTCTGGTACAGATATTCGGCGGCTTCCTCGACTTCGACGTCGCCGGCGAGCGAGGCGACCATCGGCTTCACAAACCCTTTGGCCTCCATCTCCTTTTTCACCTCGACCATGTTGCGCGCGAACACCATCGGCGGCGTCACGATCGTGTGCCAGTAGCCCAGGATCAGCGCATGGATGCGCTCATCGGACAGACCGAGCTTCACCGTGTTGACATAGGTGATCGGCGGCTCGCCGCCGGTGATGTCGACGGGGTTGCCGGCCGCGCCGAACGGCGGGATGAACTTGCGGAAGGCAGCATCGAGATCCGGCGGCATCGCCATCAGCGACATGCCGTTGTCGACCACGGAGTCCGACAGCAGCACACCCGATCCGCCGGCGCCGGTGATGATCAGGATATTCTCGCCCTTCGGCGTCGGCAGCACCGGCACGCCGCGGGCGAATTCGAGCAACTGCCGCAGCGAACGGGCGCGGATCACACCGGACTGCTTCAGCACGTCCTCATAGATCTTGTCGTTGCCGGCGAGCGCGCCGGTATGCGACGAGGCGGCCTTGGCACCGGCTGAGGTGCGGCCGGCCTTGAGCACGATGACCGGCTTCTTCTTCGAGACGCGCTTGGCGGCTTCGGCAAACGCGCGGCCGTCTTTTAAGTCTTCGCAATGCTGCGCGATCAGATTGGTGTTGGGGTCCTGCTCGAAGAAGGCGAGCAGATCGTCCTCGTCGATATCGGACTTGTTGCCGAGGCCGACGATGGCGGAGACGCCCATCTTCGCCGAGCGCGAGAAGCCGATGATCGCCATGCCGATGCCGCCCGACTGTGACGACAGCGCCGCATGGCCCTTGACGTCGTAGGCGGTGCAGAAGGTCGCGCAGAGATTGGCGGGCGTATAATAGAAGCCGTAGATGTTCGGCCCCA
>Ga0210387_10001058_pt1 | contig 20537 bp, 47 predicted proteins | sample IncBWC7OmetaG_FD_160108 | JGI IMG/M metagenome (GOLD analysis project Ga0210387, IMG submission 160108) | Forest soil microbial communities from Barre Woods Harvard Forest LTER site, Petersham, Massachusetts, United States - Inc-BW-C-7-O ...
ACCTTCGCCCCCATCCGCTTGGCCGCCTTCAGCGCGCGGACGTAATCCTCCATCAGGGGCCCGTTGTGCTTAGTGGGCATCAGTTGCCTTTTCGGCGAACATATCGCCGGTTGGATGCTCAAGTTCGAAGAACCAGTCCTCGATGGCGTTCTGGATGGCTTGCGAGAGCGACCGGATTTGCGCCTCAGTCTCGCGTGGCTGGATTTCAGCCAGGAAATAAAGGGCGAGACGCTCGCAGGCCGGATCATAGCTGAATTGGGGCTTGCGCAAGGTCATGAAATAGCCTCCATGGCGCACTCGACGAAGGCCCGCGCCACCGGCAGGACTACGGCGTTGCCGTATCCTCGGAGCATTCCGGTTCTGGACATGCCTTCGTAGGGGCCGCCCGATCCCAGATGGAAGGCAGACCCATCAACCAGCGGGAATGACTGGGGCTCAATTGGCCGCCATTTGCCGTCGCGGCAGAAGATCCAGTCAGCATCCGACCAGAAGCAGTCAGGCGGGCGGGGCCGACCAATTGGACGGTCGTCGAGAGCATCTTCTGCTTCGTGCCCAAGTTCGGATTGGCGGCCTTCTGTTTCGCGTTCAGGCGTTCCCACTCTTCGGGAGCCATGTCGTTCTCGGAGGCGCTCGGCGTCGGCCAGCCCGCCAGTCGCGCCATCCCGCTCAAGGGCGTCGGCCATCCAGAAAAGCCGGTACCTGAGGTGCGGAGCGCCGAGGCCGCAAGCTGGCAGGATGGCGGTCCCGACGGCATATCCGCTGGCCTCCAGGTCGTGGCGAACAGCCGCCATCCACTCCCGCCCATCCTGGCTCGCAACCTGCTCTCCAAGGATCGTTGCAGGGCGGCGCTCGGCGATGAGGCGGTGAAAAGCGGGCCAGAGGTGTCGTTGGTCGACATGGCCTTTTCGCTGTCCAGCCGCCGAAAGCGGCTGACATGGACATGACCCGGTGAAGAGCGGCCTTGCGAGCCGCCGGTTGCTCGCCTGCTCGGCTTCAGCGACGGCTCTGGCCCAGACGCCGATCCCAGCGAAGAAGTGGAGCTCGTCGCATCCGGCGAGGTCATCTCCCCGAACATCGACAATTGACCGTTCATCGACCACTCCATCGGGGATTTCGCCCAGCGCGATCAGGTTGCGCAGCCACGCCGCCGCGTGAGGCTCGATCTCATTGTAGAGGGCGGCGGCCTCAATGGGCATTGTAGGCCTCCAGGGCGGCCCGTAGCAGCAATCGGGCGCGGGTGGGCTCATCCGCCCCCGCCGCCGTCGAGATCGGCCTGGGCGAGGCCCGGCAGGGCGATGTCGGGCCATGTTAATTTTTTCTCCCTGGTTTGAGGCGTGGGAAAACGCACCGTTTGACGCGCCACGCCGCACCGCTGGGGTTGGGGGTAATACCAGCGCGAATAGTGGTGGCAGGCCGACGCCTCGGTCGGCAGCAGCAGCCCGGCGGCGAGCATGATCGTCAGCGACAGCATCCATCGGGATTGATCCCGATGATGACCAACGCTAGCGCCAGGGCGAGCATCGCAATGATGAATTGAGGATCTTCGAACGGATGCATCGTCAATCCTCCTCGACATCATTCGAACTCCTGCTTGATGCCGTAGCGCCGGGCCAGCTCGGTCGGTCCTCGGCCGACGACGCGGTGTTCCTTCTTGAGGCGCTTCATCTTGGCGATCTCGAACACGTCGCGCCGCGTTTTGACGTCGTGGCACTTGAGGCAGAGCAACTTGCCATCGTCTGCCGAGAGCGCGGGCCGGTTGTCGTTGACCGGCTGCACGCCTTCGGGGACGCAATGGTCGATCTCGTAGTCGGCCCGCGTCGGGCATTCGGCGCCGCACTCCTCGCACCACCTGCGGCCGGTCATGTCAGTCGCGCGGCGCTCGATGGCGCGCTGGCTGGCGGCCGAGAACGAGATGCGGATCATGTTCCCCCCACATCTGGGCAGAGCCATCGCGCCAAGTCGTGGAGGCAATATCCACACACCAGCAGACCGTTTTCTCGCCGCTCTTCGTTGCCCCTCCCGGCGGGTTGGGGCTGGACCGCGCAAATCATCAGGACCCCCCAGCCGGTTTGATCATCGATCTTGCGGTCGCATCGTTCGCAGAGCGCCGGGAATGGCGGGTAGCTCATGCCGCCCCCCGCCGCGCCCGTCGCGTCTCGGCGCCCTTGGCGTATGAACGCTCCTGCTGGCGCTCATAGCCCTCACAAACCAGAAGGATTGCCTCGCGCACACGATCCGGCAAATCGGCCAACCAGATCAGGATCGGCGCTCCAAGCTCATCCTTCGGCGTTGCCGGGCCAAGCTCATCAACCTTTCGGCGCAGGCTCTCTGCCCAAGTCTCTTTCATGCCGCCCCCCGGAGCCGCTCAGGCTCGACGCCGATCAGGTTCGCGATCCAGCCCAGGATGTCGGCCTTGGAGGCCTCGAACTCGGCCTTCAGCATCCGGTCGAGGCCATGCATGCGTTGGCTGCGCGCCTTCTGCACGATGACGGTCGAGCCCCGCACGACGACGCGGGCGAACTCATCCTCGCCCCTGGCGTAGGCGGCCACGCGCGCCGCCGCCGCCCGGCTCCCGCAATCGATGATCGCCTCTCGATGCCAGCCGGTGGCGATCAGCGCCGCCTTGCGCAGATGCTCGGACGTCGGGAATGTCTCGGCCATGGCTTCGGGCAGGTTGGCCCAGGCCTCGGCGATCCAGGCGAACTGCTGCTGGTGGGAGGCCCAGCTCCGCTCGGACACCTCGTCGAGCCAGTACCGGCGGCCGATCACGAACGCCTTGTCGGCGGCCTTCGGCCTCGCCGGGATCATCGCTTCGCCGTTCCAGACAAAGGCCATCATGCTCATAGGCCCATCTTGTGAAGGTCGAGGTGGTGCTTGCGGCAAAGCCACACGACGTTGAGCGGCTCGCCGTAGTCGGGGTGATGCATCTCGGCGTCGTCGGCGTCGCACACGAAGCACGGCTCCCGCGTCAATTTGCCGCGCTTCAGATATTCTTTGGCGTAGGATCGGGCGTTGTCCTTGCGCCGCTGCTCAGCGTTCATCGGATGTGTCTTGCGCCATTCGCGCATGTAGGCGCGATGGTACGCGCGCTTCGCCTCGCGCCCTATTTCATATGAAATAGGGTCAGCCTGGATCGGCTCGCCTCTCTCATTTGTGAACTGGAAACCTTGCATGGGTTTCAGCCGGGCTTAATGGTTTCTGGCTGGGCTTTTGGGGCGATCATCATGCCGCCATCGCGTAGCGGCGTGAGAGCTTGTCGACCTTCGCCTCCAGCTCCCTGATGAAGATCGTGATCTCGCGCTCGAGCGCGGCGATGAGCGCAGCGTCGCGATGGACGCGCTTGATCCAGAGCTGCATCGCGGGCGGGAAGTCGGGGTTGTACGAGACGTAGTCACACCAGGGGCTCACGGCGCAGGCCATCTGCCACTGCATCTGCACGGTGTAGTCGTTGCTGATCGTCTCGGTGAGCAGCGTGTCGAGATGCGCTGCGGGCTCTGGGCATTTGATCTCGATCAAGCCCCCTATCGCCGTGCCGCCGGGCTGCAAGACATAGCCATCGGGCGAGGCGTGCGAGCCCTTGACGGTGAGGTGCGAGACGAGGCCCACCTGCTCGACCTCGACGCCGCGCACCATCTGGTAGAGCAGGCGCGCTTCAGGCTCGCGCTCGACCCCCCTCAGCATGGCGGCGCTCTTGAACTTCTCGAACGGCGTGTTGGTCAGGCGCTCAAGCACCTTTTCCGCCATCAGGCTGTCGCGATCCGCGCTGTAGCCGCCCGACTTGATGCGGCGCACGACGCGCGGCGCATCGGACGCGCCTATCGAACCGCAGCGCGCTTGGCGCCACTCCTCACTGCCCTGGAGCATTCTTGCGCCCCTTCTCTGCCTTGGCGAGGTCGAGGACCTGCTTCGCCCGCGTGTACTGATCGACGTTCATGTCGATCACGCTCTCGACGCCGACGAGCTTGAGCAGCGTCGCTTGGCTGCGGCCGGTGTCGTCGATGAGCTTCTGCAGCTCGTTGGCCTGCTCGATGCTGATCTTGGGCGAGGCCTCGCTCTGGCCATCGTTGTCGCGCCCGGCGGCGAGGCCCAGCGCCTGCTTGAGCGTGGCGCGCTGCATGAAGGTGATGGTCGAGGTGACGGCTTGGTTCGCGCTCTTCTGGCCGCTCGTATCCTCGACGCCGTCCTGGGGGAACTCTTCGCTGTAGCCGTCGGCGTGGCTGAAGATGCAGGTGACGGTGATCTTGGCGCCGTTCTGCGTCACGCGATGGGAGTAGCTCAAGCCGTGCTTGGCGAGGATCGGGTCGACGACCTGAGTGATGTCGAACAGGTCCTCGTACTTGTAACTGGTGCGCCCGCGCCCATCCTTGTGAGGATAGTCGACGAGGCGTGTCTTGATGATCGGCGGCAGCTCGCCCTTCGCCTTGGCCTTCGCATCGAGGTAGGCGCGCTTGGCGGCGCGGTCCTCTTCGTCGTGCCGCGCCTTAAGCAGCCGGTCGAACACTTCAAGGTTCAGCGCGGGATTGGTGGCGAGCCGCTCGATCACTGCGAGCAGGCCGCCGCCCTCGGTGGCCGAAGAGGGGGGTCCTGGGTCCGAGGGCGGCGCAGCGACCGACTGGTAAGGGACCCCGGCCGCTGGCTGATTATCGCTCATCTGGTCCCTCATGCAAAGACCGAAGGTTGTCCCCCCGCCATCTGGCCGTCAACGTTTAACACAACTTTCTTCCACAAGTATTCGCACTATCTGTTAGACGTTTAACAGGATGTTAGACGTTTAACACCTATCTGTTAGACGTTTTACCGCTGGTACGTAGGTATACAAGTTGGCCCATGGCCATGCATACTTGAGTTATCTTGTGGATGGCGCGGATCTAGTCTTGACGAAATATCCGGCGGTGCGGCATGTTGTCCCTATGCCCAAGCCGCACACACGCCTGCCGCGTAGGCCTCCCCTCCTGGAGCTGATCCGCGTGCGGCGGATGAAGTACCCGCACATGATGCAGGTGGACTTCGCCAAGAGGCTGGGGATCACCCGCCTGCACATGACCGCGATTGAGATGGGCCGCCGCACGCCGTCGACCGAGCTGGCTCTGCGCTGGCTGTCGCTGCTCGCGCCTCAAGCCCGGCTCGACATGTTCGGGCCGTTGCCGGTGATCGAGCAGCGCCTCGACCTGCTCAAGCAACTTCAGAAATTCTCTCCAAAGAGCCGCAAAGCAGCCTGAGGGGCGTCCGATGGCGCGGAAACGTAAGAGATTTACGCCGTCTGAAGATGACATCACCGCCGCCGTCGTCGATCACTGGAAGCTCCTCGGCGTCCCCGGCTCCCTGGTCGCCTCGATCCCCAACAAGCGCGCCTTCGGCCAGCCGGGCCTGAGGCGCGGCCTCGCCGATCTCCTCGTCCTCGCGCCCGACCTCCCCGTCGGCTTCATCGAACTCAAGCGCGACGAGGACAGCGACGTCAGCGACGCGCAGCGCGACTTCAGTCGCTTATGCGCCGGGCTCGCGATCCCCTACGCGATCTGCGTCGGTCGCGACGAGCCGATCCGCCTGCTTGAGGCCTGGGGCGTCGTGCGGAGGGCCGCCGCATGAGCGACACGCGCGACAGCGACCGCGTCACCTTCAACGGCGACGGCAAGTTCGACTTCCAGCTCAATCGCGCGCTGGTCGACGAACATCGGCTCGCGCGCCTCCTGCTCGACGGCAAGTTCGAACACAAGTGCGAGCGTCATCAGCCGTGGGACTTCGGCAACATTTGCATCGAGACGGCCTGGAATGGCCGACCGTCGGGCATCATGACGACCGAGGCGAGCGTCTGGGCGCAGGAGTTGAAGCACCGCGACGAGACCATCATGACGATGCTCTTTCCAGTCCCGGTATTGCGCAGGCTAACGCGTTATTTCGAGAACGATCCGGTCTGCAACAACCGCTTCCGGGGCGGCGGCGACGGCGGCCTCTCCGACGGCGTCAAATTGCCCATCGGCCCGCTGCGCCACTGGGGCAGGATCGTCCAGGAAATGGAAATGCTGGAGTTCGCCAGGGAGGTGCTGAAGTAAGAACCTGGGCGGCGCATTTGGCCGAACACCGCCCAGGCCCAGGTTGGATGAGGGTTTCTACGCTCCTCTCCCCGGCCTTTAACAGAAGTTCATCACAACTCCAAGACGCGAGTTGTGAACTTCGTGCGTGCGTTCGGTTTCGCTATCCATGCACGGCGGGTCTTTCGAGACGCGCTCATGTACTTGGCGAAGCCCAATAGAAAAGGGTCACGCATATGGCCGGTATCTTCCGGCTCGCCTAGCAGCGGCGTGGCGACGCGGGTGGGGCTACCAAGCCTATCTGGCACGGACTGCTAGATTTGACTGCCAGACGCCGGTGTACCGCGAGGCCCGGCGGCAAATGCAGGGATGCTTTTGCCAAGCTCCTCCTACCCTGTCCGTAGCCTTTGGGAAAAGGCCGTGGGGGGTAAGGGGGGGTCTGGCTTTAGCAGGGAGCTTGGGTGGCCGTTGGCCACCCAACCAGAGGCTACTGGTTCAGAATAAGGCACTGGAGGGAGCGGTGACGTCAAAACTCAAGGCGATGGCGGCTGCTGGCGACCCGTGGGCGGTCGCCACGTTGGCCAAGGCGCGGGCGCAGGGCCGGGCCGCTGCGGCGAGGGGCCGCGCCATTCAGCGAGGTTTGGCGGCGCCCAGGGCTGTTGATCCGGCTTTTGAGCAGGCCATGCGCGATGCTGAGGACATTCGCCGATGGACGGACGGGCCTAACGCGAGTGGATGGCGGATCTACCGGCTGGCGCAGGCGCTGTGCGATGGCCGATGAACCGCTTGACCCGTCGGTGATCGAGCTGCTGCGCCGCGATGCGTTCGACGAACTGGGGCGCGTGGCGATGCTCGCCGAGGACTACGCGCTGAAATTGTTCGACGCCACGGAGCGGCGCAATCCGCTGGAGGTCGCCGGGCGCCTCCAACAACTGCGCTTCTGCACGATGGCGATGATCCAGACCTTCAACCTCATTTTGCGAGTAAAGCATGGTCAAGGAATGGCCGCAGAAGCAGGATCATCGGACGCCCACCGTGCGGATCAGCGATCCGGCGATGTCGTGGCATGACGTCGACCTCAACGACCTCCTGGGCTGCTGCCGCCGCGAGCTCGAATTGCGGCAGCGCGTCTACCCGAAGTGGGTGGCCAAGGGGACGATGAGCGAGAAGAAGGCCTTAAAGGAGATCGCGCTGATGCGCGCGGTCGTGGAGTTTCTCGTCCACTGCGTTTTCAAGGCGGTCACGCGGCGGGCGAAGGAGAACGCTGACTAAGACTTGGCGCGGGCGTCACGCGCCTTCTCGCGCTGCGCAGGGGTCATGTTCCCGCGTCGAATGCCCTGCTTGGTCGCCTGCAGCGTGCCCTTCTTCAGGTTGCCCGCCTTCTGCATCGCCGAGACGCCGACGCCGTAGGGATTGGCGACGCCCTTCGCCTTGAGCTGACTGACGACCCGGTCGAGAATTTTCGGCATGTTGACCTCACGAAATCAGCGATGAGGGCCGCCGCTGGTTTTCCAGATGTTGCCCTTCTGGAGCGGCCCGTACTTCCACGGGGCATTGCTCGTCGTGCTGAGGTCGCCATAGTTCGGCACGACGTTGCCGTTGGCGTCGATGTCCCAATTGTCGCCCGATGGAGCGCCACGAGCCAGCGGCCCGCTGACCGTCTGGGCGGCGGGCGCAGGCAGGTTCGCTGGGTTCACGCCTCTCGGAGCGCCTGGCGCTCCACCGCCGCCGAACAGGCCAGCGAGATTGAGCGCGGTCATCTGCGGCCCGCGATTGCGCGCGGTGGGGTCCATATTTTGGCCCTGGTCGAGCTGGACGAAGCGCGGGTTCGAGGTCGCGCCCGCTCCGCTCGCGCCGCCGCTCGCCAAGGGGCCAGGGACAGGCCCAGCGGCTCCGGGTCCAGCGGTGGCCAGCGGGTTCGCGGCTCCAGGCGCAGCCGCAGCAGGGGCCATGGTCGTCGAGCCCGGCTCCATCGGCCCTGGCTGGACAGCGACGCCTCTTGCCTGCGGCAGGATTGACGGGCCTGCGGGGGCTGGCCCGTTCGCCATCGGCCCTGGAGGAACGGCCACGCCTCTCGCCTGCGGCAGGATGGAAGGCCCGGCGGGCGCTGGCGGTGCCGCGACTGGCGACACGGGCGGGTTGTCGCCGTCGCCATGGCCGAGATCCACCGTGGCCGCGTTCGCCGAGGAAATCGGGCCGAACATCTGCATGAGGTACTGAAGCCAGGAGGCGCTATTCCCAGCGCCCTGGGGGGCCGCTCCAGGCCCTCCAGTGGGCCCAGGGCCGCCGCCATAGCCAACGCCCTGCCTCGCCCAGTAGGGCAGGCTGTCGGTCAGATCGGTCACCGCCATGTTGGCCTCCGTTCACGCACACGCGATGGCGTTCGATAGGGGCGCGACTGTCGAGCCTGCGGCGTTGGTCGCCGTCACGCTACAGGTGATGTTGGTCCCGCTGTCGGCCGCGACCAAGAGATAGGTCGCCGCCGTCGCGCCCGCGATGTTCAGGCCATTGCGCCGCCACTGGTATGCATACGAGGTGGGCACATAGGTCCACGTCCCTTGGGTGCAGGAGAGCGTGTTGCCGACCGCGCCGGTGCCGGTGACAGCAGGCGCGGCGGTGTTGACCGGCGGAATTTCGTTGGCCAACCCGGCGGTGATCGCGTTCGACATTTGCGTGTTGGTCAGATTGCCGCCCTTGCCCGCGTTGACCACCAAAAGGATGTCGTTGGTGAAATGCGAGTTGGCTGGATTGCCCGGCTGCAATCCGGCGGGCGCGGTCGAGATCGTGGTGTCGTGGGTGGTGACGTCGCTGCTCAACGCGGTGGCGATGGCGGTCAGCTCGGCCGCCCGGTTCGGGTACCATTTGTGGATCATCGCGTTGAGCGCGACTTGGCCAGAGAAATCGGACACCTGGAAGGTCATCGCCGTCACTCCCGCTTGGTCGGCGGGACGACGCCGGGCACCTGCTTGTTGACGCGCTCCTCGGCGGGACGCTCCTCGGTGGCCTCGGCGTAGGCCTTCTGGCCGTGCTGCTCGATCCAGGCCGAGCGGGCGCGCTGCTCGTCGGCGATGGTCATGCCGTCGGCATAGGCTCCTTCGGGCGGCTTTTCGGCGCGCGGATCGATGGCCGCCTGGGGGGTGAAGGCGGGCTGCTCCTTGGCGTGCGCCTCGACTTTGGCGGCGGGCGCGTTTGCGGCGGGCTTAGGTGGTTGTGGGGGAGGGACGGGCGGCCTCTGCGGCTGCGTCGGTTGCGTCGGCATGGTCAGCTCCTGTGGGTTGGGGCTGACTGGCTCCTGTAGCATGTTCGGCCGGGGTCGACCACTCGCTGAGATGCTTGCGGAGCTTTTGCGCATCAGGCTGCTGGCGCGCGTTGAGCGCGATCTCGACCTTGAGCAATTCCTCGGCCAGCGCCTGCCACTGCTCGCCCCTGCGGTGCTTGGCCGCGCGCTGCAGCGTCGCCACCAGCGCCTCCGGTTCGTCGAGGTCGATCAGAATGTCGACCGTGTTTTGCAGCATTTCGTCCATCATGCCTCTCCTGTGGTTGGCAGCGCCAATATAGGCGTGGGCTTGAACACTTGCTTGACCCAGCGCGCGTGGCCAGCCTCGGCCTCGTCCCAGGTGCAATAACGCTCCATCTGCTCGGCTGATCCGTTGACGAACACCATCGTCTCGAACAGGATCGGCGGGCCTACGCGCGCAGGCCAGAAACTATGGTCGAGGCCGAGGAACACCGTCGACACGCGCACCTCGTCCTGCTGGGTGTCGGCGACCTGGCGGTCGGCCGTCTCGAACCAGCGCGCCCAGCACATCAGGTCGTCGCATTTGACCGGCTTGTGGCTGTTGAGGATGTACGTGTCGCTCACTGCGTCCTGGCCTTGATCTGCGGCTCGACGGTCATCTGGTAGTTGATGTCGATCAGCGCCTTGACGCCGAGGATGTGCATCTCCAGCACCAGCTCGCGCATGCGCTTGGTCGCTTCGGGATCGCCGAGCTGCACATGCCCGGCGAGGTAGATCGCCAGGAGATCGGCGAGGACCCCGCCCTGCACCTCGGCGGACCTGCCAGCGAGCAGCGGGCGGATCTCTTTCACCAGCGCCAGGACCTCATTGGCCTGTTCGCTGGCCATGGACGACGTAAGCTCTGGCGAGGCGAACATCAGCGGCTGGCCGCAGGCGAGGCAGCGGATGCGGCCATGTGGGCCTTTAGCGCCGCAATAGGCGCAGATCGCTTCGCTCATCCTTCTGTCCACCACACTTGCGCCTCGCGCTTGAAGCGGAACAGGCCGACGCGCTTGCCAGTCTTGCGGGCGACCTCCTGGGCGAGCGGCTTCATCTTCTTTTCGGCGACGTTGGGTGATGCAGTGACCAGCGGCGTCATGCCCAGGCCCGGCAGCCCCTCGGCGACGAGGCCGTGCAGACCTTCGTCGTCAATCGACATGAAGGCGTATACGAAGTGGATCTCGTTCTCGTTGCCGGGATCGTGGAAGATCGGCTCGCTCAACGTTCGCGCTCCCGTTCGAGAACGTTGAGCCGCGCCCTGATCTCGTCCAGCGCCCGCACGATGGTGAGCAACGCGGATGTGGCGCTCGTCAACTCAAGTCTGAGCAGATAGACGAGGTAGGACAGGACCGCCATCACGCCGAGGAGCGCGCAGGTCTGGATGATGTCGATGATGTCCACGATGCTCATGGCTTGGTTCCGACGAGCTTCATGATTGCGATGGCAGTCTCTAGCGGGAACACTTGATTGATGCTTACCAGCGCCCGACCGTCAGGATAAACGACCATCGATGCGCTCGGCGCCAATCGGCTCAACTCATCGACCTCGGCCTTCGGCATGAGGTCGGTCGTCTCCACGTCGAGCGCCTTGGCTAGCAGGGCAAGGCTTTCGGGGCTCGGCAGGCTTTTACCGCGTGTCCAAACGGATAAGCGGTCGCGGCCTAAGGCTTTGCCGTCTCGCGGGCTCCGACCGTACATTTGGCGGGAGAGTTGCGATTGGTTGAGCCCCTTCGCCTCAATGATCGCATTAAGGCGAGCGGCGAACGCTGCGGCAATGGCGGGGGCCTTCGGCATGCCCGACGCATAACCCCAAAGGTTGGCCCCGTGCAATCCTTCACATCGCGCACCGATTTGCTATCGTGCAAAACTATGCCCAGACGCCGCGCCGACGCCGACACCCGCCGCTTCTTCGATGAGTTCGAGAAAGTCCGCGCGTCGCGCTTCCGCGCCACCGGCGTGATCGACCCGGCCAAGCGCGAGGCCCTGATCCCGTTCCCCAACGGTAAAACCAAGCTCATCGGCACAGCCCACACATGGTTCGCCAAGGGCGGCGGCTGGTCGTACTTCGTCTGCCCGAAATGCGCCAAGCTCGCAGGCACGCTCTACCTGATCGACGACGCGCCGCTCTGCACCCGATGCTGCGACGCGATGAACATCAAGCACGCGACCCAATTGGCCTTCGGTCGAGAAGCCCGTAGGAGGGCCAAGGACAAGGTTCTCGACGCGCTGATCGCCAAGGTCGAGACAAACGAAAGCCTGCGCTTGAAGCCCGCGCCAAGCTCATGGCAGGGCAGAGCGCGCCAGGTCTACAATAGTCAGCGCCTGCAAGAGGCCATGCGCCGCAGGCTGATCGAACTCAGGCTCGAACAGCTCGCCTACCAGCAAAATAGAGACTATGCTGACGAGGACGACACGCTCGACACCTATAAGCCCGTCCCTGAAGCCAAGCAGCTCATCGACCTGACGCCCATCTGGCGAGCCAACAGCGCCGAAACCCTCTGCCAAGCCCTCGATAAAGCCCAGATTACAATCATCGCTGCACTCGAAAGCGATGATCCCCAACAGCGATTGAACGCGGCAAAACTATTGCTCAGAACCAAGCAAGCCAGAGATCGCGGATTGTAAATGTATAACAGCGGAATGCACGCGGTCAAGTCGTCCGATTGGCATCACGCGCGTAACCTATTGAGTTCGTTGAGGTTTTAATTTTGCATCACACCATGTTGGCCTCAAGTATTCATCGTGCGAATGCTTCTAACTTCGGCCAACCCGAAGATTGAGCCATGTCCGCTCGCAGGGGTTGACCAGATCAGGCAGGCACCCTGAAACGTTCTCAAGCGACCATCTTATTCCTAATCAGAGCATCGACCTAGCTAAGTCATTTATATCGTTATAATAACGCCTCAAGCTCGTTTTTTCCGGACCTATAGCGGACCTGCTGAGACCGTCGCGGCTGCGGATCGTTGCAACCATATGCAACCGCAGCACAACCGCGTCATCCATGCGAGCTATGTATGTGGATCAGATCACAGCGAAATCCCGCACCGTGCGGGAATACAACTCAATGATATCAATGTGTTAGCACGCACAGCGGATTTCAAAACAAAATCTTTGGCACATTCAATTGGTTACGTGCGTCGATCATAGATCGTTGCAACATAGTCGCGTGACGCAACCAGACCAAAGGGTGGTCGCCCTCCTTTCTGGTAAACAGAAAAGACCCCCCTATAGCACCCATCGTTGGGGGGGCCCCCGAAGGGGGGATCCCGCCCCCGCACCCGCCTCATTCCCAGACTACACCCCCGCCAAGTAATAATAAACCTTGCGATTGTTAGACTAACCGTTAGACTAACAGTATAGCGCGTTAGACTAACCGTTAGACTAACGCGGGGAGGTTGGCGATGGCGTTGAAGTACGTTGATGACGTCCCGGCTGCTCGGCCTGCTCCTGAGCGGCTGGCGAAGGCCAGGGCTATTTTGAGCGAGGCCTCGGAGCGTGTGGGGGCTGAGTATCGGCCGCCGCGTGATCTTCCGATGCCGAAGGCCGTCACAGAGGCCGTCACGCCGTCACGGGGCTTCGACCGTGTGACGTATCAGCGCGAGTACATGCGGGGCTGGCGGGCGCGGAAGAAGGGCGGTGGAGAGGGGCGATGAGCGCCAACGAGCACGACGACGACCAGCCAGACAGCGAGGATGGGATCGAACGGCTGCGGGACGAACTCGTCGCCAAGGCTCGCGAGATCGCGGCGCTGCACGCCAGCCGGGATGAATGGACAAGCACAGCGGTTGAGCGCGGACTTGAGCTTGAAGAACTGCGCGACGAGATCGCGGCGCTGCGGGCAGAGTTCGATGCTCAAGTCAATCTCTTGAAGGCGTGCGAACACATAGCCGATGGGGATGAAGGTTGGGAGCGCCTACGCAACGAATGTCCTAGCACAGCGGCAGTGGCGCGATTGCGTGATGCCCTCAAGGGCGATGGCAAGCCTACTTCTTCGCCTTGAGGCCTTCTTTGACCAGCAGGCGGATGGCTTCGGCGCGGGATGGGATACGGTTGGCCCACCGGTAGTCGTCGATCTCACGCAGCAGTTTGGGGGGAATGGGGATGATGACGCGGGGGTCGGGCTCCTTCGGTTTGCGCGGCATTGGCCGATTGTTGCATCTGGGCCAACATGCGGTAAATATGCCGCAAATGCGCCCGTCATAGCCCACATACGGGCCTAGACTGTATTGGATTGTTAGACGTTTAACAGTATACTTGAGCCTTCCGCAACGCCCCTTCGTTAGACGTTTAACGTCCGATGACGGAGGGAAGCATGGAAGCGCGGCGGTTGGAATATGTGATCGAGCAATGTTTACGGCGGCGGCGGCGCGAGGACCGGCCAGCGTTTCATTCTGAGATCGCGCGATTTTTGGGCGTGCAACCGATCACGTTGCGTCGGTGGCGGCGGGGTGAGCGGCCTGTGCCGCGCATGGCCGAGATCGTTTTCGAAATCCTCTTCAATTGGCCGGAGATTACCGCCGAGGCTGTGGATAAGTGGATCGAGAGGCGGGACAGGCAGTTAGCGCACGAAAAGCAACATTGAGGTATTCGCGGTGGGGGTTTTGAGCAGGCGATAGAACGGTTTAAGTCCCGGCCTCCACAGATTTGGGGGTTTACGCCTTAAGTTGTTAGACCTTTTACTTAGCCAGCAGGCCAACTTGTTAGACGTTTAACAGTAAAGGCGATAAGGGGGAGGCGACGGTGGGAAAAGACGCCGTGTGCAGGCGCCGCGATCAGGGCGAGGGCCCGCCGCCAGACGACGGGCCGCATAACGACAACGCCCCCTTCGACCCCAAGGCGTGGCGGCGCAAATATATGCGCAAGTACATGGCCGAACGGCGCAAACGGGAGAAGGCCGCCAACCCGCCGAAGGATTAAACCCGGCTTGTAAGGGAGCCCCGTCCAATGACCGAGTTCACCCAGTACCGGCGTAAGCAAATCGCCGAGCTGCGCCCCTACGTCCCCGGCGAGATTATGGACGACGTGTCAATCAGCGGCGAGGACGCCAAGGCGGGCTCCCCCAAGCCCGGCGACATGATCGCCCGCAACCCCGCCAATCACGCCGACCAATGGCTGGTCGCGGCGCAATATTTCGCCGACAATTTCGAGCCCGTCCAATGACCGACGACCTCGACGCCCTGCTCGACAAGGCTGGCCAACACGCCCGCATCGTGTTGGTCGAGATGAAGGAGACCGAGCTTCTGCCGACCTTCCTCATGATCGCCGCCGAGGAAAATATCCTCATGCCCGCGCGGTGGGGCGACGAGGCCGAAAAGAGGTTAATTCTCCGCGCCGCGCGCGAGATCATGAAGGAGAAGGGCGTCACCCGCTACAGCATGGTCTCGGAGGCCTGGACGGCCAAGCAGCCCGAAGGCTGGAAGCCCGGCATGCCGCAAGGCCCGCTGCCCTCCGACCGGCCCGACCGCAAGGAAGTGGTGATCGCCATCGCCGCCGATAAGACCGTGACCAAAAGCCGGATGTGGGACATCGTCAGGGGCGAAGGCGGCTCCGTCGTCGATCTCCGGCTCGACCAAGCCGCGCTGCAAGACCTCAGCGGCCGGATGGGGGAATTGCTGCGATGACCGTCCCCCGCGTCCGCGCCCAAGATGACAAGGCGACCCTCGACGACCTGCATCAGATCGAACGCGCGGTGATCGAAGCCCGGCACGCCCTCACCCGCGCCATGGTCGGCCACGGCCAACGCGAGCGCGAGAGCTTCATCTTCAACATCGGCTTCGCCCGAGGCCGGCTGTCGCGCATCACCGCGCGCATCTATGCGGGCATGGAGCCGCCGCCGCCGGTCAACGACGACGATCAGCCCGCGTTCGTCTGCCCGCGCTGCGGAGCCAAGAGCTACAACCCGAACGACATCGCCAACCGCTATTGTGGACGCTGCCACGACTTCGTCATGGAGCAACCCGATGCGCCTTAAGCTCAAGATCGACAGTATGGCCATCAATTGGAGCGGCCCCGACGAGACGCCGCCGGAGCGATGCTCGGTCTGCGAGGCCCCGTTCACCGAGGACGATGTGCCGACCTCGGTGTGGTCGAGCGAAGGCTGGGCCGCGAGCTTCTGCGATGACTGCGTCGAGAAATACATCGAGTTGGAAAAAACGCCATGAGCGTCGCCTGGGACCAATTGTCCGCCCATCAGCAGGAGGCGGCCAAGGCGGCGGCCCGCCTGATCGAAGAGGCCGAGCTGCAATTCATGATGATGCTGTTCAGCGCGGGCGGCGTCCGCGCGGTGGTCGGCAACATCGAGCCCGTCGATGCGGTAAGATTGATCGAAGGCGCGCTGATGGCGGCCAAGAACACCACCAGTTACACCGAGATCGACGTCGGTCGACCAAACTGAACTGAAGGAGGAGAGCATGTCGTTGATCGGAACCGCCATCGGCGCCCTGGTGGCGCTGCTGCCCAGGCCAACCCTGGACAAGGCCGACGCGCGCTTCATCGCTGGCTATGACGCCGGGCTGAAAGACGGACGCCGCGAGGCCAAGGACGCTCAGGTCGAGGTCCAGCGCCTGACCCGCTCGCACGCCCGCCTCGTCGACCACATCGAAACCCTGGAGCGCGAGATCCTGCTCGAACAGCATATCTGCGCCCACTGGAAGGAAGAGGCCGAACGCCTCGCCAAGCACGCCAGCGCCTCCCGCCTGCGCGCCGAGACGCTGGAGCGGGATCGACAGGACGTCCGATATCAGGCGCTCATGGCGCAAGCCCAGAACCCGCTCGCCTCGCAGCAGGCGCAGCAGAACATCGCCAACCAGCAGTTCGCCCAGCAGGCGCAGCAGAACATCGCCATGGCGCAACAGCAGAACCTCGCCAACTATGCGAACCAAGCCCAGGGCCTGCAATGGCGGGGGGACTACGATGGCTTCTGCAATTGCGTGCCCTCCCGCGCCCAGGTGTGGGGCGCCGACCGAGGAGAGGGATGATGGCCAAGTTCGAACGCGGCTTCACGGCGAAGGAGCTAAACCCGTCCGACGAGCGCCCGCCCAAGCTCAAGGGCCGCGCATGAGCAAGAGGTTCAACAAAGGCCGCAAGCGATGAAGGAAGCGCGCGTCCTTCGCAACGTCCGCGTCGTCGACCGCAAGACAGGTCGGAACGTCGAGATCGACCTCGACGTCGAGGTCGACATCCACTGGATCGCCCATCAGTTGGCGGTCAAGGCCTACAACAACAAGGCGCATAAGAGCCGCGCCCTGCACGGCCTGGTCGAGGTCCGCGTGCGCGGCACCAAGGCCACCCCGGTCGAGGGCGCCGCATGACCGTCTGGACGTGGTCGATCCCTTGGCGCGCTTGGGGCGCGCAGAGGTTTGGCCTTGTGCTTTTGCCCGACGGCTACTTCTTCGTCGGCTTCTTCACAGTGATGGACGCATGATCAAGGAATTGCTCACCGCCCGCGTGACCGTGCCCGCATGGGTCGCGGCGCTGATCCTGGTCCTCGGCACGTACTTCTGGATCGAGGCCGTGTTCCGATGACTGACTTCGATCCCGACGCGCTCCGGCCGATGATCATCGCCAGGAACGGCGACATCACCGCTGTCGCCGGCGAGATCGACGCCGACAGCGAGGAATTGCGCAACTACATCATGAACACGCCGGTCCTGCGCCGCGCCCTCGACGAGGTGATCGCGCGCGGCGTCGACAAGACGCTCACCGTCCTGTTCAAGGGCCTCGACGACGAGGACCACTTCTCCAACCAGCTCGCCTCGGCCAAGGAGTTCCTGAAATCGCGCGCCGCGCAACGGCGCGGCTTCCATCACGCAGGCGATCTCGAACTGAAGATGCCGACCAAGGGCGGCGCCCTCACGCTCACGTGGCTGCCGCCGGAGGACAATCGCGGGCCTGCCCCGCCGATGATCGAAGGCACGGTCGAGGAGGAATAAATGAACGACGAAATGAAGAAGATGTGGGACGCCGCCTTCGACCATCCAGGCGAGGCAATCCCAGTCGGCCGCAGCGTTGTCTGCGACATCTGCGACCAGGATTGGACCGACAGGCCGGAGAGCGGCGGTTTCCTGTTCGTCTCCAAAGCCTACTGTCCCGACTGCGCCGTCGAAGGCCTCAGGACCATCAAGCGCTACAAGGAGGAGCGACACATCCGCGCTCTTTGCGGCTCCGAGAGCTTCGCCGATTTCGTTCGCCGCACGCGCGGCCCCGACGCCTTCATCCGGGTCACCGTTCGCAAGGACGCGCCATGAACCTGCCCCCCACGCCCGACCGCATGAAGCTCCTCAAGCGCGACGAGCGCGGCTTCCCCGTGCCCTGGTTCGTCCATTGGCAGGACGACCAGCCCGACTTCCGCGTCGTCAGCCCCGGCAAGATCGCCATGGCCTTTCGCGGCGGGCGCTGCTGGATCTGCGGCGGCAGCATGGGCGTGCATCGGGTCTGCGTGATCGGCCCGATGTGCGTCGTCAACCGGGTGACCAGCGAGCCCCCGTCGCACCGCGACTGCGCCGAGTTCGCGGCCAAGGCCTGCCCGTTCCTGACCAAGCCACGCATGCGCCGCAATGAGAAGGGGCTGCCCGTCGAGCGCGCGACCGTCGGCATGCCCATTCCCCGCAATCCCGGCTGCGTCGCCCTCTACGAGACGCGCGCCATCTCGCCGTTCAAGGCGGGCGACGGCTACCTGTTTCGCCTCGGCGATCCCACCCGCATCGATTGGTGGGCCGAAGGCCGTCAGGCGACGCGCGAGGAGGTCCTGGCCTCCATCGACAGCGGTTTCCCGATCCTCGTGGACACGGCGACCAAGCACGACGGCCCCGAAGGCGTCCATGAGCTGCTGCGCCTGCGCGATCAAGCCATGCGCTACCTGCCAGCCGCCGCATAGGTTGGCCCCACGCCATGCGTTCCGCCTGTCACACGCGCGTGATAAGCCGAAAAAGCCCCAACCAAGGAGGCTTTTCCCATGCCGCAAATTGTTTTGCTCGTCCCCTTAGGCGAACTCCCCGGCCTCATCCCCGGCGTCCCCGGCCACCCCGACCAGGGGCTCCCTGGCGGCGGCGCCTATCCCGACCAGGGCCTGCCCGGCGGCGGTTGGGCCGGTCGGCCCAGCCATCCCATCGCCCCTGGCGGGCGTCCGATTGATCCCGGCTTCGGCTGGAGCGGCGGCGAGCGCCCAGGCCACGGCTTGCCTCGGCCTCCATTGCCCCCGCACGTTTGGCCGCGCCCGCCGGGCGGCGGCCTTCCGGTCGATCCAGGCTGGGGCGTAGGCGGCGGTCCAGCTCATCCCGATCATGGCCTGCCGATCTATCCGGTCGATCCGGCGCACCCCGACAACACTCTGCCGCCGGTCGAAGGCGTCGAGCCGCCGGAAGTGGACCCGCCCCCCGGCACCGTCTGGCCGCCGCTGCCGCCGGAAATCCCCGCTGGCAAGGCCATCGCCTTGGTGGCGATCTCCGGCCTCGGCTACCGCTATGCGGTGATCGAGATCCCGGAGAACCCGCCGGAGCTGCCGCCGCGCCCGCAGCCGAAGGCCTGATTTGTCCTTCGCCTCCGACGCCCAAACAAAACCCAGCGACGCCGACGCGCCGCTGGTCATCCCCTACCGGCCTCGAAAACACTTCCTCAGCCTGCACGCCAGCGACAAGAGGTGGATCTTCGCCTGCTGCCATCGACGCGCAGGCAAGACGGTGGCCATCGCCAACCACCTGATCCGCGCCGCCTACCTCAACCCCAGGCAATGGCCGCCGCCGCGCTACGGCTACGTCGGCCCCTCGTTCGAGCAGGCCAAGGATCTGGTCTGGTCGTATCTCAAGCAGTACACCTCGACCATCGACGGCGTCCGCTTCCTCGAAGGCGAACTCGCCATCGTCCTCCCCCACAACGGCGCGATCATCAAGCTCTACGGCGGCATGTCGGCCTACGAACGCATGCGCGGCATGTACTTCGACGGCATCGCCCTCGACGAATATCCGCTGTTGCAAAAGACCGTGTTCTCGACCGTGGTGCGCCCGTGCTTGGCCGACTATCGGGGCTGGGCCATCGTCTCAGGAACCTCGAACGGCGACGACCACTTCAACACCCTGCGCCTGCGCGCGATGGAGGACGAACGCTGGGACGTGTTCCTGATCCCGCTGTCGGAAACCGGCGAGGAGGCCCTGAGCTACGCCGAGGCGCGCGAACTCACCCAGGACATGAGCCCCGACGAATACGCGCGCGAGATGGAATGCTCGTTCGACGCGCCCGTCGAAGGCGCCTATTTCGCCGAAAGCCTCAACACGCTCGCGCTGCAGGGCCGCGTCTGCAAGGTCCCGGTCGATCTCGCCGCCCCGGTCATCACCTCATGGGACCTCGGCGTGCACGACTATTGCTCGATCTGGTCGTGGCAGAACGTCGGCCGCGAGGTCCACTTCGTCGACTACGTCATGGGCGTTGGCAAGGGCCTCGACCACTGGGCCCAGCACCTCAGGACCAAGAAGGCCGAGGGCGGCTTCCACTACCAGTGCCACCTCCTGCCGCACGACATCGAGGCGCGCGAGATCTCCACCGCCAAGAGCCGCCGCAAGACGCTGGAGGAGCTGATCCCGAAGAACGAGCCGATCATCACCGTGCCCCGCATTCGCTCCAAGGAGGACGGCATCCACGCCTCGCGCGCCATGCTCGGCTCGGCCTATTTCGACGAGCTCAATTGCAAAGTAGGCTTGGCGATGTTGAGAGGCTACCACAAGAGCGCGATGGGCCTGCCGGTGCACGGGCCGGGCCCGCACTCACACGGGGCCGACGCCTTCCAGACCGCCGCCGTCGGTTTTCATTTGGTCACCGGCTTGAGCGCCTCGATGCTCAGGCGCGGCGCCATGCGGCGGAAGATCCGGGGGCTCGTGTGAACCGCTTCCATTGCTTCGATCCCTATACGCAGGACAAGGAACGCCGGGCGAAAGCTCGCGCCGAAGAGGCAATCGCGCGTCGCGCGCAGCTCAAGAGCGCGGCGTTCGCCCACACCGACCCCGAAGTGAAACGCCGCCGCGAGGTTCACGCCAGCCAAACGAAGCGAGCGAAGATCCCGGTCACTCTGCCGAAGGTTTGGTGACAGGGCCGATGAAATCGGGCTAAGGTCGCCAGCATTCGGTCAGCTCCAAGGGACCGGCTTTCCGCCGGTTAGTCCTCCTCGGAGCGAGTTGGCCCATGGCCATCGACGGCGTCGAACGCATCTTCACCTTCAAGGGTGACGGCGGAACACCGAACACC
>Ga0210387_10001060_pt1 | contig 20533 bp, 25 predicted proteins | sample IncBWC7OmetaG_FD_160108 | JGI IMG/M metagenome (GOLD analysis project Ga0210387, IMG submission 160108) | Forest soil microbial communities from Barre Woods Harvard Forest LTER site, Petersham, Massachusetts, United States - Inc-BW-C-7-O ...
TATGGAAAGGGAATCGCTCCGCAATCTGGAACTATTCTGACCAAGGGAACGAGCGCTGGCGTGGGACTGGCTGGAATGCGCGAACGCATGCGAGAACTGGGAGGTCAGTTGAGCATTGAACCATGCGCGCCGGGAACCCTGATTCGCGTCAGTGTGCCGCTTCCCGAAGGATCGAACGAATCGACTGCTTCGGCGGCCGACTGAGATTCAATTCGGAAAATACGTTTCCTCTCGCAACAAAGCTCCGACGGCGTCGACTACCGAGCCGATGTCCGTTTTTGCGCAAGTGCCGCGGACCCCGACTTTACGGGCTTCGTCAGAGAGCTGTTTCGACAGATGCAGGGTGACCATCAGAATCGGAATGGTCGGCGTATTCTGGGTGATAATGCGAGCGGCATCGAGGCCATTCATCACGGGCATCTGGAAATCAAGCAAGATCACATCCGGTCGGGCGTGGCGGACACTTTCCACTGCCTCCTGGCCATCTCGGGCCTCATCGCACACGCGCCAGCCTTCCTGTTGCTCCAGCACGCCCCGAAGATAGCGTCGAACCGAGGGGTTGTCGTCCACCACCAGAATGCGAATCACACTGTCACTTCCCGCGTCCACTGCGAACGCCTCGTTATTCCGACAGTACGCGGAAGTACATGGCGCGACAATACATGAAAGCCCTGACCTTACTGCCGGAATCGTCCCTTTATTCCATACTCGCTGTCTCGAACTACCCTGTGGAGTTTCGCGGCTGCCCATTCACAATCAACAACTTAGCGTTATGGCACGCCAGTTGCTTTCCAGTGTGGAAAGAAACCATGCGAGGAGAAACCTAGCCATGGCTGACGGTCCTGTTACTGAGAGTACAAGAACTGCGAGTCCACGAATTGAGAGTCCGAAGAAAGACTGGCGAGAGTTGTGTGCGGCGGCGGCAAACGAACCTGACTCGGAAAGACTGGTGTCACTGGTCAATGAGCTTCTCCAGGCACTCGACGAGCGGGACCGCGCCGCAATCCTAGCCAACGCTCCAAGACCGACAGGCGCCCGGTAGAAGTACGTATCTTGAAGGCGGCGCTGGCGATTCTCTTGCTTGATCTTTTCTTACTTTCCGTAACGATCTTGGTCACCCAATAATGCTCTATGCGCTGGCCTGAGGCTGACCGGCCCTAAGCGGCAATCACAAATGAAAAAGGCCAAGCCTCGTGGGCTTGGCCTCTTCTACTGTAATAGTGAACGCGACTATTTCGGCTCTGCGTTTTCAGCCTGGCTCTTGGCCTGGAAGGAGTATCTCCTCACCGCCGCCAGGAACGGATCGCTGTCATTCGGAGCCGGAACCTTTCCGCTGAGAATCTCGGCGAACGGCGCCATTCTGCCAAACAGAATACGGGTTTCATCTTTGTCCTGGTTGATCACTGCTCCGGACAAATCGATTCCAGCAAAGAGACCGCGAGCGCGAGAATAGGTCAAAACTTCCGCCCGCATCTTCACATCAGTGTCGGCGGCCGCATCACGTCCAACCGGTCCCGCAGCGGCCGAGGCATCCGCGCCCAGCTTGAATTTGCTCGAGAGCAGATGCTGCATTCCCTGGTCGTTAGTAACCACCATTACCAAGTCGACTGCCTGGCCGCCCAACTGCAGTCCCCAGCTGCCGCCTGTGATCGTAATAGGAGCAGGCGCGCTCCAGCCCGTGGCCGTGCGGCAGGTCGCAACGCCTTTGCCGTGGTTTCCGCCGAAGCCTACAGCGATCTTGATCATCGACGGCACGACCGCGATGCACTTCGCGTCACGCATAATATCGTCCGGTATCGCCTTGTCGGGAGTAGCCATAATTTCGTTCAAGACGTTCGCAGAAGCGTCAATGCGCTTGGCGATGTCGGATGGATTATCTTTGTCGTCACCGGCCCAGCACAGGCTGCCCAACAACAGAGCCACGGTGCTTAGCGCCAGGAGGCACGTCCTTACTCTTGAAGCGCGTCGTGAGTTCATAAACAAACCTCATTCTGTGCCCAACCTGAGCACCAGGATATTTTCGTCCACTTGCACTTGCGAGGTTAGCCGCGAACCGCCAGATCTCCCATCCGGTCTAGACCCTAGAGTTCTCCGAAACATCCCTCAGCCGTTTCAATTCCGTTAGGCATTGACTGGAACGAGTTCCCGCGCGGGCTGAGCGCGGAATTTTCGACGGGAGGAGAAGAAACGGCGCATCCTAATTTTGGCCTTGTGCAATTGTGACTTGGAATTTCCTACCGAACATCCCAGCAGTTTCGCGATTTCGTGGTGCTCGTAGCCCTCGACTTCATGCAGAAGAAAAATTCTCCGGCATCCGGTGGGAAGTTCGCTGATCGCCTCCGTCAGCGTGATGCGGGTAATCGACGTCTCCAGCCTGCCGTCGGATGCTCCATACTCCCGGCGGATCGCAGTTGCGGTGTCGCCGTCGGTCGAGTTCAACGGCTCGTCCAAGGAGACCTGCCGCGGAGACTTTTTGCGAAAGTGCATTAGAACAGTGTTCAGCGCGATGCGATAGAGCCAGGTGGAAAGGGCCGAGTCTCCGCGGAAAGTAGATATTTTGCGGAACACGTGCAAGAACGCGTCCTGTACCAGATCCTCGGCCTCGGCGATGTTGTTGGTCATACGCAGGCATAAAGAATAGATACGCGCTTTATGGGCATGGAATATTGCGGCGAACGCGTCCGCGTCGCCCTGTTGGGCGCGCTTGATCAAATCCTGATTCATAACAGTGGCATTCGATTCGCTGGTCACAGGGCTTCTCCTCTCGAGTACCGACCGATGATGTTGTCGCTGCTTTTTACTCTCGTGAGGCTAGAGGTCGGTTCGGTCTGGGTCTATCCAGCGTGGCCCCTAGGTGATGGGAGATATCTCTGTATGGGTCGGTTTTCCGCCGTCTGGGCAGCAAGATGGCGCAGATACGATCGCTCCGATCTCGTAAGGTCGGAGGTTTCACCGGACCGGCGCCGTCACTATTTCCATCTCGATTTCTACGGGGCGGTTGAACACCCTTGTCCATGATCGGCTGTATTGCTGGTGTCGCGCTCTCGTCTTTAAATGTGCGCTGAGAGGATCAATCATGATCAGCAAAAATTCAGTGAACCAGCAGCCTGACTCCACGCGCTCCTTGAGAAATATCTGCGAGCAATCGCTCGCCGTGCTCTGCGAGGGTGGAGATTCAGTGAAAACCAAATCGCCGGCCGAAACTTCGCGGCGGCGTTCGCTACCTCTATATGTTGACCCGGCGAATTTGCAGAAGCGCGCCCTGGGCGACGCGGCGAAAGCGCTGGCGGCGCTGTGGAAGATCTCAGATTCGAAGCGCCCGAGACTTTCGGCTGATGGCCTGCGCGACGCCACGGCCTAGTGACGCTTGTGATTTTGCCGAAGGCTACCCGGCGACACCTTTCGGCAACTAAGCATCACGAACGACGCATAAATCTGTGATGTGCGCCGTGTTTTAAAGACCCTATTGAAGGAGTAACTCATGTCGAACGAGACTGGACGGAATTTCGAGAACCAGAATCAGAATCAGAATAAGAATAGTGATACGGCGGATCAGTCCAAGAAGAATCCCATGCAGGACAGTGGACGCAACCAGCCCAAGCAGCAGGATCCCTCGAAGAAGAACCCGTCGCAGAGCGATGACCAACGGTCGCGCAATGAAAATAATGAAGAAGAGTCGGGCCAGCCGGAACGGCGTCGCGCTTAATTGCGTTGCGCGGTGACAAGAATCCCCGGCGAACCTGCCGGGGATTTTTCTTGCTGCGAAATCAGTGAAAACTAAAACCTGTATACAGTCTTTCGCCCCCCCGAATACTTAGCCTGTCGGATTTCCGGATCGCCCGCCTGGACGTAAGGTGGCTCCAGCTTTGCTTGGAGTGTGTCATTCGTCGGAGGTGACGATTATGCGAACTGCGTGGGCGATTGTGGCGCTTCTTCTTGTGTTTTGGATCTTGGGTATCAGTCTCCATGTAGCAGGGAGCCTGATTCACTTGTTGCTGATGATCGCGGTGGTTGTGTTTTTGATCGACCTTCTCAGTGGCCGCAGTCCGGCCTGAGTGTTCGAGAGAAGGATTTCCGAGTCAAGCAGTCCCGCAGTCAGGGCCCCATCGCTCAATCCACGCAACCCGGAGCATTTCTGCAAGACCGGGCAAACGAGGGATCTGAGCAACAGGAATCAACATGCAGGTTCGTTTCGTTCGTACGATGTTGGTCACATTGTTCTTGCTTGCGATATCGGCGGCGGCGTTCGCCCAGATCGGCGTAATGATTACGATTGCCCCGCCGGCTTTGCCCGTCTATGAACAGCCCGCGTGCCCCGGAGACGGCTATATCTGGACCCGCGGCTACTGGGCGTACGGCGACGATTTCGACGATTACTACTGGGTGCCGGGCACGTGGGTGATGGCGCCCGAAGTTGGTTTTCTATGGACTCCGGCCTACTGGGCCTGGGGCGGCGACCGATTCGTTTTTCATGAAGGCTATTGGGGCCCGCACGTTGGCTTCTATGGTGGAGTCGACTACGGCTTCGGTTACTTCGGCGATGGTTTCGCAGGAGGACATTGGGATCATGACCACTTCTTCTATAACCGTTCGGTCACCAATGTAAATGTCACGGTGATCCACAACGTCTACAACACCACCGTTGTCCACAACACCACGGTGAACCGCGTCAGCTATAACGGCGGCAACGGCGGAATCACGGCGAGGCCGACTTCGGAACAAGAGGCAGCTGAACGAGAAAGACATGTTGCGCCCGTGGCGGCTCAGACCGAACATCGCCAGGAGGCTCGCGGCAATCCGCAACAGCGCGTCTCGGCGAACGAAGGCAAACCTCCGGTGGCCGCGACGGCAAAACCTGGAGATTTCAAGGGCGAGGTCGTGCACGCGAAGGAAGCGGGTGCGCCTTACACTCGTCCGGCGAACCGTCCCGGCAATGAGCCACGAGCGACCTCCAACACAAATCAGCCTCGCGAGAACGCGAACCCGAGTAACAACGAACAGCGTCCGGTCGCTCACGTTCGTGATCTTCCGCCCGCTGAAAAGCCGGCTGCTCCAAACACCGGCAACGCGAAGCTCGACAAGAAGTATCAGCAGCAGCAGGAGAAGCAGTCCGCGCAACAAGACCAGGAGCGACAGAAGGTAGCGCAGAAGCAGGAAGCCGAAGACCAGAGACTGACAAAGCAGAACGCGAATGACGCCGCCAAACAGAAGGTAGAGCAACATCACCAGCAACAGACGCAACAACTGCAGCAGAAACATCAACAGCAGCGGCAGCAGTTGCAGCAAAGGCAGCAGCCGCCGGCGCCGAAAGGCGGGCGAAAACCGCAGTAGGACTCTTGTGTTGCGAACCAATCGATGAAGCGCACCGCCAGATTCTGGCGGTGCGCAAACGAAAGTCCGCAGTCATTTGAAAAGGAGAACTACTATGCTGAGACCGTTGCTGCTGGTCGTCATTGTCCTGATGTTCCTTGCCGCCCTTCCCACCTGGCCCTATAGCACGGGCTGGGGTTACTACCCCAGTGGTGGTTTGGGATTGGTGTTGCTGATCGTCGTGATTCTGGCGCTAGCCGGTCGTTTGTAGATGGCGCAGGCGGGATTTTCAGAGGATGGACTCCCGCCTGCGTCCCATTACTTGGAGTCCCTGCAAATCTGATCGCGGCGACGGATCAGTAGATGGCATAGCCCCAGGAAGGAAGCCGCGGCTAAGTAGCTCAAGGTGAATTCCGGAGCTACAAAAAATCCCAACCTGGCCTCAACTCCGTCAGCGTTAAGACGGTAGGCGTGAATCAAGCCGAAGAGAGAAAGCCCTGCTGCCGCCAAAAGCCACCCGCCCGCGGGCAGGAAACGGCGATCCAGCATGTGCGAAATCGCCGCGGCCCAAATCATTGAGACCAGCAGTGCGCCCTGGCTCAACGCGATCAGCCCGTAGATCGCCAGCTCATCGCCGAACATGGGAGCAGCCTGCAACAGGCTCGATCCGCCTTTGCGCAACGCAAGGTCGACCAGTTGCAATCCCCACGAAGCCAGCATAGGAAGCAAGCCAAACGCCACCGCGATGCAATGCGATTTTGGAACCTCCTGAAAGGCTTGTGCGATCATGACCAGTCCAAACCAGACAATGATGATTGCAACCACTTCGAGCGGGACAAAATGCAGAATGGGCGATATCAATCCCGTTATACAAATCAGCAGGGTCACAACGCCGTTCAGGATCGAATAGCCGATTCGCGCCCCATACGCTTTGTGAGCGAGGTGTCCAAAATAAAGGGTAGTAGGAAAGGGACTGCCAAACGCTGCCGCGCCCAGGGTCGCTAGGCCGTTTACGAGCAAAGAAGGGCGTGTCGGATAGTCGTCGCCGGCAACTTTGACGCTCTCGAGAATCTGCAACGAGACGATCGTATCGAGAACACTCATCGGCAGGATGATGGAGAGATATTTCCAGCCCTCGGCTTGACGCAGGAATCCGAAAATATTTACCGCGTGCGGCAAATGAATGCCCAGAGGGCCAAGAGGCGGAGACGGAGGCAGGTGATAAAGATGAAGCGCCTTGAGTATCGCCACCAGAACCAGACCGACAAGGATGCACAACATTCCACCCGGCATGCGGAAGGGCAAACGAATCTGCGACCCATATACGGCGAGAATGATGATCGTCGGCAGGAGCGCGAGTTCCGGCGTCTGAAAAATTCTTAGAACGAATCCAAGGCACAAAAAAGCGATGGCAATACCAGCCAACGGACAGAGCAGCGCCGCCCTCGGAGTATGGCGCCGCAGCCAATCTGTGCAGAACGCACCCGCGGTCTGCACTATGCCGCTCAAAAAGCAAGCAAACACGCCCATGTGCCACGCGAGTTCTGAGTCGTGAGAGCGCTGGTAAACCGGCAGCATGATCAGAAAAACGTAGGCAAAAATTGTAGGAGTATTGACTCCGAACGGAATCGCAGTCACATCCGTGCGGTGTGTGGCCACGGCCAGTCGATGCGCCTGCCAGGCATAGAAAATATTTCCGCCGAGAATCGAAAGAGCAACCGCTGGCATGATGCGCGTTGCCATGAGCTCCGTCGGGAAGCCGCACAAAGGCGCAAGTCCGGCGATGAGCAGCAAGTCGGGAAATCCGCTGAAGAAGAGTCCGAAAAATCCGTCCAGATCTCCCGGTACAAACCAGCGGACCTTAGTTTGATCGCCAGCCGGAGCGCCAATGATTCCGGTACTCACGCGGCACCGTACTTGAGTCCGAGTTTCGACAACCATTTCCGGTACGCGATTGCGGTTCGATCCGATCGCAGGTGCAATTCGGCTTGCAAGTCGAGCGGCAGCAACTCTGGCCGTTGCGATTCCACGATCGGAATGTCCTGCCCGCTGATTAGATCCTGAAAACTGCGCAGCTCTTCATCCGAATTTTCATGGGCATAATTGAACGCCATAGTGAGCCACGCCACACTTTCCCGCTCACCTACCGGCGTTACGCAGTTGAAGATGGAAAACTGCTGCTCGCGATGGGACTTCAGGAAGTGAGCCACCAGTGGACGCGCCATTCTGAACGTGTACTTCACCTCAGCTGATTGTCCCGTGCCGTCCGGGTCAGGTTGCCAGACTACGATGTCCTTCGCCAGAATGCCGTCGGCAGTTGTCTCCACTTCGTAGTCCGCAATCTCCGTGTGAGCGGGATCACCGAGAAAACCGGCGTGGACAAACGGGAAATGCCCCACATCCAGAAAATTTTCGATTACCCGCGGCGCGTGCGCTCGAAATAGGTAAGGCCCGGCTGACACCTTGCGGAGGCGGTTGTCGTCCCACTCGGGGAACGGAGGAACGTCGTGAGTCGGGCTGCCAAGCGATGCCCACACCAGTCCGTATCTTTCAATGGCGCGATATACATTCGCGTGGGCGCGGGCTGGCGGAGGCTGCCCGGGGTGTGCCGGAATTCGCACACACTGACCGGACGTATCGTACTGCCAGCCGTGATAGGGACAAAACAGGCACCCGCCGTCAACCCGGCCTCGGGAAAGTTTCGCGCCCCGGTGCAGGCAAAGATCCTGCCACACATGAAGGTCGTCCTCGCTGCGCCAGAGCACCAGGTCGCGCTCCAGAAGGCGCACTGGACGCACCGTTCCCTTGTCGACATCGGCGAGTCGGGCGACGACGTGCCAATCGTTGAGCAGCACCGGGTCATCAATCATGGGTTAGAGTTTCTTTCGAGTGTGCCGAGTCAGCAGGCGACTGCTCATGGAGTTTCGACGAACCGCAGAGTATAAGCCGTCGCCGGATCAAAAGGCTTTTCAATCACTTTCAATTCCAGAAGCTGGTTGTACATCGTCGTCCACCGTTCGGCTTCCATTTTGCCGAGTTGGCTGCCCGAGTGATCCCTTCCGGTCACGAAGCCTCCGTCGTGCAAAGCCTGCCAGGTGAACTGCATCCATTCCTGATTCAGTGCGGGATTCACCTTCGAGACCGCCGAGTTCCCGACCGTCGGATCGTTCAGGTAATCCCGCCATCCCCGGATGGAAGCGCGCACAAATTTCGCAACGACATCCGGGTGTTGGTTCAAGAAATCTCGCGTAGTGAACATTACGCGATATGGGTTGTAGCCGGCTTCGCTGGTCAACAGTACGCGAGTCTCGACGCCGGCCTGGCGGGCAAAGAACGGTTCCGAGGTCGCAAACGCCTGCTGGATATATTGCGGGTCAGCGACAAAGTTAGCCACGCTGAAAGTGGCCGGAACTTCGCGGACGCTATCGAGTTTGTAACGCTTCAACAGATATTCGAACCACGTCGACCCAAGCTTTACCGCAATCGTGTGTCCGTTCAGGTCGGAGAAGGTATGGACCGGCGAATCCTTGTGGACCATGATTCCTTGCGGATCACTTTGCATGGTGGCGGCGACGGCAACCAAGGGTTGTCCGTCGGCGACGGACTCAAGAATCTGGTCCGAGCTTGCCATTCCAAACTGCGCCGCGCCCGAGGCCACCTGCTGCGGCACAACCAGGTAAGGGCCGCCCGGTTGAATGCTCAGGTCGAGCCCCTCGTCCTTGTAGTAACCCTTCACCATGGCCGTGTAAAAGCCACCGTGTTCTGGCTGTGGATACCAGTCCGCCTGCAGAGTGATCTTCGTCGAACCGTGATCGCCCTCGGAGGCTGTCTTGTGGCAGCCGACGAGCAGCGCCGCTGCCAGTAGGACGACGCAGGATGCGATGTGAGTTTGATACTTCCCCATAGCGATTGACTCGAACTTCTTGCAGCAGCCTAGCACCGTTCCGGTGTGGTCACCGGGCAGCGAGTGTACAAGATTTCACGATTCGAGCATGCCGTTTTTTCGATTGTCGGAGGTGGCGTAGTGCTGCTAGAGTGCCGCCCATGGTGAGCCCGGCAGCCGGACGCACTGGTGTGACGAGGCTGGATGAGGAGCGCATGCTTGAGGTTTACCGCTTCACCGCGCGCACGCTGGGAACCGATCGCCCAGTGCCGTTCGGGGCACTCATCGTCGACACTCGGAACGGCGAACGGTTGGTGCGCGCGACCAACGCCGTGATGCGCGAATCGGACCCGAGTTCCCATGCAGAGTTGCGCGCAGTGCGATTGGCATGTAAGAAGCTGAAGAGTCCACGACTGGCCGGATACACCATGTATTCAACTTGCGAGCCTTGCCCCATGTGCATGGCGAACGCACTGTGGGCGCGCCTGGATCGCGTCGTGTTTGGCGCTACTATCGCCGACGCCAGCCGTCATTGCCTGCAGATTCACGTTCCGGCGAAAGAAGTCGCACGGCGGTCGGATATACGGTGTCGAGTGGAAGGGCCTGTGCTGCGAAAGCTCTTCAATACATTGTTCACTCATCCGAATATGCAGAAAGCGTTTCGCAGTTGGAGCAATCGTAAGTCGTGAGCGCTGCCCAATTCTCGATGAAACCTGACCACATCAGCGAACTGGTTGCTATTCTCGGAGACGAGTCCCGGGTGCTCACCCAGCCGCAGGTGGTCGAACGCTTGTCGCGGGATTTCTACTGGTATTCTCCTGTGCTGCGCAAACAACTCGACGGCAAAGTGGCAGACCTCGTGGTGCAGCCTCTCGATGCGGCTGAGATTCAGAAGGTATTGCTTTACTGCCAGGCCCATGAGGTTCCGGTAACCGCGCGTGGCGCGGGAACTGGAAATTACGGCCAGGCCGTTCCGCTTCACGGCGGAGTCGTACTCGATCTGGCGCGAATGGACCACATCGAATCCATCAGCTCAGATGGAGTTGCTGTCTGCCAGCCGGGCGTGCGTCTAGGCGTGTTGGAAACCGAGGCGCGCAAAATGGGCTGGGAGCTTCGCTGTTACCCATCGACGATCGTTAAGGCGTCGGTGGGCGGCTTTCTCGGCGGAGGCTCGGGCGGAATCGGTTCGGTTGCGCATGGTGGTCTGCGCGACTTCAACACGGTGCGCGCACTCGAAGTAGTAACCATGGAAGCTCAGCCGCGCGTAGTCTTTCATGAAGGCGAAGCGGTGCACAACATCCTTCACGCCTGGGGCACGAATGGCGTGATCACGCGAATATGGCTGGCGCTCACTCCCGCCGTAGAGTGGTCGCAATGCGTGGTTGCCTTTGACCGCTTCGATGCCGCCTTCGACTTCAGCGAGAAGATTGCGGCCGGTGCGTCCTGGATCAAGCGCCTGGTGACTACATTCGAGTGGCCGATTCCATCTTTCTTCGCGCCTGTGAAGCAGTACGCGCCGCTGGGCAAGCATTTGATTTTCCTTCTGATTGCTTCTGAACAACTGGTCATGCTCGAAGAAGCCGCGCGCCAAGCAGGCGGCGAAATAACCTATTCTGGTTCGTATACCGGCTTGCGCACCCTTCCACTCCTTTCCGACTACACCTGGAACCATACAACGCTCTGGGCATTGAAAACCGATCCCGCCTACACGTACCTGCAGTGCGGATTTGATCTCGCCAACTCGCGCGACCAGATGCGGCGGCTACGGGAGCGCTTCGGTCAAGAGATCCTCTTCCATATGGAATTCATGAAGAACGGCAGCGGCCAGGTGATTCCCGGAGCAATTCCACTTGTCTACTACACGACGGAGGAGCGGCTGAATGAAATGATCGCGTTCTGCCGCGAGATCGGCGTTTTCGTGGCCAATCCTCACGTGAACAATGTGGAGGGCGGCGGACGGTATCGCGCCGATAATGTGCAACTCCTCGCCAAGATGCGTTACGACCCGAAAGGATTAATGAATCCAGGAAAAATGATCACCTTCCATGCCGAACACGTCGCGGCCACGGGCACTACGCGATGAAGACATGGATCCCCGACGTTCGCAACTTCGCTTATCTCAACTGGAAACAAGTCGACGCGCTGCCCCGCGACTCGACATTGCTCGTCCTGCCCACCGCAGCCATTGAACAACACGGGCACCATTTACCACTTGCGACCGACACTCTCATCAACAATCTCCTGTTGGGGCACGCCTTGCAGAAGCTTGATGCAGAGTTGCCGATCTACGCGCTGCCTCCGGTTCACTACGGCAAGAGCAACGAACACATTGGTTTTGCGGGGACTCTGGCGGTTAGCGCTACAACTTTTATGGCCGTCCTGCGCGACCTGGGTGCGAGTCTGGCGAGCGCCAAATTTCAGAAACTTGTCCTTTACAACACGCACGGTGGGAACACTGCGCTGATCGATGTCATGGCGCGGGACCTGCGTGCCGAGTTCGGATTACGGACTTTCGCGCTGCATGGTTCTGGTGGAATTTCATTTGAAGGCCTGAGCCCTCAGGAGCGCGCGTACGGATTTCATGCCGGTGAGGTGGAAACTGCATTGTTGCTGGCCTCCGTGCCGGAACTCGTGGATCGCTCCGCTTACACCGTCAACTACATTGCCGATATCGCGCATCCAGAACTGCTGCTGCCCGAGAACGCTCCCGCGACTTTTGCCTGGCTGACGCGCGACATCGCATCCAGTGGAGTAATGGGCGACCCGCGTCCGGCGACCGCAGAGAACGGCGCTCGCTGGCTGGACCAGGCCGCTACGCGGCTGGCCGCCGCCCTGGAGGCGATGGCCCGATATCCGAACAAGGGCTGACCATGGGCGTCCCGATCACGAGAAAAACCGATTGGGTCGATTGTGGTCAGGGCGTTCGGCTGGAACGCGGCGTGCAGTGCCGGATGTCGGACGGCGTCCACTTGATTTCGGATCACTACTATCCTCCGCAAGATGGGCAGCAACCAACTTTGCTGATGCGGCAGCCTTACGGTCGCGACATTGCATCGACCGTGGTCTATGCCCATCCCGTATGGTTTGCGCGTCACGGTTATAACGTCGTGGTTCAGGACGTTCGCGGCCGTGGAGATTCCGAGGGAGAGTTCTATCCCTTTCGGCATGAGGCGCGCGATGGCGCAGAAACCATCGCGTGGCTGCGCGCTCGCGAAGAGTCGAATGGACGAGTGGGAATGTACGGCTTCTCCTACCAGGGCGTCACACAATTTCTGGCTGCGGCGGAGCAGCCGGAAGGCCTGGCGTGCATCGCGCCCGGAATGGCCGCGTGTGATCTCTACAACGGCTGGTTCTATCGTCAGGGAGCACTGCGCTTGAGTTCTGCTCTTGGCTGGGGTCTGCAGATGCTGAAGGCCGACGCGCGCCGAAAAAAGCTGCGCCAAGCCAGCGATCGTCTCGAACAGGTTTGGGCGAATCTAGGCGCTCAACCCGACATGCTGCCTTTCCGCGACCATCCAGCCTTACATGGCGAGGGTCTTCCCAAATATGTGCTGGACTGGTTCGATCACGATCAACCTTCAGACTATTGGGCGTCTTTAGATGTGAGCGAATCGCTGCACAAAATATCGGTGCCTGCGCTGCATTTCTCCGGATGGTACGACACGTATCTGGAGGGCAGCGTTGATGGATTCGTGGCGCTTTGCCGCAAGTCCGGCAGCGATTTCGCCCGCGCTAATCAATACCTGATCGTGGGACCCTGGCAGCACATTCCCTGGGGAGATCGTATCGGCACAACGGACTTCGGCGCAGAGGCGCTACTCGACACCGATGCAATCCTGTTGCGATGGTTCAATCATTGGTTGAAGGATTCGACCGAATTTGCTGGCGAGCCGAAGATTCGCCATTTTATGCTTGGCGAAAACTCGTGGCGGCACGCCGATGTTTTCCCGGAAGCCGCGACGCATGCGCTCTACCTGCACAGCTCGGGCAAAGCGAATTCCCGCAAGGGCGACGGAGTGCTCGCGCCCACTCGTGCCGCTGGGAATGAACCGCCTGATGTTTTTGTTTACGATCCGGAAGTGCCGGTGCTTGCGCCGGGCGGGCCCGCCGCTGCCGCCGGGCAGTTCGATCAAGCCACGTTGGAGCTTGGTAACAATCTGCTGGTCTATACCTCCGGACAGCTCTCGCAGGCGCTGCATGTCTTCGGTACGCCGCGGGTTTCTCTTTTCTGCTCCACCTCATCGGCGAATACCGATTTCACCGCGAAACTGCTTCGTGTGCGACCGAACGGCGTTGCGGAATTTATTTGTATGGGCATTGCGCGGTCGACTTGGTTGTTTAAAACCAGCTATGCAGCGGACCGGATCCACGAATGGAAGTTCGATCTCGCTCCCACCTCATGCTGCTTCGCCTCAGGAGATCGCATCCGCCTGGAAATCGCCAGTAGCGCCTTTCCTTTATACGACCGGAATCCGGGAAGCGAGATCGCGTCCTGCCGCGCCACTTCATGGGACTGGCGCCGCTCCACTCAAATCGTCCATCACGACGGCGAGCATCGTTCCGCTTTGTATCTTCCAGTGAGCCAGGAGATAAGCGAGGGTGCTCGATGACGCTGGAATTCGTCGCCCCTCAGGTCGAATTCGCCGGCGTCAGCAAGATTTACGCCAGAGGTCACGTCGTGCTCAGCGCCCTTGACCTGACCATCGCCAAAGGAGAATTCGTCACATTCCTCGGCCCCTCGGGCTGCGGCAAATCCACCGTGCTGAAATTGATTTCCGGGCTCACCCCGCCGAACTCAGGAACGATTCACGTCGATGGGATGACGCCGAAGAACGCACGCGAAACCGTCTCTTATATTTTTCAGGAAGCCACCTTGCTCCCCTGGCGCACCGTCCGGCGCAACGTGAGTCTCGGGCTGGAGTTGGATGGAGTCAACGGCGATCGCCGCCGCGAGAAGACTGCATCTCTGCTGGATCTAGTTGGGCTCGGAGCAGTCGGAGATGCATATCCGCGAGAGCTCTCGGGCGGAATGAAAATGCGGGTCTCCATCGCGCGCGCGCTGGCCACGAATCCGAGGCTGCTGCTGATGGACGAACCCTTCGCCGCTCTCGACGAGATGACTCGCGACCGGTTGAATGAAGAACTATTGCGCTTACGCGAAGAACAGAAGTGGACCGCAGTATTCGTGACTCACTCTGTCGCCGAGGCGGTTTTTCTCTCGACGCGAATCGTTGTTCTCACCGCGAATCCTGGCCGTGTCCACAGCGTAATTCCAATCGGCCTTCCGTTCCCGCGCACCGCAGGGCTGCGGACATCCTCAGAATTCGGCACTCTCGTCCTACAGATATCTCGTAGTCTGCGGGAGGCGACGCTGCAATGAAACGACGTCTCCCTCCAATCGCAAATGCAGTATGCGTGTTTGCGGCGTTGCTGCTGCTTTGGCAATCCGTCTTGTGGATCTTCAGCGTACCGTCCTTCATGTTGCCTTCACCATGGGCGGTCGCCAAAGCCGTGGTGAAGCGGTTCCCGGCGCTGATGACATCTTTGTCAATTACCGCGGAAGAAGCTGGCGGCGGTTTGATCGCCAGCGTGATCGTGGGCGTGGCCATCGCGCTCGTCTTCGCGCAATCACGCTGGGTTCGCCGGATGCTCTATCCCTACACGATCCTCCTGCAAACCGTGCCGATCGTGGCCATCGCTCCGCTCATTTTGATGTGGGTTGGCGCGGGAGCGTCGTCGGTGGCACTGATCGCGTTTATTATTTCGCTCGCGCCGATTATCGCCAACACCACGCAGGGCCTGGTCAGCGTAGACGAGAATCTGATTCATCTTTTCCTTATGCACAATGCTTCGTCGCGGCAATTGCTCTTCAAGCTGCGATTGCCCTATGCGATACCGTCGTTGTTTGTCGGGATTCGCATTGCCAGCGGCATTTCCGTGATTGGCGCGATAACCGGAGAGCTGTATGCGGCATCGAGCCGCGTTGGCGTCGGCGGACTCGGATACTCGATCCAATATGCGTCGGCGCAGTTGCAGACCGACTACCTCTTCGCCCTGGTATTGGCCGCTACCGTCCTCGGCTTCGCTTTTTTCTTTATCGTGATGTTTCTGGAATGGTACTTCCTGCATCGCTGGCACGAGTCCGCCCGAACGCTGGAGACTGAATGATTCAACAACACGGTTGAGGAGAGAACTATGTTACGCCTGGAGACAGACACAGGTTGGTGGCTGGTCACGCACCCCGACCATGCACGCCTGGCGGGAGCATTCGCCGAACGCTGGGGCAACGAGCGTTTCCTTCCGCCTGAACCACGCGCCCAAGTGTTGAAGGGGATCGCGCGCCACGACGACGGCTGGGCCGCGCGCGATGCGGCTCCGCAGATCACGCGCCAGGGAAAACCCAGCGCATTCTCGGTTGAACTCGTGGGCAAATACTCGGCGTTCGAGGAAATCGATCTCGCTGACTATCTCGCGGTGCGAGACCGGGCGGTGCGTCTGATCGCTGCCGAAGACCCCTACGCCGCCGTGCTGATCTCGATGCACACCTACAGTCTGTTGTCGGAGCACGCCGATCGATCCACGATCGCACCCGAGCAGTTGCCGCTGTTCGATGGGTTTCTCGAACAGCAAAAAGAATTGCAGCAGTCTCTGACGCGCGACATAGCTGCCAACCTGCAGTTTTCCGCAGAGCAGGTAACCGAATCCGTGATTCGCAATCACTTCCGGCTGCTGCAGGCCACCGACAATTTGTCGCTGCTTACTTGCGTAGATTTTCGCACGCCTGCTCACCTGCTCCATCCTCTGCCCCTGCGTGATGGAGGATACAGTCGCGTTGCAGTGACGGCGGTGAGCGCTCGTCATTTCGTGCTCGATCCTTATCCGCTCGACGCGACGTCGATCACCTTCGAATTCCCCGCGCGGCACGTGCCGGGAAAATTGTTCTCGTCGTCGGCGCAACTCCAGGAACGATTCAATGCAACCCCGGCAGAAGCACTTTCCGTTACGGTCAGCGCAAACTGAATTGTGGTGTGATCGATCGGGAAATTGGCTTAGGGCAGCAGAGATACATGCGCAGCCACGATCCGCCAGCCCTCGGGCAGCCGCGCCCATACCTGGCTCTGGCGGCCGCGAACCAGCTTTCCGTCAACGGTTCGCTCGAATTCCAGCGTGATGCTCCCAAAGTCGCGTCCGAACGTAACAATGTCCAGCCTCCGGATCGATCGCGCCAGGTTCACCGGAGAACGCCCCTTGCGGAAAGCAACGATCTCATCGATGCCATAAAGATTCTCCGTCAGTCCCATGCGCATGGCGTAAGGTGAACTCCAGAACAGGTCCGTCAGCGTCTCAACGTCATTCCCAACCAACGCCGCTTCGTACCGTGGATAGAGAGCCTGCAACTCCGCCACAATCTCTGGATCGTTGATGTGCACGGCTAGAACATCCTCCTGTCAGGGAGCACGCGTTTCGGCATCGCGGCGCTGACTGTGTACATCGGTTCGTTCACCACCTGGCTCAGTCGCAAATTCATGGCGACGCTGCAGAGCAGATAAGCATGAACATCGGAGAAGCCCCATCGCGCCATCAGGAAATCGATTATCCGCGACGTTGCTGCACGGGCCGCGATGACCGCATCCGACGCGGATTCCACCACGATCCATGCTTCAGTATCTTCAACGTGTGCTGCAGTGCTCTCAATCATCGGCCCCGTCAGCGGCTTCAGTTTGTGGAGCGAAAATCGCAGAGTCACATCCGCAGGGCACTCGATTCCATTGATGCAGACCTCGCCGTCACCCTGCGCCGCATGCGCATCGCCTGTCGAAAACAGCGCCCCGGAATTCAGCACGGGAAGATACAGTGTGGCGCCACTGGAGAGCTCTCGCACATCCATATTCCCGCCGAAAATTCCTGGCGGACGCGTTCGAAACTCGCCGTCTTCCGCCGGCGCGACACCCATCACACCGCAGAACGGGCGCAACGGAACGGTTGCGGGCTCCAAAGATCGGCTGACCGCGCCGTCGAGCTCCCAGTGAAACAGATAAGGCTCGCGGAACCGATCTTTCAAGAACCCAAGGCCGTTGATCACGCTCGACCACCCCCAGCCCTTGTGCGCGACTTCGACCACATCCACCCGCAAAACGTCGCCCGGTTCAGCACCGTCTACGAAAATTGGGCCGGTCAACGCGTGAATGCGGTTGCGATCAATCTTCAGGAACTCGGCCACCGTCATTCCCGGCCGCACCTGCGCGCCGCTCGAATCGACGCATTCCAGATGCACGGTGTCGCCCGGCGCGACCATCAATCGGGGAGCAAGCGCCCGGTTCCAGCGGGAATGCGTGGGTTCGGCCGAGAGAGAATGTGTCGGCACGCTAGACCTCGACCGTCATCTGCACTTCGACCAGCGCATTTCTCGGCAGAGCGGAGACGCCAATCGCCGCCCGCACATGACGGCCAGCTTCGCCCAATACTTCGACCAACAGATCGGACGCGCCGTTGATCACCTTGGGCGAATCTCCAAATCCCGCGACTGCGTTCACATATCCATTGACGCCGATTACGCTGCGCACTGCATCCAGCGAACCTAAATGCCGCTGCAGTACAGCAAGTTGCATCAGAGCGCAGGCCCGCGCAGCGGCGTAACCTTGTTCAACCGTGCGATCGCCGCCCACCGTTCCAGTAATCACTCGACCTTCATCCATCGAGATCACGCCTGACAGGTAGACCACATGCCCGATGGTCCTGGCGGGCACGTAGTTTCCGCCCGCGCCAGGCAATTCCGGAAGGCGTATTCCCAACTCCCGCAACCTCGATTCCACTTCGATTGCCATTGATCAGCGAGCCTCCACGTCCGCAAAGTGGAGTCACTTTACCACAGAGTGCTTGCGTTCTTGCCTGCTTGCCGCTCCTCCGATAACATGTGCCATGCGAAAGCGACTTGCACTTGTCTTCTGCACGAGTATGGTTGCGGTTGCACTCGCGTTGCATTCTCTGTTCGGCCTTGCGGCCCCTGCCACGTCGACTCTGATCTCAAAAGCGCATACCGAGCGTCTCTCTGCCACCGATCTTGCGGTTAGCGGCGACCTCGCCGGTCTGCCGGCCGGGAGCACGCGTTACCTGAGCCGCGAAGATTTGCTCGCCCTACCCCAAGTCAGGTACACAGTCACTGACGATCACAACTTCGTTGAATCGGCCGAGATATCCGGCGTCGTGTTGGAAGATCTCAGCCACGCACTCGCCGGCGACTCAGCTGCCGATCTCATCGTCGCCATCTGCGACGATCAATACCATGCACACTATCCTCGCTCCTATCTTGCGAATCATCATCCACTTCTGGTCCTGAAGGTGAACGGCCAGCCTCCCGAGCGCTGGCCGAAGGATGCAGAGGGTCACGGCCAGTCGATGGGACCTTACATGATTTCGCATAAGCAGTTTTCTATGCGAGGACAGACGACTCCCGCCGAGGAACCACAAATTCCCTGGGGAGTCGTCGGTGTCGAATTCCGCAACGAGCAGTCGTTCTTCGCCGCCATTGCACCCCCTCGCCGCGCGTCAGACTTAAACGTTCAAGCCGGATACCGCATCGCGCGGCAGAACTGTCTCCGCTGTCACGACCTGGGGGATGAAGGCGGCCTGAAGGCCGGCCATCCGTGGCTTGTACTTTCTGCCTGGGCTACGGCCTCTCCGGCGCATTTCGCTGCTTACGTCCGCAATCCGCAATCAGAAAACCCGCGAGCGCAGATGCCTGCCAACCCGGCCTATGACAGCCAGACGCTGCAGGCCCTGATCGCCTACTTCAAAACTTTTCAGTCGCCGGAGAAACCATGACCTTGCGCCTGGCCAAGCTGCTGCTGGTTTTCGCTGTGGCCCTGTTTTATACGATCGTCGTCTTCAACAACATTACGGACTACAACTCCAATTACCAGTTCGTCCGACACGTGCTGATGATGGATTCGAATTCTCTGGGAAACCACGAAATGTGGCGCGCACTGAACTCGCCTACGTGGCACACCGCGTTCTATGTGTCCATTATCTGCTGGGAGTCGCTCGTGATGGTGCTCTGCTGGTGGGGAGGCGTTCGTTTGGCGCGCACGCTCTCGGCCCCAGCCTCAGTATTCGCGCAAGCCAAACGCATTTCTGTGGCCGCACTCACGTTGGCGCTGCTGATGTGGCTGGTCGCGTTCCTGACGGTGGGCGGCGAGTGGTTCCTGATGTGGCAGTCGAAAACCTGGAACGGCCAGGAAGCAGCCTTCCGAATGTTTACCGTGATCGGGATCGTCCTGCTACTGCTGGCCCAACCGGACGCAGATCCGCTGACGTAATCGTGCTAAAGGCAGGGATGGATCGAGGGAGCATCTTACCGGAGTGTGATCCACTAATTCGGGAAATCAATCAGACGAAGCTTCTTGTCTCGTATGCTTACCCAGAGCCCCGGTTGTTGATCGCATCGCCTCGCGAAGCCAGACGTGCCGCGGGTCGGTGTTCAGTCTGGGATGCCAGGCCATGAGGAAATGAAACGCGTGCAATTCTTGCGGTGCCTTCACGAGCCGCAACCTGCGATCGTTTTTGATAACCGATGTCATGCCGCTAGTCACCGTAAGGATCAGTTCTGTGCCGGGAAGGCATTGCAGCGCGACGCCGAAGTAAGGTACCCGAATAAAGGATCTGCGTTTTGCACCGAGAGCGGCCAGCTGCTTGTCTGGAATTGTTTGCACTCCTTCATAGGGAGAAACCACGATGTGGCTCGCGGCCAGGTATTGCTTAAGTATCAGCCGGTCGCCAAAGTTGCTCTCGCGCGCTACGGCGCAAATCCAATCTTCTTTGTAGAGCCTTTCCAACTGGAAGTGCGATGGCAGGAGCCCCTCATCATTGCGTAAAACAAGATCGAGCTGGCCGTGTTCGAGTAGCTCCGTGACGCCACTCTGCCATGGAAGAAATTCAAACTGCACTTGATAGCGTCCGTTCGCGTACTGTCGGCACAAGCGCGGTAGCACGACTGTACAAACATTATCCGGACCTGAGATACGGAAATGGCTTTTCTCCTGGATCGGATCAAACAGAGCCGGTGCAACGAGATTCTCCATCCTGGGCAGCAGTCGCTCAAGTTCGTCGAGAATCTTTCGACCTCGCAAAGTGAGTTCGAAGCCCTCCGGCGATCGAATGAGGAGGTCATCCTGGAACAGCGCGCGTGCGCGTTGCAGGGCGCGGCTCACTGCAGGTTGGCTCAAGAGCAGCCGGCTTGCTGCCGCAGTAATGCTTTTCTCCTCCGCAATCGCGGCAAACGTAACCAGAAGATTCAAATCAGCCTGGCGTAATTTCTCTAGACGCATAGACATCATGCTTATT
>Ga0210387_10001063_pt1 | contig 20522 bp, 18 predicted proteins | sample IncBWC7OmetaG_FD_160108 | JGI IMG/M metagenome (GOLD analysis project Ga0210387, IMG submission 160108) | Forest soil microbial communities from Barre Woods Harvard Forest LTER site, Petersham, Massachusetts, United States - Inc-BW-C-7-O ...
ACGACGAGGTCGGTGAAGAGCTGGGCCGGCGCATGGATGCGGCCGCCGAACGCTTGGATTTCGAGGAGGCCGCGCAGCTGCGCGATCAACTGGCGAAGCTCAAGGTCATCCAAGCACAGCAGATCGTGACCGCTGGCGCGGATCACGATGCGGACGTCATCGCAATTGCCGCGGCCAACGGCGAGTATTGCGTTGCCCTCATGTTTGTGCGCGCGGGCCGCAGTCTGGGCAGCACCACGTTTTTCCCAAAAGCGCCGTTTGCCGAATTGCCGGAAGTTCTGGCGGCATTTGTCATGCAATACTATTTGGAACGCGACGCCCCGGCGGAGATCATCGTGGAGCAAGACTTCGATGAGATGGAGCTGCTGGAGACGACCTTGACGCAGCGCTTGGCGCACAAGGTGCGCATTTGCAGCTCGGTTCGCGGCATTCGCGCGCGCTGGCTGGAAATGATGCACACCAACGCGGAGCAGGCATTGAACATGCGGCGGCTGGCACGCGCCGGCATCGAGTCGAGCCTCGAGGATTTGCGCGAGGCCTTCGATCTTGAGGAGGCCCCGAACCGGCTGGAGTGCTTTGACATCAGTCACACGGGCGGCACCGACACGGTGGCGTCGTGTGTGGTGTTCGGCGTCGAAGGCCCGCTTAAGAGCGATTACCGGCGCTTCAATATCAGCGGGATCCAGCCCGGCGATGACTACGCGGCGATGTACCAGGCACTGACGCGGCGCTATAAGCGCGTGCGTGACGGTGAGATCGTAAAGCCCGACGTGCTGCTCATCGATGGCGGTAAGGGACAGTTGGCGGAAGCGGCCAAGGTGCTCGATGAGCTCGGAGTCGGCGGAATAACACTGATTGGTGTCGCCAAAGGCGTCGATCGCAGGGCAGGGCAGGAGCAACTATTCTTGTTGGGTCAGGACACCCCCACTATACTGCCCCCGGACTCCCGTGCATTGCACCTGATACAGCGCGTGCGCGACGAAGCACATCGCTTTGCAATCGCAGGACATCGCAAAAAGCGCGCCAAACGTCATAGCCAGTCGATACTCGAAACCATTCCGGGCTTAGGACCGGTCAAGCGGCGCGAGCTGCTGAAACAATTTGGCGGTCTTCAAGGAATACTCCGTGCCGGCATCGATGATTTCATCCAGATTCGCGGCCTCGGGCGGGAACTCGCCCAGGTAATCTATGAACACCTCCATCCCGGGCGATAAGCCTAGATCGCATTTCAATCTGCCCAACACGCTGACGTGGCTGCGCATTTTGATGATTCCGGGCGTGGTGGTTCTGTACTACCTGCCGTTTTGGTGGGCGCACCCGGCCGCGGGTGTCGGCTTCGCGCTCGCCGGAATCACCGATACGCTGGACGGTTATTTCGCGCGCAAGCTCGGGTTGACGTCGCGGCTCGGCGCATTCTTGGATCCAGTCGCCGACAAGCTGATCGTGGCCGCCGCGCTGGTTTTGATCGTGAGCGGGGATTCGCGCTGGTTCGTCGTGATCATGGCCGTCGTGATCATCGGCCGCGAGATTGCCGTCTCAGCGCTGCGCGAGTGGATGGCCGAGATCGGCGCGCGCGGCCGGATCAAGGTTTCGCAGCTGGCCAAGTACAAAACCATCATGCAGATAACCGGTCTGTCGATGATGTTGTTTCATCATCAGTTGCTCGGCATCGCCATTTACAAGCTCGGCGTGGTGTTGACTGCCATCGCGGCCGTACTGACCCTGTGGTCGATGATTCTCTATTTGCGCCTTGCCTGGCCCGAGCTGCGGGACAGTTCAAGGCTGTAGCAACGAAAATTGCCGTCTAGTTCAAGGCTTTAGCACCATATCGCGCCGAGTTTTCCTTGACTCCCAGCGTTACGGCCCTACAATTGCGCGTCTGTTTAGGGCGGGAATAGCTCAGTTGGTAGAGCGCAACCTTGCCAAGGTTGAGGTCGCGAGTTCGAGCCTCGTTTCCCGCTCCATAACTTCCCTTATCGTCAATTACTTGCCGAGGCAGTTCCTGTGAGGCCAATGCCCGCGCTGCGCTTGCGGCTTGTTCCGCGGATTAACTCTTGCCTCGCAGCAGTGCCCGAAGCAGGCCCACCGAGGTTGCTGACCGGTCGCCGGTAACTGCGCTTGGGAACGCAAAGCCCGCGGGCTTCCATCTGGGTTTTCTATACGAACCTGGCATCCTGCGCGCTCCGCGAAAATCTCAACCGCTTGATTTAACGCCTACGATTTGCCTCGTTTTTTCACAATCACATAGTCCGTCAGCTCCTCGCGAATCGCGTTACGCATACCTTGAACAAAATGTTCCCCTTCGAGGGCACGCCGCAAGGTGTCATTGATCAGAGTCTGGTATCCGCGTTCGCCGGCAATTTCCTTGTAGCGGGCGATGATCGGCGCATCGAGCATAATGCTGATGCGCCGCTTCGCGATTCGCCCACGTACGGCCGCCTGCCACTCGGTCCGGCTTACAATTTGTTTGCCGATGCGGAATCGAGCGCCATCAAAATTCGCTTGCGACAGCGCGGGTGCGTCGTCTTCAGAAGTAGCCAACATTTTCGTAGTAGAGGTTCGTTTCATTGCCCTCGGCCTTTCGCATAGAAATGATTCGAATTGTTTCGTCGTTTTCAACGTGGACAATCAGTACAACGACGTAACCCAGTAGCCCGACTCCAATCATGCGCTGTTCGCCATGCGATTCAAGAACCCCAAGGACGTGCTGTGCGCATCCGACGGGACTCTCTACGTAGTTGACTCCAATGCGGTTGGGAATGGGGATTCGTTGCTGCGCAAAATTTCTCCGGCAGGCGTGGTCAGCACGGTTGCAGGGCCGGACGAACCTGTCGGCAGCCCTGATAACGTCGGGGCCGTATTGGTAGTTCCGGCCGAAGAAGAATTGGAGCACGACTGACGCCACCTTGTACGCCGTGAATCGGCCTGCTACTATACAAAACACTTGATAAACCAATAAGTTAGGCGATCAGGACTTCAAGCTTGCGAAGGTTTGAGTCGCGGATAAAGCCTCGGATCCCCTCAAGGAGATAACGAAAATGAAAGCCCTGGTCGCGCAAGGCAGCCTGTTGCTGTCCCTTGCATTTACTCAATTTGCGGCAACGACGCTTGCCGCCGAGGAATCTTCGACACCCAACCGGACTTTGATCCGGGCGGGGCACGTGGTTGATGTTCGTACAGGGCGCGAAGCCGCGGACCAGACGATCGTCGTCACGGCGGGCGCGATTTCCAGTATCGCCGCAACCAGTGCGACGCCGAAAGGGCCGCAGGACCGCGAAATTGATTTGCGCAGCATGACGGTGTTGCCCGGCTTGATTGACGTTCATACCCACCTGACGATGGATACAAATTTCGACCCGTACCATGAACTGTCGACCAGCATTGCGAAGAGTGCCCTGATCGGCGCTCGCAACGCCAAAGTCACGCTGGAAGCGGGGTTCACGGCGGTACGCAATGTGGGCGCGGAGGGTTATGCCGATGTTGATCTGCGCGACGCCATCGACGCGGACCTGATCGAAGGTCCGCATATGCAGGTGAGCGGTCCCGCATTAGGCATCACGGGTGGCCACTGTGACGACAACCTGCTTCCCTTTCAGTATCACGCGGTCGGCGGCGGCGTCGCCGACGGCGTGGAGGCCGTACAGCACAAGGTTCGCGAGAACATCAAGTACGGCGCGGATCTCATCAAGATCTGCGCGACCGGCGGTGTCCTGTCCAAAGGCGACGATCCGCAGGCGTCCCAATACACGCTGGAGGAACTCAAAGCCATTGTGGCCGATGCCCACCGTCTCGGCCGCCGGGTTGCCGCTCACGCGCATGGCGCGCAAGGCATTCTGTGGGCGACGCAAGCGGGTGTCGATTCGATCGAGCACGGTTCCTACATGAACGAGGAGGATATTGCGGCGATGAAATCGCACGGCACTTACTTCGTGCCGACCGCGTATCTGGTTGACTGGATACAGGTCAATGGACACTTGCCCCCGTTCTACCATCAGAAAATGATGGATGTCGCCGCCGTGGCGAAATCAAATGCGAAGAAGGCCATTGCCGCTCACGTCAAGATCGCGCTCGGCACCGATGCGGCCGTGTACCCGCACGGCATGAATGCGCACGAGCTGCAGGTCTATGTAGAGCAGTTCGGGATGTCGCCGCTCGCCGCAATCCAGACCGGCACCCTCAATGCCGCGGACCTCATGGGCTGGTCGGACAAAGTGGGTGTGCTCGAGGCCGGTAAGTGGGCCGACATCATTGCGGTGAAGGGCGACCCGCTCCGTGATATCAAATTGCTGCAGCACGTCTCATTCGTCATGAAGTCCGGCGTGGTCTATAAGCACGAGGCGGATTGAGCGGCACCGCGGATGATGTAAACTTGTCGACGAACCCCGGCAATCCCGGGGTTTGCTGTTTTCAATTGGGCTAAGTGGCAGAGTGGTCATGCAGCGGCCTGCAAAGCCGTGTACGCCGGTTCGATTCCGACCTTAGCCTCCACAGCATTTTAATGCGCGGGCGGGAACGGGTAGAATCCTGCCCATGTCCGAAGAAAGCTCGAATTTGGCGACCCTGAGAGCGGCCAGCCCGGCGAATGCGGTTGATCTGCGCCGCATCGGCGCTCACCCGGATCAGTGGTATCCGCTGGCATGGTCGGATGAGCTCAAACCGGGTAAGACTTTGGGCAGGCGCTTCGCAGGTGATCCCATTGTCCTGTACCGCGGCAGCAGCGGCAGGGTGTTCGCTTTGGAGGATCGCTGTGCCCATCGTCAGGTTCCCTTGCATCTGGGCGTTGTCAGCGGCGACGATTTGAAGTGCCATTATCACGGCTGGGTTTATAACTGCGCCGGCAAGTGCATCAACGTGCCGTACCTGGGCCCGGAGCGGCTACCTACCGGCGTGAGAGGTTATCCGGCGCGGGAAATAGACGGCCTGATTTTTGTCTTCCCGGGCGATCCGGAATTGGCCGAAGGCCGTGTGCCGGCAACGCTGGGTTCATCGCAGCGCAAGGACTACAAGACGCGGCGCTTGAACCGCGAGGTCGCGTGTCATTACACCTTCATGCATGAAAATCTGTTCGACATGAATCATCAATTCATGCATCGCAAGCAGATGGGATCGATAAGAGCCCGCTGCCTTGGGCGCAATCATGGCGAGAATTGGGCCGAAGTCGAATACAGTTTCAGTCGGACCGAGGGGAAATCATCCGTAGGCGAGCAGGTCATTGTTGACCTGATGCGCAAGCGCGGTGAAGCAAAAAAAGACTTTTCCGATCATATGCGAATCCGCACCGACTACCCGACGCAAAGCCTCAAGGTCTGGGTGGGCCGCGACATCAAGCAATCCGATGATCCGGTCCTGGATGTGTGGCTGGGCTACACGCCGCTCGATGCCGAACAGCGTACCAATCGCACCTACGGCTATCTCTCGGTCAAGAAGCCGAGTTTTCCCGGAATCATTCATGCGGTCTGGCCATTCGTGACCTGGTTTACCGAGAATATTTTCCGCGAGGACAAGGAAATCGTTGAATACGAGCAGCGGGCATACGATGCGCAGGGCGCGGATTGGAACAATGAGGTCTTTCCGCCGATCAGGGATCTACGCGGTGTATTGGCTCGTTGCGGCGTGCCGATGAACGCGCCGATGAACGCACCGATGAACGCGCCGATGAAATAGACGCGCGCGATAGTCCGCCGGCCGCAATATCGATTTACCCGAGGGCGCCCACTTTTTAGACGGACGCGCAACAGATATTTCTTTCACTTTGATGACGAACCATAATCTGGCGTAAAATAAGCCGGACGCAATGCTGAACCCAGAACTCCTACCCCATCCGCTCCCTGCGGCGAATCGTCCTTGGGACGCCCGACTGGCGCGCCGTTTGGTCGTGCCCCTGACTCACAGCTGGGTGACACCCAACCATTTAACCACGGTGCGTCTGGTGGTCGGCCTGGCGGCTGCCGCAGCCTTTATTCCCGGCAGCTATGGCTGGTCGAATATCGCCGCGCTGCTGCTGATTTTCTCGAATTTTCTGGATCATACCGACGGCGAGCTGGCCCGCATGAGCGGGAAAACCAGCCGAATCGGCCATCTTTACGATCTGGCGAGCGATGCTCTGGTGACCATTTTGCTGTTCATCGCGATCGGCGTCGGCGTCGCCGCAAAGCCCGGCACCGACTTGGGGCTTCCGCCGGCGATATTGGGTCTGGTGGCCGGCACGGCGATCGCGCTGATTTTTTATCTGCGCATGCGTATCGAGGAGTTGCTGGGTAAGGCAGCGACGCAGCAAGCTTCGCTCGGCGGCTTCGAGACCGAAGATGTGTTGTACCTCCTTCCCTTGGTGACGCTCAGCAATGCGCAGGTTCCCATGCTGGTCGCGGCATCGATTTGCGCGCCGCTGTATGCCATTTGGGTGGTGATTGACTACCTACGGGTGCTGCGCCGAGATCGCCGCATGGCGACTGGGGTCGCCGGCTAAGCGTGGCGGCGACCGGAACCGGAGCCGAGCCGGCCTTAGCTTCACGACTGGATTCCCTGGACCTTCAGGGCCTGCGCGGCGAGTATGTCCGGCAGGGTTCCTTCGTTTACGTCGAAAATTTCCTACCGGCGGAGATTACGGCGCGATTGATCGATGGCGTTGCTGCGGTCAGCAACTCAGTGAATCGCAATTATTTGCCCGGCCACAAGCAGGGCGGCAGCGTCAGCCGGCACGCCATCGACACACAGGCCCCCGTCATTGCCGAACTCTATCGTTCCGCGGCCCTGCGGCGCTGGCTCGATAATCTGACCGGCGAGCGTCTGCAGCTCTCGCCGCCCGATGACCCGCACGCCTACGCGCTGTATTTTTATACGCGCGCCGGCGATCACATCGGCTGGCACTACGACACTTCCTACTACGCCGGCCGTCGCTACACCTTGCTCTTGGGCGTGATTGACGACTCTTCGTGCCGCCTGGACTATGAATTGCACACCAGGGAGAAAGGCGCATCGGTGGTATCCGGCTCGCTCAAGCTGGCGCCCGGTGGTTTGGTGCTCTTCGACGGAGATGCTCTGCGACATCGCATCAGTCCCGCGCGCGAGGGTGAAACCCGCGTCTCCTTGACCTTCGAATATGTTACGGACCCTCGTATGCACCCATGGTGGCGTCTCATCTCCAATATGAAAGACGCCTTTGCCTACTTCGGCTTTCGTCAGGTGTTTCATCGCTTTTTGGGCCGGCGCTGATGACGCAGGCGGCGAGATGGTTTCTGAGCATCGGGGTGCTGCTGTTCGTGGGCGTTCTGCTCTCGCAGGATTTGCCTGCGATCCTCGCGACCCTCGGGCACGCAGGTTGGGGGCTGTTGCTGGTGGCGGTATTTCACTTGCTACCGCTTTTTATCGATGCCGTGGCCATTTGCGTGCTGATCGAGCGTGGTTCGAGCCGCAGCCCCCTGCGCGACTCCTTGCTGGCGCGTTGGGTCGGCGAATCTGCCAATAGCCTAATGCCGGCGGGTCAAATCGGCGGTCCAGTACTCATGGCACGCCACCTGGCGCAGCGCGGTTTGCCCATGGAGGAGGCCGCTGCGGCAATTACCGTCAGCACCACGCTGCAGACCTTTGCGCAGATTGCGTTTGCCCTGCTGGGCGTCGTCGTTCTCGGCATGCAGACGACTCATTTTTCGCCCGCCGCGCTGCGTACCGCCGCGCTGATTGCCAGCGGTTTTTTGGCGATTCAAGTGGGCGGATTTTATCTGATTCAGCGACGCGGCCTTTTTAGTAAACTGATGGGCGCGGTAAGGCGACTTTCCCGGAAACGGGACTGGTCGCAATGGGTCGCGCAAGCGCAGGCTATTGACCTGGCGGTACAGGGCACCTACCGACGAAACGGAGCCGTGACCGCAAGTTTTGTCTTGAGCCTCGTGGGATGGATTGCCGGCACGGGCGAGGTTTTTCTGATCGCCAGGTTTCTAGGGACCCCGGTCAGCTGGCGCGACGCGTTTGTACTCGAGAGCCTGGGGCAGGCCATTCGCGGGGCGGGATTCGCCATTCCCGGCGCTTTGGGTGTGCAGGAGGGCGGGTATTTGTTGCTGGCGCCGCTCGCCGGACTTGCCCCCGACGCGGCACTGGCGTTGTCGCTGGCGAAGCGCGCGCGCGAATTGTTGCTAGGCTTGCCGGGCTTGTTGTACTTGCGGTTTGTCACGAGCACCACGGCTGCCGCTGGTGCGACCCCGCCTTGAATTGGATTTACGGAAGGATTTAGATGCGCGCGATCATTCTGGCGGCGGGGCGAGGTATTCGTCTGCAACTACCCGAGGACAGCCAGCTGCCGAAATGCTTGCTGCGTTTCGACGGCATGACGCTGCTCGAGCGGCACTTGCGCATGCTCAAGAGCGCGGGCGTCACCGACGTGGTCCTGGCGCTCGGCTTTCGCCACGAGCTGGTTGAGGCTGAACTTGAGCGGCTGGCGTGGACGCCGCGCCCCGAGATCGTGCTCAACATGAATTTCGAACTGGGCAGCGTGCTCACCGTGCACACCGTCGCGGAGGCTCTGACGCGCGGCGGCGATGTTCTGTTGATGGATGCAGATGTCTTGTACGATGAACGCATCCTGCGTGCTTTGGTGGCCGGAAGCGGTCCGGTGAACCGCCTGCTGATCGATCGCGATTTTGAAGCGGGCGATGAACCGGTCAAGCTCTGCGTGCAGAACGGCGTGCCGGTCGAGCTGCGTAAGCAGTTGGCTGCAGATTTGCAGTTCGACACCATCGGCGAGTCGGTCGGATTCTTCCGTTTTGAGCAGGGCGGAGCGCGGCGGCTTGCAGCCCTGGTCGCGGCTTACACTGACACGGGGCGCGCCCACATGCCGCACGAAGAAGCCGTGCGCGATCTGCTAAAAGAGAGAAGCCAGATGATCGAAGTGTCGGATGTCACGGGATTTCCGTGGATCGAAATTGACTTTCCCATAGATGTTGTTCGTGCAACCCAAGAGGTCTTGCCGCAACTTCAACCGTTATCGAGAGGCTAGACCAATGAATACTTCGTTACGCTCATCCGTCGGGCAGCCGCAAAAGAGCGCCAAGAACACCACGCAAACCCGCAGCGCCAAGCTGCGTCAGATGCTGCACAGCGCGGAGCTGGAATTTCTCATGGAGGCGCACAACGGGCTGTCGGCGCGCATCGTGCGCGAGGCGGGATTCAAGGGCATTTGGGCATCGGGTTTGACGATTTCTGCGCAGTTTGGCGTGCGTGATAACAACGAAGCCAGTTGGACGCAGGTCGTGGACATGCTCGAGTTCATGGCCGACGCCAGCGATCTGCCCATATTGCTCGACGGCGATACGGGGTACGGCAATTTCAACAACATGCGCCGTCTGGTACGCAAGCTCGAGCAGCGCGGGATCGCAGGTGTTTGCATCGAGGACAAGCAGTTTCCAAAGACCAACAGTTTCTTGAATGGCGAGCGTCAGCCGCTTGCCGACATTGAGGAATTCGTCGGCAAGATAGCCGCCGGCAAGGATACCCAGCAGGATGCAAGCTTCTCGATTGTCGCCCGCGTCGAGGCGCTGATCGCCGGTTGGGGCATGGACGAGGCGTTGCGCCGCGCCGAGGCCTATCGCTTGGCGGGCGCGGATGCCATTTTGATTCACAGCAAACTGTCGAAGCCGGACGAGATCGTCACCTTCGCCAAAGAGTGGGCGCGCCGCTCCCCGTTGGTTATTGTGCCGACCCGTTACTACAGCACCCCGACGGAAGTGTTCCGTCAGGCAGGCATCAGCACCGTGATTTGGGCGAATCACCTGTTGCGCGCGGCGGCTTCGGCCATGCAAAGCGTTGCCAAGGAAATTTTCGAAAGTCAGACGCTGGTGAATGTTGAAGACCGCATTGTTTCCGTCAACGAGATATTTCGCTTGCAGGATGCGGATGAGTATTCGGCGGCGGAGCGGATTTATTTGTCGAATTCTGGAGCGCCGCGCGCCGCCGTGGTGCTGGCGGCGAGCCGTGGAAGCGGGTTGGAGGCCATGACGGCGGAACGCCCAAAAGTGATGCTGCCCATCGCAGGCAAGCCGCTGCTGCGCTGGTTGGTCGATGGCTTCAAGAAGGAGAGCATCAACGATATTACGGTGGTCGGAGGCTATCGAGCCGATGCGATCGATACAGCGGGGATCAAACTCGTGGTGAATGAGCGCTATGCCGAGACAGGCGAATTGAGTTCGCTGGCCTGCGCAGTCGAGTCGCTGGATTCGGATGCGGTCATTTCCTATGGCGACCTGCTGTTCCGCAGCTACGTGCTGCGCGATCTGGTGGAATCCACGGCCGACTTTTCCGTGGTGGTGGATTCATTGATGACGGGCAGCAGCAATCATACGGTGCGCGATTTCGCCTACTGCTCGCGCGGCGACGATCGCGGCCTGTTCGGTACGCCCGTCTTGTTGGAGCATGTGACCAGCGCGGCCGACACGCAGCGCGCCCCGCACGGACGCTGGATCGGTTTGCTCAATGTGAGCCGTACAGGCTTGGCCAAGCTCAAAGCGACGATGAAAGCCTTGCAGGACGAACAGCAATTCGACGTCTTGGACATGCCGGCCCTGCTCAACGCGCTGATTGCCGGCGGTTCAAAGATAGAAGTTCTTTATGTGCATGGGCATTGGCGCGGTGTGAACGATTTGGATGACTTGCGCCAGGCGGTCGATTTCGCGCACGCCCAAGGGCCCTTCAATCGATGATCGAGGCACGGAATTTTGTCGAGGCCGCGCGCGAGCGAGGATTTCGTTGGTATGCCGGCGTGCCTTGTTCCTTTCTGACGCCTTTCATCAACTACGTGCTGCAGGACCCATCGTTGCACTACTTGTCGATGGCCAATGAAGGCGATGCCGTGGCGCTCATCGCCGGGGTGGCGCTTGCGGGCGATGAGCGCGCGCCGCATGGGCGAGGAGTTGCGATGATGCAAAACTCCGGGCTGGGCAACGCCGTCAGTCCGCTCACCTCTCTTACTTGGACGTTTCGACTGCCGCAATTGCTGATTGTCACGTGGCGGGCCCAGCCCGGCATCGCCGACGAACCCCAGCACGCCTTGATGGGCCCGATCACGCCCAGAATGCTCGAGACCATGGAAATACCCTGGGAATTATTTCCCACCGAGAGCGCACAGATCGGACCTGCTCTTGACCGCGCTATCGCACATATGGATCAGAGCGGACGGCCGTACGCGTTGGTCATGCAAAAGGGCAGCGTGGCTGCCCATCCACTGAAGCCCGGCGGCGGCGCAATCGGCGGCCGATCCGGCGCAGCGAAGGCGATTGCGACAGCGCACGGCACGGCCGCGGATGCACGTCCCTCGCGCCATGAGGCACTGCGTGCGGTCGTCGCCGCAACGTCCCCCGAGTCGACCGTGCTTTTGGCGAGCACGGGATTTTGCGGACGCGAACTGTACGCCATTGATGATCGGCCCAATCATCTCTACATGGTCGGATCGATGGGGTGTGTTTTGCCCTTAGCATTAGGGCTTGCGCTGGCGCGTCCGGACATGCGCGTGATCGCGTTGGACGGCGATGGTGCGGCCCTGATGCGCCTGGGTGCTTTCGCAACCGCAGGCGCTTATGGACCTCCGAATCTTTGGCACCTGCTGTTGGACAACGGGGTTCATGATTCGACCGGCGGCCAAGCGACGGTGTCGCCGCGCGTATCGTTTGCCGAAATGGCTGCCGCGTGCGGCTATGCATCGTCTCTTGAAACGAGCGACCTCGCTCGGATCTCCAGCTGGTTAACCGAGCGCCCGGTTGACGGCCCGCGCTTTGCGAGGCTTTTCATTCGTTCCGGTACGCCGAGCGATCTACCGCGTCCCTCCGTCACTCCCGTCGAAGTGAAAACACGCCTGATGCGTCACATCGGTGCGCCGAGCGGAGTTCACTAGTGCTGCTGCTCAATCCCGGACCTGTCACTTTAAGCGAGCGCGTCCGGCGCAGCATGCTGCAGGCGGACTTGTGCCACCGCGAAAGCGAGTTCTTCGATTTGCAAGACGAGGCCCGGCGGCGCTTGCTGGCAACGTACTCGTTGGACGCGGATCAGTGGGCCGCGGTGCTCATGACCGCCTCGGGTACTGCAGCGGTGGAGAGCATGGTCGCGGCCATGGTGCCCCAAGGCGGCCGGCTGCTCATCGTTGAGAATGGCGTTTACGGCGAGCGGATCGCACTCATTTGTGCGCAGTACGGAATCACGCATGAGCGCGTCGTGGGCGATTGGATGCAGCCGCCCGACTATGCAGCGATCGGCGCGCAGCTTGCCTCTCGCGCAAAGAGTTCGGGTTTTACGCATGTTGCCATCGTTCATCACGAGACCACGACGGGCCGGCTCAATGACCTGCGCGCATTGGCCGGGCTCTGCCGCGAACACGGCGCGGCGCTAATTGTCGATGCCGTGAGCAGTTTCGGGGCTGAAGCCATCGATTTCAGCGATCCGGCGTTGTCCGCGGTCGCCGCGACGGCCAACAAGTGTCTGCATGGCGTGCCGGGAGCCGCGTTTGTGATCGTGCGGCGCAGGGATCTGCAAAATGCAGCCAGCCGTACTTACTACCTGGATTTGGCCAGGTTGGCGCGCTTGCAGGGCGAGCGTAATACACCCTTCACGCCCGCGGTTCATGTCTACTACGCGCTCGTTGAGGCCTTGCGCGAGTATGAGGAGCAGGGTGGTAGAAGTGCTCGCCACGATCGCTATGCGGCACTGGCCGAGCGGGTTCGAGCCGGGCTTGCCGCGCTCGGCATCCCCGCGGCCATTCCGGCGCAGGAGTCCTCGGTGGTGTTACGCGCTTACAAGCTACCCTCGGGTTTGTCGTACAGCCAATTGCACGATGCGCTGAAAGCCGATGGCTTCGTCATTTATGCAGGACAGGGCAACTTGTCGAAGAGTCTGTTCAGAATTTCAACCATGGGCGATCTGTCATCGGCCGACATCGACCGCCTGCTGCTGGGTTTCGCGCGGCTGCTGCAGTGAAGATCGTAGCACCAGCGCTGGTTGCTGCCGCGGCACTTGCCTGGGTTGGGTCGTGCTGGGCGCAGGTTCCCCCGGGAGATCCCGGGTCCGAGGCGCCGGCGGGTCCTTTGCCGGTGCCGCCGCCGCCGAGCCCGGCAAAGCCGGCATGGACGAAGTGGTTCAATCCGGAGACGGCGCCGTTCATTCCAGTGCCTGAGATCGCGCAGGACCCGAACGGTGGCTTGACGATCGGCTTGATTCCGACCTGGGTAACGACCGATGAGAATCACAACGTCAGCCGGATTATCGCGCCCGATATAATTTACAACCCAAACTTCGGGGTCGGTGTGCACGGGCGCATTTATTCGTATGCGTCTGGCGATGAACAATATTCGGTGGTCGCGGGGATCAAGGAAAGAGTCGAGCGCGAGTTTGACGCGGAGTACCAGATGGGTCGATTGCGCGAAGGGCGCTGGTCGATCAATTATAGTTTGGTTTATGACCGTGATGGTACCACGCGCTTCTACGGCATCGGCAATCAAACCCGTGCCGGCGATCAAACCAATTACACCGACCAGCAAGAGTTCGGGCAGGTAGAAGTCGGGCTGAATTTCAATCACACCTGGCAGCTGCTCTATACCCTGCGGCTGCAGTCGGTGGATGTGTTGCCGGGAACGCTGAACGATGTGCCCTCGATCGATACTCGATTTCCGCAGCTGCTGGGCACCAACAAGGAATTTCTCAATCGACTCTCCCTGGTGTACGACACCCGCGATGACTTGACCGTGCCGACTCGCGGAATGAAATGGGTGTTGTACGTGGGCGCCTCCGCAAAGAATGGTCTGGTGAATGACTCCTCGTACAGCGAAGTGGGAATCGACGGGCGGGGCGCCTGGCCGGTCGCGCCCGATACCGTGCTCGCCGCACATGCGTCGCTGCGCTACTTGCCGACCGTCAACGACATCCCATTTTGGGCTCTCAGCAGCATCGGCGGCGGCGAAAGTGTGATTGGCGGAGAGCAGCCGCTGCGCGGCTTTGGCGCCGGACGATTCTACGATCGAGACTCTTTCTCGGCGACGGTCGAACTGCGCCGCAAAGTGTTTTCATTCGATGCAGTGACGACGGTTCTTGATATCGAGGTTGCGCCGTTCGCGGACTTCGGCCGCGTGTTTTCCGGTACAAGCACCAACCCTCTCGACCATGTGCACGAGGTGGTCGGCGTCGGCTTTCGCGGCATTGCACGCCCTTACGTCGTAGGTTATGTGGATGTCGGCTACGGCACCGAGGGCGCCGCGGTGTTCACCGGTCTTAACTATCCCTTTTAGGGCTTGTCGGGCGGCGGCGGAACCGCCGTGCTTTCCTCAGCCTTTTGCGGTTGCTGCTCCACGACTTCATACCAGATCGCATTCAGCACCGCAAAGGATAGAGCCAGCCCGGTTCCGAGAATCCAGCTGAAATACCACATCAGTAGCCGCCTCCGTGATCGTGCGTGTTCTCGAGCGTGACCCGACCGCGCAGCACCCTAAACACCCAGCTGGTGTACGCCAAAATGATGGGCAGGAATACGCTCACGGAAACGAACATGATCAAAAGTGTTTTGGAGCTGCTGGAGGCATCCCATACCGTCAGACTCTGATTGGGAAAAGTGGAGGAGGGCAGCAAGAACGGAAACAGCGCGAATCCGCCCGTCAGGATCGTGCTGCCCTGAACCAAAACACTCGCCATGAAGGCGGCGGCGGCACGCTGTGCGTGCAGGGCCAGATGCGCGCCCAGGGCGCCACCGACCGCGCAAAGCGGCGCGGCCCACATCCAGGGCCAAGCGCGGAAATTATTGAGCCAAGCACCCGTGACGATGGCGACGGTCTTGCGCGTGGGATCAGAAGGTCCGCCATGATCCATCGCGCTGCTCACTTCGAACCCTCCCAGCGAGAAGCACACCCAGAAACCCGCGCCGAGAAACGCCAGCAGAAAAACCACGGAGGCCACGCGGCCGACCCGGCGTGCGCGGGCCGCCATGGGTTCCCCAACCTTGAGTGAAACATATGCGTTGCCATGCAATACCAACATGGAGAGGCTGATGACTCCGCAGAGCAAGGCGAAAGGATGCAGCAGGCTGAAAAAGCTGCCGGTCACCACGGGACGCTGCATCGCGTCGAAATGAAAGGGCACGCCAAGAAAAAGGTTGCCGAAGGCCACGCCGAACAGCAACGCCGGAATGGCGCCGCCCAGCGTCAGGGCAATGTCCCAACCACTGCGCCACCTGGCGTCGGTTAATTTGTCTCGATAAGCAAACCCAACTGGACGCAAAATAAACGCGATCAGCACCAGAAACATGGCCAGATACAAACCGGAGAAGGAAGTTGCATATAACAGCGGCCAGGCGGCAAACGCTGACCCGCCCCCCAAAATAAACCAAACCTGGTTGCCCTCCCAGATCGGCTCGACCGACGATAGCAGCGCCCGTCGCTCGGCGTCGGTTCGCCCGAGAAAGGCAAAACTTGCCCCCACTCCCAAATCGAAACCGTCGGTGATGGCGAACCCCATGAGCAGCACGCCGAGGATTAACCACCAGATCAAGCGCAAGGTTTCGTAGCTCATGGGGGCATGCTCATGGTGAGTACCCCAATCCGTCGGGCCCGCGCCGTATTGTGCGCACCAACAGAAAGGCGTCCACAACTGCCAATGCAGAGTAGAAGATGACGAAGCCGATCAAAGACAGCCAGACATTGTCCGCCGAGGTGCGTGATACGCCGAGAAATGTGGGAAGCACGCCATCTACCGCCCAGGGTTGCCTGCCGTACTCGGCGACGATCCAACCCACTTCGATCGCGATCCAGGGCAGCGGCAAACTGAAAAAGGGGAGTTTGAGAAAATTAGGGTGCCGGTCAAACCGGTGGCGGGTTGCGAGATAAAATGCGGTGGCGAACAGCGCGATAAAATACAGACCAAGGCCGACCATGAGCCTGAAGCACCAGAACAGCACCGGCACGTTCGGCACGGTTGACCAGGCGGCGTCGTCGATTTGTTTCGGGGTCGCCGCGGCGGGATTATCAGTGAAGCGCAGCAACAGCAAGGCATATCCCAAGTCGCCTTGGTTGGTTTCAAATCGCCGCAAAACCTCCGCGTCAGGCGCGTCCGATGCGCGCAGCAGTTGCAGCGCGGAGTAGGCCTCGACGCCGGAGATGATGCGCGATCGCGCCCGCGCCACCAGATCTTCGATGCCCAATACGGGCTTATCGATGGAACGCGTCGCAATGAGGCCGAGCACCCAGGGTATTTGCACTTCCGCGTAGGTCTTGCGGGCCGCCACGTCAGGAAGGCCAACGAGGGTAAAGCTGGCCGGCGGTTTTGCCGTATGCCATTCCGCCTCGATAGCGGCGACCTTCATCTTTTGATCCTCGCCGTCCAGATACCCCGATTCATCCCCCAGAACGACCACTGAGATTGAGCATGCCAAACCGAAGCTGGCCGCCACCGCCATGGAGCGCTTGGCGATCGCAACGTTGCGTCCGCGCAGCAAATACCAGGCGCTGATCGATAAGACGAAGACCGATCCCATCACGTAGCCCGCGGCGACGGTGTGCACGAACTTCGCTTGCGCCACCGGATTGAACAGCACTTCGCCGAACGAAGACAGTTCCATGCGCATGGTGTGGTAGTTGAAGTGCGCGCCCACCGGATGCTGCATCCAGCCGTTGGCAATCAAAATCCACAGCGCCGACAAACTCGAGCCAAGCGCCACCAATGCCGTGACAACGAGGTGTCCGATTTTTGACAATTTGTCCCAGCCAAAGAAAAACAGGCCGACGAACGTGGATTCCAGAAAGAAGGCGACCAGACCCTCCAAGGCGAGTGGGGCTCCAAAAATGTCGCCGACGTAGTGGGAGTAGTAAGCCCAGTTCGTGCCGAATTGGAATTCCATGGTGATGCCGGTGGCAACGCCCATGGCGAAATTGATGCCGAACAGCACGCCCCAAAACTTGGTCATCCGCTTCCAAATTTCCAGCCCGGTCATCACATAGACCGCCTCCATGATGGCGAGCATCATGGAAAGTCCGAGCGTCAATGGCACGAACAAGAAGTGATAGAGCGCGGTGAGCGCGAACTGCAATCGAGACAGCGTGACGACGTCAAAATCAATCATGCACCGTGCCCTCTAAAGAAGAGCCACCACAGCAGAATCAATGCCAACAGCTTGACCACAAGGGCCCAGGTGATCTTGGCCTTGAGGTCGCGCCGCCAAGCCTCGATTTGATCCGGTGTATTTATATGATTGCCGCGGGCAATTCAGCTGCGCCGAATGTTGCAGGAACATCCAAATTCAAGCCAAAAACTACGCTGATCTTAATTCCTTGGCAAGTTCATCGACGCGACAATCGCAGGCGCTCAGATGTGCGGATGGCCTTAGTCGTGCATAATCGGTGCCATGAGTGGAAATCGGCCCTCGCGCCTTCGCCCAGCAGGTTCAATTCTCGTCACTCGCGTTCGTACTTCGCCGCAGGTACGGACCGCGAGCGTCACTGTGCTATTCGCCGATCTTCGCGGCTACACCGGGATGGTCGAGCGCCTGCCCGCAGCGCGGGTCGTGCCGCTGCTGGATGAATTCGTTCGCGTTCTCGGCGCGGCCGCCAATAAATTCGGCGGTGAGGTCTACCACATGACCGGAGACGGCATCATGGCCGGTTTCGGGGTGAATGAGGAAATCAATGGCGGCGCGTCTCAGGCGCTTAGCGCAGGGCATGCCATGTTGGAAGGTTTCGCGTCGGTCGCCAGTCGTTGGCGCAGCGAGCTGTCGATCGATGCGGGAATCGGCATCGGACTACACTTGGGAGAGGTTGCATTTGGCGTCCTGGGACCGCCTAGGCGCAAGATCACCACTTTGGTCGGCGACACCGTCAATGTCGCTGCAAGGCTGTGCAGCCGGGCACGCGCGGGCGAGGTATTGTTTTCCTGTACGGTCGCCGCTGCCTTGAGCGTCTCGCCGGAGACCCATGGCAGCGCCGCAACCAACTCATTCCTGCAGCTGCCGCAATTCGAATTGCGCGGCCGTCGCGGGCCGATCGATATTTGGTGTGTGCCGGCGCCGGAGCGGGTGGCGCTGGCTTAGTAGCTCGGCATGGTGAATTTGATCGGTTGTAGCGCACGACAGGGAGGGTTAGAAGAGTCAAGGCACGAAGGCGCAGTGCCTTGACTCTTCTAACGCTCCCTGTCGAGAACTAGGGCCGATCGAAATCACATGGTGCCTTACAGGCGGTGTTGGGGCGACATCTGATTTTCCCGCGTACGAGTGCGGATCAGACCGCCCGACGTTGCTGTTCGAAACTCATCCTCCAGCACTGTGAGATTGAGCGTCCGGTGTGAAGCGCCTAGCGGCATAGGCAGCGTCAGGGCACTGCTCTTCCGTGCCCTGACGCTGCCTATGCCGTCAGGCCATGCGAGCCGCTGAATTTCACAGTGCCGAGGTAGCCTGGTGCCCCGAGCCGGGGTCGAACCGGCATGACCTTTCGGTCAACGGATTTTCGTACCTGCTACGGCTTTCGCCGCCGCGCCGTTGCGCGTTTGGGGTCTGGAGTGCGCCACGACCGTGAGAGTCCATCAGAACTGCTTTTAGGTCCCCGCCGTCCACTCTCTACACCTGCCGGCTGCTCAAGCGCAGTCCGGATTGGCTCGGCGTTGCCTCGGGCCTTCCCTGGGGATTCGCCGACTTTGACGGGATTCAGCAGAGCGTTTCCGCGGCTGCTGCTCAAGTTTTCTAAGTCCGTTGCGTCTACCAATTTCGCCATCGGGGCAAGCGCGTCAGTGTACCTTAAGAACGCCTGCTCACGGCGAGATGCGAAAAAGCGGCTCCAGGACCCGCGAGCAGATCCCAAAGCCGCTAGCTTCCGCCTAGCGATACTTTTACTTGTCGAGCTTGGTGACCTTCGAACCTTCCAGCGAAGCGTCGCCGAGCAGACCCTTCTCGCCGAACACAAAGCCGAGGATGGGTCTTTGCAGCGTCTGGGTGTCATAGTCGCCACCCGCGCCCTTCGATAACACGGCCACATTGGTGTCCGCACCGATCGTCCAGCCATGGCCAGTCGTGAATTTATCCAGCGCTTCCTGCGTCATGAACAAGATGACTTCCTTGTGCTTCGCCAGACCCAGCGTCAGGCCGACGGATGCCGACGAGATGCTGTAGTAAGCGACATTTTTACCGTCGATGCGCAGCGCGCCCTCGCCGAATTCACCGGCGACGCCGGCGCCGCCCTTGGTGACGCGCGGAAATACCAGGACGCCCTTGGCTCGTGCCACCAGATCTTTGTGCTGTGGATTGAGTTCATAAAACTGATGCATCGCGACGTGCACGCGCTCATCAATTTCGGCCTTGGTGGCGCCGAACGACACCGCGCTCAAGAGCAAAGCAGCGACCGCTAATCCCGATGCCGCGAATATTTTTCGAGGTTTCATAAATCTTTCCTGTTTGTTGGATTACTAACGCAGGCAAGTCTACGGAAACTGCCAAGCGGCGATACGCTATGGGGCCGCGTAGTGAAGTAGGCGTTTACTTACGCCGCAGGCGCTTTAGGCCGACACGTCGATTGTTTCCCGCGCGTGCGCGGAATAGAACGAGGCATTTTGCTGACCACGAACCGCTTCTCGCGAAAACTCGATCAAATGGTAGGCGATGAAGCCGACGCCAAACAGCGCCTCGATTTGGCCCCGCTTGATGGCCTGCCACGCCATGCGCCAGAACGGCCGCCGATAATCAGCGAGCAAGCCGACGCGCACCAGCAAATTGGCGAGGAGGGTCAAGCCGCGCTTCAGGTTGGATCGTGTGAGTCGCGCGCCCCCAGGAGTGGCCAGCCGATTGGCGTAGGTTGCCTCAATTTGGTGCGTGAAGCGCGCATACAGCCGCTCTGGTTCATAGGCATATTCGATGCAGCGCCGCCACGTCGCGACGACCTCATCGTAAGGCCGCAAAAAGTCCACATTGCTCTCGCGCTCCACGTCCTCAATCAGCCGCCCATCCTTTGCAAGACGATCCCATAGCGCCGTTTTGGGCAATGCCTGCAGGAGATTCATCGTGAGCATTGGAATCTGCGAGCGGTTCACAAAATCTGTCAGGTGAGTTTCGGTTTCCGGCGTATCGGAGTCCAGACCCAGAATGATTCCTGATGCTACTTCCAAGCCGTAACTGTTGAGTGTCCGAATCGCTTCCAACATGGGCAGCGCCGCGTTGTGTTCCTTACGCATCGCTTTCAACGCATCCAGCTCCGGCGTTTCGATGCCGATGAATACCGCATCGAATCGAGCCTCGCGCATCATCGCGAGGATCTCAGCCTGTTTGGCGATATTGAGCGTCGCCTCGCAGGCAAAGGAAACCGGATAGCCATGTTTCTTTTGCCAGGCCACCAGGTGCGGCAACATTTCCCGGGTTGCCTTGCGATTGCCAATGAAGTTGTCGTCGACAAAATACAAACTGGCCGGGCGGGTCTTCTGCGACAAAATGAAATCCAGCTCGCCGATCAGTTGCCGAGGTGTTTTCATCCGAGGTTGGCGCCCGTACAGATTGGGAATATCGCAGAACTCGCACATGTAGGGACAGCCTGAAG
>Ga0210387_10001064_pt1 | contig 20516 bp, 17 predicted proteins | sample IncBWC7OmetaG_FD_160108 | JGI IMG/M metagenome (GOLD analysis project Ga0210387, IMG submission 160108) | Forest soil microbial communities from Barre Woods Harvard Forest LTER site, Petersham, Massachusetts, United States - Inc-BW-C-7-O ...
TCGCCGAGACCGTCACCTGGTACCGCGAGGTCGATTCGACACCCGCCCACGCGCTGGCCAAGACTCGCGCCCAGATCGCGGCCTTCTCACAAACCGCGCATCAACACGGCCTCGCCTGGGCCAGTTAACGGCAAACTCGGATTTTAACCACGGATTACACGGATATGCACGGATACGGATTTCTTGAACCACTGATGCACACTAATCCTCACTAATTTATCCTGAGCATGAATTCGGTTTCTTTATTAGTGACGATTAGTGTGCATCAGTGGTTAAGAAAAAACGCCCGAATTTTGAACAGAAGATAACAAAGCGCCGCTGGATTTCCGTGATCAAATGCAAGAGCAGAGCCCGCAGGCAGTTTGATGTGAGCCAACCCCAGTCGCTTCGTTACCTTTGTTGCCTTCTGTAAAATGTTTTTCATCCGCGTATATCCGCTAGATCCGCGGGACAAATCAGGGCTTGGGATTCATTTTTTCCGCGGATGGCGCGAATGAACGCGGATAGATTCTTATATTAGTGACGATTAGTGTTCATAAGTGGTTAAGAGAAACACCCGAATTCATCGCCTAAATCAGTCCGCCTCTTTTCATGTCCTCCACACCTGCCGAGCTCAAAGCCGAAATTCTCCGGCTCACGCGTCAGTATTCCGCCCTCATGCACCAGGCCAACCGGCCGGGCGCAGAGGGTGCCCGGCCTTTCGTGCCGGGTCAGACGACCGTGCCCTACGCCGGGCGCGTTTTCACGGAGGACGAGGTCGAGGCGGCGGTCGGCAGCACGCTGGACTTCTGGCTCACGCTCGGACCCGAAGGGGAAGCCTTCGAGCGCGAGCTCGCCGCGCTGCTCGGGGTCAAGCACACCCTGCTCGTCAACTCAGGTTCCTCGGCCAACCTGGTCGCTTTCTCGGCCCTGACTTCGCATAAACTGCCCGCCCATAAACGGATCATGCCGGGCGACGAAGTGATCACCGTCGCCGCCGGCTTTCCGACCACCGTCGCCCCGATTATTCAGTACGGCGCCGTCCCGGTGTTCATCGACAACGATCCCCTCACGGGCAACGCCCGGATGGAGCATCTCGCCGCCGCGTTCTCCCCCGGAAAAACCAAGGCCGTGATGATGGCCCACACCCTGGGCAATCCGTTCGACCTGGCGACCGTGCTGGAATTTTGCCGGCAGCACGACCTCTGGCTGATCGAGGACAATTGCGACGCCTTGGGCTGCACCTATTCGATGCCGGTCGAACGCGCGAAGGCCCTCGGTTTCACCGAAAACTCGCCGGGCATCCCGGACAACGGCACGCACATCACCCGCTACTCGGGCACGTGGGGCGACATTTCCACGCAGTCGTTTTATCCACCGCATCACCTCACGATGGGCGAAGGCGGTTCGGTCAACATCGTGCACCGCCCGCCGCTCAAAACCTACGCGGAAAGTTTCCGCGACTGGGGCCGCGACTGCTGGTGCGCGAGCGGCAAGGACAACACCTGCAACAAGCGTTTTGGCTGGCAGCTCGGCGAACTGCCAAAGGGATACGATCACAAGTATATCTACAGCCATCTCGGGTATAACCTGAAGCCGCTCGATCCGCAGGCGGCGATCGGACGCCAGCAGCTCAAGAAGCTCCCCGCCTTCGTCGAGGCGCGGAAACAAAACTGGGAAACCCTGCGCGCCGGCCTGGCCGATCTCGCCAGGTTTTTTGAGTTCACCCTGCCGACCCACGCCACCGGCTGGCAGCCGGGCTCATTCACCTGGGACGCCACCGGTTGTCGCACCGATTGTTCCTGGTTCGGCTTCATGATCCGGGTCAAACCGGGATCACCCTTCACCCATATCCAACTCGGGCGCCATCTCGACGAAAAGAAAATTGGCAACCGCATGCTTTTCGGCGGCAATCTCCTCCGCCAGCCGGCCTTCGTCCAACTCCGCAAGGATCGCCCGCAAGCCTTCCGCGTCGCCAGCGCACTGACCGGGGCCGACGAGATCATGAACCAGGCGATTTTTCTCGGCACCTACCCGGGCCTGACCTCCCCCATGCTGCAGTACGAAATCGACACCATCCGCGCGTTTGCGGCCGGACACTAGGCCTCAACGATGCAGTGGAAAACCATACCCCGGATTTTTTTAACCGCAGATGGGCACGGATAGGATTCCCGCACGGTCGCACGAATCGTTCTCGTAATCATTCTCGTTCTCTCAATGCCGCAAACAATGCTTTTTTAACCACTGATGAACACTTATTGGCACTTATCTTTTTGTCATCCAGGGCGGAGCGAAGGATCTCTGCTCAAAAAATGTTTTTTAAGCCAAGATTGCAAAGTTCGCCAAGGCCGTTTGGGCAATCCGGCATCAGTGATAATAAGTGTTCATAAGTGGTTAAGAAACCATACCCGGATTTTTGCCACGTCCTCCTTCGCTAAAGCTTCGAAGGACACGGAAGGGTCACCCTCCTTCGCTCTTCGAGCTACGAAGGGCAGGCGGATATGCACGGATACGGATTTTTGCCACAAAAGGTCACAAAGGACTCAAAGAAAATGCATGTTTCATACACTATGATTCCGACCATCTATCTATGTGCTCTCTGTGACCTTTTGTGGCTAAAACCATGAGCAACCGCCTCATCCGCCGCCTCGCCCGCTTCGTCGACCGCCGTTTGACTGGATTCCGCAAGCGTTGGGATACGTGGACCCTGCCCGACTTTGCCAACCAGCCGGAACGACTGAAAATGCCGAGGCCACGGACCGTGAGGCACCCGCATTTAATCACCATTGGAAACGACTGCCAACTCGGACGGGATGCCACGCTTATCCCCGTGACCGAATATCGCGATGGCGGCGGCCAATCATTTACTCCGCGTTTGCTCATCGGGAATCGCGTTTGGGCGACGGTGTGCCTGCAGATTTACTGCGCCCAAGAGGTGATCATCGAAGACGATGTTATGATCGCTGCGAATGTTTTTATCTACGATCACCAGCATGGCACCAGCCGAGCGGATGTGCCCTACCGGCGGCAGCCGCTCGAGCGAATCGCGCCCGTGCACATCGGGCGCGGATCCTGGATCGGGCAGAATGTGGTGGTAATGCCCGGCGTCACGATTGGCGAATTTTCGGTGATCGGCGCCAACAGCGTGGTGACAAAGTCGATCCCCCCGAGATCGATCGCGGTGGGGACGCCGGCGCGCGTCATTCGCACCTGGGATGAAACCGAAAAACGCTGGGAAGATGCCCTGGTCAAATCCAGCCGATGATTTTCGAACCCACTCCGTTGCCCCGTTGCTGGCACATTCGCTACGACCTGCGCAGCGATGCGCGCGGCTGCTTCGTGAAAACGATGCACGAGGAGCCCTTCCGGCAGCACAGCCTGGCGATCGACTTCCGGGAGCAGTATTATTCACGTTCGCAGGCCGGCGTCGTGCGCGGCATGCACTTCCAGCGGCCGCCGCACGATCACGAAAAGCTCGTCACCTGCCTCACCGGCTCGTTGTTCGACGTGGTGCTGGACCTGCGGGTCGGGTCGCCCACCTTCGGCCAGTCGGCGACCTTCCGCCTCAAGGCCGCTTCGCCCAGCGGCCTGTATATCCCCCGCGGCTGCGCCCACGGTTTCTGTGCGCTCGAGGACACGCTCATGCTGTACAACGTCACCAGCGTCTACCAGCCGGACGCAGACGCGGGTGTGCTGTGGCACTCGATCGACGCCGGGTGGCCGGTCGGCGCCGGGCAGGCGGTGGTTTCACCCCGCGATGCCGGCTTCCCCGCCTGGAAGGACTTCGTCTCCCCGTTTTCATTTCCTTGATTCCTGTGGATATTCAAAACGCAACGGCCCAGCCGGCTGGTCTTCCGACCGGAGCCCGCGTGCTCGTCACCGGCGGGCACGGTTTCATCGGGCGGCACCTGGTGGCGGCCATTCTCCGCACCCCGGGAGTGGCGTTGACGATCGCCGATCGCCGGGCCACCGGCCCGATGGGCGTGGCGGTGGATTTGACCCATCGTGAAAGTGTGCGCGCCGGGCTCGGCGGCGGGCGCTTCGATTTTATTTTCCACTGTGCCGGGGTGATCGACCAAGGGGTGCGCCCCGGGCTGTACGAGGCCCAATGGGCGGCGCATGGCCTGGCCACCTTGCACCTGGCCGAAGAAGTCGCCGGCACGACCAGCCGGCTGGTGCAGATCGGCAGCAATGCCGAGTACGGCGCCGCGCCCTGCCCCCAAGCGCCGGACGGACCGGCCTGCCCCAACTCCGCCTACGGCGCATCGAAACTCGCCGCCACGGCGATCGTGCGCGCGAAATGCAGCAGCGAAGGCCTGCGGGCGGTCGTGGTGCGCCCCTTCCTGGTCTATGGCGAAGGCCAGGCCGCCAAGACTTTTCTCGGCCTCGCGGTCGAGGCCGCCCGGAAGCGAAGCGAATTTCCCACGTCACCCGGCGGCCAGACGCGCGACTTTGTGCCGGTGGATTGGGTCGTGCGCGACCTGTTGCGAGCCGCCACCGATGACAGCGCCGTGGGCCGGGTCGTGAACAGTTGCACCGGGCATGAAACGACGTTGCGCGACGTCCTGGCGATGCTGACCAAGCTTGCCCCCGGCTTCCAAGCCGCGTTCGGCGCCGTGCCCTATCGGGCGACCGAGTTGATGCGATCCGCCGGTGTTCCCTATACTCCCGTATCCGAAGAAGAGGCGCGTCGCCGCCTCGAATTGTTCCTGTCCGATCAAATTTGCCTATGAGACTCAAACGCCTCGGCCTGGGTGTTATCGCCGGGTTCGCCAGTTTTGGCGTGGATGCCGTGGTCTCGACCCTCGTATTCCCGCTGCTTCTCTTCTATCTGGGCAAGGCTGAAGCCGGCGTCTGGATGCTCTTTTCTTCGGTCGGTTCGATGCTCCTGACGTTGTTGAACGGCATGGCTCCGGCCGCCACGCGCGCAGTGGCCCAGATGGCGGGACGTTCGACCACGAAGGATTTCAAACCGGAAGAGTTTGGCGTCCTCCGACAGTCCGTAACGATGATGCACCTCGCGGTTTCAATCATTGCCTTCCTGGTGGGCGTGGTGCCGCTGCTGCTCTATTTTCGCAGCGTCGCCCTGTCCGACCACCTCCCGTTCCTCGCGATCGGGGCCGGATGGTGTGGATACCTGGTGGGCTGGCTGGCCCGGGTCTGGGTGGGACGAAACTACTGCATCCTGGATGGATTTGGGCACGTGGGACTGGATCGAGTCAGCCGGACCGTGAGCGGGTTGCTGAACCTGGGACTGTTGATGCTCCTTTTGCCCCGGGGCTGGGGCGTGCTCGCCCCCGTCACCGCCTATGCCGTAATCGGCATCGCCTTGTATTTTGTCACCGACTGGCTCGTGCGCAAAAACGTGCCGCCCGTCTGGCTGCAGCAACCGGGCCGGCATGACCGGGCGGAATCCAAAAAATTGGCGATCGATTCGGGCAGCATGATTGTCTTGGGGATGACGTCCTACGTGGTCTCGCAAAGCTGCGTGCTCTTTGTCGAACACAGCCACGGTGCGGCGACCGTGGCGACCTTCGCGCCGATGGCCCGGGTCACCCAGCTTTTGGGCGCTGCGGCCATGGTTCCCAACGCCATGATCTTTCCCTACCTCGCTTCGGCGTGGAGTGCGGGCGATATGAAGCGCTACCGGAAACTCTCCTGGTTGATCACCTGCGGCGCTCCCATTTTATATTCATTGCCGGCCATGGTTTTGTTCATGTTTCCCGGCCAGATTTTCGGACGATGGCTGGGCGCGGCCAATTTTGTCGGCACCTCTGTAGCGCGGGCGTTTATCATCTACGGCTTCGTTTACACCGTGAACTGCAGTATCGCCATGCCCGCGCTGGCGGCCCGCCATCGCAGCTTTGTCCGGGAAGCCGCGATCAACTTCGTGCTGGTGATCGTCCTGCTGCCCTTGTTTGGCGCCGCGTTCGGACTGATCGGCTATCCCCTGGCCATGATCACGGGCACGGTGGTTCCCTCGGCGATGGTGCTCTGGCAATCCCTGGCCTTCTTTCGCAGCACCCACCAGCGAACGGATCCGCCCACCCTCGCGCCCGACCAGCCGGCGACCGAAAGCGCGACCTCGATTAGCGGGTAGAGCGGTTTAACCACTGATGCACACTGATGACCACTGATCCGGAGGAAACAGATAAAAACGAGTTCGAACCCAACTTCATATTATCAGTGGGTACCGTCTCAGTTTGCCACAAACGATTGTAGGTCGGGGTTTATCCCCGACGCATGTCCGTCCGTAGCGTTAGCGAAGGCGGATGTCGGGCGTAAAGTCCGACCTACTCTTTTGCAAAATGATACACGACCCATTAGTGATAATTAGTGCGCATAGTGGTTAATACGGCATAATGAGTTTCTCCCTGGTCATTCCCACCATCGGAAAGTGCCCGTTCCTGGCGGAGGCGGTGGGTTCCGCCTTGGATCAAACCAAGGCCTTCGATGAAATTTTACTGTTCGGCAACGGCATGGCCGCGGATCAACTGCGCCGGGAACTCGGTCCCGGCCTGGCTGGCCGCATCCGCATCATCAGCCACGAACCGCGATTGCCTCCCCATCTCTCCTGGAACAAAGCGGTGGAATCCGCCGCCTTCAGCCATGTCATGCTGCTGGGAGATGACGATCTCCTCTTGCCCTCGGCTCACCAAGTCGCCTGCGACCTGTTGAAAGTGGCGCCGCTGGCCACGCTCGGCTACGAGATTATCAACTCACAGGGGCGGGTGTGCAGCCGCTGGGTGTCCGCCCGGGAGACATCCACGCCGATCGAATTCTATCGCAAACTCTATCTTGGCGGCTTGGCCCTGATGCTGGCGGGCGTGGCTTTTGAGAAGGCTGCCTTCACCCAAGTGGGGGGATTTCAGCCCACCCCGTTCAAGTCCGGCTGGTTTATCGACACCGATCTCTGGACCAGGCTCGCGTTCCATGCCGGCCATGTCGCCCACAGCCAGGGCGTGGATTGGCGCTACCGGATAAATGCCGGGCAACTGGGATATAAGGCCGGATTGGCCGACTTCGCGGAAGAACTCGGGTCATACCTCGACGACCATCGCCAATGGGCCACCGGGCTTGGGGTGCCACCGGGCGAAATCCTGGGGGGAGATGTCGGCGCCTATTCCCAGAGGCTCCTGGCGATTCGTGCCGCCAGCTCGATCACCAATTGTTTAATCAACCGATCCCTGCCGAGTTGGCGCATGTTGTCCGAGATCGTGACGCTCCGGGCCCTGTCGCCGAAAACACGTTGCCGGGTTCTTTGGCGGTCGTTCCGCCAGGGAATTCCCGCCTATTGCCGCAATTGACCCGGCGAGGGCCGAACGGGTGGACACTCCTCCCACGCAACCAAGCCGGATTTTAGCCACGAAAGGTCGCAAAGGTCTCATGGAAAATGCATTTTTCATGCACTATGATTCCGACCTTCTTTCCATGGGCTCTTTTGCCTGCCCTGAGCCGGTCGAACGGGTGGCTAAAACTTCTGGCAGGAAATCCCTCTGGACAAACCGGATTTTTGCCACGAAAGATCACAAGGCTCGCATGGAAAATAAAAACAGGCATTTTCTTTGAGTCCTTTGTGCCCTTTTATGGCTAAACCATCTCCCCAAATCGCAGCCAATTAGCCAGATTTTCACCCGACGAACGGCGACCCCCTGCCTTCCAATGATAAACGTCCTGCGCTATTTTTTTACTGTTTTCGTCCTGGGATACACCCTCCTGTTTCCCAACGCTCCCGTACGGCTATCCCTGCTGTCCGTGGTCTTCTTCGCGTCGGTGGCATTCATCGTGAAGGACAACAAGAAACAATACCCCCTCGCCTTCATCGTCTTTGGATTCTACGCGCTCGTCATGGGCCTGATCTACACCCAAGGCGGGCCGGATTACGAAATGGGCCGCGCCATCAAAACTCCCGCCGTGATCGGAATGCTGGGAGTGGTTACCTGGGTCGGGTTGAGGCCGCTGAAGGAAGCGCAGTTCTTGCTGTACGGAATGGCCTGGAACATGGTGCAGTTCATTGGGATTTTATTTAATATTCGCGGGATCGATACCCACCATCTTTTGCCTTTCGCCGTGACGAAGGGAATCGACCTGCAGGGCTTCCAAGACACTTCGATCGCCGACCAGTTGGAAACCCAAAGCCGCTATTTCGGTTTTACGGCCGAAGGCTCGATCGTAGCCGGGGTTTCCGCGCTGTTCGCGGTTTGCGCGATCAACCACGTGCTCGGCAAATGGATGAAGTCGGATCGGCCCAGCAGCAATTCACTCCTGGTGGCTGGGTTGACCGTCGCCTGTGCCTGCGCCATCTCGGTGCTGGCAAAGACGAAAGCCGGGGTGGCCGTGATGCTGTGCTTTGGCCTGGTCGCGTGGATTGGCATATTATTCAGCCGGGTCAGCGTGACCAAGAAGGCAACGGCGAGCACCTCCGTTGTCCTGACGATCGTGGCACTCCTGCTGGGCTTGATTGGCTACGCCGCGATCAGCCACAAGGCCGCCGACTATATGCAACAGGAGGCGGAGCGGACGGCGGCGTTGCTGAAATCAGGGGAAGTTTCGTATGATGGGGCCGGCACCGCAACGCGGTCGGAATACGCCAAGCTCGCGGTGCTCGGGGCTCTCCATACGCCGTGGGGCGTCGGGGCATCCAACGGTTATGCCTACGCCAAGCCGGTCCTGAAACAGATCGACCCAACGCCGGAGATGCAGATGTTCTTCGACCAGCGGGTCTACAACGGGTACAAATCCGTGCTGTTAAACATGCTGGGGATGGCTGGAATCGTGGGCATGGTTTGCTTTTTCCTCCTGCTAAACTGGGTGCGGCGCGACGTCGCCCAGGTCGCCGGGGAAAATTCGTACGGGCTTGGTTGGGGCGTAGCCGCCGCATTTTTAGCCCTGTCATTTTGTGCCGACGAGATACCGATATTCCCGTTGATCGCTTTTGTCGGCACGTGGTGTGCCGCGAGCAGGGAAGCCATTGAACAGGGCCTTGCGGACGAGCAGGCGGTTTAAAAATCAGCGTAGCCGGGCGTTCCGACCCATTCGGCAGGGTCAGGACAAGCAAAAGAGTACAGAGAAAGGGTGTTTTTCATTCCGCTATGATTCAGAGATTATCTCCATGCGTTCCTTATGATTTCGTGGCCAAATTCCGGCTGACCGTTTGCCGATGAGACCGTTGGCCTATATCGTCGGACGCAGCTTCCTCCCCGCGATGAGCGGTTTGTCGATGCGCACGCGCCTGACCTTTGACTACTTCACCCGCACCTCGCAGGTCGGAGCGCGCCATCTCCTCGCTCCATGCGGCCAGCCTGAATTGGAGCCGGCGGTGGCGCCCCATTGGCAACGCGATGAGATTGGCACCGGCCCGGCAGGACGCGGCCAGGCGCAAAAACCAACCAAGGTCGAAGCGTTGCGACAGATGCGGGATATGATGGCGTGCCGTTGGAGCGCCAGCGCGCGCACGAGGATCCTGGGCTATTTTTCCGGATTGGATTTTGGGGCGTCATCGGCCATCCAGGCCCGGCTGGCGTCCTGGCCGGACGCCGTCGTCTTTCTCACCCGCTCCGACCTGCTGCCGCTCGTTCGCCACAAGGCTCCCGGCCAGAAGTGGATCCTCGATGCCAACGACTCCGTGGCCAACCTCGTGCGGGCCTATGACGGGCGGAGGCGGCTGCGGAAAAGCGTGGGCATGGATAACGCGAAGCTTTGCCGCATCCTGGAGGAGGCCGAATTGCGCGCGGCCGGCCGGTGCGACGCGATCATCGCGATCAGTCCCGCCGACGAGCAGTATTTCAAGAGGAGCGCGTGCCCGGTCATCAGCATGGAAGAGCAATGCGTGGAATACACGGCGGGGCCGGTGCAACCAAAGGCGCCAAAATACGACATCGGGTTTATCGGGTCGGACCATGAAGGCTCGAGAAAAGCCGCGTTGTCTTTGGTCGAAGTGGCGCAAAATCCCAGGACCAGCCGGTTCAGCTTTGCGATCGCCGGCCGGGTGACCCAGCGGCTCCACGGGATCAGCCCGTCGCCCAATCTGAGCCTGGTCGGAGAGGTGCCGAGCAGCCAAGCGTTCCTGGCTGACTGCCGGGCGACCGTCTTTATCTCGTCGGGTGAAACCGGGACGAGCGTCAAATTCCAAGAGGCCATATTGTCCGGCACCACGGTGATTGCCAACGCCAACGCCGCGCGGTGGAGCCTGGCAAAACCCGGCCGGGACTACCTGGAAATCGCCGATAGCGACGCCTTGGTGCCACTCTTGGAAAAAGGCCTGCCTTGCCTCCCACTGGCCCCCGCCCTGTCGGCCCATGCGACCCGCGAGGCACTGCAGGATCGGCTGGACGCGGTGATCGCCCGGTGTTGTTCGCAGTAAACAGGAAACGCCGGTTTAATTTAAACCATGACCTTGCCCACCTTCAGCATCGCGACGGTTACCCTCAACCCGGGGAAAGACCTGGACGTGACCGCGGCGTCCATCGCCTCGCAGTCGTTCGATAGCTATGAATGGGTGGTAAAAGACGGCGGTTCCAAGCCGGGACAGCTCGAGGCGCTCGAGAAAGGGCCGCCCAGCCGCCTGCGCCTGTTCCAATCGCCCGACCGGGGGATTTTCGACGCGATGAACCAATCGCTCCACCTCTGCACCGGGGAATACATCATCTTCATGAATGCCGGCGACGGCTTCTATGACCCCACGATCCTGGCTAGGATCGCCGAGGCGATGGCCCGCGAGCCGGGCGATCTGTATTATTGCGACTACTACAACAGCAAGTGGAAAACCGTCATAAGGTATCCCCAAACGTTGACGAAAAAGTACCTCTATCGGAGAGTGCCGTGCCACCAGGGGGTGGTCGCCCGGCGGTCGGTGTTGTTGGACGGCGGGGGATTTCGTGGCGATGAATTCAAAATCGTCGCCGACCATGAGATGATGTATCGAATGGTATTCAGGAAAAACATCGTGCCGAAACACCTCGCGCTGACCTGCTGCACCTACAAAGACGACGGCTCCCATGCCAGTCCGGCCGGATTCGCGCGACGGGAGAAGGAAAGGCGGGTACTGCGGGCGGAGTATTTCTCGCGGACGGAGCGCCTGACGTGGGGGGCCATGTACCACGCGACCCTGCCGGGGCTGCGAACGTGGATCACCCTGAAATGCCGCGGCGGCAAATTCTCCAAATTGTACCTTTGGGCGATGGCCCGGGCGAGTGCCATCATGAATCGCTGACCAGCGGTCCCACCGCCTTTAAACCTGCCTGGATCAAAGTAAATGCCTTATTCGATGCACCGGACCAAACTCGCAAAAATCGCCCGCCTCGGCCACCGTGCCGTCAGCGATATTGTCGCACCTTACCGATTCGGCTTTAATGTCGAGTCGGTTGGCGCCGCGCGAACGCCGCAATGGCTTTATTCGTTAAACTATACCCGGCACGGGATGGAACAGCACTACGGGATGAAGCGGGACGCCAAGGGAATCGTGATGATGAGCCACTACGTGGACCATGACGAGGCGGGCCACTACTATTCGCCCGTCAAGATCGCCCACTACGCGTTAGGCGCATGGAACGACCATATTCGCGGCGACGCGGGCGCGCGGGCGGACTTCATGGCGGCGAGGGATTGGCTGATGCAAAATCGCGAGCCGGTGGCCGGCGCGTTTGTCTGGCGGACCCCGACCACGAATCGCCGTTATGACCTGCCGGCCAACTACACCTCGGCGATCGTGCAGGGGCTGATCCTCTCGGTCCTGGCGCGGAGCCTGGTGTGGGATGACGACCCGGAGGTCCGGGCGGTCATCGAGGGCGCGGCGGCTTTCTTCCATTGTCGCGTCGCCGACGGCGGAATTTTGGCGGATTCGCCCTACGGCACATTTTACGAGGAATATCCCTGTGCGCCCCCGAGCCATGTGGTGAACGGGTTCATGTTCTCGCTCAATGGCCTGTGGGATGCGGCCCAAATGGGCTCCGCCACGGCCCTCGAACGTTATACCGCGGCGGTTCCCACCCTCTACAAATTGCTCCCGGCCTGGATCACCCAACACTGGTCCTACTATGACCTGCGTTATGGTTATGATCCCGCCAAGGCGAACCTGGCGACGCGGCACTACCAGTATCTCCACGTCGACCAGCTGAAGTTTTTTGCGGCGGTCGATTGCAGTGATCAGCTGGCGCTGGCCGTCACCCGCCTCGAAAAGCAGATGCGCAATCCGATCTATTGGTTTTCGGCGTACCTCAACAAATGCAGGGGTCTTATTGGAAAATCGATATAAAGGCATTATTGGTCGAACCCGGCCTCGTGTTTGCCTGTCAGAATCAAATGCCCATATTGATCGAATCATTGGCCCGCTTTGGTACAAAACTTTCCCGTCGGGTGGACGACCATGGCTGCGCAGGCCGCGGCGGCGGCCATCCGGCCAGGAGGTGCATCGTTTTGATCGCATTACTGATCACAGGATGGGGCGCGCCCCTCCTAACGGCCCAAGTGGACACGGCTAAACTCGCCACGATCGGTGAGGCCTGGCGGGAGTCTCAACATGTTGACATTACCAGTGCCATGGCCCAACAGGCGCTGGCCTACGCCTCGACGTTGCAGGGGGATGGCAGCTGGAAGGATATTTCTTTCGAGGAATCCGCCGCAACGCACAATTTCCCGGCGCAGGTCCATCTCCAACGTTTGTCCAAGCTCAGCCTCGTCGGCCGCTGGGCGACGGATGCGGACACTCGCTCCCGTTGCATCACGGCATATGTCGCGGGTGCACGATTCTGGGCGACCAAGCGGCCGCAATCGGCCAATGGCTGGTATAACAAAGTTTATTCGCCGAATACGCTCGGGCTTTCGGCGCTCGTGGTGGCCGATGTCATCGACCAGGCGACCATCGATGAGATCGTCAGCTATGTGAAAAGCGCCGCCGATTGGCCGGCGCTGAATTACGCAGGGGGGACGGCCACGGGGCAGAATCTCCTGTGGATGGCCGAAGGACAGATGATCGCCGCGGTCTTGGGCAAAGATGCGACCTACTACCAGTGGGCCGAGGACAATTTCCTGCAGGCCTTTGCCGTCACCTCGGCCGATGGCATTCAGTCTGATTTTAGTTTTCATCAACACGGGCCCCAGCTTTATGCGGGAGGGTACGGTTCCGAGATGATGAACGAGGGCTCCCTCATCCTTGGCCTTATCGCACCGGTTTCAAGCCGCGCCCTCTCAGCCGCGGAGACATTGTCCGGATACCTGCTGGAGGGAGAACGCTGGTTTATTTACAAAGACGGGTGGGACTTCAATGCCGTCGGCCGCTATATCAACCGCGGTTCGCTTAAAGATGCCACGACCATTGCGGCGGCCCGAAGGCTTTCCGCGCTGGCGCTGACGCGCCGGTCGGAATTGGCGTCGTTCGTCAGCGCTTACGATGAAAACGCGGGGTATCCCGACCTGGTTGGAACCAAGTACTATTGGCGCTCCGATACGGCGGTTTTTCGCGGGACGGGATGGTACGCCTCGGTTCGCTCCACCTCCACCCGCACCTTTGGCAATGAAAGCGGCAACGGCGAAGGCCTCTTGAGCTATCATTTGGGCAATGGCTCCACCTGTCTGATGAAAACCGGGGCCGAATATGCCAGGATCTTTCCGCTCTGGAACTGGACCTTGGTTCCCGGCGTGACCTGCCCCCATCAAGCGGTCGAGAACCTCCCCCTCATTCCCTGGGGGGTCGGCTCGGCGGGCGGATCCGCCTATGTCGGCGGCCTGGCCACCGGGAACACAGGCGTGGCGGCGATGCAACTTTCGCGGGCGGGCGTCACCGCAAAGAAATCATGGTTCTTCATTGACGACTGCCTGGTCTGCCTGGGAGCGGGCATTACCGCAGACTCCTCTTATGGTCCCATCACCACCTCGGTCGACCAATGCTGGGCTTCCGGCCAGACGGCGATCAACAACAGGGAATTGTCCAAAAACAGGTCTGGAGCGGTGACCGGCAGTTCGCCGGCCACCGTCATCAACGGCGGTTTCCTGTATCGGTTTCCTTCCGGAGGATCGATTCGCGCCGAACGAGCCACCAGTACCGCCCACTGGAAACGGATCAATCTGGCCGCCGCGGCGGAGGCCGCTTCCAGCGGGGAAGTATTTCGCCTCTGGCTCGATCATGGCACCGGGCCAAGCGGCGCGACGTATGCCTATATCGTCGAGCCGATCGACCAGGCGCCAACGGATTTCCCGGGGATTTTCTCCAACACCGAGGCCGTGCAATCGGTGGTTAATCGGGAGCGGACGACGGTGCAGGCCGTGTTTTGGGCGGCCGGCCGGATCGACGTGCCCGGCTTCCTCCGCCTTGAAACCGACACGCCGGCGATCATCCAGGCGACCCGAACGGCCCGTGGTGTCACCTTTACGGTGGCCAATCCCCTGCAGGACTTTCGCGCGGTTCGAATCAAGGTGACGCTCCTCGATGCCTCATCGAAGGCGACCTCTGCGACAAAGACCGTGGCGCTCACCTTTGCTTTCGGCGAGGGCAGCTCGACGACGACAACCGTCACCGTCCCCTGATCCCGATCGCCGTCGGGGGCTCGCAGGACGTTGCGAGGGAGACCGGTCCGCGATCCATCCGCTCGTCCACTGGCCGCGTTGCCTGGCGCCATTACTGGTGCGGACGCGCCCTCCTGCTCTTTCACCTATGCGAATTCTGGCCCGACCTGCATTTTCGAACCACGCCACCGACCCAGGCAATGCCGCCTTGTACACGGAGATCCGGCGGTTGGAGGATGCCACCGTTTGCGAAGGGACGATGAAAGCCATGCTTTTTTGCCAGGCGGATGTCCTCCATATCCACTGGCCGGATAATATCCTTCGCAGCCGCCGGTGGTGCGCCGCGGCCGCCCGGGTCGCCGTATTGTTCACCCTCTTGTCGCTTCGGCGCTGGCGGGGCACGAAGATCGTCTGGACGGCGCACAATTCATTTTCCCACGAACACCATCATCCCAAACTCGAACAACTATTCTGGAAGGGACTGTTCAAGCGGCTGGACGGAATCATCGCCCACTCGAACACGGTCTGCGCCGAGCTGCGTGAGCGGACCGGGGGCCGCATTCCGATTTGCGTGATTCCCTTGTCGCATTTTCGCGGGCTCTATCCCTCACCGAGCGCGGGGCCACGGCCGCCGGCGGCCATTCGGCGGCTCGGCTTCGTCGGGCGGATACGCCAATACAAAGGCGTGCCAGACCTCATCGAGGCGTTCCTGCCTTATGCGGATCCGGACGTTCGGCTGGTCGTCCGCGGCAAGCCGGAAAACCCGGAGATCGCCGCGGCGATGACGAACCTCTGTGCCAGGGACGCGCGAATCGACCTCCGACTGGGTTTCCTTTCGCCCGCCGATTTGACGAATGAAATCGCCGCGCTCGACGCGGTCGTCCTGCCGTTCAAGTGGGTGACAAACTCGGGGAGCGCGTTGCTGTCGCTGTCGCTGGGCACCCGGGTGGTCGTTCCCGGCACGGCCTATTTCCTGGAGCTGCAAAGCGAATTTGGCCCGGAGTGGGTTTATTGTTATGAAGGCGACCTGTCGCCGTCCGTGATCGCAGGAATCTGTGCCTGGACCAAGCGCCCGACCAGCCGGCCGGCGCCGGAGCTTTCGGAACAACGTGGCCTTCCCTGGGCCGCCAAGGCAACGTTCGCATTTTTCCAAACCGTGATGGTTACGCCATGATTCCCCCCTCCTTCTCCAGCCACGGTGTCGCCATCGGGTTCGTGATCGCCGCGATCGTGATCGGGGCGGCCTGGCTGCTCTATCCGTTCGTTATATTTCCCCATCTCCTGCGGTTGTTCGCCGGCGGGATCCAAAAGCGGCTGGCCAGGACCTGGTTCCAGGCGGACCGGGATCAGCCGGCGCCGAAGTCGATTGCCGTCCTGTTTTGCGCGCACAACGAGGAACCGGTGCTGCGGGAGAAATTGGAGAACCTCCTGGGCTGCGCCGGGACGTGCCCGGTACCGGCCAGGATCTACGTTTTTCTCGATGGCTGCACCGATGGGTCCCAAGCGATCGCCGAAAGCTTTTCACCGGCGGTGACGGTCGTGGTCTCGCCCAAGCAGTGCGGCAAATCGTTCGGCATGCGCACCCTCGCCGCCAACTGCGCAGAGGACATCCTCGTGTTCACCGATGCGAACGTGTTGTTTTCGCCCGACCTGCTGGAAGCGGCGGTCGGCCATTTCGCGGCCGACGCGACCCTGGGTTGCGTCGCGGGTTCCACCGCGTTCACGAACACATCCGCCAGCGTCAACGCCCGGGTCGAAGGCGGGTACTGGAAGCGCGAAGAAACCCTCAAGCAACTCGAGAGCACGACGGGCAGCTGCCTCTGCGGGACGGGCGCGATCTTCGCGATCCGGCGCACCTTGTTCGTACCTCCGCCGGACGACATCATCGACGATTTTCACACCACGCTGAACATCCTTTTCCAACGTCGGCGGGTCATCCAAAGCGACGCACTTTTGGTGTTCGAGCGGGCTGCGACCAAGACCAAAGACGAATGGCGACGCAAGGTGCGCATCACCTGCCGCGCGTACAATTGCTACACCCATCTCCGGGCCGAGATCGACCAGCTGCCTTTTCCCCTTCGCTTTATTTTCTACTCGCACAAATGGCTGCGATGGTTTTCGGCCATTCCGTTCACTTGTGTGACGATAGGTTTTGTCGGGCTGGTCTTTTTGCTGTCCCCTGCGGCGGGTGCCGGCGTGGCCTTGGGCCTGGCTTTAACCTTGGTGCTCGGTTCCCGGGGCATCTGGCCGTTCGGCGATGTCGTGGCCGTCTTTCGCGCATTCTACGCCACCCTGTGGGGGGTCGTTTTGGCTTTGAGAGGCAAGCGATTTGTCACGTGGACTCCTGCCCCCAGCACTCGGACCCTGCCTCCCGACCTTTCCCAATCCCTCGCACCAAGGCCGAATGGCTGCACCGCCGGGAAATCCGGCCCGTTGCCCGCGCGGACGGCCTCGACCTTGAGCATCCTCATCGTCGTCGAGCCGGGCTTGGATGGCGTATTTCGCCACGTCGAGGGCTTGGTGGATTTCCTGATGCAGGGCGATGCTCGGGTTCACCTTCACCTGGCCTACTCATCCCGGCGCAGCGGCGCAGCCATGATTCAACTCGTCGAACGGGTGCGCGCGGCCGGCGGCGAAACGATGGACATGGGCATCGCCAACATTCCCCAACCGTCCGATGTCATCGCCTTTGCCAGGCTGGCGAATTTCATCCGCCGTCTCAAACCGGATGTCGTGCATGCGCACAGCTCGAAGGCCGGGGCACTCGCCCGGTTCGCGGCCCTGTTCATCCGTGGCCCGCGTTACCTTTACACGCCCCACGCCTACTATGGCATGGGCAAGCCGCCTTCGCCCAAGGTGCGCTTTTTCAATTGGATCGAACGTCTCATCGGCCGCATCGGGACGACCATCGCCATTTCCCAGGACGAAGCCGACTTCGCCCACCAGGTGCTTGGCGTTCCGTCCGATCGCATTCATGTGATCCATAATCCGGTGGACACTGTGCGGTTTTTCCCGCCTTCCCCCGCCCAGCGGCAGGCGGCCCGCACGGCGCTCGGCATCCCGAAAAACGCGGTGGTGCTGGCGACCATCGGCCGCATGTGCTGGCAGAAGGATCCCGAGACGGCCTATGCTGGCGTGGCCCCGGTCTGCGCCCAAAATCCCGACTTGGTCTACCTGCACCTGGGCTGGGGCAAATGGAAGGATTTCCTGCTCGGATTGGGGCAAAAACTCGGTTTCGGCGCGCAGCTGCGGATCCTCGAATACACGGACAACCCGCAGACATTTTACCACGCGCTGGACGGGATACTGATCACCTCGCGTTACGAGGCGGGCTGGGCCCTCGTTCTCCTCGAAGCGCTGGCCTGCAATCTTCCCGTCGCAGTCGCGACCAGCCCGGGCATGTCCGATATCGGCCGCGCGGGGCTGTCACACATTTGGACCTTTCCCCCTGGAGAGAGCCCGGCCTGCACCGCCGCGGTCCAGCAGTGGCTGCTCGCGCACCGCGAGGGAAAAAACAGCTATAACCACCGTGCATTCGTCATGGCGCGGCTCTCACCTGCCCGGTGTTACGGTGCCGTGGTGGAGCTCTATCAAAACAAGCCATGCGTTTCGAATGTTTCGCCGTTGGCGTGAGGTTGAAAAACCACCACTGATTAAAACTTTTTACCACGGATTACGCGGATGAACGCGGATAAATTCCTCCGTGATTTTACCGCAGAGGACGCCGAGCGCGCGGAGGTCGATCCAAAGAAACCCGGATTGCTGCTCTGCGATCTCTGTGTCCTCTGCGGTGAAAAATCATCGTGCTTCCCTTTTTGACCTGTCCCTAAAACCCCTATCCCAAAATTAGTGACGATTAGCGTGCATTAGAGCAATTTAACTTATGGTGCACAATATCTTGATATGCTCTATCCGTTTCATCCGCGGGATCCGCGGAAAAAACAACCGTGATGGGCGGTCTGCTTATTCTTTTCCGCGAATGGCACGGATAGGCACGGATAAAAACACCGTCAGTTTTAAGCAGGAAACCCGGAAGCCAGGATTTTTTCATGGCTTCCTGGCTTCACCCTTAGAAGCATTTTACTTATGTGCATAATATCTTGATATGCTCTAGTGGTTAGAGCCATGCCCGGACGCTCAGGGCGCGTCGGAGATCCAGCCTTCGCACGCGGCTACGGCGTACAAGCTGACACGTCGCTCGACACGCCCTTCGACTGGCTCAGGGCCTTGAGTCCCTCGACAATGCTCGGGACCCTGAGCTTGCCGAACGGGCTCCACCAATGACCAACCCTCATTCGCAAGAGTATTTCAATAGCTTGTTAAAGGTTGAGTTGGCACCATGACTGCTATCTACTCAACCCATGTCGCATTCTTTCACCATCCGGTGGAAAATTTCACCCCGCGGTAGGCGCAGAGCGTGAATATCGTAATTCTCAACGATGCGGCCTATATTCGTGGCGGTGGCGACCGGGTGGCGATCGACAGTGCGATCGCCCTGGCTTCGTCCGGCCACCGGGTGATTTTGTTCACGGCGTTCGGCCCGGTTTCACCGGAGCTGTCGGCCCATGCGGGCCTTACCGTGATCTGCCTTGGGTCGGCCTGGCTCCGGGAGCAACAGGACTCCTGGCGGGCTGCCATCCGTGGGCTGTGGAACCGGGAAGCAGCCGGGCGCCTGCGCACGGTCCTGGCCGAATTGGATCCGCGGGAAACGGTCGTTCACGCGCACCTCTATTCGAGCGCGCTGACGGCGTCCGTGATGCATGCTTCCATCCGCGCGGGTTTCGTGACAGTGCTCACCCTGCACGATTATTTCATGACCTGCCCCAACGGGGCCTACTTTGTTTTTCCGCAGTCGCAGGCCTGCGAGCGCCGGGCCTTGAGCCTGTCCTGCCTGTCCTGCCATTGCGACTCGCGAAAACGTGTCCACAAGGTGTGGCGCGTCGTGCGGACATGGCTGCAAAACCGGGTCGCGCAGGTTCCCCGCCGGCTCTCGGCCTATATTGCGGTCTCACAAACCTGCGCCACGCGCGCGCGCCAGGACCTTCCGGCCTCGGTTCGGATCGAGGTCATTCCCCACATGGTTGCGATGGAATGCCAGCCACCCGTGGATGTCGCGCGAAACCAAGCGTTCGTTTTCACCGGCCGGCTTGAGGACTACAAGGGGCCGCAGTTGCTCGCCCAGGCGGCGGCCCGATTGCGCCTGCCCGTGGTCTTCTGTGGCACGGGGCCGCTCGAGGCGGAGCTGCGGCGGATCTATCCCGAGGCCGTGTTTACCGGATGGCTTCAACACGCGGAAATCGTCCGCGAGCTGGGCCGGGCGCGGGCCTTTGTCTTTCCTTCCATCGTGACTGAGACGTTTGGCCTGTCGGCGGCCGAGGCGCTGGCGCGGGGCATCCCGGTCGTGGCGTCGCGTGGCACGGCGGCGGCGGAATTCGTTCACCACGGGAAGAACGGGCTGCTCTTTGCCCACAACTCCGTGGATGACCTGGCCGTCCAGATGGGAGCGCTGGCGGACGATGCGGTGGTCAGCCGGATGGGCGCCACGGCCTACCAGTCCTACTGGGAAAAACCGCTGACGACGGAGGCCCACCTGGCCCGGCTTGAGGCATTCTATCGTTCGGTGATGGGAAATTTTGCCACGAAAGAACGCATAGAGCACATAGAAATAACCTCAAATTTATAACAGGGAAAATGCATGCTTTTTTTAACCGCAGATGGACCCGCCTTCGCTAAAGCTTCCTCCTTCGCCAAGGCTACGGCGGACAAGACGACGTGGCAGACGCAGATGAACGCGGATATAATTTTACCACGGATTGCACGGATCGGCACGAATTCCCCGTTCGGCCGCACGAATCGTTCTCATTCTCGTTATCGAATTCAGGGAATATGGGAGAACGAGAATGAGTAAGAGAACGAGCACGATTTGATTAAAGTCAGGCCGGACGCCGCGCTCCACCAACTACCAATTACCAAATACAAACTACACGGGCCGAGATCCTTCGCTTCGCTTTGGATGGCCGAGGAGTTCAACTTTGAAT
>Ga0210387_10001065_pt1 | contig 20503 bp, 18 predicted proteins | sample IncBWC7OmetaG_FD_160108 | JGI IMG/M metagenome (GOLD analysis project Ga0210387, IMG submission 160108) | Forest soil microbial communities from Barre Woods Harvard Forest LTER site, Petersham, Massachusetts, United States - Inc-BW-C-7-O ...
GTCGGCTTTCCCGTCTGATGGCGTCATAGCCGCGCCGGATGATTCCGCTGATGCGGCTGCCGGTTCCTACGTCGTTCCGGAGCGGCTGCGCCGGACGACGGTTGCACTTAATACGAATGAGGCGCCAGGCACTGTTATCATCGATACCGGCAACACGGTGCTCTACTACGTGCTCGGTCAGGGCCGTGCCATCCGTTATGGCGTCGGTGTCGGCCGCGAGGGCTTCACCTGGTCGGGCGTGCAAACCATCACCAACAAGGCGGAATGGCCGGATTGGCATCCGCCGGCGCAAATGATCGCCCGCCAGCCCTATCTGCCGCGCTTCATGGCGGGTGGCCCTGGCAATCCACTCGGCGCGCGCGCCATGTATCTGGGTTCCAGCGACTACCGCATTCACGGCACCAACGATCCCAAGACCATCGGGAAGTTCGTGTCCAGCGGTTGTATCCGGCTGACCAATGAAGATGTGACCGACCTGTTCAGCCGCATCAGCGTGGGGACGAAGGTGGTGGTGCTGCCGAAAAACACCGCCCATCTCGCGGCGCGGCCGATTGCCGGAGGCGAGGTGGCTTCAGGGGTGCCGCAGCCTCGCGCCGAGGTGACGACGCTTCCTTCGGGACGCCGGGCGGTGAACCTTTCAATGTCCTCGCTGTACTGAGGGAAAGTGCCTGGCTTGGATTGACCTTGGAGGCGAGGCGCATGGGTATAGCTAAGGGCAAGATGGCATTGGGCGGGGTCGCCGCCTTAGTTGCGGTGGCGATGCCGCCGTCGGCGCAGGCCGGCGATTTCCTGTCCAATCTTTTTGGCGCGTTCGGCGTGCACCGGCCGCAGCCGCCGTCGACGCCACTGCCCTATAGCGGTGAGGAAAACACGACTTTTCCCCCGGAAGGCCAGCTCTCGCGCCCGCGGGCGTATGGCGGCGGTGGCCAGGCCTATTGCGTGCGCACCTGCGACGGGCGTTATTTCCCGATTTCAAGCGCCGGCAATCAAAGCCGTGCCGCATCATGCAACAGTTTTTGTCCGGCCAGCGAAACCAAGGTGGTCTACGGCAGCAATATCGACAACGCGGTCACCGAAGGCGGCAAATCCTATTCCGAGTTGCCCAACGCCTTTCGCTATCGCGGCGAACTCGTTGCCGGCTGTACCTGCAACGGCAAGGACTCGGTCGGTCTTGCGGAAGTGAAAATCGAAGACGACCCGACGTTGCGCCGGGGCGATATCGTCGCCGGCCCCAACGGGCTGATGGTGGCCGGTCGTAGTGCCGATCGGCGCGGCGCCTCGCTCGATCTTTCCCCCGCGCCGGACGCGGTACGCTCGCACTACCGGCGCGTGCCGGTCGTCGCCTCGCAATAGCGGGGACGGCTTTAGGCCGCGCGGATTTTCCGCAGGAATTCGGTGACCTGATTGCTCAGTTCGAGACCCTGCGTCTCCAGCGTTTCCGAGGCTTGCTTGACGTTTTGCGCAACGGTAGCTGCCGCATCGGCGTCGGCTTTGACGCCTGCGATGTTTTCGGAAACGTTTCGGGTGCCTTGCGCGGCTGACTGCGTGTTGCGCGAAATTTCCTGGGTCGCGGCGCCCTGCTCTTCGACCGCGGCGGCAATCGCGGTTGCGACCTCATTGACCTCGCCGATAATCCCACCGATTCCCTTGATCGCTTCGATGGCCTCATTGGCCACTTTCTGGATGTCGGTGATCTGCTCGGAGATTTCTTCGGTTGCCTTAGCGGTCTGGCTTGCCAGCGATTTGACCTCGGAAGCCACCACGGCAAAGCCGCGGCCGGCTTCGCCGGCACGTGCGGCCTCGATGGTTGCGTTCAGTGCGAGCAGGTTGGTCTGAGCGGCGATGGAGTTGATCAGGCCGACCACCTCGCCGATTCCGGCGGCGGTCTTTGCCAATCCCTGCACGGTGTTGTCGGTCTCCCGCGCGCTGGAGACGGCGCGGCTGGCGATTCCGGCGGCATGCGAGGCCTGGCGGCTGATGTCGCCGATCGAAGTGCTCAACTCGTGCGACGCCGAGGCGACGCTTTCGACGTTCATCGAGGCCTCGCCGGAGGCTTTCTCGGCGATCTTGACCCGCGAATTGGTCTGATCCGAAACCTTCGACAGGTCCGAGGAAGTCCCCCGCATCCCGTTGGAAGCGTCGTTCAGCCGGTCCAGCGTCTGGTGCACCTGGCTTTCGAACTCGCCGACATAACCCTCGATGGCCCGCTGCCGTGCCGCTGCGCCGGCGTTGCGCTCACGTTCCTGCTGCTCGATCCTGAGCTTGTCCGTGGCTTGCTGCTTGAAGGTTTCGAGCGCGCCGGCCAGCGCCCCGATCTCGTCGCGGCGCTGTGCGTAGCCGGTATCGACGCTCAGGTCGCCGGACGCCACGCTCAGCATGGCGTCGCGCATGATGTGCAGTGGGCGGATGATGCGGCGGGTCACCGCGATCATGGTGCCGCAGGTCAAAGCAATCGCGGCGGCGAGCAGGACGAGCTGGAGCACCAGCAGGCGCTGGGCCCCGGCGTGCTGAGCAGCGGCATAATCCCTGGCGATATCAAGCGCGCGCTCGGCGACCGCAACGATGCTGCTCATGTGCTGGACCGAAAATGGATTCCACTCGTTGGCCTTCATTTCCGGCTTGTCGCCGTTCACCAGCGCATTGATCAGCCGGTCGCGCTGGCCAGTAAATTGCGGTTCGAAAAAGGCGGTCTTGGCTTCCGCCATCGCCTGGATGAAACCGGGCGGCATTTCACTCGAAGCCGCGGCGGTCTGCAGCGCATTCCAGGCGGCTTCGGTGCCGCCGACCAGCCCGATATAGGTTTGGCGCACATCCGGTGTCATATGGCCGGCCGCAAGCCCGTTCGATACCAAGAGCGATGCCTCGCCGGCGGTATTGCGCATCAGCCAGGCGAGCTGTTTGATCATCAGCATTTGGTCGATGACCGGGTCGTCGTGATTCACGGCTGCGGCGACCTTGGTCGAAAGCTTGTCGAGGATTTCGACCAGTGCCGCGGTATTGTCCATGAACTCCTTGCCGAGTTCAGGCCGGCGCGAAGCCTTTGGTTTGTTCAGCGCGTTCCACGATTCGCTGTCCAGCGCGACGAAAGCGTCGATCAGCCGTTTCAACTCGGCAAGCATCGTTGCGCGATCGGAAAAATCCATCACCGCGAGCGTCTGACTTGCCGAGCGCATCGCGGCCAGTTCGGCGTCGCGGGTCTCGCGTATATAGCTCTGCATGCTGGACGGCAGAACCGCATCTTCCTTCAGGTTGCGGTTGGTGGCGGAGCGGTCGGTGCGCAGATTGTGCAAGGCCTTGAAAAGGCCCGAGGAGGCATCCGAAACCAGCAGGATCCGCCCGGTCACCGCGAGCCGTCCCCACGAATTCCAGGCGCTGACGCTCAGCAGTCCCGTGATGCAGAGGGCCATCAAAACGATGACCGACTTGGTCAATGAAGACACCGTGAATCGGTCGAGCATGACTTCCCCCCAAAGCAAGCCTGACCACATAGCCAAAAAAGGGTAAATTTTTAGACAGCGGAGCTACCGTTGTCGGGGTGAAAGCGCTGATGCTGCTGGTATAAGGCGCTGACGGTGCTGGTATATTGCAAGGGGTTCCGGACGCGGAACCCGCAGGCTGGTCTGTGCGTTAAGGCTGCACCGCCAACGCTCTTTCGCTCTTTTCTCGCGTGTATCAGGGGGAAATCACATGCTCATCAGTGCGCTCGTGACCTTTTTGGTCGTCATTCTGATTTTATACCTCGTTAACCTGTTGCCGCTCGATGGCCGCGCCAAACAGATCGTCCGCGTTATCGTGATCATTCTGGGCGTGTTGTCGCTGCTCAAATACATCGCGGTATTTTAACGGCCCGGTCTTTCCGGCATCTCACGAAAAAGCCCCGGCGATGACCGGGGCTTTTTTGCTGGGTTCGTTCGAACGAGGTTTCAAACCGCCCTACTTGAGGGTCCTGAACCAGTCGTCCACGTCCTTGTGGATCTGGTCCTTGGCGAAGCCGTAACGCTGCTGCAACTTGCCTTCGAGCTGTTCGCGGCGGCCTTCGATCACGTTGAGGTCGTCATCGGTGAGTTTGCCCCACTTCTCCTTCGCCTTGCCCTTGATTTGTTTCCAGTTACCTTCGACCTGGTTCCAATCCATCGTCATCTCCTGTCTTGGGAAGACCGATTAACGATAGCGATGTCCGATCGTTCCGACGGCGGCTGCGACCTTTCAGCCCGCCGCCTTGGCCTCGCGGCGTCGCGCGGTGAGGATATATTCGGTGTAACCGTTCGGCTGCTCGCGCCCCTTGAAGACGAGATCGCAGGCCGCCTTGAAGGCTGTGCCATCGAAGGCGGGCGCCATCGGCCGGTACAGGGAATCGCCCTTGTTCTGGCCGTCGACCACCACGGCCATGCGCTTGAGCGAGTCCATCACCTGCTCCTGGGTCACGACACCCTGAAGCAGCCAGTTCGCCAGATGCTGGCTGGAGATGCGCAAGGTAGCGCGGTCTTCCATCAGGCCGATATCGTGGATATCGGGCACCTTCGAGCAGCCGACGCCCTGGTCGATCCAGCGCACAACATAACCAAGAATGCCCTGGCAATTGTTGTCGATCTCCTGACGCACATCGTCAGGCGCCCAGTTCGATTTCGAGACCGGGATGGTGAGGATGTCGGACAGTTTGGCGCGCGGGCCGCCCTTGGTGAGTTCCTGCTGGCGCGCCAGCACATTGACCTGGTGATAATGCAGCGCATGCAGCGTCGCCGCGGTCGGCGAGGGCACCCACGCCGTGGTGGCGCCGGCCTGCGGATGCGCGATCTTTTGCGTCAGCATATCCGCCATCATGTCAGGCGCCGCCCACATGCCCTTGCCGATCTGCGCGTGGCCCGGCAGGCCGTCGATCAAGCCCATGTCAACGTTCCAGTCCTCATAGGCCTTGATCCAGGGCTGCGCCCTCATGTCGTTCTTGCGGATCATGGGGCCGGCTTCGATCGAGGTATGGATCTCGTCGCCGGTGCGGTCGAGGAAGCCGGTATTGATGAAGCAGATGCGCTTCAATGCTTGCTGGATGCAGGCCTTGAGGTTGACGGTGGTGCGGCGTTCCTCGTCCATGATGCCGACCTTCAGGGTATTTTCCGGCAAGGACAGCATCTTCTCGACGCGCGCGAACAGCTCGCAGGTCAGCGCGACTTCATCCGGTCCGTGCATCTTCGGCTTGACGATATAGACCGAGCCGGTGCGGCTGTTACGCAAGCCGGACTGTCCCTTGACGTCATGGATCGCGAGCAGGCCGGTGACGGCCGCGTCCAGAATGCCTTCCGGAATTTCTTCGCCGGCGGCATCGAGCACCGCATCGGTGAACATGTGGTGGCCGACATTGCGGATCAGCAATAAGCTGCGTCCGTGCAGCTTGAGCTCTTTGCCGTCCGGCGTCGTATAGACGCGATCCGGATTGAGCGCGCGCGTTAGCGTCTTGCCGCCCTTCTCGAAGTCGGCGGACAACGTGCCGTTCATCAGGCCGAGCGTGTTGCGATAGACAAGCACCTTGTCTTCGGCGTCAACCGTTGCGACGCTGTCTTCCATGTCGAGGATCGTGCTGACGGCGGCTTCCAGGATCACGTCGGCGACCCCAGCGGAATCGTCCTTGCCGATCATCTGGCTGCGGTCGATCCTGATCTCGATATGCAGTCCGTTGTTGACGAGAAGAATAGCCGACGGCGAGGCGGCGTCGCCAACGAAGCCTTCGAACTGATCGTTGGATTTCAGCGCCGTGGCGTTGCCGCTCTTGAGCTTGACCGCGAGCTTGCCGCTGATGACGCTGTAGGACACCACGTCGGTGTGGCTGCCGGTGGCGAGCGGCACGGCGGAATCGAGGAAGGTCTTGGCCTTCGCCACCACCTTGTCGCCTCGCGCCTTGTTAAAACCTTTGCCGCCTTCGCTGGGATCGTGCGGAATCGCATCGGTGCCGTAAAACGCGTCGTAAAGGCTGCCCCAGCGCGCGTTCGCAGCATTCAGCGCATAGCGCGCATTGGTCAGCGGCACCACGAGCTGCGGTCCGCAAATCTTGCCGATCTCTTCGTCGACATTGACCGTCTCGACCTTATGGGTCGCCGGTTCCGGCAGGAGATAACCGATCTCCTTCAGGAAGGCCGTGTAGGCCTTAAGGTCGAGCGGCTTGCCCTTGTTGGCGCGGTGCCAGTCGTCGATCTTGGCCTGCAAAGTATCGCGGTACGCCAGGAGTTCACGGTTCTTCGGCGCCAGATCGCGCACGATGCCAGCGAGTCCGGCCCAAAACGCGTCGGGCGCAATCCCGGTTTTCGGGGCCGCCTCTTTGGCGATGAAATCAAACAGGACGGGGGCAATCTTCAATCCGTGGGCGTCGATACGATTCATGATGGATTACTCGCAAGAGGCAGCGCCGGCGGGCGCCGTCTTTAAGGGATTTTTCGAGGCAAAAACCGCGCCAGCAGGGCGCGACGGTTCGACGGCCTTTTAGCGCCAAAGTGCACCGCAAGAAAAGCCCTTGAATTGCTTATGACGCCGTCAGGCGCGGCTTAAATATTGGAAGCTAGATCAATGACTTCGTCGAACAAAACGCCGGTCGTCACCAGCATGTGTTCGATTGCCTCCGCCGCATCGCTGACCGAACTTGTCGAGGTATCGATGACGAGCTCGCTATCGAGGGGCGGCTCGTAGTCGTTGCCGATGCCGGTGAAGGCCGGCAAGGCTCCCGTCCGCGCCTTGGCGTAATGTCCCTTCGGATCGCGGCTCTCGCAGATCTCGGCCGGTGTTGCGACGTAGATCTCGCGGAAAGCGGTGTCGGCGATCTGGCGGGCGCCGGCGCGGTCCTCGCGCGAGGGCGATACCGCCGCGACAATGGCGATGTGTCCGTTGCGCGCCAGGTGGGTCGCGACTTCGGCAAGCCTTCGAATATTCTCGCTGCGATCGCTCGCCGAGAAGCCCAGGTCGCGGTTGAGACCGGCGCGCAAGGTGTCGCCGTCGAGCAGGATCGGCGAGCCGCCCCTGCCAAACACAGCTCGTTCAAGCGCACGCGCCAGAGTCGATTTTCCGGAGCCCGGCAATCCTGTCAGCCAGACCACGGCGCCGTGATGGTGGTTGCGCGCCGAGCGCTCGTCCGGGCGCAACGCCGATTCGACCGGCACAATATCGATCGGAACCGCACGTTGTCCGGCATCCACCGACAGCACCAGCCCGCCGCCGGCGATGCGGCCCTGGACCTCGATGACCAGGCGCCCGGTCCTGGGATTGTCGGCATAGGCGTCGGCCGCGATCGGCTGCGCCAGTGCGATATCGATCTCGCCGACGTGGTTGCGGGCGATCGACTGGGTCTCGACGCTCGCCAGTTCGCCGGGGTCGACCGCCTTCTCGATCGCGACGACGCTGGCGCGGCTCTCGCGCGTGCCAAGCCGCACCAGAATTTGTTCGCCTTTGCCAAGCGGCTTGTCGTGCAGCCAGAAAATGCGCGCGTGGATTCGTCTGGTTTCGCGCGGGGCCGATCCGGTGTGGGCGATGACATCGCCGCGTTCGATAAACAGCTCACGATCGAGCGTGATACCGACCGAGCGGCCGGCGGTCTGGGCGCCTTGCAGCGACGTCACCGGCCAGCTTTCGACGCTTTTGATTTTCGCGATCTTGCCCGCGGGCATGATGACGATCTCATCGCCGCTCGCAAGATTGCCGGATTCGATCCGGCCAGCGACGATGCGGCGATCGTCGAACTTGTAGATCGCCTGCACCGGCAGCCGCAAAGCGAGCTGTTCCGGCGGCCGTGCCGGCTCGAGCAGATCGAGCGCATCGACCACGGTCGGGCCGTCATACCAATGAATTCGCGGCGACAGCGCGGCGACGCCGTCGCCGTCGCGGGCCGAGATCGGGATCACCGCGAGCGGCGTGACGCCAAGACCGGTCAGATGCGTGGAAATCTCGTCACGAATCTCGGCAAAGCGGGCGGTGCTGAAATCGACCCGGTCCATCTTGTTGACGACGACCGCGACCTGTTTGACGCCGAGAAGATGCAGGAGATAGCCGTGACGCCGGGTCTGGTCGCGCACGCCTTCGAGCGCATCGACGATCAGAAGCGCGCCGTCAGCCTGGGCGGCGCCGGTGATCATGTTGCGCAGGAACTCGGCGTGGCCGGGGGCATCGATCAGCACCACGTCGCGCGAACGGGTGCGGAAACGAATTTGCGTCGTGTCGATGGTGATGCCCTGGTCGCGCTCGGTTTGCAGCGCATCGAGCAGGAATGACCACTCGAACGGCACGCCGCGCCGTGCGCTGACGGCTTTCAGCATCTCGAGCTTGCCTTCGGGCAGGCTGCCGGTTTCATGCAAAAGCCGGCCGACCAGTGTCGATTTGCCGTGATCGACATGGCCGACGATGACGATGCGTACCTGCGGACGGGTCGTCCCGCTTGGCGTCGCGGACAGATCTGGAATGGTCATGTTGATGGCGGGGCTCGACGCAGTACTGTTCACAGATAGCCCGCAGCGCGGAGCCGTTCGAAGGCATCTTCGGTCTCGTGGTCGAGCGCACGCCCCGAGCGCTCCGGCACCTTCGTGCGTTCAAGCTCGATCAGGATTTCTTCGATGCTCGCGGCGGCCGAATCGACCGGAAAAGTGATATCGGAATCGCCGAGCGAGCGATAACGCTTGCCGCCTTTGGCGAGATAGAGCGGAATGATCGGGATGTTTTCGCGTTTGGTGTAGGCCCAGACGTCGGCCTCGGTCCAATGCAGGATCGGGTGAATGCGCAAATGCGCGCCCGGCGGCGGCGAGGCGTTGAACTGGTCCCAGAATTCCGGCGGCTGGTCGCGAACGTCCCATCCACCCTCGGTGCCGCGCGGCGAGAACACCCGCTCCTTGGCGCGCGTGGCCTCTTCGTCGCGGCGAATGCCGGCGATCAGTCCGTCAAAGCCGTATTTGGCGAGCGCAAGCTTGAGGCCTTCGGTCTTGCGGGCGGCCGAGCGCGCCGCCGGTGGCAAGGTCGGATCGATCGCGTCGATCGGCGGGCAGGGCTCGATCTTCAGATCGAGGCCCCATTCCTTGCCGAAGGTGTCGCGAAAGGCATACATCTCCGGAAATTTCTTGCCCGTATCGACATGCAAGGCCGGGAACGGCAGACGGCCGAAGAACGCCTTGCGTGCGAGCCAGATCATCACGTTGGAGTCCTTGCCAAGGGACCACAGCAGCGCCAGCTTCTTCAACCGCGCGAAGGCTTCGCGAAAAATGTAGATGCTTTGCGCCTCGAGGGCGTCGAGGTGGTCCATCGAGGGGCCTTGCAGCCCCGGCTGGCTTGAATTTTGCGTGGCTGAGACGACGTTATCCGAGATGTCGTGATGCATCCTGTTATGCGCGTAACCCTGTTCAAGAAGATGCATCTACCGACCCTTGGCCTTACGAAGCGAAAATTCTATATTTGCGTCGCTCAAGAGAAGAAATTATTTTCTCTTTGCTGGTATTTAACGACACATATATAGAAAATAATTCCAGTCAACTCGGAAGTTCCGGAGACAACGATCGGATGCGGTTTCTGCCGGTATTCCTCGATCTGCAACGAGGCGTAGTGATGCTGGTCGGCTCGGGCGAACTCGTCCGCGCCAAGCTGCGACTGCTCGCCTCCGCTGGTGCCCGCGTTCGCTGGTATGCGACGGACCGCAACCACGATCTCGCTGGTCTTGGCGTGGATGAAACGTCGCGGATCGAACTCGCCGCGGACGATCCGCTGGCGGCTGAGTTGAGCGGCGTGATCGCGGTCTTGTGCGCGGGGGCCGGCGACCTCGGCCCGGCGATGTCGTCGCGCGCCAGGGCCGTCGGTCTGCCCGTCAATGTGATGGACGATCTCGAACATTCCACCTTCATCTTTCCGGCCATCGTCGATCGTGGCGATGTCGTGGTCGCGGTCGGCACCGGCGGCGCCTCACCGGTGGTGGCGCGCCGGGTGCGTGAGCGCATCGAAGCGATGCTGCCTGCCCGGATCGGCGAACTCGCCGGTTTCATCGGCCGCTGGCGCAAGTCGATCCACGATCGGATCCCGGAATTCGCGCTGCGCCGCCGTTTCTGGGAACGCGTGGTCGATGGTCCGATCGGCGCGCTGGTATTGGCTGGACGCGCGGACGAGGCCGAAGCTGCCTTGGAGGATATTGGCGATGCTTCTGCCTTTGCGGGCAGCCTGCCGTCGGGCGAAGCGGGGGGGAGGGTTACTCTCGTCGGTGCCGGTCCCGGCGATCCGGATCTGCTCACCGTCAAGGCGTTGCGCGCGTTGCAGGATGCCGATGTGATTTTCTACGATGAGCTGGTGGCGGACGAAATCCTCGACCGCGCGCGTCGCGATGCGGCCCGCATCCCGGTCGGCCGGCGCGTCGGCAAGCCGGGCATTGGTCAAGACGCCATCAACGACCTGTTGATCGAGGCCGCGCGGGCCGGCCGGCGTGCGGTACGGCTCAAGGGTGGCGATCCCTTCATTTTCGGCCGTGGCGGCGAGGAGATCGAAGCGCTGCGCCAGGCGGGCATCGCTTATTCGGTCATTCCCGGAATCACCGCAGGCCTAGGGGCTGCCGCCCAATTCGAGGTGCCGCTCACCTTCCGCCACGAGGCGCTGCGCATCACCTTTCTCACCGCGCACAAGGCCAGGGATGCCGAGGTCGTCGACTGGTCGACCCTGACCGACGTCAAGATGACGATCGTGGTCTATATGGGGATGACCGCGGCTCCGTCGGTACGCGCCGGCTTGCTGGCGGCAGGGCGTTCTCCGCAAACGCCGGTCGGCGTATTCGCGCGCGTGACGCGAAAAGACGCATCAGCCGCGATCGGCACCCTTGATGAATTGCCCGATCTCGTCGAAAAGATCGCCGGCGGTCCCGCCGTTCTCATTATTGGCGACGTGGTCGCGCATGCCGCGCCTTCGCGCCATCAAGAACTCACCCAACTTGCCTCTTATTTTCAGGTCGCTGCCGAATGACATCTCCGCTCGAACAGAAGATCCGGATCACCGGTCCATCGATGGTGACCGCCAACCGCACCATCGATGGTGTGGTGGTTTATCGCAATGGCGCCCATGGCTGGTCGACTGACCTTGCGGAAGCTGCGATCGTTCGCAATGCCGAGCAGGCGCGCGCGCTTTTGATCGAGGCGGTCGCCGATGATATCAACGCGGTCGGCCCCTATATTGCGCCGGTCGAGATATCCGATGACGGCAAGATCGCTCCCGGAAATCTGCGGGAGCATATTCGCCTCAATGGCCTCACCATCGACCTTCTTCCAGTTTCGGCATAAGGCCAATCCGCCATGTACGCGTATGACGAACTCGATCGAACGCTCATCAACGAACGCGTTGAGGAATTTCGCGACCAGGTGAAGCGCCGCTTGTCCGGCGAACTCACCGAAGACGAATTCAAGATGCTGCGGTTGCAGAACGGCGTCTATCTGCAATTGCACGCCTATATGTTCCGCGTCGCGATCCCTTACGGAACGCTGTCGTCACAGCAGTTGCGGCGGCTGGCGCATGTGGCGCGAAAATACGATCGCGGCTATGGGCATTTCACCACGCGGCAGAATATCCAATTCAACTGGATCAAGCTCGCCGAATTGCCGGACGCGCTCGGCGATCTCGCCGAAGTCGGCATCCATGCGATGCAGACGTCGGGCAATAACACGCGCAACGTCACTTCCGACCAGTGGGCAGGCGTGGCGCCGGGTGAGGTCGAGGATCCCCGCATCTGGTCGGAGTTGCTGCGGCAATATACGACGCTGCATCCGGAGTTCTCGTTCCTGCCGCGCAAGTTCAAATTCGCGATTACGGCTTCTGCGCACGACCGCGCCGCGATCAAGATTCACGATATCGGGCTGCGGCTGCACCGGAATGCGCAAGGCGAAATCGGCTTTGAGGTTTTGGTCGGCGGCGGGTTAGGCCGTACGCCCTTTATCGGCAAGACCATCAAGCCGTTCGTCCACGGCCGCGACCTGCTGAGCTACGTCGAGGCGATCCTGCGCGTCTACAACCAGTATGGCCGCCGCGATAACATTTATAAAGCGCGCATCAAGATCCTGGTGCACGAACTCGGCATCGAGAAATTCGCAGCCGAGGTCGACGAAGAGTGGCGCGCCATGGGCGACAGCGCGTTGGCGGTGGATGATGCCGTTATCGAAGACATCCGCTCGCGCTTCACCTATCCGGCTTACGAAAAGCTGCCGCACATGCCGGAAGAACTGAAGAAGGCGGCGCACGATCCGATGTTCGAGCGCTGGCGCCGCAACTCGGTCTTCACGCACAAGGTGCAGGGCTACGCGATCGTGACGCTGTCGCTCAAGCCGGTGGGCGGGCCGCCGGGTGATGCCACCGCCGACCAGATGGATGCGCTTGCCGATCTCGCCGACAAATATTCATTTGGTGAAATCCGCGTCGGCCACGAGCAAAATCTCGCGCTGCCCCATGTCGCCAAGCGTGATTTGCCTGTCTTGTGGAAGGGCCTCGACAAGCTCGGGCTGGCGACGCCCAACGTCAACCTGGTCTCCGACATCATTGCCTGTCCGGGACTGGATTATTGTTCGCTGGCGAATGCGCGTTCGATTCCGATTGCGCAGGAACTGACCCACCGTTTTGCCAATCACGATACCGCCGAACTGATCGGACGGTTGCACATCAACATTTCCGGCTGCATCAACGCCTGTGGCCACCACCATGTCGGCCATATCGGCATTCTCGGCGTGGAGAAGAATGGCGAGGAATTCTACCAGATCACGATCGGGGGCCGCGCCGACGAGAACGCCGAACTCGGTGTCCTGATCGGGCCCGCCGTGGCTTATGGCGAAGTCGCCGACGTGGTCGAGGATATCGTTGAAGCCTATCTGGCGCTGCGCGAACGTCCCGACGAACTCTTCGTCGATGCGGTGAAGCGGCTTGGCGTCGAACCTTTCAGGGAGCGGGTCTATGCCACTCGTTAAGAACGGCAAGATTGCCGCCGACATTTTCGTTCACGTCCCGGATGACGCTGAATTACCCCAGGGTGGCGCGGTGCTGGTTTCGGCCGCGCGGTTTCTCGAGGACCCGAAAGCCCTGTTGGCGAGGATGGGGGAACTCGGTGTGATCTGGCCGAACAATCGCGACCTCGACGATCTCGTGCCATATCTCGATCGGCTTGCGGCGGTCGCGCTGGTGTTTCCGAGCTTTCGCGACGGCCGCGCCTACAGCCAGGCGCGGCTGTTGCGCGAGCGGCACGGCTATACCGGCGAATTGCGCGCCACCGGGCAGGTGTTGCGCGATCAGTTCCTGTTCATGCTGCGCGCGGGATTTGACGCTCTCGAAGTCAAGAAGGAAAGCGACGCGGAGGCTTTCGCACTCACCGCCAAGCGTTATTCGGTGTTCTATCAGCCGACCGGCGACGGCCGGATCACCGCGCTTAACCGGCGGATGCAGCAACGCCATTCGGAGAGTGCGCGGTAGTGGATGGTTTTGCTGAGCGGATGTGCGAGGATTCGTCTGCGACCGAAAAGGCCGAAGCGCTTGACGAGATGCTTCGTCACGCAGCCCCATCGGAAGTGATCGAAGGCGCCTTGCGCGCTGTCGGCCGCGAGCGGTTGGCGCTGGTTTCATCCTTCGGCACGGAATCCGCGGCGCTGCTCAAGGTCATGGTCGATGTCGATCCGGCAATCCCCGTGATCTTTCTCGACACCGGCTGGCTGTTTGAAGAGACGTTCGCCTATCGCGATACGCTGATCGCAAGATTGGGCCTGCGCGACGTGCGCACGATCACGCCGCAGGACGAGGCACTGCTCCGCGAGGATGCAAATCGCGAATTGTGGTTCTCCGATCCCGACGCATGTTGCCGGATTCGTAAAGTGGAACCGTTACAGCGTGCGCTCGCGCCGTTTGACGGCTGGATCAACGGGCGCAAACGCTTCCAGGGCGGTTTGCGCGCCCAGATTCCGATGGTCGAGGCCGATGGGGTCAGGCTGAAGTTCAACCCGTTTGCAAACATCGCGCCGGCCGACGTCGAAGCGATCTATGCAGAGGCGAAGCTGCCGCTTCATCCGCTCGTGGCGTCAGGCTTTCAGTCGGTCGGCTGCATGCCGTGCAGCAGTCGCGCAGAACCCGGTGAGGACGCCCGCGACGGCCGCTGGCGGGGCCGATCCAAGACGGAGTGCGGCATCCATCTTACAAAGACCTCCTAGCCGACAACCCAGCCCAGCCTGAAAAAAGCCACTCCGTTCACCTTTCAGCCACGGTTGGCGTGCAACAACCGCCCCCTCAGACCTGTCGGGGGACGTTCCATTGATGCGAGCTTGGGTCGCGATGATCGGGCTATCGGTGCTGGGCGGCTGCGCGTCGGAAGCACCGATCGAGCAGCCCAGCATGTATTTGAACATGGCCGAAGGCGCCAAGCTGGATTCCCAGGCTGCGGCTTCGATGATCTCGCTCTATCGCAAGAATAACGGCGTCGGCGCCGTGGTGATCGACCCCGAATTGATGAGGATCGCGGAGGGCCAGTCCCAGGCCATGGCGAGCCGCAATAAGCTCGATCACGACGTGAAGGCGCCACTGCCCAAGCGCTTGCAAGCGGCCGGATACAAGGCGACGATCGCGGTCGAAAACGTATCAGCCGGATACCACACCCTGGCCGAGGCGTTTTCTGGCTGGCGGGACTCGCCGCCACACCGCGCAAATATGCTTCAAATGGGTGTCACAAAAATGGGCATTGCGGCAAGCTATGCTCCCAACACCAAGTATAAGGTGTTCTGGACGCTCATACTTGCATCGACCGAACCGCGCGAGCAAATCGGTATACCCGTTACCGGCCTCACCGAGTGATGTAGGCTCGAACTGGCGTCATGGTTCCGACATTCGTATGATGTCGTTCCGACGTTGGTATGATGTCGCGGAGGTTGCGAATGTCCAAACCTGAGAGACAGCGGAAACATATCGTTGCCCGTGGTCCTTTCGATTGCGGCGCTCGAAAAGTGGCCGCCGGGACGGGATGCCAATGATGAATTCTGTCAATCCCGCGCCGGCAACGACGCCAGCAAAAGCACAGCGCGTCCTCGTCCTTCAGGGTGGCGGTGCGCTCGGTTCCTATCAGGCCGGCGCCTATCAGGCGCTTTGCCACTTCGATTTCGAGCCGGAATGGGTTGCCGGAATCTCGATTGGCGCCATCAATGCCGCGATCATTGCCGGCAATGAGCCGTCGAAGCGCGTCGACCGGCTGAAGGAATTCTGGGAAATGGTCTCATCCGGGACGCCATGGGTCCCGGCGCCGATCAACAAAGGGGATCGGGCGCGCTCGCTCTACAACGAAACCAGCGCAGCATTGATTGCGACCTTCGGCACGCCCGGATTCTTCACGCCGCGCGTGCCGCCGTCGCCGTTGTGGCCGAAGGGCAGCCCGCAGGCGCAGAGTTTTTACGACACCGCCCCGTTACGCAAGACGCTGGAGCGGCTCGTCGATTTCGACCGCATCAACGATCTGAAGTGCCGCCTCAGCGTCGGGGCGGTGGGTGTGACCACGGGCAATTTGAAATATTTCGATAATGTCGAATTCAACAAACTGGGCAAGCGGATTGGCCCGGAGCACATCATGGCATCGGGCGCGCTCCCGCCCGGCTTTCCTTCAATTGTCATCGACGGCGAGCATTATTGGGATGGCGGCATCGCCTCCAATACGCCGCTCGATTATGTGCTGGACATGGAAACCATCAACGACCTTCTTATTTTCCAGATCGATCTCTTCAGTGCCCGCGGACTGTTGCCGGAATCGATGTTGGAAGCGGCCGAGCGCGAGAAGGATATCCGCTACTCCAGCCGCACGCGGATGAATACCGACAAGAACCGGCAGATTCACAATGCCCGCAAGGCGGTCCGCGTTCTGATCGAAAAATTGCCCGACGATCTCAAGGACGATCCTTCGGCGGTGCTTTTGCGCGAGGCGGCAAAAGAGAACACCGTCACCGTGGTGCATTTGATTTACCGAAGCAAAAATTACGAGTCAGGCTCGAAGGATTACGATTTTTCACGCGTCGCCATGGTCGAGCATTGGGGCGCCGGCGTGCGCGACGTCCACCGGTCGATGAAGCACGAGGAATGGCTGGAGCGGCCGCAATCCGGCGAGACCATGATGACCTACGATCTCTCGGGCGAAGAAAATCCCCCCACAAAAAAGGAGTAAGCGGAAATGACTGATCTGAAAGGCAAGACGGCAGCAGTGACCGGTTCGACCTCGGGTATCGGGCTCGCCTACGCCCGGGCTTTCGCCAGCGCCGGCGCCAACGTCGTGATCAACGGCTTCGGTGCGCCAGCCGATATCGAAAAGGAACGTTCCGCCATCGAGACCGACTACAAGGTCAAGGCGGCGTATTCGGCGGCCGACATGACCAAGCCCGCCGAGATCGCCGACATGATCGCGCTTGGCGAAAAGACCTTCGGCTCGGTCGACATCCTGGTCAACAACGCCGGCATCCAGTTCGTTTCGCCGATCGAGGAGTTTCCGATCGAGAAATGGGATGCGATCATCGCGATCAACCTGTCGTCGGCGTTCCACGGCATTCGCGCCGCTATTCCCGGCATGAAGAAGCGTGGCTGGGGCCGCATCATCAATACCGCGTCCGCCCACTCGCTGGTGGCCTCGCCCTTCAAGTCGGCCTATGTCTCGGCCAAGCATGGCATCGCGGGCCTGACCAAGACCGCGGCCCTCGAACTCGCGACCTTCAAGATCACCTGCAACTGCATCAGCCCCGGCTATGTCTGGACCCCGCTGGTCGAACACCAGATTCCGGAGACCATGAAGGCGCGTAACATGACCAAGGAGCAGGTCATCAAGGACGTGCTGCTGGACGCGCAGCCGACCAAGGAATTCGTGACCTCGGAGCAAGTTGCGGCGCTCGCGCTGTTCCTGTGCGGCGACGATGCCGCGCAAATCACCGGCGCCAATCTCTCGATCGATGGCGGCTGGACCGCGGAGTAACGCTTTAATTCTGAGATCAAGTTGCGCCAAGAGGCCGCATCACTGTCGCAAGTGGTGCGGCTTTTCCATGCGTTAGCGCTTCCCGAACGCCAGCACGTGGAGCCCAAGCCGCTGGCGGACGATGTAGAACAGCAGCACGGTCTCGAAGACCAGCGAGATCGAGGTTGCGGCCGCCGCGCCATGGCCGCCGAAGCGCGGTATCAGCGCGATACAGAGCGCAAGGTTCAGGACAAATGACAGCGCGTAGGCCAGCGCGCAAACATATTGGTGGCCGAGCATGTTGAGGAGCCGCTCGACCGGGCCGACGGCCGCGCGCACCACAAGGCCGATCGCCGCCACGAACATGATGTCGTAGCCGACGACGAATTGCGGCCCGAACAACCAGAGCAGTGGCTTGCCCAGCGCGAGCAGCAGGATTGTCGCGGCGAGCGAAGGCCAGAACGTCCACTTGATCGCATGCGCGACATAGGCCGAGAGCCGCGCCTGATCGCCGAGTGCATGGTATTCGGCAAAGCGATGCGCCGTCGTGGCCGACATCGCGTAGTGAATGAAGGAAACCAGCGCCAGCGTCTTCACGACCGCGAAGTAGATGCCTACTTCCTCCGGCGAGCGGTATTGTTGCAGCACCAGCACGTCGGTGTAGGACAACAGCAGATAAAAACCCTCGACCATCAGAATCGGCAGCGAGATCGAAAGCCAGGAAAAGACGTCATAGGCTTTCGGGCCGGGCGGGATGTGACCGGCGAGGCGGCGATTGAGCGCCACCATCTGACCGATCATGGCGATCCAGACGGCGGCCGCGCTCGCCAGCATCGCCGTGGTGGCCCCGAGATGGAAGCCGAGGACGAACAGGCCGGCGGTGACGCCGATGATCAGGGTTTGGCGGATGACGAATTGCGGCATCAGTCCGAGCCGCATCCAGTCATGGGAGCGTGCGATGCCGTCCTGGGTATTGGCGACGACGAAGGCGGGCAGCGTAAGGCAGCCGATGTAAAGTGGAACGACCTCACCGGGGCCGATCCACGGCGACAAACATTTCACGAGGCCGGCCAGCAACGCCGAGATGATCGACGAGACCATGAACGTCATCCAGCGGCTGCCGAAAACAAAGCCGCGCAACAGCGCGTTCTCGCCGCGGGTGCGATATTCCGGAATGATCTTCTGGGCTGACGTAGAAATGCCGAAGTCCATCATGCTGCCGAGCAGCAGCACCCAGGTCCAGACATAGACATAGATGCCGTAGTCGGAGCCGCCCATCCAGCGGGCGAGCAGGACTTGCGAGAAATAGGCAAGTGCTGCGCTGAACACGCGGATGATGAAGATCGTGCCGGCCAGACGCCGGGTGACCGAGGCTTCGCTGGAGCCCTCGCCGCCGAGCATCGATCGCAGGCGTGCGAGTATGCTGGCGGGCGGGGTGTTGGCGGGTTGAGCGTCCATGACGGCCAAGCAGGAAGTCCTCACGCCGCAGGCGCCGCGGCCGAGATTCTGGCTATCAACACTTCGTTAAGATTCGGTTGGAAACCGCTTAATACAGATTGATGTTGAACTCGTAGGAGCGATCGCCGCCGACCAGCGTCAATTTGAGGGCGGCTCCCTCGGGGTTCACGCCCGGCGGAACACCGTCGAGTTCAAAGGAAAAGCGTTTGATGCCGGGCGGGCCGTGCTCGACAAGTTTTGGAACCGGCAGCGCCCAATCCGGGGTCGGGCCTTCGACAAACAAATTGACCGTTCTCGCATCGGGCGAGAGCACATCGACCAGGACCGTAGACTTGCCCTCGCGCTTGACGTCGCGAATGGTGAGCGGGTTAGGGTCGCCGACCGAGGCCGGCTTCGGGACGGTATCGAGCGCGGCGAACAGGACGCTGTCTTCGGTGCTCGCAACGCTTGCGAATGTCAGCTCCGTGCTCGCTTCGACCGGAATGCAAATCTTTTCGCAAACCGCGTAGCTGATGTTGGCACGAAGTGTCACTGGCTTGTCGTTGACCTTCGGCACGATCCGCAGCGGCAGCACCACCTGATCGTGATAGCCGAGCGAGAAGCCACCGGCGCCGTCGTCGAATTTTGCCGGCGCGGGCCACAGAACGGTCACCGCCTCGACATTATCGGATTTGGAAAAATCAAAGCGCGGCGGAACGCCGGAATCGCCAGAGGTACGCCAGTAAGTTTTCCAGCTCGGATCGAGTTGAACAGCGACGCCACCGAGCAGCACTGGCCCGCTGCGCGATCCCGCAAGAAGCCGCACGGCCGAATGTGTTCCCTTCTGCCATGGCGAAGCGTCCTGGGCCCGCGCTTCCATCGATGAAAACGAGGTCAGTGCGGCCAGGGTAAACAGTGCCGCCGATCGTGCGCTGCGCAACGTGGGCACGTGCTTGTGAGAGTGGGGAACCATTGCGTTCATAAAACGTCCTTAACTCCAAGTGAGATGGCAAGCCATTGAATTGCCTGTGATGCACGCTGAAACAGGACTCAAGCTTGATTGACAGAACTTAAGCCCAATATCAGGATGGATCATCTACGCGAGTCCTCGGCGATGAGCTCTGACGACAAAAGACCAGATCATGGAGCAGAACGGTTCCGGCCAAGAACGGCTCACCGCAAAGCTTCCGACAGCTCCAGCGAACCCCAGGGCCATCGCTACCTCGATGGCCAGTTGTTGATTGCGATGCCTGTCATGGGCGACCCTCGCTTCGAACGCTCCGTGATTTATCTCTGCGCGCATTCAGCGGAAGGCGCCATGGGAATTATCGTTAACCGTCCGGCGGGCAGCATCGATTTTCCCGGCTTGCTGGTCCAGCTCGACATCATCAAGAAGGCCGACCAGATCAAGCTGCCGGAGAACGCCGAGACCTTGAAGGTGCTCAAGGGCGGCCCGGTCGAGACCGGCCGTGGCTTCGTGCTGCATTCGAGCGATTTTTTCATTCAGGATGCGACATTGCGCATCGACCATGAGATCTGCCTGACCGCCACGGTCGATATTCTCAAGGCGATCGCCAAGGGCTCGGGGCCGAAGCATGCGATCCTGGCGCTGGGCTATGCCGGCTGGGCCGCGGGCCAGCTCGAAAGCGAAATCCAGGACAATGGCTGGCTGCATTGTGATGCGGATTCCGATTTGATCTTCGGCGGCGATATCGAGGAAAAATATTCACGGGCACTGCGCAAGATCGGGATCGACGTCGGCATGCTCTCGAACGAAGCCGGGCACGCCTGACTTCTCCCTCGCCCCGCTCTTGCGGGGAGAGGGTTGGGGTGAGGGGCTTTTCCTACAAACCGAATTCACAGAGACTCCCCCTCACCCGCAACGCATCCATCGATGCGTTGCGACCTCTCCCCGCAAGCGGGGCGAGGTGGATTGGAGCTCAGCGCGTAGCGATAGCTCTACTCCGCGGCCTGCTGTGCGACGGTGGGTTCGGTGCCGGCCACCGTGGCGCGCCGCATGTCGCGCGGCTGGGACTGATCGTAACGGCGCACGCGATGCATCGTCTGCCGGTTGTCCCACATGATGAGATCGTGCAGCGTCCATTTGTGGACGTGGACGAACTCGCTCTGAGTGGCGTGTTC